>JAAUXT010057569.1_pt1 | contig 63362 bp, 63 predicted proteins | sample 7278171 | NCBI WGS metagenome assembly JAAUXT01 (sample SAMN14350112, study PRJNA611818) | marine sediment metagenome | isolation source: surface marine sediment (1.8m) | place: French Polynesia: Moorea | collected 2018-08
GCAAATGGAACAAATTTAACCAAACAGAACTTTTACACATTGTTTCAGAACAATATCCATATATAACCAAAATAATTGCCCAATATCCATTTCAAATTTTTTATCAAAAAATTGACTTTTCAACCCTAACTTTAGGCCCACCTAAAAACCATATAAAAATTTTCAAAAATCAAAAATCTAATGTTACTACTCAAACCCCCATACAATATACTACATTTCATCAATATACTTCTTTCACCAAATATTTGTACCTTCTGAGATACGGAGACATTCAACATTCACACCCCATTTTTTCTGCACTTCCAAATTTGACCTTTTTGACCTCAGAAACCCAAAAATTCAAATTTGGCAAATTCCTTCCTCATGCATTATCCCCAACCCAAAATGAACCAAAAGAGCCAAAATGATCCCAAATCAATCCTCATCTTGACCATGAAACTGCTGTACACATACTTTTGGAAGATGCTGTCTGTAGGTGCTTTGATTTGGCTCGCACTGATTTGGCTCATTTGAGCCCAAATCACTCAACCCACCTCAAATCACCTAAAAACAACTTTGACTCCGTGTCAAATCATCACAAGAAGGTCAATTGTAGACCAACTGCACAGGTGTGTTTCTCTGGACCAGGAAGTTTGTTTCCAAGTGCTAGTTGAAGAAATCAAGTTCTCCTGGAACCTGCTCAAAAGTAAATACAAAAGAAAACTTTGACCCCCTTTCAATTCATCACCAGGAGGTGAATTGCAGAACCAACTGCACTTTTGTGTTTCTCTGAGTCAGGAGATTCGTTTCCAAGTGCCAGTTGAAGAATTCAAGTCGCATCGTGTTTTACCAAATTTCCAAGGCTGAACGCTGGCAGCTCCTGAGCTCACCTGTGAGTCTGTGTGAGATGAAGTGCTGTCCTGCCGATGTACTATGCTGACGGCTGATTCTCTACTTGAAAGTCTTGTTTGTTTCATGTCTCACAACTAGAGAACTATAAGACACTGCACAATGCTTCTCACACATGAAGGCATTGGCAATAGTAGCTCAATCTGTATTGATCAGGTGAATGTCAGTTGTATGATGTAGCAGCCATCTGGGATTCAGTTTTCCATATTTTTGAACCTGGTGATCTCTTCTCTGAATACATTGCAATGAAATTGTACGTGTACATGCAGGGTAGATTGTCTTGGGGCCCTTTTTGGAAGGCTTGCAGAGCTTTGCCATCTTGAATGTCCAAAACAGCTGCCTGAATGTAATACCCCAAAACAACCTCATTGGAAAGTCTTGTGGCATGCTGTGCTGCTCCAAACAATTCTGGCACATCTGCAGGCCATTTGAGACCACTCATATATATATGCAAATGCAAGGCTGTGTGAAAGATCAGTTGTCTACATGACATGACAACCGTTTGTGGGGGTCACCCAACATTGTAAGGCCTTCTTTTCAATGTTGGGTGAACCCCTTACAGACAGACAGACAGACAGACACACACACACACACACACACACTGGATAACTAGATCTAATGCCCAGGGCAACCATGGTAAGGGCAAGGTAGCATTTGAATTTTGATCAGAGCAAGGGGTGTGACCCCTCAGAATGTGGGGCTTGAAGAAACAAATATTTTCGTGAAAGTTTCACCTGCATCCATCACCCTGACATCAGAAGTGTAAAAGTATTCAAATTTGGAGCGACCACGTGAAAGGTATTGAAACAGTTATAGCATGCAGACAATTTTTGTGAGACTTGATCTTGTTTTGACAAAAGTGTCACATTTTTGCTGATGGTGACATGTGTTCAAGTCTCTGGACGTGCACTGAAGAGATTTTTGGACTGATTCTTTTTGCAGCTAAAGGTGAGACTTTATATTGAGGCCAATGTAGAAAACAGTACCAGGGGTGGATACAAGATTGGGTGACAACTTCTGTCAGTTGAAGAATTAAAATTGAAAGACGAAGAAACTTTGCAGCTAGGTTGCGGTCAGTGGGCTTGGACCTGCCCCGTAGATCAACCCCTGGATAAATTTAAACAAAATTGAAAAATTATATTATCATAGTGCATTGATTTGTACTAGAGCATACAAACATACATCAAGACTTAAATTATTAGAAGAAATTAATTGGGAAACTTTTACTGAAAGAAGTCATTATTTAGGAATTACAATGTTTGCAAAAATAAAATTTACAAAAATACCAAAAATTATTTATACAGAATTTCCTTTTTCAACAACATTAAGACACAGTGATAGATATAAAAATAATTTGACTCAACTAATAAGTAAAAGGAATTATTATTATAATTCATATTTTGTAAGAATGTTTAGAGAATGGAATAAACTTCCCAATACAATAAAGAATTCAACAAATTATGAAGACTTCATAAGTCAATTGAAATCAACTGATTATTATTGTAATAATTATACTTATGAGAATTATTTAGATACAATTTACTTATCCTTCAGAATGAAAAATAGTTTTTTACAAAGTGATAAATATAAAATGAATATGACAGACACCAATATTTGTATAAATTGCCCTACTAGGCAACAAGAAACTTTATTTCATTATATATTTAAATGCCCAAAATATAATTATTACAGAAGTAAATTTTTAAAACAAATCAAGACAATTGCCAAATTAAAAAAATTTACAGATAGACAATTATTAAATTTATTATTAAACAATAATAAAAATGAATATTTACATAAAAGTGAATATAATTATTTGATAAATAAATTTAAAAAATATATAGAAAAGACAAAGAGATTTGTCTGACTGCCATTTCTTAGATAATTAAAGGAAATTATATTGTTATTGTAATAATTAGTATGTGTGTGCGGGTTATGAATGGACGAGAGAATTTGTATGATTTAATCGTCAATAAATAAATATATTAAAACAAACAAACAACAAACAACCCCTGCATGCCTTGTGGTGTGATTTGAATGCATGGTCAGAGACACAGAGTGGGGGTGGTCTCAACACAGGCAAAAATCCTGTCCTGAGAATCAATCTGTGAAGAGTGGAACTCAACCCGTTTGAGGCGCTGGTTCCTCCCAGCAGAATTTGCGAAGAGTCGACGCCATCCTGCAGCTTGGAACACGTTTTGATGGAGTGTGTCAAAAAATCCGATTCCTTTCTGGGAATTTCCGTTCGATGCAATGTGCTTGATGGCGGAACTTCGTGCAAGCGAAGTCGAGTGTGAAACCGTGTGGGCGCAAGTGACGTTGCCTGGGACATGTAAATTCTGTTTGCGCAGGTTGGATAGAGATCATTAGCGCTGACGGGGGAATCGTCAACGCCACTTGTCAGCGTCTAATGCGCGGTTTCCCTCTCTCGACACGTCTCAAGCAAAGGCAGATACTGCTGAATCTTCATCAGCATTCATTTGGAAACTTACAATGGCATGTGCTGCAACGCTGACGTGTTCAACTCCTGGTCTTCTGGAAATGTTTGTTCATCTTGCAACGTCAGTGCATCGGAAAGCTCGTTGTTGTCTTTGAGCACATGCAACTGATCACACGACGAGACACAAAGGGGTCACAGACCGATGTCGCTGTCCAGCGATTTCACGAAGTAGCCATCAAAACTCCCCCCCCCAAATGCAGACTGCATCACAGATGGTCTGAAAACTTTGCCATTTGGTCTTGTGCACGTGTGGTGCTTCAAAAAAGTTCTTTTTCTGTCGATGACAGTCTGTTGTGGGGGAGTTGGAGGCAATTAAGATCCCTGAACAGAGCATTTCTCATCCATGCACAACGTTTTTGTCACACGTGCAACTTTTGGTTGTTTCTGCACCACGCTTTTGGCGTCCCCCAACCAAAAGATGATCAAGTTTTCCCAGACAGGCCTCAGCCAAAACACGGCATGCAGAAAACAAACCTCAAGGCACAAGAGAATAAAGTGTTGTCACTTTGCATGTTTCTCAATAGATCTTGCGCACGAACACTGATGCCGAGTCTGCAGGGCGTTGGCGATACACAGAGTGAAAGAGAAGAAGTTTCCAAGTTTTTTTGTGTTTCAAGGAAAAGCGATCTCATTTGGATGTTTGGGGGTGGATGAAAACATTTGAGAACCTGCTCGAGCCAGTGTGGAATGTGGGCGACAGATGCAAATGGAAGCAGCTTTTATTACCTTGGAAGGCTGAGGAAAGCTGTCTCCACAACATCTTGTATCAAAACTGAAGCCCATCAAGATTTCTCGGAGCCAAAGACTTTCGAGAAGTGTTCTCAAAACCGCGGCATTGTAAAACTTTGCACTCACTTGAAAGGTGCATGACAAAGAAAATTTTGCAGACCAAATCAAATCGTTTGGAAATGGGACAATCAATGAAAATGGAAGACAAAATTTTGCTCGAAGAAGCAACAAAGATGAGTTTCGTGAGAAAGGTAAGTGGCAGCAACTTTTTCTTTCTTTCTTCTTCCGCTCTGAAACAATCTGCACGAGTGCATGCAGTGTGTCGCACCCATGGCGATTGTTCACACTGGCCATGCAGAAAGGTCAACAACGATCTCCAGAGATAAGGATCATTTATCATGCAGGTTGCAAATGGAAAGGGTGTTCATCAGGGAGTCGAAATGGCTGCAGGTGTCAACTGACCGGTTGTGAACACTAAAAGCAACCAAGCAAAAATTTTCTATTTGTCCTGTGTACACGTGCACGTGAGTCTGAAGAAACTTCGATGAAATCCTTTGCTCCGTGCAGACTTCTTCCACATATCCTTGGTTGCAAAGTGACAGAAAATGACTTCGTCTTCAATCTGTATTTTAAAGATCACGATCCAACATATTTATCACGATCCGCTCAACATTTTCTCAACGAGAAACGAATTTCTTACACAGTTTTGTCAGATTATCACGTGCTCCCACCGGGAGTCAACTGCAGTTAACTGAAGTTGAGTGCGGTTGACTGAGGTTGCCTGACCACCATGGGTACAGTCAACTGGGGGAATGCGGTTGACTGTAGTTGACTGCAGTTGACTTGTGGCAGCATAGCAAGTGGAGGCACAGTCAACTGCAGTCAACCATACTCAACAGCATTCAATCACATTCAACTGCATTCAACCGCATCAAACAGTCAACTGCAGTCAACCACATTCAACTACATAAAACACATTCCACCAGTCAACCACAGTCAACTGCAGTCAACCACACCAGGGGGTGTCCCAGTGTGGTTGAGTGTAGTTGAGTGCAGAACTTTGATGTTCTAGACTATTGTAGGTACAGTCAACTGGTGGAATGCACTGGAATGCACCAGACTGTGGTTGACTGGTGGAATGAAGTTGAGTATGGCTGAGAGTGGTTGACTGCAGTTGATGGTGGTTGACTATAGCTTGACAAGCAAAATTACACAAAAAACCCATGAAATGTTTTTTGTGCACCCACATTTGCTGAATTGCCTTTTTACATTGTTTTTACACACATTTCTACCATAATTTCATCAAAGCAATGAAAAACAATTCAAAACAGCCTTAACAGGTTGCCCACTGAATCCCCCCCCCCAAATCCCCTGAACCCACCAAAATCAACCAAACTATTTTGCCATCCATGCTCAAAACCCATACAACTTCAATAATACAATTACTTTCACACACATCTCTGTCCTTATTACACTGCAAATTCAAAAACATGGGACCAAAATTTATGAGATGCTGCCTTCTCACAATAGCTACCACTGAGAATAACCAAACAAAGATGGAAGCTCTTCTCTCATAGGCTCCTCGATTTGACAAGCTTTTGTGATTGGTCTTGGTCATTATTTCAGCCAATCACAGGCCTCGGACGCCAAATTATAAGCAGTTTCACAAGTCCAATCATCGCTGCATACTACCGGTGGCAGAAAAAAGCAAGTGACTTTGGTTGCTTTTGGCTTTGTCATGAACAATAATATGGGCGCGCACGAGATCCGTGGAAACAAAGGCACAAAGTATATTTTGTCGTGGGAACCCTTGTCATCAGACGCTCATAAAGGAAGGAAAGTATATGCGAGCCACAAATTTGCCTTCACTTTTGTGTCAAGGCAACATTTTGTTCTGGAGCAGGTTTTCTGCGACGCGGGTTTCTTTTTATTTCGTCAACAAGAGAATGTTCCTTCCCCTTTTTTGATCGACTGAAAACAGAGTGTGGAGATTCAACACAGGTGTCCGCAGACATTGCTCGGCCTCCACGCAAGTTGTCAATTTTGAATGGCGCAGTCAAAGTGAACAGCAGCACAACATGTTCTGTTTGGTCCCAAGAATGCACGGTCAGGAGCTAGAATCTACGTTCCTTGCAGTCCGGGCACGTTGCTTTCCATAGCTGATGTGTGGATGCATCCACGCGCATTTCCTGCACATTTTGGTTTTTGGATGCCAACTTCTGACATGTCCCAAGTCGTACTTGCCAAGAAAGCCCTTTATTTTCGTTGGCCGTCGAGAGGGACCGTGGCCAACAAGGGGTGACACAATATGACCCTGCCATGCCGTCAACCCCTGGTTTTCACTGGACAGTCAAAGAGGTGGGAATCTGCAACAGGAAAAACGGACTGCAAACTGTTTTGCGGAGATGGTGATTCCAGACAGCCTGAACGTCCGGTTCCAGACAGCCAGAAAAGAAACAACCCTTAAAAATATATTTCCACATGCGTGTTCATGGGTTTGGACGATGGGTCTGGATGAGCTGAATGGGTTTGAACTCAATGGTGTGCATGACATGTAATGGCGCACGTATGGTGGTCAACACTCAGTGATGGTGGGTGAGTGATGATTAGACTCTATGGTGATGATCAGTGACGCTGGCAAGGTTGGGTATTTGTGGTGGATTGTTGTTGGTGATGATGAGTGATTGTGAGTGATGCTGGGCAAGTGGCACCATCACCCATCATTACGAGTACCTGCAGGGAAGGTGTGGTCAGCTGTTATCACCTCACTCACCATCACCCACTCACTCACCATCACCCACTCACTCACCATCACCCACTCACTCACCATCACCCACTCACTCACCATTGACCCGCTCACTCACCATGAGTCACAACCACCGTCCAACAGTCGCACCCATCTCACACCATCACCCACCCGGATGGGTATCCAAATCTTGCAAAGTGTTATTGAGGTCGGGCAAGCCTGAGCCCTGAAGTGCTGAGCCTGTCTGTTAACAAAGGGCTTCAAACATTTCCACAAACACTTGTGGATTCCATTCAGTTAAAGGTGTGCAGCATTTTCAGAGTGAATTGTCTCCTCCTCGCTGTCATCCTCGGGTTACCCAGTGATCCGTTGGGTGGAGCTCTGCAAACAATTGCATCTCCGCAAAATGCACTGATACACGGCTCGAAGCCTACACACATCTGCGTGGATCGGCTGCAAAATGTGGGGAGTGTGAAATGAAGAAGAGACAAGAACTTAAGAAAACTTCACTAACTCGTGCCCCAGCTGCAAATGTTCGCAGCTGGAGCTTGAAGGTTGATTGTACGCGTGCTCTTGTTGCTCGGATTGCCTCTGCACAAGACTGCGATGTTTGTGACTGAAACTGAAGCCTTGCCAGACTTCTTTGGGCGAAGGAGCTCTGGGGCTCAGAATCCACCGAATCCTGTGAAATTCGTTTTCCACTGCAAGATCAAGTCCAAATCTTTTTTTCATTTCGTCAGAAATTTTGGGTTGGCAGCTTCTATGATTGCAGTGAAATTGCACACAGTTTAAAGTTGCTTTCCATCCTGAGTCTGTTGCCGAGAACAAGCCAACATCACCTGGGCAAGGGAAGAAAAGTCCACTGCACGTGACACCTGACTTCAAATGCAACACCAAAGCTGAGGCCATGCACGAGTATCAAGTCAGAAAAAGTTTCTTATGCTGATGTGAGGACGGAGCAATTGGGATTTTTAGCGCCTTCTGATCCGGTTTGGCCTCCCTTATTGGATTTCAGTCTCGATGGGGAGACTCTTGACTTCAGAGCACAAGGCCGCAGGTTCTTTGGAAACCGTGTTCGAGGTTCTGAATCGGGATTCTTGGTAGAAACCCGCCCGTGGATGATTGTAAATGCAATGCTTATTTTCGAACTCTTTTGCCAACCATCTCTTTGCTATGCATGCCAAATGTGTTTGCCAGCTCTGTAGGCAGCAATCCAATTGCGAAATGTGTGGAGTGGTGTTGAACGTGTGGTGTGGTGATGATGGTGGTTGTGCCTCTGTGTGTGTGTGTGTGTGTGTGTGTGTGTGTGTGTGTGTGTGTGTGTGTGTGTGTTTGATTGTTGAATTTGGATGTCACTCATCATCTTTTGGCAGGATTGTTAGAATTTGTTGACATTCTCAGGCCTGTATGTTCTTGCAGCCGTTTCCAGGATGTTGTTTGGAACTGTCAAATCTGGAGTTCCCAGGAGGTGCAGGCCTTGAAAAAGAAACTGCAAACACTTCAAGGAGACAAACTGTCCATGCAGGGGATTTGCAATTTTCGTATTTAGGATGTTGCGACAGAGATGCTGAACTACTCAGCACTTGTTTTGCCAGTATGCTCCTTGGTCCTGGGTGTGACGTGTTTTGCCCACTTCATGTGAGCACTCAACGGCAAGTGAAAACCAGAGCCTTGCATTTGAGCGAATCTAGACAACACAAACCAATTTGGAAGCAATAAACATTTTGACATCTTTGTTTTGTGGCTGAAGCACCACATATAAGTGTGGGCAAAATTGGACCAAATGACAACAACCTTTTGCAAAGTTGTAAAACACCCTCATCAAGTACGTTCTCTTCAAGTGGGCTCAATTTGTCGTTTGCTGTGCCAATACTGGACAAGAAAAACCTCAGTGGCCAACAGTTCAAAGGGTTGGAGAAGTGTGGCAAGAAATGTCCGTGACATACTTTGATTTTTCAAAAAAAAAAAAAAAAAAAAGGTGGCCTTGGGCTTCTCCATCAAATGCAGAGTCAATGGAACTCTTTTGCACAGTCGGGATCCACATTCATGAGGGGTCGTGTATGCTCAGGCATACTCATGGAGTTTCAGGTGTCACCCACCCAGAAACCCTCAGTGTTTTGGTGCTATTTCAATGTGTGACAAAAGTTTTCTGAAATTGTGTGAGAGGTACGAGTACCTTGTTCGTTGCAAAGGTGCAGTGCTTTTTTCGCAGAACAAACAACAATGGTTGCCTCAGTACTGGCGAAGGCCTCAAAATGCAAAGGGTTGATTGAATGCTTGCTATGTGGACGGATGGGATAAAATATTCAGGGAAGTGTCATCAATGAATGATGAAATAACTCAAACACTCTGCAACAGATGTTTGGATATTGCGAACGCGGTGGTGGTTGTCATAGAGCCGGGGTGCAGATTATCATTTTTGGTTGAAGCTGTTGCCGTCGATTTGAAAGAATTATTATCAGCGTCTGCTTTCAATTGTGTTCTTTGAAAAGTTTCTCTGCATTCCAAAAACAAAGACGAATGTTTCTTGTCAACTGACTCACACAATTTTTCTTGATGTGATTGTGTAAATCATTTTTCTCTTGGATTCCTAAAATTTTCTGCAGTGAGAATTGATCTATATATTTCCAGAAAATGGGAATACTTTCTCTTTGTCTACTTTCCAAACAACAAAAGGGACTGTGACAAATCTAGTTTTGTCTCTTTTTCCTTTTTCCTTTCAGAAAATGTTTGTTTTGAGACAAACATGTTTGTTGAACGTGTACATTTCCTTTTCAACAAGTGAAATTTGTTGTGAATATTTGTGAGCCAAACACAAACCCAACTACAAGTTTCCTTTTTCAAGCACTCTGGAGACTTCTGTTCCAACTATGTGAAGTAACCTTTCTGATCTGTATCCTTTTGCAACTTGTTATTTGTCTTTGTTTTGGCTGACCCAAACACAACTCAATTGCTTTGGAGGCAAAAACAGATTTGGGCCAAAACAGAAATCTGGAACTCTGGGAATGTCCCTCACAGGTGTTCGTGGCTCAAGGCGAAAGGGATCTTTCGTGTCCAGCACTTGCCATGCTCCTGGCCTTTGAAGCACACAGAAGACCTCCCGAGTTGATAAAGCCATCGAGGAACTGTCGCGCACAAAGTGACTCAAATGAAGGACAGATTTTGGACATATTAAAGACATTTAACCAATCAAATATCCACTGAGATACAGTAAAGTTTTGGGTTGCTGCAAATTTGATTTGATTTACTCCACAAAGAAAACAAGTGCACGCAAAGTTTGAGTGCCAAAAGGGATGCCCAGGAGAATATGGTGCATTCCAAATATCAGATAAAGTTTCAAGCCAAGGAGATTCGGTTGAAATGGACCGCAGACTTGCCCCCACCCCAAGTCCGTCAAGTAGGACTTCTGCATGCAAGAACATTGGTGAGAATTTCGTCCTGCCCAAAGTTCACTGGTGGTTGTTCAACCACTATCCAGAGGTCTTCTTGGCCAAAACGTCCACGCTGTCTGCTCTGCTGACCTGGGGCTAGTGGTGCCTGTGAGTGTGTGTTGAAATAATGTATTTATTTGTACGCGTATATTTCGAGAAAGGTGGCAGGCGGCAACACACCTGTCTACGTTTTTTGGAAAGTATCAAGTTTTCGCAGCCACACCTGGATGTGGATGGATCTCTGTGAATTATGGAAAAGCTTTTCTCACCCTTTATTGTGTCATTTGTTTTTGAGCGGAAATGTTTGTCAAGTTGCTGGTGGTTGAAACGGAACTGCAGCGAGGATCGTTCTTTTGGTGCCCACGCAGGAATTGATTCTTGCACTGAGAGAAAATTTCATTGACAAAAAGCAGACGAAATACGAGTGTTGCGCACGTGTGACGCTCACGTGCTGTTCATTGCAGGAAAAAGATTTGCGCCGAAGTACAAAGTGAGAGAGACAACTCAGGTTGAGGAATGTCCAAGTTCAACAGCGGTCTGTTCAACACACACTACGTACACACACACACACACACACACACACAGCGATAAACAAGGAACAAAAGTTACAAGTAGGTCCCAGACAAATCTTGCAGTCAGCAGCTTTGCCAACGAGCATGTCCTCCAAAATTTGTGAAGTTGACTGGAAGACATTTGAGCTCACTTTTCAGTTGGTTTTCAGACTTTTGTTTCTTGGTGAGCGCTTGTTTTCCAAAGAAGTCTTCTTTGGACAAAGTTGCTTTTCGCAAAGCTGTGCACCTCTGACATTTCAAGGCATCCTTCTTGTCCTCTGTTGCGCATTTATTCTTTGCACAGACATTTTGAGAAAATGGTAACAATGCTCTGAGTGCATTTCTTCAGTTGGAATCAGTGTCCTGAAAGTGCGCGCAACAAAAGCCTTTTGTGATTGAGTATTGGTTCTCTTTGTGCAAATATGTGTGCAAACTGTTTGTGTTTTCTGGTACAGATGGGTGTTCTGAAAGCAAAAGGCTTTGTTGTTTGCTAATAATTCTGCATGAACAAGTTTGACATCAGAACTGAAAATTCCCCGTCACATTTTACCTTCAAAGTAAAATAACTGGAGAGGTTCCTTTAGTTTCACCAACGAAAAAATGCTTCTTGCGGTGAGCCACCCCGCGTCACAGATGAGGCATTGCTCAGTTGTCTTCAGCTCCTCTGAACAAATGCTTGCTTCTCTTAAAAAAAAACAACAACACTGAGATACGGGAGGACCAACTCACATGCAGGATGGCCCCATCCACATGCAGGCACTGCATCAGAAAAATTTTGAGAAACTTTGCCTCAAAGGGAGTGGAGACAAGAAGGCCAACACCTGACAAGCTCCCATGCAGGCTGCGGCAATGAGACGAACTTTTTCCTCACTGCATGACACGGGTAACATTCGCAGAGACGCCTCACATGCATTATTCACGAGGTCCGTTGTTGTGCAGGAGGTGACATCCAAACTTTGAAACTATTTCTCATCACATTTCTCATCACATTTGTTCAACCACTTCTCTCACAGCGTGGGTTCCAGAGGAAATTCCCTCATTGTGGAAAACGACCTTTTCCTGCCTGCTTTTGGGTTTCCACCTCGAGCCAAGAGAAGAAATATCTTTTCTGTAATTGCTCAAGACAAACAGCATTGACTTTGTCTCCATGGAAAGTGTTGAAATTAAATCATCGGTGCAATTTTTTCTGCAAGCGCAAGGAGCTGTTTTCTGATCTCACAATGTTACGCCCACACATCAAACACAACAGCGGACCGACTGGGCCCCATGCGGGCATGACTTCATGAATGTGTTTTTCAAGTCCCCTCGTTCTGTTTGTTCGTCTTTTCCCCGACACGCCCAGTGTTGTGCAGGCAGGCGATGTCGCAACAGCCTGTTTAATTGTGGGAGAGATGCTTCTACAAGGAATGGATCATTTGTTAGCGGCCTGAAAAACCTTCATTCAGGACAAAAATATGTTTCTTGAAAAACCTTTGGGGCAAAGTAGCAGAGTTGCTGACCAGTCCTGGCAACACAGACACGAGAACGTTGGACTCTTTGAAGATCCAGACTGAAGTTCTGAAGGTTTCGGATTTCGTCTCCCGTCCTCGGGGATGACCACAAATAGCATTATATTCCTCTTTATGTCCTCAGTAGATGTCACATAATTGACCAGTTTTCATTTCACTCACGTCATTAACTGTGTCAGCGTACGAGCCGGGGGGGGGGGGGGCTTGGGTCCTGGGGAAGCGGTTTCAACCGGAAGTTGCAGGGCGAACCCACCTGTCAGGGCTGGGGTCCCAGGTCCCAACAACTGACTTATTCTCCTGAGCCTGAAAGAATTATGAACTGAAACCTCCAAGTTGTAGGATCTGGGGTGGTTGGCCATCTTCTGTTGTATCCGATGTAATAAACTGAGGCCCAGGGGATTCAACCCAGGTGCTTTCCTCTTGCGGAAGTGGCCTTCGCCGGAGGTGGCTCTGTCGGCAGCTGCACGCGAGCAGCGTTCCAAGGTCCGCATCCCTTCATGTTTTCGAAACAAGTTCGCCGTAATTGTTCGGGGTGAACTCGTTGGTTGCAAATCAGGCATTTCCTGTTTCCTGTTCAGCAAAGTTGTGGGTTCTCGACTGCAAACACTTTGCCAAAATCATTTGTGGACAGGAGGCAGTGTTGGTTCACGAACATTTTGTGACGGGGGTGAGGTTCCCTGTGACAAAATCTCTGACAAGGACTCGAACGTCAGTTGGATAAATCGCTGTCGAGAATGGAAGCCCAGATTACAAACTTCGTTGAACAGCTATGTTGGCAATTTTAAAGTGTAATCTTGGTCTAATTGCCAGGTACTCGCGTTAGATGCGTGATTTCAGGTCCAATCTTTCCCGAGGAAAAATGGCAGAAGCACACGCCATGTGTCATGTGGTACGATGACACGCTTTTTCGGAAATTAGCAGCTTGTTTGCCAAGGAAAAGACAGATTCAGCAAAACTGATCACAAAGCACCAAGCGGCGCGAGATAATCGGCTTAAAACGATGAGGTTTTGTCATTTCCGGCGATCGAGCAACAGGCAGCGTGAAGGTAACAATGATCAATGAGACTCCCTTCGCTTGTGTAAAAAATCTTCCGATGGCACAAAAGCGAACAGATTCGCTTCAAACAATGCACACGTGTTCTGTGTGCGTGGTACGCACAAAGGCTTTAAAAGAACGAGAGAGTGCGGTTTGGTGGTGACGCAACGTGCTGCCAGGTAGCGCAACAGGAAACCGTTGATTCTTCACTTGGTCATTCAGCTTCATTTTGTGGCATTTCGAGGCACGATTCAAACTGGGAGCCCAATATATTTGCCCGAAGCAAGACACATCATTCTGTTTCTCAGAGGTGCAAATTCACCCCCCCCCCCGAGCTTGTTGTCCAGGTCACTGAACAGGCGACCCGAGCCCCCGTCCAGCCAACCAAAAGCGAAAATTTTCATGTTGCTCATGAAACGCAAAGGATCTGTAGACACGCCTGAGCAACTTTTCTGGTTCCATTGGTGCGTGTTTTCTGGTTCGGAACGTGAGGATGCAGACCGGGGACGCAACGATATGTTTGTTAGAAACCAGGTTCCCTTCAGCCTTTTTACAAAGACGCGCACAGCAAAAAACAAAAAAGGGTTCGTACACAACAGGTGAACCAGAGCGCAGGTGGGACACGATATTTCTTGCAGGCAAGAACGAAAAAAAAACCCAGCAGAAGTTCTGAGACTTGTGATTTCTTGCAAAATGCTGGAATGCATCTAAGCAACAATGCGACATGATCCTGAATGCGGAGAGATACATCTCAGATCTCAGGCTACAGAAGGGCTGTGCAGCTGAGATGTTGAACCACACACGCACCTGACAAGCCACATAACGAAGACTTGATGCACGGATGCAGCGACTTGATATGAGAAAGAAAAGAATCGTTGTTACGACGGAGAAATTGCGGAAATCAGTGCAAGATTCCCCGTAGTTAATCATGGAATCAGAACATCATTGGACATAATTACGCGCAATGAAACCCACACAAATGAACATGAACTTAGTCTTCTGCGAAATTTTTGTTTTCCTGCCAACCGAAGTGAACAAGAGTTTTTGTGACCTTGAATCCAAACAAAGGCCTGTGGATCGCTTATTTCGTGGGCATGCAGTCCACCCATGCAGGTCTATCCTCAGTGTGACAGGCAGACCATGCATGCTGTACGTATTGCTAAACCCAAAAGTGTAGCCAGACAAAGCCACAGGCAGCCGAACCTTCACAAGGCACAATCAGACCCACACAAGGCAACCTTTGAGCCACAAGGCACAGACCACAAAACTGGACTGGTGCCCGTGGTCAACACAAACCAGCAGAATCTGATTCTTGTTTTCACAGGGGAGGACCTCATTGTTTCACTGAGGCTTGCCTGTTTTTTGTCATTTTGTTTAGAATTTCGACTTTGTCAGTGCTTTACCCAAAATGGATCGTGTCAGCAGAGGTCTTTTGTTCCTGTTGCATTGGGTGGGGGGAATTGTATCAAAGCTGAAGAAAGTGCTGTTACAGGATGATAAAACACCAGATTTTGGATGTGGGAAGAAGAAATCTCCTGATTTTAAAAAGGAACATTGGTTTGCAAGCTGAAGACTGTTCCCTGCAGCACGAAACACACAACTTTCTGGAGACATGTCTGCGACCAAGACCGTTCCTGTGCAGCTTCGTCGCCCAATTGTCTGAAAAATGCGAAAAAAAACCAGTTTTGATTCCTGAGGACAAAATGGGTCACCGCAGTCTTGTTAAAATCTTCTCCGACAGAATGTACATCAGAATCCTGGAGAATCCTGCGCGCAACAACGTGACCAACAGAAAGGGGAAAGGGTCTGGATAATGAAGGCAAAGTGGCATTCGCGTCGCGGTGTGCGACATCGGATGAGCACATTTTGATCCACTCCTGCATCCTGGTAATTGCAGCAAGCCTCGGACATGTTTTCGAATAGGCTGCTCTCAGATTTGCAGGTACTTTTCAAGTTTCAAGCGTCGTCTGATTAGTGTGAGAAAAGCATTCTAATTCTGACAAAAACACACCAAGTGCACTGCAACAATGGTGCGTGTACACAAACACAATTCAAGTTTTTTTTCAAAAAGAAAGCAAAGCTCCTTGGGCTCATAGAAAGGCCAGTTGGCAGAACCTTCCTCTGCATTTCGCAACGTGCTTGCATTTGTTGTCTTGGCAGTTGCAGTGTGCACTTTCTGGTTGACAGACACACCATTGTCCCTTGACCATCTTCTTGTTCATGCTTGTTGCACGTCTCAAAAACATTCCTTGCATGCAATGGGTGAAAACCTGCGCATGACAACGTTGTGACCAGCTTGCGTGGTCGTGTAAGTTTCCCAGAGTTCCAGTATTTCGGTCTCGAGCACCTGAGCCTTTCTCTCTGTGTTTGGAGTCGTGTTTTAGGGATCACGTGTCAACTCTTCACAAAGGGAAGTCATGCCACCTTTTGTCTCATTTTCTGGATGGTTCAAGAGATCGAGATCGAGCATGACGTGTCCAGCTAGATTTCCTTGGAGACTTCTCATTGTTGTGGACACCAGCTGTTCTTGTGAGCGAGCAGTGTTTTTGGATCGTTCTCTGAAAATAGCATCTTGTTTGTCAAACCCGTGTCAATCGGCAGCTTACATGGCTCTAATTTGCCTGGCTTTGGATAAATCGTTTCAGGAGCACCACAACACATCCATTTGAAGTGGCCACCTCTACAGTCCTTGAGTTGAATGAAGAGTGACACGCGTTGAAATTTCAAATTTTTGTCGCACACATGTGGAAGCAATTTTTGCGGCACATTTTTGACCCGTGGTCTTCTTGCCAAACCTCAGAAAATCCAAAGGGTGATGTGAGAGCTGAGTTTTGCGCAAATGTCTCGCACGGGGAGATCAGATCTGCGTCTTGTTTCTTGTGACCCTTGCAACAATAGAGGGTGAGGTGAGGCAGGCTGTTCAAAGTTGACATTTCCAAAAGTTCTTGACGCAAATTAGTTTTCTGTCTCCGTTTCTGAGCATTTCTTTCGGATTTTCGTTGTGTTTGAGCTCAGTACAAGCCTTTTACTTCCAAATCCATGAATGGATTCAGTGTCAAATGCATTGACTTATCTTTCCTGTGAGGTGGGATAGGTGCTGCGGTTCAAGCTGCCCCGCACGGGCCGCACCTTTGCTCCGGTTGCAGGAACCTTGCGACCGAATCTTCTGATGTCATTATCTTCAGGTGCGTCTCAGAATGGAAAATGAGAACATCGGGAGTTGTTTGTTTTTTGTTCCTCACATTTGTATGCAGCTGGTGGACGCATTAGGTGGACGTCTTAAATAATAAACCTCAAGATGGAGGAGCACTGACCGCCGTGAGGTTGTAAAACTGGGCAATCCTGAATCCTGAAAATTAGCGGCTACCTGCAGTACCATCCTCAACCATAAAAGGAAGCAAAGACAAGTCAAAGTTGACAAACATGGTTGAATTCAAAACGGATGTGTTCAGGAACAGAACAAAGACGTCCATCGATTCACACTTTCACCATTTACACTTTTTTCGAAGGGCACAGGACAAGGGCTCGTGTCGTGACAGTTAACTTGTGGTTACAAAGGGTCATTTGACGAAATTGCTGTTGGCCACTGAAAGGTCATTCACGGGGAGGTTTTTGATGACCTCTGTTTCGTCCCGTGTTTGGCGAAAACATTGTCTTCGTCGGTTTGATCGTTTCTGGTTTGTCTCATCTTGCCATTGATTTGTTCTGCTGATTTTGTCTTCTGTTTGAGATGCGTGTTGAAACGAGATGAAAAGAACCTTTTCTGCCCAACTGTCCTTCGAGGTGCGTCCTTTATTTTTCAAATCCTTGTTCAGTTGGGAAGAAGATGGATATGGATGCAGTTGTCACGCCTGTCCGGCCAAGTGAGAATATTTCCGAAGCACTTCAGGACCAATCAGCCCAATTCGCACGTGGAGTCTCTGCCTGGCATGAGAATGAGACGTCCAGATGTAATCCCTCTTGGCCGATAAGGTACGCAGGTGGGACAAGGATACGATCTTTCCTCACTCAAAGAACAATTTATGTTTTCAAGATTGGCTGGCACGTGATTATCTGCGCTCCTGCTGTTACCAAAAAGGTGCATTTCCCCCCAAAAGAATCTTTTAGCTCTGAAGTGCAAAGAAAATAATGGGATGTGCAGCTGTGCGTGTGTTTCGTGTTGACAATTTTTGTTGGGTTTCAATCACTGTGGTCCCAAGCTTCGTTTTGCACGAAAATTGCCGTGAGTTGTTTTCCGTCCCATCAGTTAATTGCTGCAGTTAATTTGGCCACTTGCGAAATTCAGGACGTTTTTTCCATCGACAACAGAAGCTGTCAGTGAACAACACAACACAACCCAAAGTAATGGATCTTGTCCGCACCACCCAACGTGAAAGGCTCCTTTTCCTCCTGGAAAAATGAGATTTTGCCCGTTTCTTGTCTGGTGGTTCTTGTAACTCACGCGTGTCCCTACGAACAGAGAATGGCACTGGCAGCAACCACGTACCGTCCATCGGCGAGGTCCTTACATCAGTGCGCTTCACCTGATGTTTGCTCTTGTGATCGAGATGTCCGAAATAGAGCAGTGGCAAAAAGTCTCATTCAACGTTTGTTTCACAAACGCGTGTACAAAAAATTTGAACTCTTTGTGGAGAACGTCATTGGCGAGGAAAACTTTCTGGTACAAAGGAATAGCGAAAGGGACATCACTGTCACTGGCTTCTTGGCAATCTTCTCAGGTGTGTACCACCCACTGTGATGTCCTCTTCTCTTTCAGAGATTAGGAAGACAAGGATGACAGAACCTGATGTTCATCCCTCTTTGACCTAATGCCAGACGAGTGCTCTCGTGAATGCCATATTTGCCTAATTTGCTAATCGTGGGCCCAAAACAGCCTGGAACCACCATGAACGGTCAGGAAATGATGCCACAAAAGAGGGGCGAACCAGCAAAGCGTTCAAATGGACGCGATTTTCAAAATTCCACAAAGACCGAATATCACCTGGAATGGAACTGGTGTGGCCGTTCTTGTCAAGAACCGACGGTCTTGCGGAATCTTCAAGAGGTTGGCCGTGGGGGCGGCGTAATCAGATTTGCGTTGAACAGGAGGCGAGGTGAATTGGAAGGTTACGAGCTGCAGTTCCGCGTGCCTCTGCCGGCGCGATCACAGCACCACACACAATTCAAATCTTTGTTCATGAAGCTACGCTTTCTGGTTTCGTATATGGGAGAATAGTCTTGCAAGACCTCAGTAATGTAAGTGCCCCGGTGTGGCAAATGTCAAGCAAGTCTGTTGTCAATGAAAATCCTTGACGACTTGTGTCATCGTAGCAGATCTACTCAAAGGCTTCAAAGAGTATCAAGATGGAAGCAGACAAGTCTTCACCCCTTTTCACCGGGGACCAATCAAGTGACACACAACGCCATTCGCGTCCCCATCCATACTCCCTCAGAGGTTCTGTGAGCATCTTCCATTCCGGACGAGCCTTGTGAGCATGTTTCCTGAATCAGTCTGTCATGCATGATGGCTGACGGGAGGTGACTGAATTCTCAAGATGAAGAAGGATTTCATGCAAACTTTGCACTACATGGCGTCCAAAATTTCATTCCAAGGAAACAGAAACAATCAAGGAGGCATCAACAGAACCTCTGGCTTGAAGAAAGTTTCCAATGAACAAAATATATTTTGCAGCACCGTTGGCTGTCAAGCACACAGGACAAAATACCTCAACGAATCTTCCAGTGCCAAAGAACATCAGAAACTTGTTTTGGACTTGTTCTTTGTTCAGTTGGAATTGCTTGTCTCTTTTCGATGACTGTGGGACAACTCGTCGAGATCTCCGTGGAAAGAAGCTGTTCTGAAGCTGTTTCCAGGTTCATAACTTCCACCCAAACAAAGGCTTTCCCCGTCACATGCACCACACACCACATATATAATGCGCTTGTGCAGCTGCCTCTGTGTTTCAGAAAAACCTTCGGTTGACACCACTGAAAAGTTCAAGAAGAACGAAAGCTTATTGATACGGTAACAACATGATGATGTGGGATTATTGTTGTTTACTAGAAGAAACAAATAAAACCAAGAACGATGGCTCCATTTGCAAAAGAACCTTTGTATGTATTTTCAGCAGCCTGGAGAACAATGCTCTTGCACTTCAGCAGTGTCAACCTTGGCACAGACACGACAACATTTTGCACACGATTCTCAGATTAATGTTGAACAGCCCCTGCAAGCGTGGAAACTTGCTCTCACTTCTGCCCAGATGGGCAAGGTCAGCTCTTTCCCTCCCTGACCTTTACGTTTGTTCTCTGAGCACTGCTGGCACACTGGTGTAAGAACAGAAACTTTCAGTGAAGCCCCTGTGCATTCATCTTCGACACCCAATGTCATGTTGAGAGTCTTTTGGTTGTCATGATTGTCTTCATACTGCTATCTCACCCAAGAAAACATACTTTGTCGCACGATTGGTGAGGTTCTCAGGCCATTCATGCCCTCCAAACACTCTGATCCTCAGTGAAGGAACGCATTTCAAGATCTTTGTTATGGGGCAGTCACGCAGGAAGTAGAGGTGGGTCCGTCCACATGTAGATCCAAACGAGTGCCAATTGTTGAATGTTTCATGTTTCGAGTTCAAGCCCCTCAAGTTTGTGCGCTGCTGAACGCAATCTATCCATGTGTGCAGGGCATGCAGGGATCCACTGGAGTTGCTGCATTCACCCGTGCGCAAGTCTCACCCGCACAAGGCGCACCCCAATTTGGCCTTAATTTTCTGGTGTAATGGTCCCATTGAGACAACGGTTATCTTGTACCCATGCATCAGTTCCGTTGATCCCATCATTCGGGACAAAATGGAAGGGGCGTCATACGTACGCTCAGGTGGAAATGGGTGAGTTTTCATTTCATATCATTTTCTTTTCACTTGAGATGCTGCTGAAATAGACTGCTTCAATGGGTTGAACATTTTCTTTGCCACATGTGCAGAGCCTTCACTGGTCGAAGAGTGCTTGACACAGCAGAAAATGAATTCATCGGTGTTAATTTTCATGCTTATTTGCAACTCGTACTGACCAGAAAAAGTGCTTCTGTTGAAAAGAACATTTATGCAGGAAAAAAGGTTCAGACCCATTTTGCAGTACAAATGGATTCATAGAGTGTTTACGTGATTCGACTCACGGCATGTCAAACGTGAATCACCTTTCTTCAGTTCTCAGGGTCAAGCAGATGGTGAACGCACAACAAAACAAGCAGGGACAAAAGTCACATTTTTTCAGCATCAGCCTCACCCCTGAATCCGCTGGACGACATTGGCATTGTTGCCTGTCCAAAAATAAGATAGCGGAGGAGTTGATGCCACGACAGCTATGGGAAAAGGTGCAATCATTTTTGCACTTGGATATGCAACCAATGGTTTCTCTCGTCTGCAGACTGGAGCACGTTCCAACGCCACGCGAACAACAGTGCCGCTGACATCAAGGCAAACAGTAGGTCTCTGGCCTTTGTCAGAAGAATGTCTCCCTACATCCCTACATCCTCCAAACCCTGAGATTTTTTCCCCGACAAACAACGAAGAGGCTAGCAGATGTGTTGAAAGCGTCTGTGACAATTGCTTTCTTTGGCACATTTTGAACGCAATTTTTCTCCAGTTCTGAGTCCTGTACCCAACGGATCCATGCGCCACACACGCGTTCTGATGTCACCAACAAAGTCTTGATGAACGAATTTCCCAGAAAATCGTCGGACTATTTTGCACCAAAGAACCGTCCTTGACTCTTCAAAAAAGAGTGACGCAAGTTTTTATTGTTGGAAGTAAAGCAAAAGGTTTTGCAGTACTTTGTGCGGACGCTGTGTCGTGACTGTTTGCTTCACAAAACTCCTGTGTCAGGAGGGGAATCCTTCGACCTGCATTCAAGAGGAGTTATAATGGGCTGTGGATATTTTTGCACCTGCTCACTCTTCCTGAATATAATTTTTTTGTGAAGCGACATGTACGGGACAACGAGCGTCACAGCTTCCAAATGGATCACGCGGAAAATTCCCTTGTGTTGGAGGCAATGTCTCGTTCCGTCACTCGCTGTTTCAGTCCTGAAAAGAGACAAACGCTGTTTGACAAGGACGCGTGCTTCGTGCTTTGCTCGGCATAAGATTAATCTGCATCCTGTCCCATCCAAAATTTCCCGCAAAATTGAGAACAGAGGCACCTCAATCCCACTGCAAATCCCGAAGAACTCACCCTGACACGCAGACTGTCACAAGCTTCCTTCTGAGAGGTGCAGAGGAAGTTTGGACATTCAACACGGCGGCCAACATTGTGGATGTGCCAAAAGAATGGACATGTTTTCTTTTTTCTTTCCTGCGAAACTGTCAACCAGAAGCGATTTGAAATTGCGCGTGACAATTGAAAGTGTTGCTGCGACAGACGAGACGTCCTGATCCTCGGGCGATTTGGGACCAAAACTCTCTTGATGCCTTGACGCCTTGCACTTGAATGGCAGAAGAATTACCGAAAGGGAGAGGTTTCTGAAAGCTCAAACTTCGAATTCAACATTGAAAATCTGAAACGACCTTCTGTTCCTTCATTCACTAACGATGACACTCGAAACTTGAAATCAAACTCATCCACACACGACTCGAAAGCGAACTTTTCCCCAACAATCCGTGGTGTTGATTTGAATTTCTTTCGAGCACGACAAAAGATTGGAATGGTCGTCCACTTCAACTTTCGAATGCAAATCGCTCTGATGAACAGTTCATCCCCACCGCCCACCCCACCCCCAAAATATAACCGAACATGAACACCAGGTTGGACGGACGCGGTTCGCAGAGTCCTGGCTCGTACAGCAGATGTTCGAGATCGACATGCGAGTACACGGGGAAGTCTTGCCAGCGCGGGCGGGGCTCAAAATACGTCGCAGCTTTAAGTGCGAGTCACACGTTGTCTTGTTCACCTTGTTGCTTTGTCCGCAACGGGGTTGAGCGCTGCTTTGGGATGTGCTGTTGTGTGGTCTGCTTGCTGCGCTCACGTTCACGTTTCTATTTCCGTGTTCAGATTTTCAAAATTGTTGTGTTCGTCTGGAGGTCATGCCCAAATCGAACATTCATTGCTGAGTATGACAAGCTGTGTCAATCTCTGTCAGGAATACATCACTTTTGCCCAGCTTCAGAGCTCTTTGAGCATTTATCATCTCCAGACGATCAAAGCGCAGAACGTTTGTGGTAAATTTTTTAAGAGCTGTGCGCTGGCGGTTGCACTCGGACCGTTGATTTGGATTGACTTGTGTGCCGAGAAGTTCTCTTGTGAGAACAACTCTCCTTGTGTAATGTTTGCTGACTGGAAACGTTCTCGGAAAATGATGTGGTTGGTCATTGACCTGTTCGGAATCAGTATCCTCAGGAAGATGATTGCTGTCGGAGAGACTAAGCCGCTTTGTGCACGCAATGGTCATCAGGCAGAATTCGAGCCCGCGTCGTAGGGCCCAAACAAAACATGTTTTTGTGTCCCCTGTGAAGAAGAACTTGTCCGTGGATGGTACAAGCTCTTCACTTCTTGTGTCGTGCAAATTTAGAGGCTCTTGTGAGAAAAAAACTTTCTGAGTAGAAAAGAAAAATCTGCAGGGCAGTGTCGCATGGCTTGCCAAATGCAAGCAGGGTTCTCTCATTTCATCGCATGGATGCGATTTGACTGTGTCCTTCGCATGTTCTCACCGCATCAAAGAATGTCACCTGAAGGTTAAATGTTGCCCCAAGTTCTTTTTCACCTGTACTTTTTGCGCAAATTTTCACTCTGAGCTCAAAGCCGAATCGTGAATTGGTTTTGACACTTCGTTGTTTGGAACCTTGCACAGAATCCCACGGTTTGGAATGTACTGCAATGATGCGGATTGAGTTCCTGTCGGGTGTTCTTGTGCTGCTTCGAATGGCCTCACAGCAGGTTCCTTGGGTGTCGGTGATGGAAGGTGCCTGGTGGTGAAGCCGTGAGGCCAACAGAAGCCCTTTGGTGACCAACACCTGCTTCACTGGCCCCCTCTTGTTGAGAGGAGAAAACAGCTGAGCGCGAAACACACAAATTTCCATTGTTCTCTGCCCCCCTGTTGTTGTTACTGCGGCGAGAAATCTGTAGGATCGTCTCCGAAAACAAAACGCCTGATCAATCCTTGTTTGAGGGGGCGTGAAAAACAAGGATTTGGCAACAACGATGAAACTACAGGAACATTTTTATCATCGACCTGAGTCCGACCTGTTTGGATCCAAAGAGAGAATGGGAGCAGAGTCTAATGAGTGAAGCCGTCAGGCTGATTGCAATCAGCTTTCTCCCTGTCACCTTTCCCTGTCATCTGTTTAAAAAACTGCTTGCATTAGTGTGCTAATCCGAAGGAATGGATTCGGGTGAAAACCCAAACCTCTTTTGAATCGTGTCTTTTGCCAATACTCGTACTCACAGAGATACAAACACACATGTCTCGTTCGGTGGAAACGTGTGTGATGCGCCCTGTCGTCTCTGCCAACCAAAGCGAGCGTGCGTACGTGTGGAGAACTTGGGCTCCACTTCCAAATGAAGAAAGCACGCGTGTAACTGTCCGTGGTCCGTGCAATCAAATCAGAATCCAGAACCTCAGGTCTTCTTATTGATGACAGGAAGCTTTGCATCGCTGTCCGGCCGGATGTTCTGCAGCACTTTGGCTAGGGACACACCTACGTGTACTTTGCTCCGGTGATTCGACATCTGAGTAGATCTAATGTCTGTAGGCGTAATCAGACGTCCCCACTGCACGTCTTCCCGTCTTCGTCTCAGACGTGCTGAATAAGAGCGACGTTTGTTGTTCTGCACTCGCAAAACTGAGGCGTGGACAGCCAACAGTCTGTCGTCGAAACCCGAACCGGCACATCGATGGATTTTCCGAAGATCAATTCACACAACAAGCAACACTCATTTCCAGAACAGCACTTGATATGACAGCAAAATCTCTTCACATGGCAAGTGAAACAGAAGTGAAAGATATTCGAATCTTGGTTTGGATGTCCAAATTCAAGTCTCCCGCACAGCTACGTTGTCACTGCAAGGACAGAAATCTGTAATCAATTCCAAATACAGCGAGACGTGGTTTGTCATGAAATTCTCCCAGGAGACTCCATGGGCCGTAGGAACTCGTCATGCCGAATGTTGTCTCGAAGGGAGATTTGCTCGTGTGTTAGGTTGTACAGACTGTCTCTGGCAAGAGATGTAAACAAGAATCGTTTTGCTCAAGGGGACACAGAGACTCTAATTACTCTCCGGAAATTAAGAGATGTCCCACGACAACAGCTCTTGTTTGTTTTATGCCAAAATAAGTCGCACAACGATTACATGTAACCTTCGTTTCGGCGGTGAACAAACACACCGCTGAATTCCTTTTTCTTCAAAAACCAAACAAAAGTCAGCCAAATGTTCGTTTCGCGAATTTCTTGAAGACCTCGTTGTGCAATGGATGTCCCTTTTGGGGCAAGATAACCACTTAAATGTTGTTCAGTTTGAAGTGTAACCAAGTTTTGGCACTTCTGCCGACATGCCAACAGTGGTTCCTGAGTTTTGGCAACTTTTGCCAGGAGTGGTGCCACTTGTTTGTGGTTTGTTCCTCTCTTGGGCAGAACTGGGTGTTTGTTGGGTACTTCTGCCTCTGTTGGCCACAGGATATGAAGTCAGGGAAACACTCTTAGAGTGAATCAGCAAACTATTTTACCCATATCCTTGTTTCAACAATCCCAATATGTGTTTACGGGTCACAAAACAAGAGTTCTTTTGCAATGTGCACTTCGCCCCGCGTGCCTCGGGTATGTTTGTAATGCCTTGCGAAGAAGCGTTCGTTTCTTCTGGGAGCATTCCCCAAGTGCCGCAGTTGGAGAGGTGAGGTGTGCTGGTCGCACGCGGGTCGAGTTTGCAGCCACCCGACACAGACTGAACCATCAAAAGTGAGTTTCCTCTGTCTGCGGTGGAAACTTGCAGTCGGTACGCAACTAATCGAACAGATCTGACCACCCCAACACGAAACTCAGTGCAAATTTGCACTCACTTTCTGGTCAATCGAATAGGCCATTGTTTTGAAGAACAATCTGCTGTCGACAAACTGGTTTGGTGCATGCAGGACTACGCGGAGCAAAAGCGCACAGATCAGCTGGTCCCATTGAGACTTGACGCGAGGGACATCAAAAGCAATGCAGCACAAAACCGATGTTTTATTCATTGCCACTGCAAGTGCTAAATGACCAAAGAAACTGCAATTTCTTGAGTGGTTGTCCTGCAATCGACAATGCATGTGTGCAAGGTTAATGCAACCAGAAGATGTCAGATTCGATTCGGTTGACCCGGGACCATTTCCGTGGGCCTTGTGGGCGGTGGTCGGGTCACTTCCATCCCTTCCATTGTGTAACTTGTCCCAAAGCGAAACTCTTGTGGTGGTTGTCACAGAATGCCAAAACATGCCGATGCCTGTGCACCTCCAAAACTTGAAATCTTTTTGTTGAATATATTGCCCACCTCTCACCATTGCTGCGACTTTAGCAGACAAGTCTGATGTTCAGAAGTCCACCCTTCCCAAGACGGGTGCAGGGGTGAAAGAGGGTAATTCGTCTTTTGACTGTCAAGGCTGCATGCACACCAGAACTGTTCCCTTTTCTGAGCGAGACTTGGCAAGCATGCATCAAGGAACCCATGCCCAGTCCAGTTTCTGGTCAGATGTTTTTGAAAACACATACGTGGTAACATCCACAACAAACCTTCTGATCGTGATATCTCTTCCAAGAAAGACCGAATTTCTTCGGTTTCATGTGGAAATGGGTGCTTTAATGTTGATACAAAATACTTACAAGGATATTTTGTCAACTCTCAGTTTTGGGACTGTCTGTAATCATCAATGGAAACTTGTGGAACAAAGTTTGACTTAAAGTTGTTAATCACTGTCCAATGTTGATTCAGAATCTGTCTCTGCTTCCACTTCTGCTTAAGAATATGGATCCACATCAAGGTGTTTTCCTTAAAAGTAAGCTTGTACAGCATTTGCACATTTCTGCCATCTAACCAACTGGTGTGTTACAGATTGCCTCATTATACCATTCTGGAGTGAGTTCCTTCACGAGACATTTTACCTCAGCAAAACTCACAAGAGTTAACAACAAAATCAACAGTAGAAACATCTTGACTCTGATCTGAAGAAGATCCACCTCTATAAGGTTGTATGCCAAAGTCAAAATCAACAACTTAACTTGATTCAATCAATTATAGTAACAAATTTGGTGACCCTACATGATCACTCTTTATGTAAACTGAGCAACATGCATGCAGAAAGACATATCCAAAAAATTATTTCTATTGGATCAACGACTCCAGAGATATCGCGATCGAAATGTTTATTGTGGAGGTTACCTCGTTCACCAACATTCTACCATCTCTCCATCCACCCAGACTGACATGAAGAAGACAAAGAAATGTCTGCTGAATAAACTCGGAACTTTCAACATGCAGACTGAGCCAGTCTTTTGAACCGAGATACTATTTGTCTTCGTGGTTTACTTCACACACGTAACACCTGAAGACGACATTACTGTCGCACTGAAAAGACGGTTACAAGGGAGGCAAGCTTCAGTGCAGTGCACCAAACACCTCCGCGTCCAGCCAACATGGACTCTCCGTCTGTTTGGCACTTCACAGACACAGCGACTCCCACTTTAGTGAAGAGCTTTGAGTCTTGTGTCCACAACGGTTGGACTCCTGACATTTGACTCAAGTTGTTGGTCCTGACGCCGATATTCTGGATTTCAACAGGCAGCGCGACCAGTTGGACCAGTGTTCAAGCAAAGCACCGCATTGATCCAAAAGCCATTGTGCAAGACACATCCCAACGAAGGTGACAAAAGTCCACACGACACGGGCCCCGCATTCGTGACAAAACACTTGAGATTCTTCAGTTGACCTGTCCAAATCAAAACTCAAAGCCAATGCAAGGCGCCGCGAGCAAAAAAGTTGCAATGGGCTGATCAAGTTTCCACTGATATAGAGAACATTGCCAGCTCCGTTTGGGATACTGTACTGGGATCCACCACCGACGCTTTCTTCCATTTCATGTGGGATGGGATAATGCATTTAAAAGGTTGTGGTTTGCTTTTTCCAGCAGAAGCAAAGTATTCTGCAGTTTGATTAGTTCAGTCTGCTCAGCTACAGCAATTTGGTTGTGTAAACATTGAGGCTTTCTATGCAGAACATTCAATTTGCCCAGGAATCTATCAGGTAGGAAAATTATACAGTTTTGTTGTTTTCCTTTGTGCTCATGTGTGAAAAAATGGAATTTGTCTGTTGAAGTCCGAAGAAAGCGTTCTGCCCGATGCTGGTTTGTGGTCCCAAGTGGGCGAGTTTCCTGAATGTTTGCTGCCAATTCAGGCGAATTTGATATCAAAGAAAACGTTTGTTCTCGAGGTTCTGCGGCAACCTCCCGACTGCTAATGTTTTTGTTGTTATCGCACGATTGAAGTCTGCGTCTTCCTTCACTGCGATCTTTTCTGTTTTGTATTTTCTGAAACCTGCACCAATTGCGACAAAGTTCACGTCCCCTTGAATTGAGTGACCAGATGTTGGGGAAGAATTGCTTCATTCGTTGACGTACTGCAACCGATCCAGACAAAGACATCAAGTTTACGATGTTCCCTCGTTCGCGAAGACGTTCGTCCGCGGTGATTAGCAGCGTCACTGATAGAAAGTGGGATGCTTTGCTCTCTCATGGGACGTGATTACCTGGCAACAACAGTTTCAATTTTTGAAAGTTCCAGCAAGGAAAACAAACACCTGGCAGACAAAATTTTCGCCCTTGCAAGTTGTTCGATGCTGCTGCCCCCCACCCTCCCAGGCCGAGAAAATAATCAAGAAGGCAATCGCCAAAAAAGCGAGATTACGAGCAAGAAAAATATCAGTTTCTTAACGTTGAACGAGCGAAAATGAACACGTGAGCTGTTGCATCGAGACAAATTCACTGGAAATTATTGAAGCTGGAAACTCTTGAAATTGGCGCAGTGTGTGGGAAATCGGATCATACGATTCATTCCCAACGGGCAGCTCCGGTGGAATGCTTTCTCTCTTTAAACAAAACACTCGGGGACAAATCCGTAGGACTGTCTGACTTTCACCCACGCCTCCTCCTCGATGACGGCGAGAAGGCCAATTACGCAGTTGCGCTGCTCAAAAGAGATGATTCTCACTTGAGAAGGGCGCACAGAATAAAAAGTTCTGCTCTTGGGCTCTTGGTGTGTTTTGAAATATGGAATAGCAGTTTCTCTCCACATGGGCTTGCGCAAAGCATTCTGTGGCTGACGCACTATAACAACTTAAAAACCAAACCGTAAGTATTTTTTCGTTCATTGGAAAATTGAATGGAACTGTACCCAAACTTGTTTTTGTATTTTGACTTGGCGGGTATTTTGTACCCGACAGGTGGATTTTCTGCTCAGTCAGATTCGTCTGTTTGCTGGGCAACTGTGAGATCTTCCTTTTTCAAATTTAGGGCTCCTTTCTGTTTCACACCCACAAGAACAACTTTGGCAGGACGACTTTCCTTTTGCGTTGGTGTCGGCGAAGGGGACAGCTGCAGGCGACCCGTTCTCCCAAAACAAAAACATTCTTGATCCTGCGGTTTGTGTGTCTTCGCGATGAAGAGACAGAAATGTGGTCATGTTTGACTATTTTCAAAACCGTCCCTCACCAGCGCAGTTTTTCAAACTGGAACTGCTTTGTGGTTTCTTGCGCTTTGTTCCGGAGGGTCACAAAAGCCATAAGAAAGAGAGTGTCTCGTGCTCAAGTCCTGCTCAGCCAAGAATCGGATCCTTCTGCGCGCTTGTGCTGCTTCTGCAGCTTCACCTTTCGGGTGCGCTTTCAGGTTTCCATTTTCTGCCTCCTGGATACGTATGCCCTCATTGAGGGTCTTTTCGGGAGGTCCGCTTTGTTCACAGAATATCTTGTTCATTGACCACGCCACAAAACAGAAAATGCGAATGGAGACAAAAGCGACACAAAATCAAGAATGCAGGTTCCAAACATAGGAGACAATTAATGGAGGAAATACATCAAAAGACGCCCCGACAGAAAACAATAGTCTAATGTAAATTTATCAAGCTTTCATCGTGTGGCAGAAAGTGCATCAACCATTGTTTCTTTTTGTTATTTCCAGATGTGTCAGCCAAGCTACCTGCGGATGGTTGGTGTGGCAGTTTTGTTCCTGTATTTCGTTCTGGATCTCGTTCCTGTCGCGGATACGATGCCAACGAGCGATTTATGTGGGCTGGGCAAGGAGTGGACCTGCGCCAAGAACATAGACATCGTACCCTCCGAAGTGGTTGAAATCTGCGAAGCGTGTGGAAATTATTGGGGAAATGTCCCTGGATTCGCCTACTGCTGCAGGTGCAGCGCCAAAATCTTCGACTTCTGCATGGTGGCCGTGCTGGGCAACTAACCTCGATGACAGTCGACCCTGGGCATCAGATTGTCGGGACACCAACAACAGGGCCTCGTCTGACAGCGCAACTAAATCTCCGAGTAACTCGTCGTACATGTCGTTTCATTAGCAATCTGGTCTGCGTCATTGTTCAGACTGATCTGTTGTGTTATCATTTTGTTTGACCCTGTTGGACCGACAGACACAAAAATGTTAGAAAGAATCGGTCAGAAAGCTGTGTGTGAGTGAAACATTTGACCCGAAGGAAAAGGCGTCTCTGGAACAATGGAACACCAAAATGAGTTATTTTCTTTTCATTTTCTGATTTTGTTTGTTTGGTTGTGATTTTTTTCAACAAGAAAGTAGAAATCGGGCACGCAAAGTCATTCATGACTCACTCGTTTCAAACAGAATTGATCAGACCTGAAGCCGAACAAAAGTGTCGTCGTTGAAGCTCACGACAATTAGTTGTCACCAAGCGATCAGCAAGGTCCCGTGTAGGTAGTTGTGCAGAGGAACACGCGGCAGCTGCAACGTCGACAGCAAAAGGCGTGCTTCTTTTCAATCTTTGTGCGTTTGGCAGTCGTGACTTGGGTTCATTGGTGACAACGGGAGTGTTCGACATAAAGGAGTCGGCTTCTCCTGACGGTTTGATATCCAGAGTCTGTGCTGTTCAAATGTGTTGAAAAGAAATCTTGTCTCAGCAGCAATTTCCAAAAGCAAAACACATTGCTCTCTGGCCTCATGGGTGCTGGTCGTCCATCCATTAAGACTTGAACGCCTCGCACCTGAAAATGGAAAGGTGCAGAAATGACAGTCAACAAGCTTTTCATTTGGCAACAAAAAAGGAGACAGCCAGAACCAAGACAGTGATGAAAGAAGAAACGCTTTCGCAACTGAAGACAAGAAATGATGGGTGCAATTATGGCATTTGCTTTTTCTGTGACGACAAAAGTCACTCAGAAAACGACTGTCGTAGTTAGTCCCAGTCACAAGACATGTTTTCCTTTTCTTCTGTTTTTGAGCACAGAACGGCAGTTTGCTCGAGTTTCAATCACATGCAGAAGAACGCAGGTGGTTGGATCGGCGAAAATTCTGAATCAACCACACGTAGAAGACAATTCGCCACAATCGGGGTGCCCTTCTTGGAACAAAACAAGATCCACCATTGTCAATACCCATTCTAACACTTTTTTGCCTCGAAATTAAGAAAGAAGTGGTGCGTTTTCACGAGGTTTGTCTTTCTTTCGATGGTACCGTCAGTGTTTTTTTATTTGATCGAAATGTTGCGGTGCGTTTTGTTCACTTGAGTGTAACTTTCGCACGGGCGATTGCGCTCAACGTCAGCACGGAAAAACATCGTAGATCTTGTCAAGAATCATCCACCAGTTTGTGAAAAAGTCAGACATGAACAGAAAAACCACTCTGTGGGCAGATCCAAATCCGTCGTCGGTTTCCCTTTTATGAGCTCATTTGTTCTGAAGATGCAAATGTCGAAAGTTTCAAATCAAACATTTGTCCGCATCGCAATTGTTCAGCTTCACGAAAAAGAGAACATGCAAAGGGTGAGACATGTTGCTGAGACACAGGATGTGATTTCAACAAGTTAGCGTGATTCTCTGACTGGCACACAAAATTTTGAGCTGGAATAAGTTTCATGTTTCTTTCGAATGTAGACCTCTACTTGTATTTTGCAACGCCGCTCAGCGGCAGACAGAAAGCAGCATAATTTTGACACTCAAACCATTTCAGTTGGTCGGTTTGGGCGAACAACTGTCGTGAAAGCTGTTTGCCGAAGATCAAACGAAGCTTGTACTGTTTTTTGTTGCCAGCTTGTTCAAACATGTGTTTTGTAATTTTGGCCCACGTTGACAATATCTCCATGCTTCACAGGGGTTTGGGTTTGTTGGATCTGCAAGAAAACGTGACAATTCATTGTTGATAAATCCGTAGACACCTCAAATGAGACCGATCTTTGGCTGTCCTTCACACAAGAAACAACCAGCAACGATTTCTTTCTGTTCACGTAAAATAAAAGGCTAGTTCCACTCTTTACCTTGCTCCTTGTGATGTGATGTCTCGGGTCGACCACAATGGGACAGATCTCAACAGCTTACATCGACCGGCTATACCAACATGGACAATACAAATCTGCTGCAGAATTGATTTGTTGTTCTGTCTGAGTTTGTACACCAAAAAACAAAAAACCACTCTCAGTGCCCAACTTTGTGACGAGGCTCCATGTCGTCGTGTCCGTCATGTCGGACTGCATCCTTCATCCGAAACGCACGTGGATGCGTGGAGAAGACACCAGAACGAGCACACGGAATAACGCTCACAAAAAGTTTTCAAAATGCTGCGATGCTCTGAAAAGGAATCTGCTTGGCACTGCAGGTTGTCTTCCTCGCCATGTACCTGGTGCGTTCGAGACGCTTGGTTCATTTCGTTCGATGGCATGACAACACGAAAGTGTAATTTGGGGGATGTTGGGGGGCGAGCGACAACACAAAGATCCAGCTCCCACATCCGCGTTGAAGGAGGAAGGGTCATGAACATTTGTCAAAAATGTCTTTGATCACATTTCTTCTGACTGACGTGCTGAAACACCAGGGACGCAAAAATAATACAAAAGAACACGGCAGCTCTTAAAAACAAACGAGTTGAACTTCGTTTTTGTGTAGAACCTTCGACTTTCATCCTACAGCTTCAAAAATGCGTTTTCGGGAAAATGGTGTCATAAACGGGCTAATTTCTCACGAAATGCTAAGATATTCAAAATGATCTGCACACAACAAAAAAGCAAACGAGTGCAAGATGTCAACGTGGCTCAGACAAATTGCCTTTTAATCCTGAGTTTTTGAGGGGAAGGTGACGTGATGGCCACCTGCAGCTTCTGTTCTCGTCAATCTGTCTTCTGCAGCTTCAGCTTGTTTGTGGGTTAATTTAAAAAAAAAAGTGTTCGTGTTGCTGTTTGGTGATTTCTGAGCTGAAAGCTCACCTGATGTTCAGTCTTCTGTTTCAGAGTTGTCCCATTTGCCAGAAAGTATTTTTTCATTCTGAAAAGAAAGGTCATCAAAAAATCTCAATTGACTGGAGGAAAATTTCGTTGACTTAAACAGAACTGACATGCCTGGAATCAAGCACTTGGAAGTGCTGAGTCCTGTCATTGAACGGCTTTGCAAAAGTGAAGCTCACTGTGCACGTGAAGTCAGACGACAGGCAAGAACATTCGCGTCAAAATTGCCGGTGTTCGTTCACGAAGAATGACAAAATAACATTTCAGCACAACATACGCGCGTGGGAGGGGGATTTGCGACGAAAACTCACAGGAATGATTACTGATTTTGCCAACAAAACAAAAATATACAGCGAAAAAATCCTATTGTGTTCCCCAATTTATTGTCTTCATGGCAGTTTGGTGGCACACGACTCCTGCGAACCAGGGGCACGATTCATCTGAGGCTGAACCCTGAACATGACATGACACGCAGAACTCGGCTGCAAAACACCAGATCGCTCGAAGGCTGCAGCTGATAGATCAGTGAAATATCAACAACGTGCACAGACCATCTGTGACATTTTCCTGCCTGCAAATTTTGTCCATATGTTCTGTTTTTGAAATACGATTGTATACTGTTTCTTTTCGAATCTTGATTTTGCACATTCTACAGGTTCAGGATGCAGTGACAGTCTTGAGACACTGGGCTTGTGGGACACACATCCGGCGGTGTTTCCCACTTTGACGCATCACGTTTCCTTAGAGTCGCGCATTAAAATTTAAATTTCGCACAGAGGGAGCAGCTTTGAAAGGACTGTTATTTCTTTTTAACACTGTCCCCAGCGAGCTATTTGAGTCATTCGAGATCGCTCTTGGCAAGCAATGAATGTCTATCTGTTCAACGTCTCGTTTGATGGATAACTGCCCCGTTTCACTACTCCGCATTTAGAGTGGAGATGAAGATGTATCTCAAGTCCTGAGCGAACGCCTCCGTCGTCAGATTCAGTGAGCACGTTCTTGACGGTTTGGGAATCCAAATTTTGGCCGTATTTTTGTCCTTTCCGGGACAGAACAGTTGGAGTTGTTCGCAACGAGTCACCGTCGTAGTGTTCTCAGGGCTTTGAGAAAGCTCCGAACCTTTGCAAGCTCGTGCAACATTTACGAAAGGGAGTTCAAATTGGACAGTTTTGTGAGGAACCGTCTGAGACAACGGGGACGTGACCAGAAAATGGAGCAAAATTGGCCAAAGCAAAGTTCAACACTCCAAGACAATGCGTGAGTGTAGGCCATGGTGATTGAGCTTTCCTTGCCGCGGACCCCTGAACGGAAACATTTTACCTGATGTCAAACAAAAAGAAAACACATGTGCCGCTGCGTATGAAAATCTTGAAGGACCACCGGGTCCCAGGATGAAGCTGAGGTTGGCGCTGTGCACCATGGCTGCTTTTCCTGCACATGGAAATCTTCAGATGGGTCATCTCATAAGAAAAGATTGCCCTGTTTCAGCATCATTGTTTTGCGTGTCACAGTGAGATGCGTGACGGTGAGAGACTGCAATGAAATATCAATCTGACAACCGCTTTTGTCAACGCGAATTGTCACGAAATTTCATGAGCAACAAACTTTGAAGACTTCAGTCCATTCACACATGCAGAGAGGGATTTTCCAAGGACAATTGGCTGACCGGACTGTGGCGTCATATGAGACCTTGACACCTTTCAGAATCCACACAACTGAATGTTAGAAGACTTTTCGCCTGTGGATCGAAGCCCTCTTGTGTGCGTATCTCGTCAGGAATTTCGATCTGAAAGATTACTTGTTCGGAACTCATGACAGAGATACTACGTAGGAAGTTCTTCGCGTGTTCTGAAGTCACGTTTGTGCGCGCGTGGCACGCGACGGAAACACGTGCCTTGTCTGCGACGAAATTTCAAATGGTCCAACAACAGGTTCGGGATTTTGTTTTCCGAGTTTTATCGTTCGATGCTTTTTTATTTGTTGTTACATCTGGCCCTTCTTCCTACTTTATGCGAACACCTTTGTCCGATTGAAACCAATTTGGATCAGCCGTGGCAGATATGCCAAAAGTCCTGACCTGCAGCAAAATTCTAGTTTGCGAGAAAGGTCCTTGCAAATTGTTGCCGAAATACTGCCAGGTTTCTGCAGGGAAGCGTTTCTGCAATACAGTCGCATCTGGGACTTTTGGACACACACACACACACACACACACACACACACACACACTTGCATTCGCAAAGAAAATACCTTTCCTTTCCCGTGTCTTTGTCGTGTTGCAGCCTTGAAACATTGGCTCAATGACACTGATGCGTGCACTAATAAGATACAAATCTTAAGAGGTGGCGAACAAGAACGGACTTTGTGCTGAAAGGCTGACCAATGCAGAAAACTGCGTGGAACCTGAACAATTGCTTCTCCAGAACGAGTGAGCTGGATCTCTAATTGGGTGTCTCTTCAGCCACTGACCTGGAGCAATCACTCACGTCCTCCACTGGCAACATGTCACTGTTTGGGAAGGTACAAGCTGCAGTTTCGTGCTTGTCGTCCACCGTGAGGTGAGATACGACCCATCGAAACCAACATGCTGACCCTTCGTACCAAACAATCCGAAAAGTACCTGAAGAATCAGGACTCTGAAAACGCGTACAGCCACAACTGAAAATGCGAAAAACCACAACGCAAATTTTGTGAATGACCGTGCCACCGATCCGCTGCACTATTCACGTCGTCTTCCCACAGTGATCGTTTCACGAGGTTGGTATTTGATTCACCTGAAAGAGACCACGACAAAGGCCACGAGTTGGCGACTGGAATCGTGAAGTTTGATGCGAGCCGGATCGTGACAAGACAAACGGAAGCTGTTATCCGTGGAAGCTGCTTGGTGTTCTCCCCATTCAGACAAAACAAAACACGTTCCTTTTCCTGACAACTACGAGCACAGACAAACGCACCTACTGCTTTTCTTGAGGAATTCTTCAATATGGCATGACACAACATCAAAACTCGACAAAAGGTAAGGAATCTACATTGCAAGCATTTTAAACTTGATTCTGCTTTCGGTGAAAAATAGAAACGCCCAACGGTCCACCCTTGTTGCTGCTCAACAACTGTTTGGTTGAAGTTACAAGGTGAAAGAATCGCAACCAAAGCAATGCGCGCGAGGCAGAACAACTGGAGTGATCATTTGTTCAACCAAAAGGAAAAATTCTGCCCAGAGCGGTTGTGAGTGAACTTGCTCCTGCAGTGGAACACACACTTGAGAGCGACTCCAAATCAGCGCTCCGCAGACGCTTGCGTCCTCACGACCAAACTCCGCGCGCAGTTGAAGGACAGACAACATCGTGACGAATTAAGACCTTTGAGATTGTGGAAAAGGCCTTAAGTTGAAAGACCGAAGACCGAAATCTCTAACACAGACAATGTTACGTGCCGAAGGTTCTCCTTGTTGTTCTTGTGTGCTTGGCTTGCAAGGATTCAGCGAACAGGTTTTTTTGTGCCTTTAACAGAAGGCAATTCATGACAGGTACGATGAAGGGGAAATGAAGTGAACGTCCTGATTGCTTTGCGTTGTCTCAGTGCAAACTTCATTCCAGATGGTTCGGAGCTCGTGCGGCCTTCAGCAGATGGGATATGTGGTTCTGCTTGTGTTCTTCCTGCTCGGACTTGTTGATTTTGTCACAACCAAATCCTTCATGGACGTGTGCGGTGTGGATGAGAATTGGGTTTGTGACAAGAACATTGAAAAAGTGCCACCTCCAATCGTCGAGGTGTGTGAAGCGTGCGGAAACTACTGGGGCAACATTCCCGGCTTTGGCTACTGTTGCAGATGCAGTCCGAAAATCTTTGACTTTTGTCTCGTTGCCGTCTTCGGATACAAGAGATAATAAGGATTGAATTTTGGTGAAACAAATCTGTTACGTGTGGACTTTTCCATGTATTTAGCTCAATAAACGTTGTTAACATCAATGCGCAGACTCTTGTGGGTGTGTTGGCTTTTACTCAATGACGAAATTTGAAGTCACTTGCATCCAGCCAGCGTTTTCTGTAAAATGAATTGTGTTCGAATGAGGCCGAGGACACACAGCGCACGTCTCACCCATTTCGTCCCGCTGTTCTCTTTTTGGCAACGAACCCACAACTGGACCTACAACTCGGCATTGCAGTTTGCTTCTGAGCAGACCCAAACAGGGGAACACCCATAGTTGTGCTAAAATTCAGGGTTGTTTCCAAAAACAGAAGGACAGAGTAGTTGGACAAACTGATGGCTCCAAGGGCCATTTGCTGGTCTATGAAGAGCGTTGCTTTCTGTATTTCTACGATTCCCACGGAAAAGGAGCAGAGTGACATTGATTGTGTTCTCACCGAACAGATCAGTGCTGCATGTTCAGGGACAAAACTGAGTGACGCTGTTTATACCGTATCGCGCTGGGCGTCCGCGGCCGAACATTGAGATCAAATTAATCAACTGACACAGGAAGAGGAAACCGAAGTCGTGAGTGTCGTATCAACAGCATGAAACCAGAGAAGCTCTCAAAAGCCACAATTTACAAATTGGCAGGACGTCTTCTCCACACGCTCTTTTTTTGGGTGAAAAGCCTGTGTGCAATTTGAATTTGATGTCAGTGCTGCAGATTGTCCCATAAAATCCTTCCCAATCAGATTCGGAGGATTGATGGTCGTCGTGTAATTCCCCGGGACATTCTTCAGAACGGCCATGGAGCAAAAAAACAGCGGAATTCTGGGATCCTTGGGGGGTGGGGCTCTCCACACAATGAATGCCAACAGACATGATATTTTGTCAGCTGTACCTCTGTGACATTTTAGACTTCATTCCATCTTGTGTCGTCACACCACCACGGCTGGGAAAAAAAATTCTCGCCTGTTCATACGAAAACAAGTGATTCGTTTTTTTTTCAAATCGACTTCAAAATTAGTACTTCACGTTTGTTGTATTTTCTTTTCAGTGCTACAATGCTCCATGAAAGAAAAGTCAATTCGAGCAGTATAGAAAGAAACGTCTGGCCAGTTTTGTCCAATTTTGTCCAAGAAGTTCTTCTGTTAACACGAAAAAGATCATTTATTCCAACCTGGAAAGCTGATGACGTTTGCAAGAGCGTGAATCGTTTGCGGAGGAGGTCGAGATGAAGAGGTGTTCAAGTGAAGAATCATTGGGCGGCGCTGTCGTCCTCCTTCCGCTGCCTCGATCACCGCGAGCGGCGGAAATGAATTCGGGAAGGACACCGCCGCCGCGACCTTTGTTGCCGACACCTCTGACTGACGAGTCAAACGACAAGCGTCATCACGAGTGTGGCAGCTGCATGGCTGGTCATCATGCCAGGAGCAAACCAAGTGCCCACGCACGACAGGCTTGACCTGTTGGTGTCACCAAGGTTGAGGGAGGAAGGTTCAGAGGGTTGCGAGGATGGCAAGTCTTGAGTCCAGCTGTGTTTTTGTTGTCTTTTAAGAGAGTCCAACAGCGTGCAGGATGATCTCTGAAAAGTACGTGATATCCTGCAGATTGTACGTACGCTTCAGAAGCAACGTAAAGTTCAACTCCAGTTGGTTGAGTGGCATTGACGAGGTCAGACGAAAATTTTGAGACATGAACTCAGCTCGCAAATTTTGCTGCCGAAGGGATGAGTTCAACACTTCACTCAAAAGCCCCGAGCTTTTTGCCCACTTTGTCCGTACATTCATAAAATTCCACGTGCCTCAGAATTGAACTGCAAACAAATCCACTGATGTCGGAACAAAGCCTGCCAAACAGCTTCAGATTTCGGACGGTAGTAAAGAAAGAAAGGTCTTGATTGTCTCCTGTAACAAGTCACGCAAAAGAGAGTGATGTCAAACAGCCCCCCTGGGGATGAGACGGTGGGCGAGTTGGAGTGGATGGCTGAGTGAAGACGACTGGCGGACAGTGGAGAAAGATACTGACATGTTCGACGAGAGTTGACTTGTTCCACACTGAGAACCGAAAACCCAGCATCTCATAACATTCCTCACAGAGTCCTGAACAGATCTGCTCACCAAGCAGTCAGGATTCTCAGCACTGCTCGTGGGCGATGCGTGGGTTTTTGTCAGATCTCGCACTTTCTGCTTGTGGCACAGCGAGTACTCGCTCATCGACTGTCCCGAGGAATCGTAAGCGACGGATTATTCTCAAGTTACCGCGACAGAATTACCCACAACTCAATTCCCCCCGAGTCCTCACTTCGTTTCCTTACTTCTGTCGTGTAGTCTGGCTGTTCTGAGCTTGGCACCAACATTTGTCACATTGGCGTTCGCCTGCTGAAATCCGTGATCAGATCATCTCACGTGACGCTACCCTTCTTTGATAAACCATGCAGCGCTGTCATGTTCTGCTCGCATGTCTCAAGCAAACACAGAAAATCAGATTGTGTATTTCCATTCTATTTCGCTCTCCTCATTCTTGCTCTCAGGAGTTTATTATCTGCTGTTCTGCTTCTGAAGAGCAGACATGAAGCACACTGGGATGGTCGCCCCGAGACAAAGCTGGATGATCCTTTGGAGTTCTCTTCCAGCCGTGTTCTTTCCTCGGTCTCTTCGACACTCTCATATGTGCATGCACTGCACGCTGCCAAACCATGTCGCCGTCAAGGCGGAGAATGGTTCGTCTCTTCCCCAAAAAGCCACTTCAATTCGTCTTGTTTGCAATGACACGACGCAGCGCTTGAATTCTTCAAGACACCGTGCCAGTCGACGGGTTTGTCCCTGCGTGCGCCTTGGGATGTGTTGTCAGCTGTTCAGCGACTTTGCCTCTCACACTCGTCCAAACCTGTTGCGATCTGAATTCCCTGGTCGTCGCAAAACTGTCGCAATGCTGAAATCTGCAGTAGCTCAGCAACAGAAGATGTTGTGTTCTCTCCTCCTTGTTTCGCTGTCTGGCTTTGTCGTTCCCAGTGGCAATCAAAGGTATGCAGAGGACCAAACCAGAAAGTTGCGAAAAGAAGTGTTCTGCTGAAGAGCGAACTGCATGGAGTTTGGAAAAAGGACACAACACCTGCAAATCACAAAGGGTGATTGTCAAGTGTTTTGAAGAAACTAAGGACCAGACTTCCAGTTTCGTTCAGCTTCGTGTTTTGAATTTTGGAAGCTGTACATGTGTATACATCTTTCTGATATCTCCGGAAGTTCGAGACCTGACAGAACCAACATTACAGAAATGTTGACAGTTCAACTTCTGAACTCTCACCAAATGCTGAATTTCTTGCTTTTTTTTCTTTTGCGTGTGTCTCTTGTTTGCAACCTATTGAACCTAGATGCCCTGCAGTGACAGTCCACTTGTCCCACATTGCAACAGCAGAAGCAGAAGGGAGTCCACAGCTCGTACCTGTGCTTGTTATGTGTGGATCAATCAGAAAACATGTTCAATTGTTTGTGTTCAGGCCCAAGAGTTCATTACGTATGCAACGATTCCCCAAAAATATATTCCTGACACGCTTATGGGGGCGGGGATTTTGCAATGATGTTTATCCCTCGTTTCTTCAGGTCTGGGCGGAGGGTTGACCCTGCCTGCGGTTCGGTTCCTTCCTACGCAAAGTTGCCATCACACATTTGCGTCAAGCAAAGCACAGGAGCTGGTATGACCAACAAAACAATTCGCGTCACCTGTTGAGTGATTTTTATGCGCAGCCTGCGAATATAAATTCGCTCAGTTGGAATAATTGATAAAGGATCGGACAAAACTGTACATGTATGCAGGGATGCAGGGCTTGGCTTTCGCTTTCATCTCCGCGTGAAGCTTCAAAGGACCCATTTCTCCAGACACGAAGCGGAAGCCCATGATTAATATGCTTCTGTCGCCCCCCACGCTAAGCATGCCGTTATTGCCATACTTTCGTGGAGTATAATTGTGCTGTTCCTCAGAAACTCTTTCATCACGGAATTTGTACATTACCGTCGTCGCCAATAATCTTGCCGTCCTTATTCGAACCGTGCAACTTGTTCGAGTCCGATAATTGTAAACTCGTAGACAAAGGTTCTGTGCCTCACGACTGACCCACGAGTCATTTGATGCGCGCGACTCATTCCTGATGGAATGTGAACTCTGCGTTGTTTGAAGAATGTTGTGAAATTTACAGCAAGTCCTCTTCTTCGCTCTGCACGTAAACACAAACACAAAGGTTCGTTTTGCCTCCTGCTTGTGTGGTGTGTTCCCTGAGGAGCTACATCACCAGTAATTTTTTGTCCTGCCTGCATTTCTCTCAGGAAGGGGATGAACGGGTTTGGTGGTTGAGATTGGGAGAATCAGAGCAAGGATCTGCCGAAAGATAGAAAGGCCTTTAAAGTGTTTTCCTGCAAGTACATGGACAAACTGTTGATAAGACTGAGAGATCCGAAGAAAAATTCAGAGTTTCGCTTTGTGTTGAGGGTGAGGATCACAGCGCCCTTGAAGTTGACAATGAGTAACACACTCCAGCAGGGGAACAAGACAGGGTCACTTCCTGTCCACAACGGATGTTTAGGAAAGGTACACGTACCCCACAGAGAAACTGCACACAGATTCTGAAATAGCATTCAAGTTGGGAGTCCCATGTGGGTTTGGAACAATCACCTGTACTGCAGGCTCCACTCACAGGGGTCGCTGTCTGGTTGGTGGTGAGTGTTGGCTTTGCACGCATGATAACACAAAGGAGACAGCAATTGATCCAGATTTTGGTCGAGGAGCCTGATCCCCAGGAGGGTCCATCTCCACGGAGAATACGGAGAAAGAAAAATACACCTGAAAGAAAACGGTGCAACGTTCCGTTCACTTTCCATAGCCGAATCCTGTTTTGGTCCTGATGTTGTGACTTGTGACGAACCACAGGGTCAGTTGACATCTACACGTTGGAGCTGCGCTTTCGAGCCTGTTTTCAATGAATTTGGGAAACTTTGCTGTCAACAGCGTGCAGGTCTTTCAAAAATGTCAAAAGGAGAAGATAGGTTGTCGAAGGTTGAATCGTGTGTACGAGTGGGTTAAAATGTTGCTGGCGAAAGAATATTCATTCGAAGTTCTGGTTTTCGATTGATATCCAAAATCAGGGTCATCGCGATTTTCTCCAATCTGGGCAAATAGCCTCTGAAGCAGAACCACGCTCTGGGAGCACTCGGTCCCTTCGCAGCCTGTGTTCCTGTTGTGGTCGTGTCACCGGTGACCTCGTTCAGCAGGTGCGAGGGACGCGGACATGTCACATTCAACATGAAGAACGTGGTTTACAGTTGGAAGCTTCCTAATGAATCTGCCTGCATCCTTTCGTTCTTAGATGGCTTCTAATCACTGCGTGCACGCTGGACGCTTTTAGAGACACAAGTGAACTACACAGAGAGCACAAACTTGTCTCAATAACACGGTTATGGCTTTTTTGCTCGGCAGATTTCCGTGCGAAGCTGCACATTACATTTCAATTGCAAAAATTCAGTGCGCACAAAAGCTGCTCTGACTTGTTTCAGTGTACATTTTGAGACCTCACGACCACACTTGGCTGTCACAAGAAGAAACAAAAACCCATTTGCGACATTGACACATTTCTACGCACACACGGAACGAAAAACACACCGAAGGAAAATCTTTATGGAGCTACCAAGCATAACTTGACCACGACATCTTCAGGTGAGTGCGTCGGGCATGTGAAGTTTGTTCTGGTTGACGGGGGTTGGCTCACCTTCTGCGATGAAAACGGATATCTACAGAAATGTCAAATGTTGAATAAATTAAAGTTCATCACCATGATCTTGACTGATGTCTTCACTCGTGTCACAGTTTCAGAAGTTCGGAACTTCTGGTGGAGCAGAAATTTCCATCGCGCTGTTCTTTCAGCAGATGACTCTCGTTTACATGCAGCGCAGACAACACCTGAAGGTTTTGTTTCTCTGCGCCTTGTGTACACTACTCCTGCCAGTTTCTCACTCACGATCGATGATGCAAATGTGTGGGATGGACGACGAATGGATCTGCAACAAAAATGTGGAAAAGGTGCCGAGAAAAGTGGCACAGATCTGTGAGATTTGCGGCTATTACTGGGGCAACGTACCTGGACTTGGCTACTGCTGTCGATGCAGTCCAAAAGTGTTCGACTTCTGTGTGATCGCCGTGCTGGGATGAACTCCACCTGAGGACCAAGGCAAACAGAAACTCCGCCCCAAGTTTTCCGAAAGAATTCTCGCCTTCTTCTCAACTCACAACAGACACGCTTTGTGAATTTTCTGCTTGGTTTCTTCTTTTTGGGTCAAGTTACTTTCACATTTTTGTCTGCAAAATGTCATCCGCGCGTCACACAGGTCTCGGCGGCTCCTCCCAAGGAGTAGGCGTCGTGCGAGTTCAAGTCGTTCTCACCAAGGTTTGATAGAGTCCACCATGCAGCAAGCTTTGAAACGACAATGCGGAAACAAGAATGGGAAATGCTGTTGCATTGCGCAGGTGCTTTGTGAATTAAAACGGGAAGAGTCTTGGACAAAGAAAAGGGAGATTAGGTTGTCAGAACTTCGAAACCAGACACATGCAGACGTTTGACGTGTACGTGTGAACGTGTACCTTGCAAAGTAACAAATGCGGAATGCTTTGAAAACTTGCAAAAGAAAATCGTGCTTTCTTGTGAGTTTTGAAACAAGAGCGTTCTTTCAGAAATCAACATTTTCTCGTGTTTATGATCGGACTACACAGTTCTGATTCAGCCAAATTTCGTGTTTACAAACGGTAATACGGATGAATAAGAAGCAGACCTGCACGTTACCAATGCTGAGTGTTTGGGTTGTAATTCATTGGAAAAGAAAAGACAAGACAAGACTAAGTAATGAGCCGGATTTGTCGTCGATACTCGTGCTGCAGGCGCAAGATTCGTGGGGACAATTGTAAATGAAGGAGAATTCGATTGTTTCTTTTCTGGACCCGCAAAACACAACGCTTGTCAATGATTTGAGAGAATGTCCGTGTAAGAATAAAAACGTTTCGCTTCTGTGTGCGTGCCGCTTCTGAATGCCTTGTGTGTGATTTCTCAGTCCAAACAACCGAACTTGTGTCCAGGGGGCTATTCTTTTTCCGCAGACCAGTGCTGAGTGCTGTGTTTCTCTGCATTTCTTAAAAAAAGAATAGAATTCACAGCAGAACACAGAGCAGGTGAGGGCTCTGTGTTTCTGTGTCACAGAGAAACACAGAACTCTCTGCATTCAGGTAAAAAGAACAGATTTTTGACGCAGAGAAGCGACACTTTTCATGTCTTCATTTGCGGAGGCTGAAGTCAAGTGGTCACGACGAACAATGGAGCAGTAAGACTTCCTCTGCATTCCAATGGGGGTCAGAAAAGCCTTTGAGGGCTTCAAAGGGCACTTAGTGACACGAAAGAAACCTGAAGTGTCTTGGAAGTTTGTGTTCAAAGGCAGACAGAAAGGGAAGGTCCATAATTTCGTCGAGAGACCATCCCCATGGCAGAAGCCGACAACCGGTGCTGGGGGAAGCGACCACAGCGGAAACTTTTTTGAAAGAGACCGAAAGTTTTCTCTTTTTGAACAGAAAGTCGTGGGAGGTTTTGCTGAGGACCTCGAACCCTGTGAATACCCCCCAACTGGAGCTTGGAACACAGAGAACAAGTCCAGAACACCAAGGAAATGGCCTTTTGTTTCGACTGGAAACAGTGATTCTTACAGAGTTGTAATTGGTGACAAAGGAGGCAAGAACACATTCCGAAGCTGCATGGGTCAGTCAGCCACGCAGACTTTCACAGAAAACAGGCTCAGAGACAGTGCTCGTGTGTGCCGTTCAATGACAAACAATTCCTGTCACACACACTCGCCCACCTGCACCCACTGATCGACCTGAAATATTGTGTGGGAACAAATGTCAACAAATATTTGGACAGGAAAAGCTTGTACCGAAACAGGTGCGAAATAAAATTCGTGTGGGATGGTAATTGATAGATCTTCAGTCTGCTAGATTTATACAACAGAGTAAAACACGAATTTGTGCTGGTGTGTTGACTCCATTGAAAATTCTGTCGGCACTCGAGTAACGTGACACAAGGTAAACGGAGTCCGTGGGAGTGGCAACTTTCGATCAACATGTCACGACGGAACGAGGAATCAAGCTCCAGTCCTTGACACCAATACCTCATTGAAAAGTCCAACATCAGGTGAGGATGAAAGAAAATTTGTCTTCACAATACATCAATATCCTGAAATTTTTGTCCAAAAAGATCAAGTGAAGTATTCCAGGAAGGACCTCAGAATGAGGTGGACTCCCCAGGATTCTCCCCAGGAACTCCGGGTGAAGCAGCCCCCTGCAACAAAGAATCATACGGGAGCAGGGGTTTTCAGAAAGTTTGACTTGTGCAGGTTCCAAACACTCAGACTTTGGTCTGGAATATCCTGCAGATGTGTCGCAGGATCCAGATGTGGGTGTGGAACGTAGTACATTTTTCTATTGATCGAAGTGTGCGATTTTCCAGACTCACAAAGGATGTGCAGATCCAACACCGAAATCGTAAATAAGCAGTGTTTCTCACATGGTTTTGATGACATGTCACTCAGATTTTATACATGTGTCCTTTCAACAAGTCAATTCTTACTGCAAACAGTGGTGTGTTCGCGGCCTGGCTGACAGGTTTGTTTGTGTTCGTCCTGCTCCACCCTGATTCCTGTTGTGTTCCTCCCTTCCTGCTTGGTCTGAAAGTCTTGTTTCCCACAAAAAAAGATCTTGAAATTATATCCAGTAGACACTGATCATGATGACCACAGACAAAGCTGCCGCTTGAAGTTGGTGATTGCCTTCACGACACACTTTCCTGCTCTGTCAGCTTGTGTGTGGAATCTGCTGGTGATTTTCATCAATTTCAACAAGGAGTTTGGCCCCGTCTCATCGCATTGCAGGTTTTCTACAGGAAAACAAAGTGCTCACGAAAAGTGTGATGTCCTTTGATTAGTCTGTAAAAGCTTCTTCCGGTGGACGGTGGTTTTGAAAAGGTGTGATGAACAATTGACACGAAAGCCAACCACGCTGTCTTGCAGATCGTGGGCAACATGTGCAAGACACACACGTGCGCAGAGAGCCATTGGAAGAAACTCTGAAACAGAAGTCAATGCACTGCAGTTTTCTTCACTTTTCAAGAGAAAGGCTCGGAACCCAACAGCTGTTTCTTGTCGGTGTTTCTTTTCTCGGTGTGCATCATGTTTATTCGTGACAACGCAACTTGACATCTTGGACTGTTTCAAATATATATGTATACAACACGGAAACCAATGATTTTTGTTACGACTCGTCATGCACAAAGCTATAGAAACTTCAACATGCTCACCAACAGTGAGACTGTTGCCGTGTCAGCAGAGTTCATCCGCAGTCCGTTTCTTCGCAAAAAAGAACACATTTTCCTTGAAACAAGATTGGAGGAACCTGGTTTCTCTTACCTGATGAAATGACTTCCTCATTGTGTACATCAGATGCAAAACTTCACATCTCATGAACAAACTTTCTCAAGATTGGAATCTCAATCAAATCCTGGGCCATTCTGGCCTCACTGTGTTCTGTCGCATCCCCCATGCACGAGCCCGTTTGTTTCTAGGCATGTGACGGGGAGCCGATGCAGAGCCTTCATTTGGCTCCACACCCTTCAACAGGTGGATTTTCTTTGGTGCATGAGTAGTGCAGTGACATTCTGCCTGCAGGGAGAGTGAGTTGAGACGTGGCGTTCAGACCTGCACGTGGACACCAAAGGTGAGCATAGGGGTGCACAAGAGAGCTGCACCTCTCAAATTGTGGCGCTTTTTAAAATTTTAGCATGTTTCGTCAGGCATTGTCACTGGAAACTCAGTCGTCTTTATCTTTCTTTATCTTTCCAGAGTCTGTGGACCTCAGATAGCCAGACATAAACGAGAATGCCGAAGGGATTTTGGGGGTTCATACAGGTTTCTTTCTCAGGGGTCACGCAGGTTTCTTTCTCATGGGGGTCACACAAGTTTCTTTCTCAGCCCTGGGTCACACAGGTTTCTTTCTCAGAGCGGCTCAACTTTTCCATGACACAGTGACCCCCTCACTACATCATGGAAACTGAGGTGGGTACAGACAGACAGACAGACAGACAGACAGACAGACAGACAGACAGACAGACAGATTTCTCAAGTCTCGCTCGCGCGACTAAAAATGTGTTGTTCCTGTGGCTGTCACTGCTTTGGTTCACTCGAATTGTTTGTGCTGAAACACAGTGCTTCTTCGACTCGTCAACTCTCCTTTCTGTCATCCGTCCCCAACAGTCAGTCATCATTGTCCTCATGCAAGCCAACAGAAAGGTCCTGCGACCTCACAACTTTGGATGGCACTGTGTGGCCACAAAGCCAATACTGTGACAGAATCTCCTTGACCCACAGTTTGTTTACTCTGAGTGCAGATTGTGCGTTATTCCCACTGCACAAGAGTCACACGTACCCTCGAGTGTCAACCCCATAGTTGCAACCACTACACCCAAAGCTGCAGCTTCCAAAAATTTACACAAGTGCAGAGAAGCTCCTGTGTATATCTATATCCTCACCTGCACGTCCCTCTACGGTCAACGTGTTCCATTTGAGTGACATCCAGATCTGGATCTACTACAGGAACGACAAAAAATAGCTGCATGGAGCTCGCGGTGATTTGAGGAAATTCTGAATTCGATTGCTCTGATTTTGATTGCTTTGATTTTGGTTGCTCTGATTTTAATAACTTTTTTTATCAAAATTCTTGCCACACCACTCAACATCCACAACTTAGGAACTTATTTAGCACACACCCAAATGGAATGAAATCAACAAAATAGAACTTTTTGACATTGTTTCATAGTAGAGTCTAATATCCAAAAAAACAAAAGGAATTGCCTGATATCCATTTTTAAGTTTTCCATCAAAATCCACCCTGCCTTTGACCCCACCAAAACAACATTTAAAAATTTTTCAAAACTCAAAAATTGAATGCTACCTCTCAAACTCTGAAACAGGATACTATATTTCATCAATACTTATTTCACCAAACATTTGTACTTTTTGAGATACAGACCCATTTCTACATTTATACCCCACATTTTCTGTAGTTTCAAATTTGAACTTTTTGACCTAAAGAAGCTTAAAATTGAAACTTTCCCAAATCCTTCCTGGTGCATTATCCCAACCTAAATTGAACCAAAAGAGCCCAAGAGATCTGAAATCAATCCTTATCTTGTCCATGAAACAGGTGTACACATACTTCTGGTTGATACTGCCTGTTGGTGCTTTGATTTTGGTTGCTAACATTTTGGTGGCTTTTTCAAAAAGTGCCATTCAATGGTGCAACCTCCTCAAATCACCTTAAAATCGCGTTCAATGCGAAAGCATAGGGAGACAATGCGTCTGCCACGATGAACGTAAATCTTCCCAACACATGTGGACAGATTCAAGAGTCGAGCTGTATCAGCGTCAGAATCTGGGCCAACAGCGTTGCTTCATCTGGTGATGTGTATCTTCTTTCTTGAAATGTCAAAATGTTGAAATGTTCTCAAAACAAGCATGCCATTCACGCTGGTTTTCTGCTTGCACTCCACCGTGGCTTTTTTCATTTAACGAGGGACATAAGTGGCAGAAACAAAGAGATCCGCACCAATCAAGCTCTCAAAAACATTGTTCCACATGCAGCAAATGATGGTCCTCCCTCCGTAACCCCTGAATCTCTCACTCAGTTTGGAAACTGGTTCAAAACGTGGTGCGTTTGTGTGCATGTGTGTGCGTGTGTACACCTGTGCGTGCTTGTGTGTTTGTGTGTGTGCCGACCTGCCAAACCCCTTGAGAGTGTCCCCTGCGTGCAGTTTGGTCTGGGTTGCGAGGCCGTAACACAGTGTCCCATACACAATTCACAGAAAATTCAGCTGCACGCACCTCATCCAGCCTGCAACTATCTTGAGAGAATCAAGGGAAATGTTGAAGGAAATCTTCTTGGAAACAAAGCAGAGACCAGGATTTGTTCATCTCAGCACCAAAGAGAATGGGGTGACCCAAACCACATGCATCACTCAAGTGTACGCTGCCTGCGATACTGCACACCTGCCAACCTTGTGGGAAAAAGTTTTTGAGAACCATGAAACACAATGCAAGAGAATATCTGCAGACCACACACACGTACACACACGTACACACACGTACACACACACACACACACACACACACACACACACACACACACACACCAGAAACACACCCATGGTTACTTTTTCTCCCATCAAAGTGAGGAACAGTTTGCCAGAGTTTGTTTTTGTTTTTCGAAAATGAACTTGCACCCCATTTCCGAGTTGGCACCGCTTCGTCCGAAGATTGGTGTCAGTACTGCAGAGCGTCTTGAAAGTGAAAGTGGACATCACGATCTGGCCAGGTGGACACGGTGGGTAATGCATGATGACAGCTCAAAGTATTGTTCGCGAGGTGTGGCTGAAGATGTCTCAACTTTCAACATTTCCAACTACGAGGCATGCCACTAAAGTAGATTGGATAATCATGGGGCTGAACTGAACCTGGGAAGAATATCACAGTGAATCCATTGAGGACAGAGAAACTCTCAGAAATCGTCCGTCAGACCCGCCTGTCCCCGCCTCCACCCCAGCCCCGCAACACTGTATTCTTACACGGTGTTTTCGTTCGGATTTGTGCGATGACAAACAAACTGTCGTCACAGAATGACAAACATCAAACTGAAGCTTTCGAAGAGAACATATTGGCCGAACTGCCATGCAGGTGGCACTGTGTGCACTGCATGTCTGTTGAAGCTGCCTGAGCGATCAAGATCAGCAAACCAACCAAGTTTGTTGCACTTGGAATCGAGACAGATGACAGATGACAGCAAATTCTACAAGACCACCACATGTCAGTTCGATGCCTATTCTTGCTGTTGATTGACACTCTTTCCTGCAGAAGACCTGGGATTCAGCCTCCTGCAGTTTGCTTTCCCTCTTAAAGTCTGTCCCCATCAGTTGCTAAACGCTCACTCGTTCAATATTCCGTTGAGTGGCTCCTACACGCATGTGATGGTGCGAATGAGTTCCAAATTTATGATAAGGAAATAAGTTCCAAAGGATAAACCGAGCTCGAAAAACAAGAAAACAAAGTTCTGGCAGCACCGCGGTCAGATGGTTACGACAGACGGTATACCTGGTGCGCACAGATCTGGAAACTTCCACAGGCAAGAATGAATGCCCAGACCTGCTTCAACATCAATGGTTCCGTTGTTGTGAGGTGACCACAGGGCTTGAGAGTCAAGTTCATGACGTCGGGGAAATTGCGTGAAAGAATGTGGACGCCGCCGCCCTTGGTGAACCCAACGTCTCGGCCTCGTCCCAGTGTGAACAGTGAGAGTCTGACTGACAATTCAGAAAAAGGCGGCACACAGGTTCCCTGGAAAGGGCAAGAAACGAGAGCACCTGCGTTGAAAGCTCGAGGAAAAATAGCTTCAAAAGTCGTCGTTCTTTCGCTTGCACTCTTTGCGCACGAAGACCAAACCATTTGAAAATTTGCCGGAAGGAATGTTTTCAAAGGCAACGTCAATCTCGTTAAGAACAGATCTGTGATATGAGTGCCTGCAATGAAGAAATGCCCGAGAAATCAATGGTTCTTTTTCTTCTCGTTCTGTGAACACGACATCACAAAATTCAAAGGTTGGTCTGGTGCAAGCACCATTCCTTTCGAAAACAGCAGCTTTAATGTTCTTTGATCTCGCAACATATTTCCACTGACAATTCTTTTATGAACGCAAACTATTTAGGTGTTTTAGAGTGCAGTTACTTCGCTTCTGTCATTCAGGCTTGCAGACACAGGCAGACTGCCTGATGTCAGATGCTTTTCTCCCGATAAGGCATTCCGCCTTGGCCCCACTTTCATCGAAAGACATAAAAGACAAAACGAGATGCTGTGTGCTTCCAGCCTCAGTCAGATTAATGGTTCTTTCAGGGGTCGGTGATAATTAGGACGTCATCAGTGAAAGCGCAGGCATCGAGTCTGCGTGTCTGAGGCACCTGTTGGAAGTGAAGCGAACATCACCCGCAGACGGAACTGTGCCAGTTCACAGCCCAAACAGCCGTGCACGACGACTTTGCGCACACAGGAAGAGAAAGGTGAAGTGTTCTAACAAAGGCAGAGCAATTTATTAAAAGTGACACACCCATGCAGCAATTTTAATTCAGTAACTGGAAGAAACATTTGAAGTCCTTAATGCTAATGTCTCGTACCTATTAACCCATGGTGTGCCCTTCTCAAATGTGGATCGTCTTGTATAACTTGAAAGCGCTCCCTTCGGTGGTATAAACCAAGTACTACCTCGGAGGACTGCATACGTTTTGTGTCACAGAACTCTGCGTGCACCAAGCATAATGCCATTTCCCCAGAAAGAAACTTGGAGAACTTGAGTGTAACCTCAGCGTTGTGCACAGGAAACTTTGTACCAATAAGGTTTCAGCACCGAGAAAGTTTTTGGTTTGAGCTGAAAGTATAATCAATGGACGACGACAGCAATTCACAGTCTAGGATCAGAGTGAAAAAATAAACGCCAAGGCAAAAGTGCGGATGAGTGTAAACGTTCATGGTGGTCCTGCTTCGAGTGAGAGATTCGTGGTACAAGCTGGATCTGTTGAACAGCGCAAAAAGAACCTGCCCCATTTGAGGGCAGCAACTTTTCATTTTGGAGCGACATCCATTGCGCAAAATCAGTCTCGAACTCTGTGAACCCCAGTGAATGAATGGCGACGTACGACACTGGAACTGCTGAAAATATCCAAGACCATAATACGTAAAACACCGTCACATAACGATCTGTCTGAGGAAGCATAAAGCGGTTCCGTCAGCTCTCGGTTTAAATCAACACAAGGATAATGCCACCTTGGCATCGCTCGATACGGTTCAACTGCTGCACCTCGCACGACTGTGATCGGGAGCACTCGACGCACCGGGCTCACTCCATCCTGCGCCGCGCCGCGCCTATCAGGGATCAATATTTGCACTCATTTACACACGCAATACGTGCGCTGCCTTGACCTCTTCAGTGCTTCGCACTTTACAGCTTCACAATTGAACCAGATGCACACCTATTATCAACACACAGCTCACAGCGAGTGCGAACCACAGTTGCCAGGCCCTGAACCACAGTGTCAGTGCACTTTCTCCCTCATCTCACCTGAAAGATTCGCGAATCAGAAGCGAGACCAAGGAGAAATGGAACAAAGAAAAGTATTGAGAAAAAGATTGTTTGCACTCAAAAGCCGTCGTCCAATGTTGGAGAGATTGAACGAGTTTTGCTTTGGTAACTGCTGCAGGCATACAGGTGACTGCTGTTGGGACAACGTTTTGCACTCGTGTTTGTGTGTGTGTGTGTGTGTGTGTGTGTGTGTGTGTGTGTATACATGTGTGTGTGTATACATGTGTGTGTATGTGTGTGTGTTGCTGGAACGTGGCCGCTGGGCACTGATCTTCCCAAAAGTGGTCATTCTCAAGAGTTTGTTTTGGAGTGATCCTTCTTTGAACGCCTTGGTCAAGTGTGAAGAATAGGATTGCTATAAAAGGTGATTTTCAAGTTCGTTATGTTCCACGAAACATAGTTGGTCAAAACGCGAGAAGATTGTTGGGTTTTGCTTTGTTATTTCTGTTGATGACAACGCCAACCTGAAAAACCAGACCACAACTCAGGTTCGTTCGTTCAAGTTTCTGACAGTGTCCCTTCAGACAACTTTGTGTCGACTGCTTTGTGCAGAGGTCTTCGTTCGTGGTTGCACTGATGCCACTTTCAATGACTCTTCGGGATCCACTCGCCAAGGTTCAATAATGATCGATTCACCTGTTTTGAAAGTGCATCTTCAGCCAGCATCACGCGCTCTTTCTTGCACTTGAATGCATCTGTACTCACTGGATTTGATGTTCTCAGTGATTCCCAGTTCATGCGGTGCAGAAATATGTTCTGTGCAAGTCAACACGTGCGCACTTTTTTCCAACGGATGCAGGACTGGGAGCGGACCACGGGGTGAGTCCCGAACAGGACTTGACCCTGATGGGTGCAAAGCAGCTCAAGCTTCGATACAAAATGTGAACAAAAAGTAAAATTTTTATAAGCAAAATTTTGAAGGTCTAATTCAGTTTGGGGAGAGCAGCGGGCGGGCCCTGATTTGCACCAAATGAATCTGGGGACTCGACCCAGCCCAGTGTCCAGCAAGTAGTTTCATTTGTCACTCCGAGCCGACTTCCCGTGATTCACCCATTGGACCCGTCACCATTCGTGCGTGTAACGGTGAGTTAGGTGCAAACCATCAGTTCCTGTCCACGGGATAACTGAGATGTTGTGGTGAAACTCAGAGCTTCAACTTTTTGTTTTGCATTTTTTGTTTTGCATGAAAACACATCTCCTTTGCACATGCATGGCCAGTATGGGGATTACGAGGTGCAAAAATTTTCGTTGTAGAACTCTTCGCAGATCATCCTTCCAACTCAAAGACCCTGAGTCATCATGTGCACAATACAGTCTCAGTCTGACATCACCTGCATGGAGACACCGTGTGTCAGGGTTCTCATACTGCGAAGAAATGTATTTTGGAGACCTTTGGTCGAGAATAGAGTTGCGCGATAATACAGAAACATTATCGTAATCTGTGTCTACGTGTGTGCAATGACGTACAACAAGTTTTGTGATCGCAGAGTTGCAGAAGACCACACGACACCTTCAGGGAGACTTGAGACAGGATGTGCAAATTACGAAGTTGGTTTGGCTTGTGGTAAAAACGTGCAACCAGATAAATGTGCTCATCACTGGAGGAAACGCACTGAGGACAGCTACAGTAAAAAGCAGTGCAGGGAATTTCCGCTGATAGCTTTTGCTGCTCTTTGACACGAGCAGAATCGGATGAGAACGAGTGAGATTGAGTTCAAACCTTTCATTTTACCAAAGTAATAACGGAGCCATCTGAGCCATTGTTTAATGGCACCAAGATTTGCACTCCTTTGCTGAAGCTTTGCCTCGAGTACAGCTTCCGCAGACAGAACAAAACTTTGCGAACATTCGGGAGGCAGCAGTGAGACCAAAAAGTGTAAAAACCAAAAGGGTAAATGGTTTGGAAATGCGAAAATGCGGAACTGTGCATAAAGGGAACATCAACCAACTCGACCAGCTGCAGGCGCTTCAGAAGCCCCCCCCCGCCCCAAGAGTCAAAACTCCGCCGACCCCCGGCATTTTGACTCTCTGAGTGCTGTGTAAGAATGCTGAGGAGGAATTCTGACTCAAGGGAACGTTTCCCGCAGAACTCATCAAACATTCTTCCCGTGCAAGGTGAATCCGACTGAACCTGTCTTGAACCTGAACAGCGTGGTATTGTGTGCTGAAAATTACAATGGTGATAGCAGGGGAAGCATTGTGCAAAATTGCTGTTGCGGCAGAGTGTCAGGGAGAACTTCCGACAAGCATTCTGAAAAGCCAGCAACGCTAATCACACACATGCACACGAACACGCACACGCACACGCACACGCACGCGCACACACATACACGCACACGCACACACACACACATACACACACATACACACACACACACACACACACACACACACACACACAGAACAACATCGACAAACAACTGGACGAAACACATATTCTTCTATTCTTGGACCGGGTTGACTTTGTGAACGCGGCGCTCTCGCGCGGATGTGGGTCAGCAGCGCGACGGGCTCCTCACCCGGCGTGCGCCTGATGCGTCCCCGAAGAGCCGTTCTTTGCACATGTGGTCCGAGATTATGTGCGAGTCTGAAGTGACAAAGTCTCCTCAAGGAACTGACGACACCTTTCCAGCTGCGCACGTCTCCGTTGTGATATTTGTGCGAGAGAGTGAAGTCATCTATTATTTAATGAAGCTTTATCCGCAACTTCCATATAATTCACTTAAGCTTTCCGCTGCAGTCCTATCATTTAGCATCAAAGGAAGTAAGTTATTAGCGATGTCGTGCACGAAGTGAACTCCGTTGGAAAAGGTTCTCTTACTCCCTGTTCCATAAGGTAACGCAATTGTCTCCCTGAATTCACACAGAAATGTATTTGTCAAATATTCCGGATGGTTAGAACGTCTCTCGGTGCACGTTGAGGTGTCAGGTATCAAATACTGTTTGAGGTTCTGGTTTGCACTGACAGCAATTGTGCGTTGTGTTCATAAAGGGATGGAATTGCAGTTTGAAAGTTCCCCAAAAAGTGGGAAAAACACGTCGGATTCACTACCGACATTTGTCTACGCTTTGCAAGTTGGTTTGCTTCCTTCGAACGTCGCACGAAGGGGCTTTTGTTGGATGTCCTTTTTCTGTGACATGCAGGTCACAGCAAACTTTGTGACTTCGCACATGCAAGACGAAGACAAAGAAAAAATTCATGATCCATCGCCGCAAAAGTAGAACTTTCTGGTTTCCCTTGTGTTTTGTGTGTCATTTCACGAACGTGTATGAAGCACAAATTAAGCCACAAGATTGCACTTCAAAACAAAGTCCACAGAGGAGTGAAGGACGTTCATCAACTGCATGGTAACTTTTTATGGCTGCTTTTCTGACATCCAGGTCTCGTCGAGAGAACCTGTCAAATCTAAGAATGAGCAAAATGATTTTTGCCGAGATTTGAATTTGAGGACAGCGCGGCGGAGGCACAAAAAATTTTCGTGAATGAATGAACCACAACTCAATTGAGACACGACACAAGGCACAGCTTCATTTAGTAAACCCGCACGTGCGTGCAGCATGCATGCATGCCTTATGAAAATCAGACAATTGCCACAGCCAATCCAGCAGCTCACTTCGTGTCTCTCGTGCATCTCATCAATGACTTCTTTACGCCTGTGCGAAACGTGTGCACGCCAACTGTCGTCTGAAAAATAGAACCGACGCCTCAAACGTCTTCCTCACTGTCACGATTCAGCGGCGACAGGTGCAGCAAACCACGACAGAAGAAACACAGGACGGTGGCCGTGTCCCCTGGAGACCAGGCTGTGGTGGTGGTGGTGGTGGTGGTGGTGGTAGGATGGTCCTCGCCGAAAGAGAAAACGCATGTCGCCAAGCCCCGATCAAGCGCACACTCACGCACTGATGCACCACACACACACAGGTCAAGAACCCTGTCCTCTTGAACTGGGCGGGGGGGGGGCAAGTCATGGTAGAGCCTGTGATGAAATGGGCAACTCTTATCTGGCTTTGTTGGAACCAGGAACAAGCAACCAAAGTGAGACTCCAGCACGACCTGTGTGACATGTCGTGGTTGGGACGAGGGAGAAACGCGCAAGTCAGTTGCACCACACACAGGTCACGTCATACAGTATTCCAGCACGGAAAAAAATCGCAAGAAGTTATTCTTTCACTGAGCTAGCTGATCGTCGTTCACCGGCAACTTTGAGCAGAATTTGGTGCAAGTTGTGACTGCACTGGATAATATGGTACTTACACAAATGAACGATAATTGTACTCGATAACCACCATTGAGCAAAGCCTTTCTGCATTCTTTGATGAGACTGGAACATTCAGATCTGCAGAGATGAAAAAGTGCTCATTGACGTAACCGACCCGAATTCTCCTTTCAACTAGTTTTCGTGACCGTTTACCTCACCCGCGACAGACTGGTTGAACCCCAGATCTGCACAAGAACCGAGACGCAGCTTCCGTGATAGGGATTCTCCTTCCAGATTCCTCAAAGTCCTTCTCGCAACAGCACTGGAACCAGCTTTTCGGTCGGGAGAAAAGTTTGTCAATCGGTTCGGTTCTTTGGTCGGCAGTGGAAAAGTTTGTTGTGATGTGTGCCACTGAAGACGAATTCGCGCTGCCAGCGGTGCGTTCAGGTCAGATTGTTGGCGAGTCAGTTGAAACGTTATGCACAGTGAAATGCACAGAAAATGTTCCCTCGCAGAGGTGCCGTTCAAAGTGAAATACCGCCCAACACCTGAAGCTGTTTTGTCCCTCGCAACCTTTGCCAGGAATACGCAAGTGTGAGGTTGCGCAGTGTGAATGAAACTTGTCACCAATCAGGCGGAGGCAGTTGAGATTGCCAAAGTTTTCAACGGAAAGCTCGCTGGGAATAGAAGGAAGTTTCTTGAAAGGACATACAGAACCACCCTCTTCCTCACAGAGGGAAACAGATTCGCATTAACATAAAAAATATCAATCTGGGGAAAGCAGTCCAGTTCCACTCTCTTTTCCTGTGCATCTAACATTTTGCCACCCGTCAGAGAACGTCAGCGCGTGTACGAGTGTCAATTTTGCACAAGACGAAAGAATTGCGTGCACACGACAGGCTTTTCGATTTGAAATCAAGGATTGCAAGACAAGGAGATTGTTGCAAGTTTGGGACAGTTGATACACGCAGAATCGTTCAGAGCAAGCACCCGTGTCTCTTTCGCCCGGCTGTCCAGTTCTTCTCCTTTCTCCCTGTCTCCGATCTTTCCGCCGCTTCCCTGTTTGCTTTCTTGCGTGCCTTTGTTCATACTGCTTGCCTTTCTCTGCCTCTGTCATTCGAATTGAATTGAGTTGTAAAACTTATTTGTCCCCTGCAGTTTGAACAGCTTCTCCTGTCCTTCTGTTTGTTAGCGTCGTTTCTGAGTTTCTCCACCCTCCCTCTCTCCCCCAACATCTCTCTCTCTCTCTCACTCTCTCTCTCTCTCTCACTGTCTGTCTGTCTGTCTGTCTGTCTCTCTCTCTCTCTCTCTCTCTCTCCCTCTCTCTCTCTCTCTCTCTCTCGCGATGTCCGCCTGTTCACACCAGTTGGAGAATGATCCCATGTTGTCCCTCCTTGAAACTGAAAAATATTTCCATGCACGAGCGCACCCGCTTCCAACACTCGATCGGTTTGCTTGCTGAACGTATCTGTTGCCTTGCAATTGTTTGAGGAGATGATTTGTTGTTTGAATTTCACAAGTCACCGTTCTCTTTTCTTCAAATTGCACAAGGCCCTTTCTCACCTCAATACAAATGCATTCATGTTGTCACACCGAATGCAAATTTGATTTCGCGTTGTGCATAGTGGAAGAGAATGAGAAACCGATCAATCTGCAACACGGAGTACCGAGCGACCCACACTGGGGATTCTGGAGTACACGACACAGACGCATCAAATAGACAATAACCTTATATGTCAGGGAAATCATTCATCATTCCACAAACCCCGAGTAATAAATGAGCTAATCTCCTGACTAATTAGCGAACTGAATGCGGTTCAGTCGAGTGCATTGTCCAAATAACTATTGTCAGCCCCGCAACCATTAGGTACAGAATCTGTGTGCAGCTTTCCGTTGGTAAAGGCCACAAAGCTTTCTGGGTACTTTCTTCAAAGGATAGACCTTGGTAAAAGTACGCAATATGGCTAGAAGAGAGGTTACGTGGTGTGTTCGCTTCGGCACAAAGCGATTGCACTGTGTCGCGCTTCAGATCCATACGTGTACTGACGCTGCACCGTCCTGCAGATGAAAATACTCGTTTTGTCAACCACCGTGAGCACTTTACAAAGGTGTCCCCAAAAGGCTCTGCCACAGCGCTTCGACTTCAAAGCAATAAGAGCGGGGTATTCAGTGAAATATTGAGTCAGATGCACCAAAAGGCTGCAGGCTCTACCAAGAGGAAACCTTCATCCTGAGTCCACAATAAATCATTTGAGCAGGTTGGTGTTCTCAGGGAATTCTGCATTTGAATCTGGCTGAGTGCGTCTTGGAGTCTGGTAGATTCATCCCAAAGACTGAGACCTCTAATTTCAACTGGAAGTCACGACTCAGAACTGAGAAAAACAAGACTTTCTGTCTTGATATTTCTCGCAAAGCACCGGACAAGGTTGTTCGGGACACAAGTAATTAATTCGCAGATCGCGTGTGGACGGCGCTCGGAACAAACCCGGCGTAGCTGTACACATGCCGAGCTGCCAATCTGACATCGTTCCTCTCAGATTCCTTTTTCCTGATGCCAACACGCAATCCTGTCACAGCAAAAAGTTGAAGCCCTTGGACGTCAAACCGAATTTGGCATGGTTTGTCAGTTGTATATTCTTTCAGTACGATTCCACAAAGGAGAGGAAATGGGTTCAAAGTCCCCTTTGTCTCGTTGGAAATCTGCAATACGCAACCTGCTTCTTTCTTCTCACTGCACTAAGTAACACAAGATTTGGCGCGGTAATTGAAGATCAATGCACGAAACACCATCCCATATGAAGCGTCTCTCCTGCAGAGGTGAATGAGGACGAAATGAAAAGAAAACATGAATGAATGGGGCTTCATTGAGGAAAGCACGTCACACACGAGACTAGTTAGTCGTTTCCCCCTTGTACAGTGTTGCTCATAAAGAATGAATGATATGTAAAATTATGACTGTGGATTGCCAGCCGAGTTGCTGAATCAGTTGTTTGCGCCTCTTACCATCGATCAGGACTGAGTGACTCAGGTCGTACTTGTTTCAGCAAATGGTTTTCACATCTTATTTGGCACATCTGATCAATACCCAAAGTTGACTCAAGAGAACACAAGGTTTGCTTGAACCAAGCAAAGTTCACATTTATTGGAACAGACTCACTTCTCAGTGGCTACAACTCGTCAGACTCAGACTCAGAAGGGGCAATTGGCTTGAATTGCAGGCGTTTTGTGGAGCATGTCCGTGAACTGAACCACATTTTGCAAATGCTTCACCTTTTTTCCTCACAATCAGTGTGAAGAACAAAACTACTGAGAACCTCACAGAGTTGAGAGATCCTGTGTTGAATTCTGATGAGACTCTTAACATCAGAACAGAATGACGGAAATTTTCTCCAGCAAGACAATGCACACCATCGCAGCTGAGTGCCCAACGTTGAACTGCTCTGAAAGTCTCTCGGTCAGCATGCAAGTGGTAGATCACACGAGGCAAAGCCATAATCCTGGATTCAACTGAACAGTGTTCGCAAGGTTTGCTTCCAGACAAACTGAGTGCAAACTTGAGGAACTTGGTGCAAACTTGGAGTTTGTGGTATTTGAATTCCCCACTGCTGGAAACTTTTCTTCTCTTGTCTGCAAGGGATTTGCACCAAAACTTATGGAGGCGTACGAAGGAAAATCAGGGGAGGTCCTCTCGGGTGCAGAAACATTGAATTCAATTGCACTTGAAGGAAATGTCAAGACAAAGTACTTTTTTGGTTCATTCCTCAAATTTCTTATGAATGACGGCAACTATTATTGACAAACTCAAGAAAGATGAATGAAACCTCTGACATACACAAAGTAATTATTCTGCGGGAGGGGCCCCTCTTGTACCAAATAACCTGTGTAATAAATATTCAATACGTTGCTCTCAGATGGTGAATAACAGCTTCGTTCGCTGCAATTCCCAAGGCAGCTCGAAGACTCCAGCCACAGACTGCTCTTTCAAGGAGAGTTGATTCGAATTTGTCGTGTCACAGAATTACTTGATGGCTTGCGTGAAAGTGCGAAGCCTCCGCGGTCTCCTTAATGAGGAACCAACTCATTCACAAAGTTTCGTTTTCTTTCTTGTGCACAAGTGCAAAATGGAAATGGGGTCTGTTGTCACTTAGAAAGGACGATGTTGAAAACAGACAAGAACCGTCGTGACTGGTGCAGACCCATCTCGAGACCAGGGGTGGAAGATTTGCAGATCAAAGCAAGATTCACTCTGCACTGAGTGGACACACAATAAATATGCACAGACTTTCAGCGAGCCACAATGAGCCAGAACACGATTTTTAGAAGCATTTGTTTCAGCTTGATCAAGAAATACGTGCGTGCATTCAATCAAACGCAACAAGAACATTTTTGCCGGGAGACTGTTGCAATACTATTGCGAGTGCAAAGACTCAAACGACAGAGAAAAGGAAAGTCAGAGCCTGCATATATATCGACACAACGTCGACGATGGGGTACTTTGGGCCGTGTCGTCCACAGCCTGAGACAATCTGCTCGCTGCAGCCCTCAGCTGTGCTCGTGCAAGTAATCACCTGAGGACAATCCGCTGCGGACGCAGAAACGAACACACTGCAGTCACCGAAAGCCTCTTTAGTGTCAGGGCAAAGAGGCATTGACCTCGATTTGGGGACATTCGCCTTTCTCCCATAGCAAACGTGACAACGTCGCCTGTTCTAAACTTCTGGAGATTCTTGTGTGCATGGACGTGAGCTACATTTTCTAACACAAAAATCACGACTGAAATTCCACGGCCCATCAAAGAAGCGGGATGAATGACGCAAAAAATCGTTCTCAAAAGACTATCATCGCTATGGTGAGGGTGTTCGATCAAATGTATCCAATTTTTGTGAAACCACTTTTGAGTAATCTGCTTTTAGCGAAGTGTCAGAAAAAACACTTCAAAGACAAGAAGCGGGTCATGGATTTATGTTTTGTGGGAGATGAGGGAAAGGGAAACGATCATTCAGCGGAATTGGGTTAGTATCGCAACTATGGAGTGAGGTAAGGTCACGGGGTACCAGTCGCGTTCTTCCTTCAAATGTGCCAGGAGACACAGCTGCCACAGAAAAAAAAATCCTCAGAAATTTGTAGCAAACTAGTTATCAAAGTTCACTGGATGTTTTCACATCTCATGTTGCCTCACTGTCCTTTTGCAAAAGTACGGGTGCGCCGTCTCACGTTTGGGTGCGCGCAGGCGTTATGTGTCTCTCTTGCACCAGCTTGCTCTTTCATTCAGGCCTTTTTGCAGCAGTTTAACCCATGCGAGATACAAAAACTGAAGACACAATGTATTTGAAGTTTTTCAGTTCACTTCGTGCACTGTATATGCGGACAATTCCGAAGCACAATCACAGATGAAATGTTTTTAAGACAAGTCTTTGGGATTGAAGTTTTTGTCTGACACAAAGTGGCACGACAGTGCATTTCTTGATCACATCTGCAATTTTTGTGCTTTTGAGAGTCGTGGTGGCGATCTCATTCTGTTCGTTCAAAAGTCCGCTTCGTTTTCGGCAGAATGTCCAGTGCAAACGAAGTGGCTTTATTGAACACCATATCCGATGCAAATGCTGAGCAAGTTTTAAGTGGCAAAGCTCATTCATATTCGGTGAGGACATTTATGTTTCTTTGTGCCGTGGCGCACGCTTCGTCCGCTTTTATGTTAATGTTTGCCCTGGGTGACAATATGAAGCTGTTAATTAGCCTTTTTCGTGAGCTCCCACTTCAGGTAATTGTGATTGAATGTGACATTAGAACGTAAAGGACTCATCATCCGATCATTTGATGCCAGAATAACTGCCTTTGTTTCTTTATGTGCCTTGGGTTGCTTCTTCCTATTTTGGCAAATACGAGATGGTGCTGTGTCGGCCCGTGTGGATGCATAATGGAGTGATATCCAATGGAATTGAAGGAAGTTTGTCGTGTTTTGATTGTGGCGAGGTTCTGCAAGAATATTCTTCTCACTGATGCGAGCAAAAATACGAATGGCGCGCCTTTTTGGGCAGCGCGCCTTCTGCCCGGCACGGGACGTTGTGTGCAGCGCGGCTCCTTCGCGCAATGCGGCGACGAAGCTGTGATTTGTACCCTCTGTGCCATACAGCGTAGACTCCCATGAACTTTCTTTGTTTGAGAAACTGAAGCATTTTCACCCAAAATGCACAGAAGTTTTTGCGGGAGAAAAGAAATGTTCTGTTGACATTCACCCAAGCGGAAGCTCCGAAGTGCCTGGGTGATTGATGCTCAGGTGGAGTCCGACACAAGTAAATCATCCAGCTCGTTTGAAACTCTCCTGCTTTTTCTATAACTCTCGTTTAGTGTTCTGTTGCAACTGTTTGACAAAAAAGACAGTGAAATATTGGTGTTTATTTTCGACAACACAAAATCGGCTGCATAAATCCGTGCCTGATTGAGACCCGAGGTGTTTACTGCTGCGAGATGGAATATTTATTGGTGTATTACGCCACGAAGGTAGAAGGTCTGTTGGGATGATTCATTTATCTTCTCAATACATAATAATATCATTGTGGGTCGAAACTCCCTGGATGAATTTATCACACAGTTGATATGTGCGACTTAAACGCACTCAAACAGCCGAGATGTGCAAACCTGCGGTGCGTCACGTTCAGATCTGTTGTCAGATGAACGCAGTTTTGAAGCAGATGTTTGCAAAATAGTCCTTCGAACGAGGCACAAAGAGCAAACATTCAGTTTGGAACAAAAGTAGCATTGTTCTGGTCGCTGATCGGGGAAGCATGACGGTATGGTTGCTTTGCGAGCAACGGGACTGAGAAAATTGTTGTTGATGGTTGCGGTAGCGGCCATCTAGGTCCCACTGTTGGCTTAAAAACCCTTAGCATTCATGTGTGCGTCTGTCCACACTTTGGAATGTAACCTCCCACCCCCCACCCCCCCCACCCCCACCCACCCCCACCCACCCACCACTGGACCCCACCCACCCACCCACCCACCCACCACCAGACCCCCCCCACCACCAGACCCCCCCACCCACCACCAGACCCCCACCCACCACCAGACCCCCCCACCCACCACCAGACCCCCCCACCCACCACCAGACCACCACCCCCACCCACCACCAGACCACCCCCCACCCACCACCAGACCACCCCCCACCCACCAC
>JAAUXT010057822.1_pt1 | contig 63124 bp, 72 predicted proteins | sample 7278171 | NCBI WGS metagenome assembly JAAUXT01 (sample SAMN14350112, study PRJNA611818) | marine sediment metagenome | isolation source: surface marine sediment (1.8m) | place: French Polynesia: Moorea | collected 2018-08
TCTTTCATCAGTGCAAATCCAACAGGGAGGGGGGGGGGGTCCAGGCTGGGGGGGTCCAGGCTGGGGGGGCAGGGGACATTTCATCCACCTTGCCATATACTGCACTACCACATGGTGCTTCGCCCTAAAGGGACTTCGCACAATGACGCGCTCCATCACGTGTGACGCGAGGCCGTTCATGAGCGTCACCAACGCTCGAGTTGCGAGGAAACACCGAGTGACGGATGACAGGGAAACTTGACGTTCCGCAGGTGGTGCGCCACCTGATTTGCCAAGCACTTCCTCCAAACTTTTTTTTGGGAGCGGAGTGCGTTGAACTTTTTGTCAATGCCGTGTCGCTTGCGGTTCGTCGACCTCAAAGTTCCTCTGCTGATGCGGCAATGCGGCAAAATGCAAATGTTCTTTTCGTGCAGGCAAACGCACGCAAAAATCACCGGTGGAAAAACACTCGGTGCGGCTCTGTGAAGATGACGCAAATTTTTCTTCACGCACCATGTTTTCTCGAACGCGTTGTCATTGCAAGAAAACAACTGTGGAGATGTATATCTCTCTTGGTAGAGAGCTTACAGATGCAACTCCCCAATTCTGGAAGGGTCCACAGGTGTGAAAACAGACAAAATTCATACTTGTCTGAGACCAAACTTGGGTTTGAAAGCCCTTTGAAAGTAGATAACTTGGAGAGAAGCAGAGAAATTTCTTAGGTTTCTGACTCAAAAAATTCTTGTCAAGTTTACTGTCGACTCTTCTAGAAAATGAGAGTTGCTTCTGCAAGCTACGTGTAACGCGTGTACGTTTTGTGGCTACGGAGCGTGCTGCTGAAACTCCTCAATGGTCCCCACCACGCTGAGTCATCAGAGTCGCTCAGAGACACGGGAAGTGCGGCCTGCGCGCTGCAGACCCGAGGGAGACTCCGATGAGGCCACTTGCTGCACGTCGGAGTCGTGAGGTGCTCCCCTCCCAGGGCCTGGGGTCGCGGCCGCACTCTGCTCACGTGGAGCTCGCAAATTTCCCAGCCTCTTATTTTCTGTTGATGGAGAAGAATCATGTTCAACGTGTGGATCATCTCTCGCAGTGCGCTTTTGTTCACCAAAGTACCGTGGGGCGATGCAGGATTTTGGAAACACCCTTCACCACAAAGAAATTTTTGACTCCCACTCAATTGAACTCCATTCTTTGCTGTCCACTCTCATTCCACAGTCACCACACATCATGCTTGCATGGCGCGAAACACGAGACAATAATTCTATTATTGACGCCTCGGGTGTGTGTGTTCGTGTCTCAGCACCTCGGCTCCGGTGACGCCGACACTCGACACGGAGACACGTCTGGTTCTTTTCCGGTGACAAACAACGAGGCAGATGGAAAGGATATTCCTGGCTCAGAATGACGCAAGACAAAAGGCTGGATATTTGTCTCGCATATGGGGAGGTGAAACACTTTTTTCCGTGGTGGAAACGCGTGTCCAAAATATAATTTGTCACTTGCATACATGCCAAAAAAGGTTAACCCGTGGCGTTGTCATTGGTAGAAAGACGGAGTTTGTTGCGCATGCGCCTTCTTCGTGCTGCAGCATTTGGGTCCACAACACGATGGGCCTTTGACAACACGACCGCGGTTTATCATCAAAAAATCTTTGTCACCCTGCACCGAAAATCCTCCGAACAGATCGCTTCTCTCTTCTAAACCTGATCTGAGCGGAGCCTTTCTTGTTGTCTTCGAAATGGGGTTGAAGCAAACAGGATGAGACTTACGGAAAAACCGTGTCAACTCATTTCCTCGTGTTGAATGACGGGAGGATCAGCCTCGTTCTGAGACGCGCATGTCCGTCACACCGGACGCGTCACGTGTCCCTGGCGTCTGCGCTCCGGGCAGCGTCGCGTCCGTCTCTCGCGACGTCTTGGTACGAACGCAGCACGGAGAAGAAGGTCGGAAAGCAGCTCGGTGCCTACCGGGAGCAAATTATATGGAACCGCGAGGTGAAGCTGCTTGATATTTTCTCGTCCCTGCTGCCCCAATTATTTCTTGTACAAGTAACGGACCGAGTGAATTGGGAAGCAACTCACCCGAACGTATTGAAGACTGGTGTCTTCGTCCTGCGTGCAACCTCCTTGGTGTGCCTTCCCCGTGCACCCAATGCATGTCGGGAAAACAAGGCACCAATCAGGGAAGCCCCCGACAACCCCATTCCTCGCCTTCAGGAAAATCCCGCTTTTCCCTCGATAATAGTGGCTTGGGTGGGTGGGGCTGATGCTGATGCAGATGTCGACTGCTCAGGTTCCGGGGCTTGCAACTTCTCTCCTCTTTCATGGTGTTGCATATTCACGAGTACTCATGCGTGTACTGTTTGCGTGTGTCCAGGGAGGGCAAGGTCCTCGTGCGAGTGCAGTGCTGCGGATGGGTCTCTGAGAGCACAGGTGTGTCACACTGCGTATCCAGTTCTGCGCTGCAGCTCTCTCACTCTCCCCCCACTCCCTGCTGGACACGACAAGTTCCGGCAGCTGAGTGTGCTGGACAGAGGTCAGCGCAGCAATCTGACCCTCGTCCGGCCGCTGGAAATGAGCGGGAAGCGCTGGCGACGGCCTCGCCTGACTCTGTCGCATCGCATCGGAGTCGCTGTCATCATGATACCCTCCAACTCGAGCAGTTCGAGCGCGGTGTATTCCTAGAAAATAGGTGGATGAGAAAAAGCACTGGGAAAGTATCAGAATGTGATCGGCGTACTTTGAATCAACTGCCAGAAGTAGAGAGGTGAGACCAAACTGTTCGAAGCAGGCAGTTGAAGTGTCGTCGTGGTTGTCTGGCGTAAAATCCAACACGACCGGGCCAACAAAATGTAGTGTCACTGTGTTGTTGAACTGGCAGCTCGGTCGAATCCTTCTGGATGTCCTGAGTTTCTCACGAAACTTGCTGTGTCGCACTGACGCACCTAGCGTGGCACCATGTGACGCACCCAGCGAGACACACCACACGACGCACCCACTGTGACACAGGCCTCTGGGACAGGTGCTTTTTGTGGATGTGATTCTTCTCGAACTGACAGCAACTCACAGTCAGATGGCAGTTTGACGGATCTTCCTCCCAAATTGGCTGGATGCGCGTAAACAAGCCCCAGGGCGCAGTCGAGGGGGAGGCCAGGACTGCCGACTCCGACTCCCCAACAAACAAGATCCCAAATAAAACACCACTGTTGTCAGAAAAAACATTGACACTTGTCATATTGGTGGCTGAATGGATTTTGTTTTCAATGAAACTCTTTTTTTTGAATTTTTTTGAATTTTTCCCTCGGCTCTGTTCTATCAAATGATAGGAATTGTCGTCGAATTTCAAAATTCTGACAAATCTTGAAAATGCGATTGTTGAATATGAACGCAAGCTTTAGCGTGACATCACCTGGAACCAAGACAGTCCGTTGTGAGACCCCAAAACAGACGCTGCAAACCTTCTTAATGCAAGTTGAGTTTTGTCACCAGTGCAGAACTGTTCATCTTGAGAATGTTTCAATATTTTCAGTTTCAACAGCTGTAAATTCCCACATCTTATTTAAGCACGATGTGCTCATTTTTGTTTGTCTACCTGTCACAACTTCCATCTGGCATTTCCCTTCAGTCTTATCACCACAATTCAACATTTTCTCTGTGCCGGCACGCTATTTCCAACGGGTAGGTCTGGTTTTTGTCATCAGTACATCGTGCTTTGTCCTTCAGTTGACCAGACATGATGCAATTTGTCCTGCTGTTGACAGCTCTTCTCTGTGTTCTGGTGGGTACAAAGACAAACAGAATGTGTGGTGAAAATGTCATTCTGAGTTCTATTGTCTTGCAGGTGGTTTTTGGGTGGCCAAGTACGACCAGTTGTTTTTTGAGACCATTCAATTGAAACCAGTTTTGGTTTCCAGGGCCTGGTCACTTGTCAGAACAATCTGACTGAGACAGCGTGTGGTTCCGACAGACCTGCAGTCCTGACTGAGGAGGGATCTGTTCTGACTCCCAACTATCCTGAAGACTACCCCGACGATTCTCTGTGCTGGTGGAAGGTGGATTTTACTGACATCAGTGGAGTGCAGGTGTGTGTGTGTGTGTGTGTGTGTGTGTGTTTGTGTGTGTGTGTTTGTGTGTGCAGGTGTCTTGAGAGATGGCCGTTGAGAAACACTTCTGAGTTCTGAACGAAGGATCCGAAGGACCAGCTACTGAACAAATGTGACACAGAAGACGATTCTTGTCTGTTTTGCAGGCAATATTGCTGATTATTGAAGATTTTTACATTGAATATGGCTATGACTATTTCTTTGTCATCATCCAAGGCAAGAACAGGCAGCTTCATTGTATTTCTTCACTTCAAAAAGTGGTTTTGTGGTGAAATGATTGTCTTTCGCAATGACAAAACTTACAACACAAGTGTTGAACTGTTATTGTGGAACACCTCTGAAAGTAGCAACCACATGACACAGTGGTGCTGCTCTCATGCTTTTCCTTGAGTTCACATGTGGAAGGGTTACTGACAACCTCCTCATATCATTGCAAAAGGGCTCGTATGACCTAATTTTGAGGGTCATTGTTCAGCTGTGGCTCTTTCAGGTGAGATGAATGACGTCATCACTGGGGAGATTGAGCCTCAAACCATCCTCTTTCCGACCACGTTTCTCAACCTCATCTTTTTTGCTGACTTCAGCAACAGTGCCCCTGGCTTCAACATCACTGTGAAAGGTCTGTTCCTTTGTCATGTGGGAGCACTGTGCTTGTGTTGCTGTTCTTCTGCTCTGGTGTACGTACAAGAAAGGATTTTTCTTTGAGATGTGTTTTTGTCCATTGTATTTGAATTTCAGGATATCCATGAAAGCGCATCTGCAATGTCCAAAGAAGAAAACAACGACCAGGGGTTCTTCTTTCTGTCCTTGAAGGCACATTTCTTTTGGTTGCACAAGTGTTCTTCTTTTGTCGAAACAACAACAAGCTTTCCACCAATTTTCTCCTTGAACAGTGGAACTTTCCCAAATTAGAGAGTTTTCGATGCAACACGTGCGACGTGCGGTAGTACGCCCGGTGCGACGTCCAGGGGTGTTTACACACGAAACTGTGACGTCACCCACGGGGCAGACAGGCACCGCTGCACCGTTTTACACGGGAGAGAGGATCGGGACGTAGTCTGTTTCCATCGTCGATTGTAGCCGAAAATAAAGAGAGATGGTGAGACATGTTGATTCTTTCCAGTAAAATGAGATGTCAGGCAGTGCCATGTGTCTTTTTAGGGACATTCATGGTGGAGAACATGCTCAATTCAGGCGTCCAAAACTTGTGGGTAGAAACCGTGTGAAAATTGATGGCGGCCATGTTTGTTGATATTGGTGACGACAAAAAAGAAGCACTACTCCTGCATTCATGTCATACTTTTGTGATGGAATTTGAGTGAAGACAAGTGTTGAACAGTTGCGAACGTGTTTTGACTGCAGGAGTAGTGACTGACAGGTGTTTGGATGTGTTTTACAGGTGGTTTATTTTTACCCTGACATGGATGTGGCTCTTTTGCGCGAAGTGACAGCACAAAACCCATATCATCATCCAGACAGGTGGCCTTCAGTTGTGGACAATGTAAATGCTGCAATAAAGCAAATGTGTCCTACAACACCTGACATTATGGAGCGTACCATGAAGGAACATATCTCAACGTTGTTGTTGCATCATGTCAAGGAAAACAACGCACAACTCAAGAAGCAAGTCCTGTCTGCGTCTGTCCTGTGTTTGAATGAGATCTGTCAACAAACATGTGATTCTGTTCACGTACAAGTAATGCTTGTCATGCAGGTCTGGAACAGATGAGCAGTTTGCAGAGAAGAAAAAGATACTGCAGGACATTTGCGACCTGAAGGCCGATGCGGAAGAACGTGCTCGTGTTTTGAAGCTTGCCAAGAAAGTGGAGACAGAGGCAAAGAAGAGAGCTTCAGATCTTCGTTTGCAAGCCATGAGAGCTGCAAGGCCAGGTGTGCCTGCAATGCAGTTTTGTGTGTTGTTCCTTTTTATTGTCAGCAATGGGGGGTTTGTTACCTGATTGTCATGTGTGCGCACTTGTGCCACGGATGGAGAAGGACATACTGGTTGCAGAAGAAAGTGATGGTGAAAATGATGCCGAGGCTTCAGGGTCTACTGATGAGCATGCCGTCCTTGAACGTAATGCAGCCGAGAAAGAACCTCCTAGAAAAAGTGTGTACAGCTCTCATGCACTGGTGCTTGCTCGTGACAGTTGGTTTGCAGTCACGCAATGTGCATTTACTGAGTTTTTTTGTATCAGGGAATCGGCAATCAACTGCAGGCAACTTTGAGTATCTGACTGAGACACTCAGAGAGGCACGAATGCGCGAGCTGGCACTGGAAGAATGCAAGATAAAGCTGGAGGAAGACAAACTTCAGTTTGAACATGAGAAGTGGGCCAAGGAGCAGCATCAGCAAGAACAACAGCAGCAGCAGCATGAAGATATGCCTGCACACGGGGCACATCAGTATGTCTCTTCGGCTGAGAACGCAAGTGCTGTTGTGCAAAGTATTCACTACTTTGCCGCTGATGACATCGAACCTGTGCCTCATGTGGCTGCAAATGAACGTGTTTTGGCCATCCATGAAATATAGACATGAACTGTCTTTTCAGAATGGTACACTCATGAGTGAGCAGCAAGCAACTGATTGTCAGCCACGAAAATCTATTTATGTGTTGCTGCGTGAGTGGGACACAGACTCCACCATTTCGGATGCACTGTCATTGACTGATTCTCAACTGACCTTACCTCCTTCTCAGTTGCCAGTGTATGTGCTCGCAAGTTGCAGCGATGAAAGCGTCAACTCTTCATTGATTGCAAACTGTTCCAGTGGCACTTATTCCGAGTCTGATTGATTTGGTGCATTTTATTTTCAGTTTTGTTCAAGAGATAACAAGTTCAAAATAAAGTTTTGAAACCTAACAACAGACTCTGTCTGCTTCCTGCACTGCAGGAGTAGTGATCACAATTGACTGTCAACGTGAACGTGACACTCCTCAGTTGAGGTACAAGTCAATGGAAGGGGGGGGGCGTAAATCAAAAAAGGACGCGACTTGCGATCCATAGTAACAAGTGTGGCAGTTTGCCAAGAGCGTAGTAACCTGGAAATAGTGACCCAGAGGTTGAAGATGCAGCTTCAAGTTTGCATAGAAATTGTTAAACGCAAAGTACGTCATCAATTTCCCGAAACCCCACTCCATGGCAGTTCTGATGGGACTCATACTTGTGTTGAACAGAGCCTTTTGCACATCGAATGATGCTGCATGTTCAGGAAATGGAGCGAACAACCATAGCCGCACTGGGTATGCTGCATCTCCAAAGATCGCTAACTGCCTGCCATCCACGCCCACCAACTTTGACAGTTGTGCATCAACTCCACTCACACCATACATCGATGCATCATGGCGACAACCAGGGTACGGACCATAGGAGTGACAAACGAGACCATTTGGCAACATCACATGTTGGAATTTGAGGCCATGGTGCCTCTTGTGGCCACTGAACATTTCTTTTTGTCTGTGGCCCGGTCTGCAGATTTGCCGCAGTGTGCCATCCACAAAGTTGAACACATTGTTCACAGGTGCACCCTTGTCTTGCACTGCTGCACAATAATGCTCATGGTCCATCCAAGGTTGTTCGACGCTGGATAACAGGTGTGAGAAATGGTGATGTACATCAGCCAACATATTGTTCACGATGATTGAACAGTCAGGGGCAGAGCAACCAAAGTACGGGGCCAAGTCAATGAGTCTCCCTGGATAACGAAGTCTGTGCAAAAGCATGCAGGTTCCCTCAAGTGGTGTCCACACAATGCCATTGTGGCCAATGTACTGATGGGGCAGTGCGATCAGACTTGACAGCTTGATGAGGTCATCTTTTCTGAATCTGAACAACGATTTACACTGGCTTTCATTGAAGTTGTCAATGTCGAATTTGTCGTACGCTTCGTGATGCTTGTCTTGCTGCAACACATCTGCAGTGTGTGCTGTCATAAACAGCAGAAGCTCGTCCATAGTCACCAGATTACTCAAAGCCAGCGAAGCGAAGAAATCGAAATTGTCTGCAGATGACATGACTACAAAGAGAGATGTCAGTGTGTAACATAATTTATTGTGACCAACAATAGCTTCAGTTCTCTCCATTCATCTGGGCTGCTTGACCATACATGGTTTCCTGCAACAAGCGACGGGCAGTTTCATGTTGCTCAATTTTCTTGCGTACATTGGCTACACGCACTTGCCAGCTTCCCCTGGTCTCGGTCCATTTGCAATCACTGCAAACTCACTCTTGCGCACCTTTACAACCAACTTGTTAGCCATCTTCAATTGAACATCCAACCCCGCATTGACAAAATTCTGTATGTTGTATGGCCACACATTCGGAAAATTTGGAAGCACTGTGTTCAACAACAACAATCCTGGCATCTGCAAATTAAAAGAGCACAATATTGACAACAGTTATCGTGAGTAAAGGGCACGAAAACGTCTTGACTGCAGGAGTATTGAAAACCCAGTGAAACACATGCAAACAAGTACGAACAAGTTGACTTTCACTGACATGCATGTGCGGCCAGCTGAGATTGCCAGCGGAACAGCGCACTACAATCAGGACACTTCAGCTTCGGTGGCTGGTGAACAAGAGTGTGTTGCCTGACAGCATGCAAAGATTTGCCTTGATATGAGCATTGGTCACAGGAGTACATCGTTGCACCATGTGTTGTGTCCAGATGCTCTTTGAGGTCTTGCGGCCTGAAGTATTTCCGCAAACAATTCGGATACCGATGCTTGCGAACCTGCGAGTGTATCACCATGTGACGTTTCAAGGTGAATCTGTGCGCAAAGACCTGTTTGCAACAAGCACACACACGCATCTTCTTCATGTGCACTGCGGCATGCACATCCCTACCAGAGGCAGTCCGGAAACCAGCGATGCAATGTGCATTGTTGCAGGTGAACATTTGATGGTCACGTTCAACATGACATTTGACAGCAGCACGCATGTTGTCAGTGAAGACTTTGCATATGAGACAATTGAATTTGCGAACAATGACATTGCTGCAGGGCGGCCTCACTTGAACACATTTCACTTGCAACTGAACATCAAAACTTGCAGGTCGAACACCTTTGAAAACAACACCGGGATGTCTTGATGACCGCGATTCCCTTTCCTTTTGTCTTTGCCTCGCACTGAACACAAAACCAGGCAATTTTGTGCTCACAGACTGCTTCTCGCGTGGCACAGTGCAAGTGGTCCAATTCATCTGTGGTGCTGTGTGACCCATGAACACATGACCAGGAAGTTTGTGGCTGACAGAAATCTTGTCAACAGGCACAGTACACGTACTCCAGTCGCGCTGACCATGAAAAATGTGGCCGGGGTACAAGTCAGACTTTGAAGGCTTCCAACCTTTGAACACACAATTCGGGTTCACAGCTGACCTGGGGAGTCGTTCCAATTGCACTGTGTTTCGCGCACACAGTTGAAGACATGCAGACAATGGAAGAAGTGTAACTGGGACCGAACACGGTTGTGTACTGAGCACCACTTCATCGTCGTACTCAACATGAACATCCTTGGTCCAAGCGTCAACAGACAGAGAATCATCGCTGGAAACATCAGTGTCTTCATCACATTTCTCCAGCGAATATGCAAGCACAACTGGATCGACAAGGATTTGAACCTGGCCAATAACACACTCCACTTTTTCCTGGTCCAGAGAATGCAATGGTACAAACGTTGTCCCAACAGCAGCCAAATCAAGCGCCACGTAGTATGCCAGATCATCGTAAACTGTTGACCAAGTGCAATTTTGGAAATGCACACGGGTATGTGCGTTGCAAGCTCTTGCAAACAGGTAAATCTGAGCTACATCAGCTGGTTGAAATTTTCTCAACAAACTCAACGCATATCGCCCAACACTTTGTTTGCCTGGCAAAGAATTGAAGAAAACCTTTGTGTCATCCTTGAGTTCTTGCAGGTTCTGTTTGACAAACGCATTGACAACTTGGCACATTTGCCACTCTTCCTTGCCATGCTCAAGAATCTCTATACCTGCATATACATGCGCAAACACATGAGGAATCAACATGTGTGGTGACATTTCAGGGCATGACGCACACATGGACGTGTCCACTGCAAGTCCTTGCGAAGCGATGACTTCGGAAGCTTGCTTGATGTCCGTGAAGACCCGCACATCCTGAGGGAAATGTGCCAACTCCTTCACCGCGAACATCGCAATGCAACACCAACAGCAACCTGAACAGCAAAATTAGGAAAATAAATCATACTGACAAAGGAACATGAGAACAATTTTGACCTCAACGACAACTGAATCACTACTCCTGCAGTCAGCGCACATCATGAACAGTGCATCAATGTACAGATCATTGACACAAACCTTTCTTTTTTTCTTGCACACGCATTGAAACTTCACCACTCTGCCTTCGCCACACGTACACGTCGCACCCGCTTCATCAAACCTGTTTGTGACATCTATACTTGTAATGTACACAAAAAATTGCACGGAAACGCATATAGCATCACTTTTGCAATGTGCTGTCACGTCAACATGCTGTCACGTCAACACGCTGTCATGTTAACACGCAATCACGTCACTTGTCGACCAATACATCAAATCAAAGGGCTTGGCACGGCCCTCAACATTTAGGCACTCATATTGCGTTTCTTTCTGCAGGTAACAAACAAGTGTGACAGGCTGCTCTTGGCCACACAAAACTGCATTTCTTTTTGAGCCATTTCTTAATCATGTACCAACCATTTACGACACAAACAAACTTTGCTTTCTTCACTCACCCTTGAAGTTTCGCTGTCGTGCTTTACAGGTGGACTGGCTTGTGGACGTGTTACACGGTGACAAACGAGAAGCCTGGAGTGGCGTGACGAACCGTCGCAGAATGCTGACCTGTGACAGAGCAAATGGACTTAGATCTACCTCCCTTTTGATACGACAAACAACACTCAAGTTTTCTCGCCATGACTTCACTTCGATTCCACATCAGTTTCCTCACACAAATCTCTGCAAACTGTACCGTTCGAATCCAGATCAATTCGTCATCTATTCTGCATGGTTTCCGGATCAATATTCAGCTCAATATATAGTAAAACTCACGTTTTTCAACAGGAAAACAAAGCAGTGTCCACAATGGAGTAACTTCCAGTCCGCTACTCATGCATTCCCGCATGGAGTACCCCACGTGCGATGTGATGCATCACAACTGCACACACGTCACACGTTCACATCGTACGTCCAGTGGGGTCCCACCGGACGTACCACCGCACGTACCTCCAAAACACCGTCGGACGTGTTGCATCTAAAACTCTCTATTCTCGCGAAAATTCTGCAGTCCCTCTGTGCAACATCAAAGACAATGACCTGTGTCACTGACCTGGCAAAAGGAGAACGTCGAAAAAGGGACGGGTGCGTTTCCCAAACAAAAGTGAGCTCTATCTGTGGCAAGTTTGGGGGCAGGTTGTGGGCACCACAAAACTGGCGCCACAAGTGAAATACATTTCCCTTTTCTTCATTGGAAAAGAAAGATTCAAAGTATGCAAGAATCGCCCCTTCTTGGGGGAGGTCAAGGCCTCCGTGGATCAGCCTGTTGTGTTGCGAGTAGAACTTGACACAGGCGTTGGAGTGGCGTCTTGAGAGAAGGAAGAGCTGTTGGCTCACCGTCCCTCTGGTGCTGCTGGATCAAGGCTGAGGCCGCAGGCAGTGCTGCGGACACATCTTCAGACCTCCAAGGCACGTCCAGGGTCTGGTTTGGGACACGAGTTCACCTTTGAAAAAAGTCCAGTACAAATGAAACCTCGTTGCTGTTGGCACGACTGGAATGACGCGCTCGGCATTTGAAAATTTTCATCTTTTCCCAAACCCTGATAAATCAAGCCCAGTTCAGTGAAAGTCCACTCAAAAGCCACGAAATCTGCACATTTTGAAGCAAACAGCATCAGTTCGTCTCCAGTCGGAGGCGTGCTCCATCAGGCACTCACCGCAGCCTGTTCTCCCTGTTGATGCAGCAAAGAGCTGCACCTCCTGTATCAAAGTCAACAGGTGCAACGCGCTCTGCAGATGAGATTTCCTTTTATCTGCGGTTTCTGAGGACGAGGCGGATACTCTGGGTGCTTCTGGAGTCAGCAGAAACAGATCCAGGAGGAAACCTGGGGTCCCCGCACCCCCTAACTCAAATTGGGGAAACCCCCATCACAGGTGCAAATGATTCCACCAAAATCGTCCACGCTTTCGTGGAAAGGAACGTTGGGTTCCCTGACTCACCCATTCAACGACAAATCTTCTCATTTGTTTTTCAGCCTCTGGTGTTGGACCCTGGGCTCTACTGAAGTAGCAGAGCTGCTGGTCACCTGGATCTGCCCCAGAGATGAGATTCCCTCAGTGTCTCAGGTTCTCGCGGACGAGGCGCAGGTTTTGAGTGCTTCCGGGATTAGGTTTACGTCTCAAGACTCAAGTGGAGATTCCGAACGACGGTCTGGGAAAAATTGCATTTGTAGAAGCGCAGACACACTGTGACCCACAGAGTTCATATTCTAACTGAACTGATGAATTTTTCCGTGATCCGTGCTGAAAAGGACACGGCTTGGCATGGACTTGCGCTCCACTTACAGAACCGGAGCTCAAGATCGGCGCTAGTGCAGGTGAAGAAACATGTCATTGTGACCTCATACCTCTTCATTTGAACTGTCTTCTTGACCAGTAGAGAAGAAACGCCCCTGTCCTGTGGGATCCTCTGGTGAGCACAAAGCAGATGATTTGCGAAGCGAAATGGTATGGAGTCTTCACTTGGACATGACGAATGTCTGCAAGTTCTGCAGGGTTTTGTATGGCAAATAACACTTGGCTGCAGCACGTATTCACCTGACTGTGTTCATCCCTATTCGCAGCTGACGTCTCCGTGAGGGAGGGTCTCCCAGGGACTCACACTTCTTCATCAGCGAGTCCCACCTCTCATCGTCTCCGGAAATAAACGCGATGATTCCGACACAGAGACGCCTCGTGACAAATGTCGCCGGACCAAGTTGAGAGGCTTCTGTTGGCAAGATGATCAGTGGACAGCGCACAGGTGCGTGGAAATGCACGTTGCATCTCCTGAGTCGAACGCGTGTAGCAGAGTTGGGAAGAAGAACAACCAAAGCAAATAGCAAATAGCTAGGTTCATCAGCCTCCGATACGAGACGGTGCTCATGAAAAATACACACGTGCGTTTGAAATCCATGCAGCGAAGGACTTTTATCTGACAGAATCAGCAGCAGATTTGCAGGTGTCGAGACCATTGGCCAGCTGCAGTTTGTTTGCATTTTGCATTGAATTCACTTTTGGAGTTCTTACAGTCCCAGATCGCCAGTCTTTGTGTCAAAAGAAACAGACGTTCTGCCAAGCATAATTCTGCAGATTGCAACGCTGACGGACCGAAGGACAGATTGACAGGACCAGACAGACAAACCGACAGACAGACAAACAGACAGACAGATAGTTAGCAAAGTTCCAGCAGAAGATGTAAACAGTCAGTAACTCAGTGCTTTGCATCAAAAGTTTCTGTTTCATATTGACGTTTCAGACAACAATTCCATTTTCATTTGATTTTCGGTGACGTGTACCAAAAGTTACTGAAAGATTTGCTTTCAAATGATTGACCGAACAATTGTGACTCAAATGTACAAATTGTTTTCCATCAAATGTTTGGCTGAACAAATGTGACTCAAATGTATCAATTGATTTCCACCTCCAATGTGTAAGAAATTCAAACAAGGAGCCAACTGAAGATGCGTGTCTCTGATTTTTGTGGCAGTTTTCATTGAAATTTATTTCAGTTATACATGATGCAGATTCTGTATTTTCACATCCTGTTGGCCTCATGTTTGGGACAGGAAATCTCTGCCGTTTTCAACGGCTTTTGGTTTAACAAACTCACAATCTGTATTGATCATGCAAAATCAGCATTCATCACCAAAGAGTTTTTTGGGGAGTCACCCTGTTGTGCCCTGTGTACAACAATGAGGGCGTGTTTGGCAGTCAGTGAACACCAACAAAGGTGTGTTATGTACACACGGATAAAAATGGAGAATTCGTGCTCCTCAAAAACGACGATCTATCACAAGGTCAAGTGATTGTGTGTGTGTGTGTGTGTGTGTGTGTGTGTGTGTGTGTGTGTGTGTGTGTTCTGGTGGCTTTTGCATCCATGGTGGAACTGAACTCTTGTCCCATTCAGACAACGTTTTTGTTTTGTAGCCTCTTTTTCCAAAGACCTGTAAAGAAATTCATACAGCGGATGCGAATGCAGCATCAGGCATATATATCATCCAGCCACGGCTGGATACACCACCATTCAAAGTATTTTGCAACATGGAATTATCTGGTGGAGGTTGGACAATGGTAAAATTTCTCAATCATGCATCTCCTTCACGTGGCGCTTGTCTCTGAATCTTGGACAAGTAAAAACCTATTGTGTGTTTTCCAGGTCTACAGATACAAACTACTGGATCCAGACATTTCTAATTCAGCAAGGGTTTCAGTGTGGCCCACGTGGGACCTGGAAGCTGATGTATCTAAATCTACAAAACCTCCATTGGGTGATAAGTCTTTTGGAGCAGTGGAGTTCAGCCTGTGGAAAGATACTGGAGAAGAGTTTCTGTTGTTTTCAACTGGTGAGAGCTCTCTCAGCACAAGCATTGAAAATCACAGGACACACTCGCACTCATGGTTCAGACAGAGAAACCTCTTGCTCTCCTGTGTGAAATGATTGGCCTGAGTGACTCGTCCTACTGTCTTTTCAGATACCAACCTGTACCAGTGCAGCCCATTGTCGGGGAGCCTCTCACGCTGGGTCGCTGGGGACTTGAACTGCTCCGTGGCCGAGGTTTATGTTCCAGAAGCAGGCTGCGATGAGGTTGTTCCAGTTGAACTTGTGATAGACAAAACAAACATGAATGTTCTTTTCAAGTCTTCTAATGGCAAAGCTCTTATTTTTTATGAAGGACACTCACACAAAAATTATCCTACACATGATCCATGTGGACAAAATACTTATGTTGTTGGCCCTTCGGATTTAGAGGGCGCTGTCTACCTCCGACAATAATTTTGCGATTTTAACTTCTTGGCTTTCGGAAGGGCAGTTCAGAATGTTTCAACCCTGTCAAAGTTTGAAGCTACCTCTAATTTTGGAGTTCTTGTCTTCTGCGTGCATAAAGAATCTCCTCTTGAGTCCCGATTGTTCTACTTCAAAGGGTCGAAAAACCAAGTGATGTTTGAAGGCGATTCTTTGAGTCTTCGTCTTGCACTGTGACCTGAAATAAATCATAACAAAATAAGAATATATGTCATGTGTTGTTTGAACAATTCAGAGCATGGGAGAAATGTATGTTGTCCAAAACACAATGAACAACACAACGAGTTCGCAGCTTTCGACTCTGTTCCTTTTTGGGAGGGGGGCATACACACACACACACACACACACACACACAAACACACATCTGAAATATGCTACGAAACAGGAGGTTCATTCGGGAAAGACGAAAGCGGGGCAGAACAATGGGTTCTCTGTATGGGTTCTCTCTTTCTCTGTAACGAAACACTGGGGAGCACTGCGCGCCTGACGCAGGAGACTTGGCGCGTCCACCGGACGTGACCCAGAAAAAGGGCCAAACACACCATGGGTGAGCTTGATATGTGTGTCTGGTGTGTGTTGAGTTCTCCATGGACCATGATGCCCGCTCTTTGCTTTCCCCAGTGTTTATGGTGCGGGGCCACACTGGGCAGCGGATCGCTCGCTTGAAGACCAATCTGCAAATTCTACTTTTACTCACGAACTTCCGGGGCTGAGGTTGCAAAGCGTGCCCTGCTTACAAGTGCGGATTTCTCGCGATGAATGATATGGAGGCTGACACCACGGTAAGATAATCGTTTGGTTCGTTCACATTCAGAACAGCTCAGCTGACACACGCTTCAATCGACGTGTGGAAACTTTTGGTCCTTTTTCTTCAATCTTGTCTTCACAACGCACTGGATGAAATCAAAGTTGCTTTCGTCAACTCATCGATGTGCAGACGTAAAGTAGTTTGATGACGCGAGTTGAGGCGGTTTGACTCAGACAGTCTGATGCGCGGCTGAAATCCTATTGAGCGCCTTTCTTTTCTTCTCCTTCTCTGCATCAATTCCAGGCGGTTGCCATAAATGACCCATTTGCAAGACACCCACAAATTTGAAGTTCTTTCAAGTTCAAACTCAACTCAGAAACCGGCCAAACTTTATTTTTGATGGGAAACATTTCCCTTATGCAGGCCAATTTGAAATACGCGTGCAGTGATAAACAAGAACCAAATCATGTTTCTTGCAAAGTTGTGTGTGATAATCCTCATCACGGCGCTTTGGGATTGTAAAGTCAATTCTGACAAAATAACATCTAAGTTCAACCAACTGTCAGTTTGTGTGAGCTACACAAATTCTGTGTTCAACACCAAAATGTTCCTGATGAGTTTTCAGTGTGTTGCCAGTTGCACAGTGACTGAAGACTGTGTGGCTATTTCTGTAGAAAAGGATGAAAATGCGAACAAATTTACATGTCATATGTTTTCACAGTTGACCTTGGATCATGCTTGTTCAACAGAAACAAGTGTTTATCAAAAGGTATGAAAGTTTATTTGCAGATTTGTCTGTCATAGTGCCCGACACTATTTCTCTTGTGGTAATTTCCTAGTAGGTTCATTTTCCCAAGGATTGTGAAGAGATCAAAAACACGAGGCCAAACGCCCCTGAAGGCGTTTATTTCATCCAGCCCTCCCAGCAGACCGCGCCTCTTGCTGTGTAATGGAGAGTTTTAGATGCAACACGTGCCAAGCCACCTCCGGTCTGATCCTACGTGGCACAATACGTGGCAAAATACGTGGGAGCTCACCTTTTTAACCTCAGATCTTTCCCATTCATGCCTGACATAAAAATCCCAAGTTTTGCAGATATGCAGCCAAGAAACCCAAATACATTTTTGTAAAACTAAATCTCAAAATTAGTGAACTGTGTCTTTGCAAAATTACCACGGAAACTAGCTACGTGGCAACTCAATCTCCCACGTGAAATGGCACGTTTTCTGGCACCGGGCGTTGAAAATGTGATTCCCACGTGCTGCATCTAAAACTCCTTATTGTCAGCTGAAGGATGGCGGCAAAGAGACCCTAGTACGTCTAATGCTGTTGGAAATTTGTTCGTGTTCCGGATGAGAAGTTCTCAGAATGTATAACCATCATTAAATCGCTTTCAGGTCTACAAATACTTGATTAACAACCCACAAAGCAGAGAAAATGCCAGGTTGTCAATTTGGCCAACATGGGATGTTGAGGGAGATGTGCCCAAGTCCTCAGACCCACCACTGAGCGAAGCAGCGGAAGGAGCAGTGCCATTCAGCCTGTGGAAAGATATTGGAGAAGAATTTGTCATTACCTCCACTGGTGGGTTTGATTTCCAACAGAACCGGCCTGTTTTGTCTTGGCACCAAAATTTGACCAAAACATGTTGGTGTCAAGTCAGTTGAACAGACCAACTGAACCAACCAAAAATGTGTGTACAGTGTACCTAAAAATTCAAGGGCAAGCAACTTCATTTTGTTTTGCAGCAACAAACTGGTACCGCTGCAAACCATCAGAAACCTCGACATACCTGGGAAGCCTGACACGCTGGGTGAAAGGATACCTGGACTGTTACGTGGTCCATATCAATGTTCCTGAAGCAGGCGGCTGCAACAGTGTAGCTCCAAAGTACATCTATTTTGACAGCACGACAGTGTACCTTCTGTCTGACTCCCTCAGTATTCTTATTTGGTATGCTGGTACTCACTACCCAACCCATGATCCGTGTGGACAGAACAGGTTTCCGATCAACGGGACGAATCACTATGGGGCTATTTATGTAACATAGATAGCTGAATGGAAGCTTTATTTTCGGTGCCCGTGTTTCTTTGTCAATTGGGCTGATTTATGTCTTGAGAGAAAAAACTGCGAAATAATCCAGCTTTTGTTTTGTATTTTGTGCGTCAGCAGTCTCGAGGCAGGGAGGGTCACCCCTCGCCCACACCGAGTGCGCCAGCGCACACGCACACCAAGGTCACATCGCACCAAAATGGGTCTCACATAGTCTGAATGTGTTCACACTGAAGTGTGTGTGCACCACCATGATTGCAGATGGGTTCCAACCCCAAACATGCGCTGGCGTATGGTGTGGAATGTCGTAAAAGCTGTGCGTGATGCGCTGGCGCACGCGGTGTGGCCGAGTGGTCACACACGAGCAGTAAACCCACAAGAGTTCCAACTCACATTCAAATTCTACCAGCCCGCGGTGGGGCTTGCTGTTTGATGCATCTACAGTCAGCCGATGCACGCAGGGGGGCTTTTATGACCATGACAACACATAGCACACTGTGTCCAGCAAGACAAAGGCATGTTGGCTCACTCTGAGTGATTCGAACAAGAGAACGGGACATTTCTTGTGGTGTTCACTGACATTGACAACTCTCAAGACACAGGCAGTTGACACTTTTCTACTGCCATTCATTTTTGAAAGTCACACATCTTCGCTTGACAAACTTTTTGTACGCTTTGTGTAGTTCATATCAGTGCAACAGTATGGAGTCGTCAACTTTCTTCCAAATCGATCATGCAGAAAAGTTCAAAGTTGTCAATTGTACCTTTTAGCTTTTTAGGCATTTCAGCATTTTTGATGAACAGCTTTTGGCTCAAAATTCAAGAGACAAATCCAGCCAAGCTGTTGGTGTGCGTGTTTCTTTTTTGTACGTCTGGAAGACAAAATTATTTTCTGAACGTGCAAACATCATGATTGCACTGCAATTTCACATAGGTTTTGTTTATTTTGTGTGGTCGGTCCAGAATGCATTCATATCTGGCAGAGGTTTTGTATTTCACAAAACTACAGTTTGTGTCAACCACACCAATTCCATCATAAACACACAAACGTTCGTGATGAAGTCCCAGTGCTTTGTGGCTTGTGTGGCACTCCATGGTTGTCTGGCTATTTCTCTGGAGAAAAATGAAAATGATGCCTATTTTAGCTGTATTTTGTATACATTCCTCAGTCTGAACCCAATCTACACATCAAACAAAACAACCATTGTTTTTCAAAGGGTAAGATATTTACTAAATTTTGATGATTTCATTTTGCAGCAACAATGACCCCAATTTTTCACGATGAAACCATTGCAGGTTCCATTTCCTAAGGACTGTGAAGAGATCAAGAGAATAAGAAACAATGTAACAACAGGAGTGTATTTTATCCAGCCTAACACACAGCTCCCACCACTGGCGGTGCATTGTGACATGAACATTGCTGGTGGAGGGTGGACAATGGTGACCAAAACTGTGTTGAGAATACGGGGCAATAAAATGTGTTCGCCACACTTTGCTTCTAAGCAGGAGTTTTTATTACTCTGTTTTTCAGGTCTACAGATATGAAGTATTGAATGCACATGAAACGAGTCACGCAGCTGCTCGTATGGTCTCAGTGAGGCCAACATGGGACTTCGAAGGAGATGCACCTGAATCCAAAGACCCTCCACAGAGTCTGGTGCCTTACGGCGCAGTGGAGTTTGGTCTGTGGAAACATATTGGACAGGAGTTTCTCTTGACCTCCACTGGTACGACTCATTATTTTGCAGCAAGTCACAAACAAAAGGTTTGAGGAGCAGGTTTGTTTGCGTATGGTTTCATTCCACCTGAAGTCATGATTCTCCTGTTTTCATTTCCCTGCAGCAACCAACTGGTACAAATGCGCGCCATCGGAGAACTCTGCAACTCCAGGAAGTCTGACCAGCTGGACACAAGGAGATGTGAACTGCACTGTTGTTGAACTGAATCATGAATGTGGTCATATCATTCCAATCAAATTTGTCATAAAGCATTCGTACTGTGGCCCATTGTTTACATCGAATGGCTTTGGTACACTCAAGTGGCTTTTATACTATGATGGAAGCTCAGTTGATCACTACCCAACTCATGATCCCTGTGGAGAGAACACTTTACCTATTCCCAGCTCAATTTCCAACCCGGAGGGAGCAATATTTGTCAAATAGACGCAGCCTACACTTTAACATTTGTGTAACAAACGAACTGGATCTTTCCATTGCTGAATTATGTGTGTGTTGTGTTGTTTTGTGTTGTGTTCCAACTCGAGTTTTGCATCAAAATTACTGAAGGGGAGAAGCTCAAAGAAAAGTATGGATGTATGGATATATATGGATATATCTGAGTGGCGGAAGCGGTCAATATGAATCAATGATTTCCAATTCAGCGAAAGAAGGTGTTTGGAGCGTGTTATATTCTGGTTCATTTGCTCTTGTTTTCCAGGTTTTTAAACTATAAGTAAATAACATTTCCATAAAATAACATTTCCGAATCTTTCTCGTGATCGTCACACCAGCCACAAACGACAAGTGACGTTGAGCAGCAGAGAGGGCCTGCACAAGGCAACCCACGAACATCACACATGTCTCTCAACTGGAGCAAGTTTTCTGCTTCATGGGTTAAACCTGAGTTTAGTCTCAGATCTGTTGATGTATGTTGGGTACGTACCTTATGAACTGCGAAAATGTCTCACAGGACCAACAAATCCATCATAACATGGGGACACACTCATGAAGCCTTTACAGCTGCTGTTTCTATTCCTTGTTGCCAAAGGTCTGACAGGTGATGAACGAGACAGGCCTTTGAATGAAATGTATAATCACCAGCCCAGATAAACATTCAGAGAATTTCTAATGAATTTCAGACCTACAACACACTGCTTAGTGACGAGTTCATTTGGTTATTGAGCTGCACTCATCAAAAGAACAGAAACAACTCTTGTCACCTCTCAGCAAAACACAGGAACAATGACACTCACAAGGCGTACTCAGCAGAACTTTGGATGTTTTCACAAAGTACCTTGTATTTCTGGACTTTGAAGGAAACCCTGTGTCTGTTCGTGTTGAACATATTATGGCAATTTTTGTCCTCACAGATTTCACAGATTGCTCAGTTGTTTGTTTCTTCATTTCAGATGGTTGAGGCAATGACAGAATGATTTGCTTTTCTCACATTGTAATGATAGCAACTGTTGCTGTTTGGGTCCAAGGAGATTCAAAAGTACTGAAAGGTGTGTTCAAACAGTTCTCAGCATGCTCTATAGAACACTGTGTACAACAAAGTGCAAAGCCGGAAGTACCTATACATTCAGCTCAGCACTGTTTGCTGATCTGTGCAAGTTTTCCCAACTGCTCTGGAGTAATTTTTGACACGAAAGATATGAAGCTCCCCTGTACACTAATTTTTCATTCACAAACAATTTGTTGCACAAATACCACAGCAGGGGACTTGGTTCAGTATGTGCAGCAAGTGAGTGACAACATTCGCTGGTGACAAATACACTCAGAATTCATTTGAGAGAAACTTTTCCTGGATCCAGATAAAAGACAGCAAGTTTGTGTTTGTAGGATGTGGTGTTCGCCAAATCTTGTTGGGATATAAAACAAATCAATCATAATGCACCCTCAGGCATCTATTTCATAAATCCTGCCAACACAAAGGAACCGATGAGGCTTTACTGTGACATGAATTTGGCTGGTGGAGGATGGACTCTTGTTTGTATCATTTATGACCAACCAGTCCTGGTTTGAGAAAGTGTGTTTTCTGCAAATACAATTATTTTCAATTATATGATGATTTTCAGGTTTACAGATACAAAATACTGGATGCACAACTTGTACCTTCAGCAAGGGTTTCAGTTTTACCAACATGGAGTGCCAATGGAGATGTACCAAAATCTACAGATCCTCCATTGGTTGAGGCTCCTTATGGAGCAGTGGAGTTCAGTCTGTGGAAAGAAATTGGAGAAGAGTTTCTCTTGGCCTCCAGCGGTGAGACTTTTCTCCTTAATGTGAATCATGATGAAATTTCATTGGAAACAGAACTTGTTTTTGTTCAACAAATTTATATCTTTCACTTCTTTCTGGACACACAAATTCAATTTTCTTGCAGCCAGTCTCCACGTTTTACCCGTGTTCTGAAATAGTCTCTTCATGTCTTGTTGCAGCAACTAACTGGTACCAATGCAACCCCTCAACAAGCTCTGCAAGTCCGGGGAGTCTGACTGACTGGGTTGCTGGAGATGTGAATTGTACTCTGGTTAAACTGTACTATGGATGTGGTGATGTGGTTCCCAGAGCATTTGGGACAACCATTCCACATTTTACAAGAGGTGGATTGAGCACCTCAATCATGATTTTTTATGATGGATATGAAGACAATTATTATCCAACCCACGATTCTTGTGGAAGAAACACAGTCCCTATTCCTAGTTTCATCCAGAACCCAGAAGGAGCTATTTATGTAAGGCCTGTCACTTGAATGGCAGTCTACGTAAACATTGGGAGCACTCGCCTGATTCATTGTTTTTTCGTTGTTGTTTTCTTTTGCCAAAAAAGACAACTGAACACATTGAAACGTATTCTTGTGCAAGGACAGGAAAAGGCGACATTTTTCACGTCCAGAAGTAACAGTTTCCGGTCGATCTTTGTTTGGTCATAAACAGTTGAAAACCATTGAAAATAAACTCAAGAACAACGCAGTTTTGAAAGAATTGTTTGTTGTTTGTTGCACTCAACCATCTTCAATAGGGACAATGCCTGTGAATCTAATTCATGACAATTCAACAGGTGGTCAGGGACGCACTTTGACTTCCAGGCCCAGTTTGAAAATTCAAAATCGAAGTTGTGAGCTGTGACATAACATCTCCCATTCAAAGTACACAACTTTTTCAAAGTACCTTATGTTTCTATTGTGTTTCAGATATCCTGCAGTTCCGAATCCTGCGCTGATCGGTCCATTCTCGAAGACAGCCACTTCTTCAGTTTGGGCAGCGCCTTCTTTGTACTTTCACGTGTCACAAGAAAGCCGTGAGGAAGTATGCATGGGTAAGAGGAACTCATGTGCATGATACGAGTATCAGCTATTCTCCGCACCAAACGGGTTCAGATTTGTCACCACAGGAACAACACTGACGTCAAGTATTTGTTGAGAGGAAGAAAGTTTCGTTCTGGGGAAACTGCCACAAACATCCATTTTTGTTGGTCTGGAATTTACTTGCAACAAATCAAACTCGCATGTGGGGAAAATTTGTTTTCAGGCGCAGCCACATCAACTTCTGACCAATCGGACCCAATTTTGGCCTTTCGACACTTTTTGCCTTTTCCCACAATGTCGAAGCCATGCATCACCTTCGGAAAAGCGATCCGCGTTTGTTGATCAGGCATGGACAAGCCAACTTCACTATTCATGCAAAAATGTTGGACAAGTCGACCTTTGAGAAGGGCGTCAAGTTGTTGGGCTGTCCAGCAAAAATTTTTTATGCAAGAGAGGGACATAGCTCCGCGCATCTGCATTTTTGATGAACTCTTGAACAAGGGGTCTGACTGGGTGTGTTTCGTGTCAAACAGGGAACCTGCAAAGATGCAGATGGTGTGATTTGTATAGTACTGTGATGTGTTAAGGAACGATTTTTCTTTTGTTGTTCTCGAACGTTATCCTGCAGTAATTGAACTGTCTTTCGGCCACTTGGAGTGTACTCTGCGCGATGTTGATATGCATGACAGACAATGAGTTTGCACTTGTCAAACAATGTATTTCAAACCTCGAAGACCTGCATGAACTCAGAATGAACATCAACTTTTCTGAACTCAATTCAAGCGATCCAGCGCACAATGGAAATTTGCAAAAACTACTTTTGGTACTTCAAGGACAACCTCATTTTCTTGAGACATCTCTTGTCACTCAACTCGTCAATTCTTTTCAGAACTGAACACATTTTGTCACATTCCTTTGCACAGACTGTTTCGCACAACCTTTTCTTGTGTGAGTGTGACTTTTGACCCATGAAGTTGGGGACATCTGGCTCGAACTTTTCGCCGCAAACAGTGTTGTCTATGTCAAAGACACTTGGCTCAGACTTTTCAGCCCCATCAGCATTCTCCACATTGTCCGCAGGTTTGACAGAGGGTACAGAGACAGTGGCATTGGCTTTCTTCAGAAGGTCCTCATTCATTCTTTTGTAGTCTCTGACAGTATCCGACTTGTGCCCGGTGAAATTTTTGATTACTTGTTCGTCGACTCCAGCTGCGAACATGCGGGTTGCGCAAGTCGCGTGCAAAGAGTGATTGCTGTACTTCCCTGTCAAACCTGCGGATTCTGTCAAGTTTTTAACAACCTTTTTGATGGAATTGATCCTGACTGGTTTGTCTGCAAACCACTGTGAAGGGCTGAGTTGCCTCTTTGACGCACTGTACTTGTACAGGGCAGAGACTTTTGAATTCTGAGGAAGCAGATTCACATATTTTTCATAAATTCACACAACATTTCTTGACTCGTCAGAAGACCCGTAAACCTTGATTTCTTTTGGCTTTGCGACCCGGGATGTCAAGCCCCCCTGGTTTGTGTTAGACTTGTAGTCTTCGCAGTACAGAAGGTACTTTTTGCCTGTGGAGTCATGACAAATCTCAATCTGTGGGTTGTGCCCAGGACACCTTAACTGCTGGTGCTCCTCCCCACCCCGGAGTGCCAAATTGATTCCAAGGAGGTACATGAGTGTGTTTCTGAGCTGGTCTGGGTTTGAATCACCAAGTACCCTGTCGGCCCACATTTTTTCTTCATCAGTTACACTGATAACTTGTGCACTTTGCTTCAGGCCAAGACCAGCCTTTGCCCTCTGCTTCATAACATTGTCAAGTGTGAAGCACAACCTCACAAAGTCAGGGTTGTCAAGAACCTTTCAATCAATACCATGTTTCTGAAGGAAAAATTGAATGCAAATCACAATTTGATAGAGTATCGCCCCAGGAAACTCAGACCCATCTTTCTTCTTGATTTCCGACACAAATGCGCACAGAGAAAATGCCAAGTTTCCTTTGGAAACTTGTCTCACGTTGTTCAAATCGCCCCACATGATGCGCATATCACAACCGGGTTTGGCTACCCTCTGTCTCCACCAGTCTCAAAAGAGCTCAACAGCCCAGGACACCTTTTTCTCAGTGTTCTCCGCAAATGTTCTGTTCTTCAGAATGTCCAAATTGGCAGCGGAAAGAGGAGTGCAGAAGCGGTTCAAGTCAATGCTTTCGACATCCCCCTCACCTTGGCCCACAACCTTCTTGAACATGAACTTCTTGTCTGCAGGGTCATCCGCCTGGGGAGGTCCCAACTACATCAACGTACCCAAGCCACTGAAATGAAAAAGGGCCCACTAAAAGCCTGCGCACCTCCCTGAGCTCATGTCCAAAAAGTTCCAGCTTTGAACCTCAATTCACCAGGGCAAAAAAAACGTCAACTCACTTGCTGTCAGGATTGAAGTCAATTTTCCGAAGGGTCACGTTCAGCAGGCTGGGCTCGTCCAACATTGCCTCGGCTCCGTCGTCGCTGTCGCTATCTAGAACTATTGCAGGAGCCAGGTTGAAGTCAGCAGGATCATGAAGAAAGTCCACTTCTTCTGGAGGGGGCACATCACAAAAAATGTCGGCAATGACGTCTGGGAAGGGATCCATTTGATGAGAAACAGTCAATACTGAACAGTCAATAGAGACACAAACTCAAAACACGTCTGAACAGCATGACAACTTTTGACACACTGCCGACTTTGAGCGACTCAAGCTGCACCTGCTGACCCCAAACTAGCCAGAGTAAAAGTTGACATGCCTGACTACATGGCATATGTGAAATAACATGCTTGACTTCGTCCTTTACCTCGGCAAATCCTCTCGACTACCGTCTCGAGGATTCAGGCCGAGATAAAGGACTCAGTCGCGCACGTTATTTCCAACGTAAAATTTCGAAAAGTCAGAGATCTTTGGACGAAAGAGGAAGATTTTCAACAGTTCATCTCAGTGCAATGCATTTCTGTCTCAAACTTTCTTTCAATTGAACTGGCTTCCATTTGTGCTGGAAATATCCAATACAAAGCTTTTACATGGCCTGAACCAGTCCATTTGCACTGAAAGTTAAAGCCACAGAAAAATCAAAACCAAATAGAGCAGAAGGGAAGGTCCCACCATTTCTGGTGAAGCCCAGGATACAGCAAACCAAAGCACACAAACCACAGCACACAAATCATGGGTTTGCTGCAATATTTCATTGTTCTAAATGTGTTTGCGTGGTCAGTGAGAAGTGCTATCACTCCTGGCAGAGGTTTTTCATTCAAGAAAACTACAGTGTGTGTTAATCATACCAATTCTATCATAACAATGCAAAAGTTCTTGATGAGGTCTCAGTGCTTTGTGGCCTGTGTGGCACTGGATGGTTGTCTGGCTGTTACTCTGGAAAAAAATGAAAGTGAAATCTATTTTAGTTGTAGTTTATTTTTGTGGTTGAGTCTGGATCCAATTTACTCATCAAACACAACAGTTGTTCATCAGAAGGTCAGTAATTTGACCACAAATAACCGGATCTAATTCCAACAAAAACAAACTCTCCACAAATAAATGTTTCTCCTTGAAGGTGCCATTTCCCAAGGACTGCAAAAGGATAAAACAATTGAATAAGGCTGCACCCACAGGAGTGTACTACATACAGCCGAGCACGCAGTTTTCTCCTCTCGCCGTGCATTGCTACATGGGTATTTCTGGTGGAGCATGGACAATGGTACAAATGTGCAAAAAGCAACCAACTGTCCTGCTTTGACAACCAAATATATGACACCAAATTTGACCAAATTGGGATATCTTCTTTCTAGGTTTATAGATACTCAATAGTTGATCAACCCCTGTATCCGGAAGGCAGAGTTTCAGTTATGCCAACATGGGATGCCAGTGGAGACGCTCCGAGATCTACAGATCCTCCATTGAGTGAGGCTCCTTTTGGAGCAGTGGAGTTCAGCCTGTGGAAAGAAATTGGAGAAGAGTTTCTGTTGACCTCATCTGGTGAGACGAAACAAGACACACATTTGATATTCATGATATTTGCTACTTTTGTGGCTTCCCATAAAATTCAAAATTCTGAAGTCTCTGTACATGTATCTCATATATATGTTTTGCACAAATAGTTGAAGTGGTTTTGCTATCCCTTTCTGCAGCAACCAACTGGTACGAATGTGCCCCAACAACAAGTGAAAACAAAAGGGGGAGTCTGACTGGCTGGACTTCAGGGCCTGTGGATTGCTCTGTGGTAAAACACAATTACGAATGCGGTAACGTTGTTCCAATCAAATTCAGCAAAGGAAAACCAAAGTTCAAGACAGATATAAATGCTTCTAATCCATTTCTGATTTATTATGATGGACGCTCTGATAATTTCTATCCCACGCACGATCCTTGCGGAAACAACACTGTCCCTATTCCTTCGTCTATCGTTGATCCAGTTGGAGCCATCTACCTCAGGTAGAAAATTGGGGACAAAGATGTCAAGAACAAAGTAGATCTATATTGGCTATTTTTATGTTCTGTTTCACATGCAGTTGCAGACAAATAAAAACTAACATTCTGAACAAACTTTTGTTGACTGACGCAGCATGAAGAGAAACCTTTCAGCTGAAGATGACAAAAGGGGTGAAAGCGTTCTTAATTGTGAAACCTCGGACACTCACATGATGCAAAAATGCCATCTGACAAAAAGTGGCTGCAGTCCAGGGAGAAAGGTTTTGTGGTACCAATTTGTGCGTGTTTGGCGTGTTGAAATATCTCAAGAAGTCAACCTGATCAGATCTACTCATTCGGTGATGTAAACACACGTGCTGATCTTGGCCCTGGTGAATTGCAGTCTGCTGGTCTATTTGCTGGTGTTCTGAAAATACTGACTTCTCTTTGCATTCATGCTTTTGCAAGTTGGTGAGGCCAGGCAAGCCTGTTGAAAACCAGAACTTTGAAAGACCACACAAATCTGTGAGAAGCACGGATGTTTTCGTCCACGATTGATTTCTCTTGGGAGGGGAAAGATCTGGCAGGTCATCTCACATAGGACAGACCTTTGAATAAAATCTACAACCATCAGTGCAGATAGATCCTGAGAGATTCTCTGATGAATTCGAGACCCTCAACTCACTGTTGAGTGACATATTAATTGTTCTGGTGAGCTGCACTCATCAAACAATTCCAAGTGAACCCTGCTCTCTTTACACAGGAAGATCGAACCCAAATTGTGTCAAAACACAAGACACTCTTGTGAGAACTACTGCTCAGAAATTCAGACATTTTTCTTGGGGAAATATTTGAAGCAAAGATTCTTACCTCGAAAACATTTTATCGCCATTTTATTCAGATGCTTATCTTGTCATTTTGATGGTTGATACCTTGAAATGATTTGTTTTTCGCACTTTGTAGCTTTCACAGCTCTTTATTACTGTGTTACAGGAGACACAAATGTGATGCAAGGTGTTTTCAAACAGCTGTCAACATGCTCCTTGGCATACAATATGCACCAGAGTGTTGACCCTGAAGCAGATGTCGGTTCAGTGGAACACTGTTTACTTTTGTGCGTTGGATCAGTAAATTGCTCTGCAATACTTTTCACAACCCAGCCAAAAGATGGGCAAAACAATTGTTCACTAATTCTTGGAGCATTGACTCTTTCTTGCTCAATTTCAACACTAGTGGGATTCATTCTATATGTCCTCCAGGTGAGGAATTTTCTTGAAGCATTCAGGAGATTTTATATTGACACATCAGTTTTGTTTTCAGATTTTGAACATTTTGTGTATTTCTTTGAAAAATTCGTCACTTGTGCTCTTTATTTCTGCGAAATTCAGGGTACTGGATTGTCTTTACAGGATGCTGTATTCCCAAAGTCTTGTGGAGAGATAAAAACATCAGATCCGTCTGTAGCTTCAGGCGTCTATTTCATTGACCCTGTTGATACAAAACAGCCGTTCAAGGTTTACTGCGATATGACTTTGGCTGGTGGAGGATGGACTCTTGTTTGTATCATTTATGACCAACCAGTCATCATTTGAGCAAATGTGTTTTCTGCAAACACATTTTATTTGGTATGAACTGATGACAATAATTTTTCAGGTATATAAATACAAAATACTGGATCCTCGAATGATGGATCCTGCACGGGTTTCAGTTTTGCCAACATGGAATGCCAATGGAGATGTACCAAAGTCTACTGATCCTCCATTAGTTGAGGCTCCTTATGGAGCAGTAGAGTTTAGCCTGTGGAAAGAAATTGGAGAAAAGTTCCTCTTAACTTCGACTGGTAAGACCACCACTTCAGTCGAATATCTGAGAGTTCACACTCAGCAAGTGTTGTGTGTAATATACAACCAGATTGAATGTCCCCATTCTGTTCAGCTACCAACTGGTACCAATGCAAACCAGGAACTGGAAGTCTCACTGGCTGGACAAGTGGATCTGTGAATTGTTCTGTGACCTTTGTCATGGCCATTCGCCTGGTTGTGACACTGTAGTTCCCACAAGCATTACTGTTGAAAATTGCGGAGTATATTTCTCACGCGACAGCTTGTTTATTTACTATGACGGCAAACTTGACCGTCACTACCCAACTCATGACCCATGTGGGACTAACATGTTCCCTCTTGATGAACTTGACCACGAAGGAGCAATTTACATCAAATAAGCAATTTCTTTGTTCATCCCTCTTTTGCTTTATTTTATTGACAAACACTTTGGTGTGATTTCAAATATATTTTCTTCAAACACTTTGAATTGTTGTGTCCTTTCTCGCAGTTTCCCGAGTGTAAAGCAAAATTGGGTCTTTCCCAATTGGACAACAAATGCGCCGTACGAGGTTCTATGCAGAGCAGCAGGTGTTCAGTGGGATCAGGATCCCACCGTATCCAGTGGGCACTCGAATCCCTCCCTCACCCTTACAAAAAGCTGAAGCTCACTTGAAAAATTCCTGAGACTGTATTGAGGGCAGGGTGGTGACCAAGTCACAGTGAAGCCCCAAGACGAGAGGAAAGAACATGGGCAAGACCAACACGCTCAGAGACAGATGTACCCAGGATTCCCGGCAGCGCCGAAAGTGGAGCTTTGAAGATCCGAGAAAAGGGCACCATGCTGGGAAAGGTAAACCACACTGAGGGGTCAAATATGTTGACACTTTTTACACACGAAGAAAGACCCGAATGACCTGGCTCGCCAGTGTCCGGTCGAGCACGACGTGCCTTGAGTCTTCCCGCTGATTCAGGCCCAGGCACGTCCAACCAATGGGATCAAAGGTGTCCTGCCCAGGCTCCTCACCCAGTTTGCTCTGCAGTGCACTTTGCTCGCCAGACAGACTCGAAGGCACTGATACAATGGAGAACCTGGTCAGCAAATGTCCAAGATTGGGATCGGAGGGACCTGACATCGGTGCCGGATGGCGTTTGTCCTTCGGAGACCGAAAAGAACTTGTTGTGGGCCCGGTACCAACTGCAACTTCGTTCGTCTGACACGTCACAAATATTTTGAGAGTTTCAATTTTTGATGTTTTGGCGTTTGTCTGGGTGGGGCAATCCACACCTTTTCCAGGTTCCGAAAGACGGTCCTGACACAACAGAGGCGAGAAAACACTTTCGTGTCAGTTGGTGCACGAGTGCATAGTTCATGGAGAATGACGTTCTTGTCAGACAGAGAAGTGAAACTTTCGCTTCCATCTCCAGCATCAAAACATCAATCTGTAAATGTTTTTCACAATTGGCGTACATCAAGCAGAAGGAATGAAGGTATCAGCAAAAATGTCTGAAATTAAAACCCATTTGAAACCCATTTTGCTGCAATGGAACAGCAAAACACCTTCAGCAACAACAGGAGATGTGACAGAATTTGTCTCAGAGGGCTTGCAGCTCAGAACAGTTTCTGCGCCTGAAAAAAGAACATGTTTTGTGACAAATTTATTTTCTTTCTCTGTTTGGAGTGGGTTAGACAGAATGTCCACTCTGTCCATCATGGTTCTACATTTCGCAAAATTTCAGCCTGTGTCAACTTTGAAAACTCCACGTATTTCACAAAATCAGTTTCGGTCATGTCTCAATGTTTCGTCAACTGTGAAGCAGTAGATAATTGTGTTGCTGTAGCAAAGACAACACAAGAAAGCTGTCACCTGTTCACTCACTTATCATTGCAGGAGCTATGTTGGGAAAAACACCCCATAACGGTTCATCAGAAGGTCCGTTTCCTGGTGCACGCAGACGACACTGCAACGTCATGCTCGTGAATCTGACACTTGTTGTGCTGAACATGTTCTTGTTTCAGCTGCCATTTCCTCATGATTGTCAGGAGATAACAACGAACAATGCTGAAAGGGGAGTTTATGTCATTCAACCCAGTCCACAGGCACCACCAACTCCTGTACTTTGTTTGAAGGGCGGCTGGACGCTGGTAAAGACACACATTGCCTTTTGGCCCACAAAACAGGCCAACATACACACCTACATTGCAGCATGATATGTGTCCTGCCATTTTTAGGTGTACAGATACACAATCCTTGAACCACGAAAAAGAACAAAATCTAGGGTTTCAGTTTGGCCAACATGGGGCATTGAGGGAGATGTGAAAAAGTCTACAGATCTTCCACAGAGTGAGGTTCCTTTTGGAGCAGTGGAGTTCAGTCTGTGGAAGGAAATTGGAGAAGAGTTTCTGTTGGCCTCCAGTGGTGAGTTGAAAAAGAACAAAAACGCATTCTTTCTGCCAGAAAACAAATCACTCAGGGTGACTCAACTTTGAACCTGAATTGGATCATGTCTGTTTCCTCGCTGACCAAAATTCAATCCAACTTTTGTTGAAGCATTTTGTTTCTTTCAGCCACAAACTCATACATATGCAAACCATCTTCAAGTGCACCTATGGCAGGGAGTCTCACTCATTGGAAATCAGGGGAAGTCGACTGTCATGTGTCTTGGGTGAAATTCCCAGCATGTAAGGACGTGGTTCCCACAAAATTAGTGATTAATCCCCAAAGTAATTATGTTGTATTTTATGCAAACAGCAGCAGCCAGGATTCACAAATTATTTACTACGATGGGAAGTATCACCAGGACTTCCCCACACATGATCCTTGCGGTAGAAATGCAGAGCTCGATTCAACTCAGACTATTATTGGGCAAATTTTTATCAGATAGATCTAATTTGTGAATCGCTTGAAGTTTCAGGAAGCATAAAATCTAAATTTGTCGAAAGGTTCTGTTTTCACTGAAAAAGAAAGTACTCGTACAATTACACAAACACAAATTGAGTTTTTGTGAAGTATGGTGGATTTTTCCATTTGGAATGGAAATATCAGGGCAGAGATTTTGGCCAGTAGGATATCCTGGATGCACCAGGCATGAGACACGCGCCACGACAAACCTGCCTGACCCTTCCCCTGGTCTTCCGTCTCACATAGACGACTGCAGTTGTGACCCAACTTGATTCGCCGATGAAGCGTACCGACTGGCCAATTCCCACAAATGTTTCGAAATGCATGAGATTCGTGGTCCGATGGAGCCTGAGTCTTCACGTCAGAGCGTTCGCTGCATTCTCTGAGTCTTTTTGTTCCTTGCCCAATTTTCGTTCTCTGACACTGGAAATCCCAACATGAGGGAGCTGAACACTTTCCCCCCGGGCTGGTTTCTGTTGAGCCAAATGGGCCCCAGACCGCATTCATTTGTGTCCGCCAATCTTGCCAATGCGAATCGCATGGTTGTTGGAACCAAACAAATTCTCTACTTGTTTGAACAGAACTGGAAAGTGTGTTCCAAGAAGACTCCAGCAGAAAGACACAAACAACAATTTCAAGAAGCGCAGTGGTGGTGTTTCTGTTTGGAGAAACAACCCCACAGGTGGGGTCAAGTTGTCACAGCGGGGGGGAGCGGGGTGCCAGAAATGAGTATGGCTTGGTGTTCTTGGTCTTCCACAAAACAAACCTGCTCAAAAAAGCTTTGGGCGTCAGTGAGCGAGTGCATTGCGTTGGTGAACGAGCAGAGAAATACAATGTGGAAGATCCATTTTGTCCTTCGTACAGGCTTTTAAAATGTCAATAAATGTTGTTGTTCACTTTTTGTGAAATGTTGTCCAGTTGTTCAGTCTACCTGTGTAGCACAGTGGAGTTTCCTCCATCTTGTCAGGGACGAGAAGGAACAAATATTCCGGAAATATGAGTGTGATTGCAGGTCACCTGAAAGTTGATAAGATTTTGTTCATTCTACTTGTTTGGTCAGCACAAGTAGAGGCTGGACACAAAGAAGCTGTTTTCAAGGAGTCGTTGTTGTGTGGGGACTATGAGAGTTCCATTTCACACTCATTTACAGTGAAAAAACCTGTGCAATGTTTTATAAAATGTCTAGAGAGACCAGAATGTCATTTGGTTTGGATGGAAAACATGACGTGCCAACTGATTAATTTTCTGCCACTTAAAAATTGTTCATTAAGTTTGTTCAAATCAGTGTTCAGAAAGGTTTGTGCTGACATCCACTTTTGTTGTTGCACTGTGACTGACATAAGACTGATCAAATATGTACTTGCAGGAAATATTTCCCAAAAGTTGTGCGGAGATACTGGAATTGAGCCCCTCGGCAGAGTCAGGACTTTACCGCATACAGCCCAGCCAGAATAGTTCAGAGATGATGGTCTTCTGTAATATGGACATCGCACATGGAGGATGGACCCTGGTGATCAGAGTTGTCTTTCTCTATCAAGACAGTGTTTGGATTTCTTGTTTGTCACAAACAAAACTTTTGTTTGGCAGGTGTACAGCTACCAGAAAATAAATGTGGTTCTTGGAGTTTACCTGCATATTTTCGTTGTTGCGCAGTGCAGTTTTGCACTTTCTGTGGTCTTGCTGAATCATCAGATCTCAACAAGATCTTATGCATCTTGTCAAAGTTATTTGCCAATATTTCAGGTGTACAGCTACAGAATTTTGCTGAGTACCACACGTAATGCTGGAAGAGTATCAGTGTGGCCAACGTGGAATCTAAATGGAGAGGCCCCCAAATCCACCACTGCCCCACTGAGTGAAGATGAGGAAGGGGCCATGGAGTTCAGTCTGTGGAGGGAAATTGGAGAAGAATTTCTCATTACTGGAAATGGTTAGATTCTGTCAGCTTGTTATGTGGTTCATGGCATTTCTGTGGCAAAAAATATAATTAAATAATATTTCTATGTTTTCTTCTTTAATTCAGTGATCAACTGGTACTACTGTGCACCAGCAGGAGGAAGCCTCACCCACTGGAGGTCTGGAGACTTGGATTGCTCTGTTGTGAAAGAAGAGATGCCACAAGCAGAATGTGAACATGTAGCACCAGTTAAACTGAACATTGGGGTGGATGGACCAATACTAGATTCCACCACAAATCCACACACAAATCCACATATGATCTACTATGACGGCCAAGATGATAGCAAATTCCCAACTCATGACCCATGTGGGACAAACAACCTAAACATTGACGCCCCTGACCCTCGGGCTGCCATTTACGTCCGATAAATGTCACAGGTCGTGTGATTTGTCCTCTGTGACCTACCAACAGAAGTGCTATCAGACCTTAAGGGTTCTCAAGCAGAAGATGTTCACGCACTGCAGGTGAAATAAACGGAAGTTCAACAAATTTGGTGAACAGTTTCTTCGATGTTTTGCCAAAGAGCAATTTCCCCCATTTTCGTGCTCACTGCGTCTGTGAAATGAATCAGATCGACTGTCTTCAAATGTGAAAGAAAATGATTGAAAAGCGGTGAATGAGAACATAGCTCTGTCCAATCTGCGCAAAACTTCGCACAAAGCTTGCCTGTTGGCAAGTGTCCGACAAAAATATTCCACTTTTTTGTTGGTTCTGTTTGACGTCTTCTTCTACAGGGTAGTTTTGAGTGACATGTTCATTGTACACAGCATTCATCCAACATTCTCTCAGCGGATCTGTGCCAGAACAACACACACTGAAACCCTCTGTGTGTCAATTTTCAAACCCCAATTTCTAGCTGTTTGGGAACTGAAACCTTGAGCTGGGAAAATCTACCCAAAGGACGCGCTGCTTTGGAAATCCTTCAAGACTGACAAATTCCTATTGAATGATATTTTTCTGTTCATGTGCAACTCTGTTTCTGTTTCCAGCTGAGAATTGTGAGGAGATGACGTCATGAGGTGCTTCCTGTCTGTTGTCATTTCTGTCTCTGTGTGGTGCTACACCCAGGGAAACAGAGGCTTCAAGGAAAGCATATTTGACAAGTTCTCAGAATGCCCTCTTCATGTGCAGCAAGATGGTCTGCTGGGTGACCCTGTCGCCAAGGCAGAATGTATGATAATGTGTGCAAAACGTCCAACCTGTTCAGGAATCAGTTTTACTGGGAACAGGAACTGCTCGCTGATCTTCAATGTGCAGACCACGTTTTGTTCAAATGCTTCGATGGACAAAGTTGTTCAATTTATTCGTCAGGTGAGTTGTTTGTTTCAAGATAGAGTTCAGAATTGTAGAAGAAGTCAAGGCAAAGCTTGGGAGACCAAACCTTCCATTTCACATACTGTGAACCCATTTAATGTCTGCACTGTGTTGAAAAATGTGGCTGAAACTGTGGTACAGGTAAGGAAGGGACAATGTGCTATTTCAGAATGTGACGTTTTTGAAATCATGCGGAGAGATCAAAGCCGCAGATCCAGGTGCTCCTTCTGGCGTCTATTTGATCAATCCCGTCAACTCACCTCAACCCATGAAGGTTCTTTGTGAAATGTCATTGGCTGGTGGTGGATGGACTCTGGTGAGTGTGCAGATATTCTGCTTGTGTTGCAACGAAGCATATTTTCCTTGTTTGCTGTGGGGCGTAGTTTTGTTGGGGCAAACATCCATTTTCTGTCTTGCTGAATCGTCAGATCCCAACGTCAACAAGATCTGCAGTGGAGGTAGTTTTCATCTTGTCTGTGTCATATGCCACTGTTTATAGGTGTACAGCTACAGAATTTTGCTGAGTGCCACACAAAACGCTGCACGAGTATCAGTGTGGCCAACATGGAATCTAGAAGGAGAGGCCCCCAAATCCACCACTGCCCCACTGAGTGAGGATGAGGAAGGAGCCATGGAGTTCAGTCTGTGGAGGGAAATTGGAGAAGAATTCTTAATCACTGGAAATGGTGAGTTTTTCAAGTTTTGTCATTTTGGGTTCATTGTTCTTTGCAAAAACTGTTTCTGACAGTTAACATTTACTTAAATTTCAGTGATCAACTGGTACCACTGTGCACCACTGGTAGGAAGCCTCACTCGCTGGCAGACAGGAAATTTGGATTGCTCTGTTGTGTCAGTGCAGATTCCTGTCCAACGTTGTGAAACTGTTGTGCCTAAAGCATTCATGGTTGATGATGCAGGTCCTGTACTTGTTGCAACACCCATCCTGATTTGGTATGATGGGCAGGCAGATACACAGTTCCCAACTCATGATCCCTGTGGAGAATACAGCATGACCATAACCCACGCTGACCCCAGAGGAGCCATCTATGTCAGATAAAAATGTTTTTGAACGGGGAAAATAAAAGAAGATGATTGGCACAGATTGGTTATGCCATTTTAAGAACCTAACAAAAGTGTTGCACTCAAACTCACCTCTCCCGAAAGACTGTCAGAAGATGGTTACTCAAAGAATATGTTGAACAGATCCCCCGAGTGGAGCTCCCCCTGGGCGTTGATGGGGTGAGTGATCCGCCGTCAGGATCTTGCAGTCTTCAGTAGTACGCCAAATTCAGAACAGAGACACCGACCAAGCATTGAGTCAAGGGACAACTCAATTGAGAGGGTATCCCCAGGTGAACAAGATGAAAGGACACGCCCGTAAAAGTTCCAAAGTACCAAACACTTTTTCGGAGGTGAGTGGGCACAGACCACCCCCCCGCACCTGAGATCCGCACCAAGTTGGTTGACGATTGACCGTTGAAAACAGTCAAGGAGATTGAACATCTGCCTGCATTTTCGTGTTGCCTTGTCCCACAGGTGCAAATGGGAAGGGGCTGCACCAAAACTGTTTCACAGATGGCAAGCCAGATGACAGGAGCAAACACAGCAGAACAAGAACACAGTTCGAAGTTGAGATCACTGTGACTTGGTTCACCCACCCATCCCCACCAAATTGTCACTGTCTCCTTGATCCACGTAACGAATGCAAAGAGAGGAACTTTTTGTCCACTGTGTCCAAGGACAAAGGAGCAAAGGAGACGAAGGGCGCACCAATCGTTGCAACGATTTTCATGAGCATGTTTGACGAATGCACCTTTGCTGAGTGTTCTCGGGTGCCACTGTGCCACAGTGACGCAACAGCACCTGCAGCTGGCCCCAGAGCAAAGTATTGTGTTGACGGAGGGAAATGGGTTGAATCATCCGATTTTGAGAATGGCAGGAATGTAAAAAGCGAAATGCGAATTTTATCTTGAAGGTGTGCACCCCATCGCCGCAACCAGGGCGACGGTTGTTGAGTGGGATGTGTGGCGAGGAGGGTTCAGGGGGAAGGGTTGAGGTAAGGTTGGGCTGGGCGGAGATGTTTTTGGGCCAGGGCGGAGAGGGGCGGGATGATTGGGGACAAAGCTGAGAGTACGGTACCAAAGGGTGAGGTTGGGGTGAGCAGGCCAATGCGAAATCAATTGAGGCCAACCTTTTCTCGGACATCTCTGATCTTGCATTTGTCACCGATTCGATCTTGTTCATTGTCTGCGGGATGCGTCACTGGATAGCCGAGCTACAAACAAAGTAAGATGCAGGTTTTCTTCTGGAATGCAACCCGTTCTTCAGTCACCCTCCTGCACCGCGTTGCAGTCTGAATCCAACTCGTCATCTCACGCACCAACTGGTTTGTGCTGATCCTGAAACAAAACACGCAATACAGAACGTGACTGTGGATTGCAAATCAAAATGAATGTTATGTCTTCCAAGAGGAAGGATGCCCTCTCAAGGAAAGATGAAATGATGCAGCCTGGAACAATTGAACCAGAGCCGTGAACTTTGTGCACTTTGCCACAGGAAACCACAACGCAAACCAGGCTCGATTTCCATTGTGGATTTGCTCACAATAAAACAAACAAAGAATTGATACTTGTTCTCTTGTTTCCGTGAACGCGTGTGGAATGACACTTGAGGGAAGAGACTTCGATTTGTGAACGCACAGTGTTTGTCTCTTGAGGGCACCTGTTGTGCGCTGCACGCAGGGTATGGATTACAGCGTGACGACCAAGTGAAAATGGAACAGCAGCGGATCCAAAGTCGAGTCTAGACCTGGGTCTGGGCCTGGGCCTGTGTTTGGGCCAAAGTCTGCATGGGCTTGGCCTTTGCAACTGCAACTGAGCGACAAGGCTGTCTAAAACCACAACCGTTTTGCAAACGTCTGTGGTTTTTAAAAGTCTTCCGCCTCTCGTGCTCCCTTGTTCCGTTATTGGCTGAGGGACTGGTTTCCTACACGAAGCGACCTCGTGACTGTCGTCTGGATCCGCTCTGTGTTGCACGCCTTGAACTTCGCACTTTCACCATGTTTCCTCCACCTTTTCCTGAAGCAAAATATGGGCAAAGCCCTCCACACATCTCTCAATCAATCAGCATTGACTGTTCACCCGAAAGACAAACGTGGAGTGGGATTCAATTCACAAGATCAGTCGGGCATTCCAAAAGTGAAGAGGCTTGTTCTTCGTGCTTCAGATGCAAACATCACGGGGTTCTCGCCCCCTGATATTTAGGCCAAGGTTACACTGTTGATGTCAGCTACGCCCCCCCCACACACGCACACGCACGCATACAACGAATCCTGGGCATCTGAACCCTGGATCCACCCCCCACCCACCCATGAGAGCACGCAACACGAAATTGAATGCATCAACAACTGTTGCTTTCCTGAAGGAGCGAGTGGCGTGAACGGAGACAACACGAGGAAGATCATCGTCTCCTCTTCACAATTCTACGGCATTCAGCAAAACATTTTGTTCTGAGTCAGAAATAGCGAACCTCGCCATGATGGCTTTGCGTTTCGCGGTTCTCATATTAATCCCAGTGCATCCAGTCTGGGGTCAGAAAATCTCACATGATCATTACAACGTGCTGCACAAGTGCTCGCTGGGCCTGATGACACAGTATGACGTCACCTACGGGCATCGCGCCAAGACGCACGAGGGGTGCGCCGTGCCGTGCGCAGGCGCCGTGAACTGCAGCGTCGTCAGCGTGCGCGAGATCGGGGAGAACCTCTACAACTGCGACCTGGTGCACAACCTGCCCAACATCTCGTGTTCCAACATCATTCTCGATGAAAATATTCAACTCATAAAACAGGTAAAATTGCAGGTCAAAAATATCAAGATGGAGGATCAATGGTTGGTGAAGCGGCGCAACGGACCCTGCACCCCTGGACCCACCTTGGGTCATTTTGTCCCTTGCAGATACACGTGACGTACTGGCACAGGAAGATGTGTCAGGACATCGCGCAGAACGAGCAGAACACGACCACGGGCCCCTACTACGTTTTCCCGGAGGACGGGCAGGAGGCGATGCGCGTCTACTGCGACCAGGACACCGCCGGAGGGGGCTGGACTCTGGTGAGGTCGGGCGACAAACAGAAACGCACGAACCAGCGAAGAAGTAAACTGGATCTTGTGACAATGTACCATTTGACTTGCGTTAAGATTCCTCAGTGCGATCGTGCCTGTGTGTATTCGTGTGTTTCCTTGGTGCGTGCGTCCGTGCATGTGTGCGTGCGTGCGTGTTTGCCTGTGTGTGCTTACTACGAGGCCCGTCAATTAAGAAACCGTTTTTCATCCGGTATGACAACAGGATTGCTCACATGATCACCAAAACTGCACAGGCACAAGACCAATCACCCATTAGCTTGCAAGCAAATTGTCAAATGTTTTAAAATATGCTTTCATAGTTTATTTTAAGTCCAAAATTGACTGGTTTTCCTTGTATGGCTATGACTTGTTAATGGTCAACAGGCTAATTTCAGTGCAACTCAGTACACAATCAATAATCACAAGTAAAATGATACTGTTTTTTGCTGAATCATTGAGTCTACAGGGAAAACCCTATTTGACTGAAAGCTATTCCAAAATGAAGTTATGCAAGTCAAGATTGTACACAAAACTTTTCAGGGCAATCCATGAAGGTTTTGGGGTCCTACTGGATGAAAAATGGTTTCATAATTGACGGGCCTCGTATGTGTTTTCACACTGGATGCGGCAAGCATTGCGTTCGTGTTCTGCGTGGTGAACTGCCGTTGCGTTGCGAGCGTCGTCTGCAGCAGCAGGCAAGAGCACAAGTGTCTTTGTGTGATGATGCGAAAGAAAACGATGAAAACAATTTCAGCCAGATTCTTGCAGTACGAATGTTCGTGTAACACCAAAGGCCCTCACAGTTCAAGGATTCTGCTCCGTGATTCTGCGCTTGATACTTGTGTTCTTGTGTGTGTGCGTGTGTGTGAATGTGCGTGTGTGTGAATGCGTGCTCGTGTCTTCTCCTGTGTCCGTGCGTTTGTGCATGCGTGCGTGCGTGCGTGCGTGTTTGCCTGTGTGTGCTTACCATGTGTGCGTGTGTGAGTGTGCACGACTTTCCTTCTGTCTGTGTGCATCTCTTGCTGTGTTTACGAGTACGTGCGTCTGCACGTCACGTGTCTCTGGCTCCCCCAGGTGTACAGCTACGGGTACCTGGACTACGACGCGGCGAACGAGACGACGCGGATTTCGGTGGCTCCGACGTGGCCGGCGCCGGACGTGGAGCCGGGGCTGCGCTCGAGCGCCACCCCGCGGAGCCCCGACGAGGACGGCGCCCTCGAGTTCAGCCGCTGGGTCGAGTTCGGACTGGAGTTCCTCGTGGCTACGAAAAGTGAGGCTCGTTCCACTCTGAGTGCGTGCGTTGGGCGTTGCGGTGTGTGGTGCGCGGTGGACGGTGGGCAGTGCGAGGAGCTCGGTGGGCGGTGGGCGGTGTGCGGTGTGCGAGTGGAGAAAGGGGCGGGTCGAAGATTTTTTCAGCTGGTAGTAGAGAGCACAACCTCAACCGAAAGGGAATCCATTTTTAAATCCTGCAGAGAACACTAGTTGCTTGATTCAAGGAGGGCGACGTGGAGGGGAGCATTTCTTCGCGGGTCATCGCGCCGCCCTGGGTCATGGCCCAGAACCACTCGCGGGAGTTTGGGAAAACGCGCAGGGCTGAAAAAGCTCGAACTGCTCTTTTCACTCTTGCGAGTAGATTCGCAGATGTCCACTTCAAAATCAAGAGGGTTACTTTTTCATTTTTTTGCCGCTTTCGTAAACTACTACCTTCGACTGATTTCAGTGACCAACTGGTACAAGTGCCAGCCCGACGGTGGCAGCGTGGCGGAGTACAAAGACGGCCGCATCCTCTGCTCCGTGGTGAAGGTTCTGTACCCAGAGTGTGGCACTGTGGCGCCGAGCTACCTCTCGCTGTTCGGGACGGTCGGACCCATCCTGTTCTACACCCCGCCGCCCACCAACTGGCCCGTCATGATCTGGTATGTTGTGGTTAGCCCCAGTTGGGCCCTCCATACACTCGCCGTCCCCTTACAGCACCACAGTTGTACAGCCTTGAGTTCTGGCTTAGCTGTGCCAGAGTGAATAAGACAGATATGCATACTTCTGTTTATTGGTCACTCCAGTAAAGACAAACTCTCCTGGTAGGGGTATCATACTTGTAGCTAAAATAGACCAGTATAAGGTGCTCTCCTAGGGATCAGTTTTGGCTTTGCACTGCTCTACCGAAGCAGCTCCTCTAGGTACTCAGCTCCTCACTGAAAGCTGGATTGCTCGCATGGGAAGATGTGAATTCTTCCACACGACAGGTACGACTCGTCGCGGACGCAGATCCACCCGTCACACGACCCGTGCGGGACGAACGGGTTCACCGTGCCGCCCAACAACGAGGAGCCCAGAGGCGCCATCTACCTCAGGGAGCTGCAGGGCTGAGCAGCGTGTTCGAGTCAATTCGGAACGCTTGCGTACACATCTCTATGGGTTTTTTTTCTTGGACAAAAATGCACGTAATTCGTTGTTGAATTGCCATGTCTGCTTTCAAAACTGCTTGTCTCAACAAAATATCCATTGTGGACCGGAGCAAAAAAAAAAACGATTTCAATTTGCAAGGAAATAATTTTGTTTGAAAATCATATTCTTGTGTGATGAGTGTCAACCGAGGCGTCACTCGGAAAAATGAACCTGACCTGTGCGGTTGGGGCGTACCTCATGTACTGGGAACCAAGGGCTCTTCAGGAGGACCGAGGACAATGGTCCGTGGTCCCGACCCTGCCCTGAGGTGGTCTATCCTTTGAGACAGGTGCCCAATGGGCATTGCATTCGTGTGAAAAAACACACACAAGTTCACGCTATGGAGAGAGCTGGAGGTGGCTGAAGCCCCTGCACCCTTGATCTGCCTGAGCAGGACCCCACCCCTGGACGCCGGGTGAACATCCTCTGTATTTTGTGCTTTGATGTCCTTTGCACAATAAGAACTGAATCCGCCTGTTCTGTGGAGCAGCGTTAGCAATGTAATACTTTCCTGTTTGTCTGCATATGGAACGGTGAGTCACATTTCAATTTCATCCGAGCCCTATTTCGGATTCACCTGAACACCTGGGAGTGAAACACGATGCTGTTTGTGGAGACTCAAGATGTGCACCCATGTCTTTTCAATCAAACAGCTGAAAGAGAGCAGGGGACGTCTGAGAGTGGTTCGGCCTTTGATTTTCGTCAATGATGTCCTCATGTTGCACGAGTCACTGATGAGTAATGTAAAGCAAGAACACTGAGGCAAACGAGATATGTCAATTTTTTTAGTTTTCCTCACGAGTTTGTTTGTGTCGCGCTGGAGCTGAAACGGAATTGACCTACCTCGTACTTGTGTTTGTCATCACTGCAGATCTAGAAGCCCTGATACCATGTCATCTCTGTGGATCCAGCAGACCTCGTCCCAAAAATAGCTCCATGGAGCTCGCGGTGATTTGCAGTGGTCAATTGTTCAGACAAGAGCACTTGGAGCAGTGCCAACTTTTTATTGCTGCATTCAGACAAAAACTCTTTCTGGTGCATCATCCTTGACCAAGAATAAGTAAACAGACCAAGTATGAAAACAACTGAGTACCATTTTCATTGAGAAACTGTTGTACACAAACTTTTGGTAGACGATGCCTGTTGTTCTTCGTGCTCCACTCGTACCCGGTGCAAACCACCAAATGCGCGACACTGCTTTCAGTTCTCTGTCATTGTCTTTCTGGGCGGCTGCAGTACACCATAATTTCACATAGAATTGACACTTCAGCTCAATGCAAACCGAACAGGCATGCACACGCGAGCGTTACCCACGAATTGGACTGAATCTCGCCTCGCCACGACTTCAACTTGCAGCACTGGACAAAGTTTCCAGGTCCCCAGAACTTTGCCTCTTCCCTTCCGTCGGGTCCGGGGTCGGAACCTGGAGCCTCCGTCTCACCTGCTCCATTGAGGAGTTTGACGCGACACAGGCAGCGGAAGTTCCGCTGGCCTTTCAAGGCGCTTCGCTCCACAGTAACCTGTTCAACACGAATTGAATTCAGTATTTCCCTCAATGGAACAAAGCATGAACATGAAGGCAGACGCTTGGCAATTCTAAGGGGCTTATTTCTGCCCGACTTTCTGAGCACCAAAACATGTTTTGACACGACGCGAGGTCAGCGGTTCCCAAGGTAGTATTTTCCGGTCACAGGCTCGCGGGGCCCGAGGGGAAGTAAGCAGCCTCATTAGGAGCGTCCTGTCTCCAGTGGAACCTGCGTAGGAATCTGTATCTCATTCACACTCGACGCGTCATGAATGCGGCGCTGCTAGTTGAGTCAATGGAACACCTGTTGATATGCACTGCGCAGCAGTCTTGGAGTCAACAGGCGCTTCGTCGTGTCACACGCGAGACGTACCGCATCAGAAGCGCCACGGACTGCGTCAGTGACGAGCTTCAGCAACGCTGAATTTTCACTTGGCCGGTGCTCCAATTACCAGATCGCTACCCCAGATCACCACATTTACCCTGAATTTGCTCCCGAATTGGCAATTGGAGCACGTCGAAAAAGGAGCAGACGTGTTTGCTGAACCTCCCCACTGTGTGGGCTGCAATGCAGGCAACACCGTACTTCGGTCGTTTGAACGCAGAGGTCATGGATTCTTTGGCATTGCGGTTTTTCAGCACAGCCTGAATTTTCAGTGCTTCAATCAATTGTCAAACTTGTCGCACAGACACCTGTGTTGAAAGATTGGCTTTTCTTTTTCTCTCTTGTCTTTGGGCACGTTGGCAGAGACAGGGCGCACCTGCTGAACCTCCCACACACTGACTCCTGTGGGCGTGTGGCGGACGGCCCTCACCATCAGCTGAGATGTCCCTGTTTGTCAGCTGTTTGCAGACTTGTTTTCCTCTCACGTCGCTCCCACCATCTGTTCCACTTGTCGAGAGGTACGTGCTGCTCCAGGTGCGATTCTGTCCCACAGAGCACGTGTCACGTGTATCTACACGTCTATTTGCAGGATGTTGTTCGTTAACTGCACAACTCCCACTCGGAATCTGTTCCACAATGGCACAACATGATGCGTCGTGCTTGTGCTTGGGTATAAAAATGGTTGATCACGATGTTGTCTTTTTGATTCACGATTCACGATTCTCGAGGACAGCAACCACTCCATGCATTGTGTCTGTCTGGATTCTTTGATGAACTGTGTGACGCGTGTACTGGGCAGTGCTCGCACGTGGTTTTTGGCAGTGCAGCTCGAAATGTGCCTTGGTGCCACTTTCTTTCTCGTGGAATGGGCGGACGGAAAGCGTGCATAACCTTTCCCCGACACAATCCTGATGATTAGACCGTGCTCAAAAAGAGTGCAAGATTTTTTCTCCCAAGACATGCCAGTGTGACGAAGTGGCCAGACTCAAAAACCGGTGGACACGGGTGGGTAGATCTATCTGGCCATTTCAAGTCCTGCCTGAAATGGCTAAACACTCAACAAGGCTCTGTGCGGCATATTTCAGGGGAGGTGGGGTGCCTGGCCATTTCAGGTTGAACCTGAACCAGGACATGTGGGCTGTCTTGCCATTTCAGGTGCAGTCTGAAAGGGTGTCTGGGTAGGCCCGTGTCTCCTCAACAACAACTCACGAAGCGTGTGTATCTGTTGCCAGGTGCACAACACGCCATTTTGCAACCAAAGCAACAAGAAACAACAAAGACAGCAGAGCAAAACCTGGCAAAGCACGGGTTGATAACCCGATGAGTTGTGTCTTGATAACCTTCATTCCAATTTGTGTCTCATGCTTCACGGGACAAATATCTCCCGACTTCCTGCAATTAGGACTTCAGAGAAGGAAGGAAGACCCCCCCATGGAGAGCCCGGTCCAGCTTTCACACACTCAGGCCGCATTCACACAGGGTGCGTCACGCCTCGCCTCCATGCGTGACACAACAGGACATACGCCTTTGAAACTACGTCCAGAGACACAAGGTGTGACGCTTGTTGTGAGGTGAACTCCGTTTGAGAGACAGTTGCGAGGTTCAGCACGGCTTAATTTTACACGTGCGGCGCCCCAATTGACAGATCGGTGACACAGATGACCAAATTTTGCATCACGTGATCAGTTGAGAGCCAATGGTAAGTCACCAAATGGTATCTGTCTTACCAATCTGGCAAGTGGGGTACATCGGAAAAGGAACGGACATATTTGCTGAACCTCCGTATTTCGATGTGCGTGTAGCTCCGCCGAGGCCAGGGTTTCAGAGCTTCAGAGTACGCGTGCCAACGCATCTGACATCTGAAGGAGGCAAAACAAAACGAGGCCAATTCCCTCTTTCATGTTAATCTCAGGGCAGGTTCAGAATTTGTTGTGGGTGTGTTTTTCAAAACGTGTGGCAACCTTCCGGTGTCACTGACCAAAGGAACGTGAGAGAGCAAGACGCTTTTACAGGAAACAAAAACATCGTCAGTTTGTGGGCACATGTTTGTGGCACAGCAGGAACCATTTTTGTATCGTGTGAAAACTATGTCATCCACAAGTGAGGCACGCACAGATCCACACATTTCACAAACAACAAAAACATTTGTTTCTGGAGAGTATTCTGTGGACATGCTGCTTTGTTCCCCGTCCTTCCTGCATACCGCACATGGCTTCCTCTTCAGAGCCCAGGGGCGGATCAGAAAGAGGTAACGGGTGGGTGGAACTTGGGAAGTGTGGACCCAGGGTCTTCTGAATCAGCAGGTCAGCAAGAAGTATGGTGCATAGGTCATGGCTCTGTCCTATCCACCCTGTTACTCTCACGGTTCAATCTGGACGTCGATGACACACAACGCAGCATTCATACATCCATCAGAGTTCACTGATCCTCAGACCCTGGATCCTCAATAGCAGCGCGTCATCCAGACCCTGGATCCTCAATAGCAGCGCATCATCCAAACCCCGGATCCTCAATAGCAGCGCGTCATCCAGACCCTGGATCCTCAATAGCAGCGCGTCATCCAGACCCTGGATCCTCAATAGCAGCGCGTCATCCAAGCCCTGGATCCGCCCTGTGACGCGTGTTCATCGTCTCTGTTCAGTGGACGCGCTGCTCTGTGGCTCGTGTCCATTTTCCCGCCGCACCTCCAGGTCTTCCCGGTATTAGTCGTCACGTTATCCAAAAGGAAGCCACACCGGGCGCGCCCAGATCCCTTTGTGTGCATTGGCTGCTTGTTCTCTGTTTCCAACACACTGCAGCTCACACTTGTCCCACAGTGTCGCGTGCTAGAAATGGGAATTTCTGAAACAGCAGCCTCCAAACCACGGCCGCAGTGCTCAAAACAACCGCGATACTGATCGCAACATCTGAATTGGGTGACAACACTCAAGCGACGGGGAGAACACAGACGTCTCGGTCAGCGGTGACCCAGAAGCACGTTGTGAATGTGGTTCGCGCACAACGTGAAGCTGGACGTCCCCCCCCCCGAAGAAAAAAGTCACGTGACCTGCCACTTTTAGGCCTTTGTTGGTCGGACCTTGCCAGATCTATCATGTTGCCTCGAGACCGAAGCCAAGTCTGCGTTGTGACTTCTGGACCGCAATCTCTCTGGACCCCAGAGTTGCACACGCTCGTCTCTATGTGCGGTGCGGACACGCATGATCGTGTGGGAGTGGCCTGCAGCCTGCGGGCTCCGTGTGACGTCGCGTCGCGTCTGGCCGTCACGCGGCGTCTGTCCCCGGCCGCGACTCCCGTCGCGTCCCCGGAGCCACTCGGCACGGACGGGGCTAATAGCGCTGCGCCCGAGCACCGCCGCGTATGGGCAGGGACGGCCCCAGGACGTGACAATAAGCCTTCAGACGTGACGAGACCCAGGGTGGGCGACTGATGCAGGAAAATAGCGAGGTTTAGCGATCTGTTCCGCGGTACAGGTTCCCGTGGCTTGCTGCAGAGATAGCCAGTCAGAGCCGTGGTTTGATGAATACTGTCGGATCCCAAACTAAAGTGTGTGTGCTGGAGCGGGAAGAATGTACAAACCTTTGGTGGAACATCAATTTGGAGACGTGGAGGGGCGGGCCCGCAGTCACTGGATCCACCATAAAACTTGCACACTCTACGGTTTAGGAAGATATCAATCCAAAGGACCCTATTTTTTCAATGTCATTCAAGTGCCAAGATTGTTTGAGACAACCGTGACCAGTGTGAACCAAGTCCCTTTCTCGAGTTTCAATTTGCCGCAATTCCAGCCACACAACTTTCGAAAAAATGGCTGTCATACAAAAGAAAGTTTTCTTTTTTCCAGGGCATGAAACACGTTTGAATCGAATGAATTCTTATTTTAGCTTCGTGGACACAAACAGCTTCAAGTCTTTCATCAGTTCTGCCCGTAATTTACACAACAGAAGAAACAAAAACAATCGAGAGGATTTTTTTTTGCACAAAATTGCAGTTTGTTTTTGGAACATTGAACGAGTGTCACAGCTGAGATTTTGCGGAGTGCACAAGCCCCAGGTTTGGTGCCCTGGACTTGCTGGATCTCCGCCGAACGTGACAGACACTATGCTGGGCCCATCAAGGGACCCGTGAGCCCTGACGCTTTGACTTCACCTCTTCAACAGTACAACGTTCAGTCCAGGAACCTACTTCAGGATCACACCCTGGTCAGGTCTAGATCACCATCCTCTGGCCCACCGCGCGTGGCCTCCTCACGCACAATACGGAGGTTTTGCAAACACGTCCATTCCTTGCCCGACGTACCCCTTTCGCCAAATCGGTGGCCTTCTTGTTTTCATGATGCGATGCGTCACCTTTTTGAGGCAGAAACTGTAACCTGTTTGTGGGATGAAATCCTTGTCGGGTTCAGGTCCTCCTTCTCTATGTGGCCTCCTCTCACACCAAATGTCCCTCGTGATTTTGCGCTCCCGTGACATCACTGTTTTGACACCTGTATTTGCTGCACGTCCCTGGATCTGGCTTCGTTCTGACGGTGATCACCTCCCACGGAGTCCTGGATCCGATGCACATCTCAGACCTATTGTTTTCCTCATGAATGCTCAACAACAATTGACACATGTTGAGTCTGGACAGGAAGTGTTATTTTTTCTGTTGCGACGGTCTTCTCAGTTGATGGCATCACGCAGAAGCATCGCCAGGGCTCCGTCTGGACGTGTAATGCATACATACTCATTCTCGTGTGGTAACACGCGCTTCTGTTCAGTGCAGCATATATGGACACTTTTTTTTTGCGTATCTTCGCATTTGCCAAAACTGACTCAAACAATTCGTGGCTGAACAGGAACCCGGTTGGTTCGAAATCTTGCTGATCTCAAACAACTTGTGAGACACTCCTTGTCTCCGGAAAATTCTGTTTGAATTGACTGTCACTTCATGCCACGAAGGAGATTGACCTGGGAGATTGTTGTATATACTGTCGTCACAAAGAAAACAAAACACTCACTGCATCCAGTGGGAAAAGATGTGCTCGACAGACTCTTGCACCTGACCAGTGATCCTGTCCCTCCCTCCCATCAACCTTTATTCTTGGGGATACTGAGTAATTATTGCTCGGAAATGAGAGAAGAGAACCCAAACAGTGAAAAAACACAGTTCCAGCCTTGAGAGCTCACCAGGCCCTGTCCGAAAAGAGACTTCGAGATCAGCACAACTTGATGAGGACAACATGGCACTGTCACTGAAAATTGCTGTTTCAGAACCTAACAAGGTCCTGTGTTTGTGGGCAATTCGCTTGCTCTCAAGAAGAATTGCCAGTGTTCAGTTTGTCATCGTGGGTGCTGGTCAAACACAATTTTCTCTGGCCAATGGGTCACAAGGAGTCACAGGTAATTTTGCGCCGAGGCATCCCACGATGCATTGCTGTTGCTATCGCCATGTTGCCATTGTCAAGGCAATGGTGGGATTTTTGTGAGCCCTTTTTACACATTTTGTTGTTGCCAGTGATGGTAATTTCGCGCTTTGGGTTGCTGGCCCCACCCGTCTGGATCCACCAGTCAGTGATGCGATCTATTTCCCTTCCTGTCTCTGCACCTGTGAGCAGATCCTCCCATCAACCTCTATTGTCGGGGACACTGAGTAATTACTGCACGGAAATGAGGAGCACAACGCGACTTCCGCGGGTTCCAAACGTGTCAGGGTTCTGATGAGAGGGGACAGCGTCAGGTCAACTCCACCGCGCATGCGTCAGGCAGGCAGTTTTCACATTGGTGACGCGTGGTCGTTTTTTTTGACGTCGGCGTCAAAATTTAACATTGAACCCAATGGTGGAATTTTTGACGTCAGCCCAAAAAACGACTGCCCGTCACCCAATGTGAAGATCCTTTCACACGAATCAGTTCTGAGGCTGTCAGCAGCAGATCTCACTGCGAGAGTCTGTGAATGATTTCACGTGACGTTGTTGTCATCTTTTGTGCACCTGTTGGGAAGCTCCGACACACAGGTAGCCCACAGCTGACAGTCGCTATCTTGAATCTGTGTGTTATTTCGGGTGTGTTCTGTGCGGGTAATTGAAGACCAATTTCTTTGCTTTTTGGCTGAAATGACCTTGTAGTCAAGCCCTTTATTTGGTCCTCAAACGAACATGGTTGCTAACATGTAACATGGAAAAGGAACATGGAACAGTAACATGAACTTGGCAGTGCTGACGCCAGCTCAAACATGAACAAATCTAACTCAACTTCAATGCTCATATTTCATGGAAACTTTGAACTCTCTCAACTTTTTCTCATCAAGCTTTTCATCAATCTTGTGCAGAACACGACACATATCCTTACAGTTCTGAGACTTGAAATACTGACACACATTGGCCTTGGCAACATGTTGGTGTTTTGGTCTGATTGGGTTTTCCAAAGAGGGAGTTTTGCACAGCGGTTCATCTGGTGGTGCTTTTGAGACAGTTGCATACACTGGCCTTTTTTTGGGCAATGACAACTCATGACCAGAGACTGTTCTGTTCACGGACTTCAGCAATTCTTCATTTGTGCGCTTGTATTTCCTCACAACTTCACTAGCATGACCAGTGAATTTTTGGATGACTTGTTTGTCGACCCCTGCCTGGTACATGCGGGTCGCGCATGATGCACGAAGATTGTGGTTGCAGAACTTTTCACCCTCCAGTCCTGCTTTCGAGCAGAGACTTTTGGCAATTTTTTGCAGTGCATTCACACCCAACTGCATATCTGAGTATCAAATATTTGGCAGCGGTCTCTTCAGAGGGTATTTGTACAGGCTCAGATGCTTTCCATTTGGAGGCAACAAGTTTATATATTTCTCATACAATCTCATGACATTGTGGAGCAGGTCATTGGCTCCGTACACTTTTGCCTCTTTCGGCTGAGATCTCCTGCTTGACAAACCACCTTGATTGGTTTTACTCTTGTTGTCCTCCCTGTACTGGAGGTACTTCTGACTGGAGGAGTTGACACAAATAGTGATTTGCAGGTGGAAACCAGGTCTGTGCAAGTTCCTCTGCTCGGTCCCCCCTCAGAGAGTGAAATTCATGCCCAACAAGACTACCACTGTGTCACACAATGTTTCAGGATCGTCCTCACCCAGGACCCCATCGGCCCACATTTTGTCTTCATCAGTGAGGGTAATAGGCATTGCAGACACAGTTCTGCCCAACCCAGCTTTGGCTCTCTCCTTCATGACGTTATCAAGAGTGTTCTTAAACTGAATGAACACTGGATCATCAATCACTTTCCATTCATGCCCCTGAGTCTCCAAATAAAATTGGATGCAGATGACAATTTGGTACAATGTTTGCCCCGGAAAATCTGTGCCATCACGCTTCTTGACCTCCATGATGAAGTTCGACAAGGCATAAGACAGAGAAACTTTGTCTAGTTTCATGAGAGTGTCGATGTCAGCTGAGATGATGCACGGACCAGTTGCCCCCCCCCCATCAGTCTAAAATTGCGCCAGTCTCTGTACATTTGTGCAGCCCAATTGACTTTGTGCTCGGTATTCTCCGCAAAGTGCTTTCTGCCCATGGACTCAAGTATCTTGGGATTGACAGGAGCCTTGAATTGGCTTCTCCCTCAACCTGGAGCATGTCTGATTCAGCTTGAGTTGATGTTGATACCATTTCTGATGGATCAAACCCAATGCCAGAGTCATCCAGTGGACCAATCTGCATCGAAGTTCTGACCACCTCACTGCAACCAACAATTTTGTCTCAAACTTCTGATGCCTCAAACTTGTTCACAAAGATCTCATACAGTCCCTGGGTAAAGAACAGTGTCCTACCTGTCGTCGAACTCAATTTGGCAGAGGCTAGAGTTGAGTGGACCATCGTCAGTTGAAGAATGGCACTTGTCCACTGGCTCCAGATCACCACACGCTCTTGGTTCAGCATCCACAGAATCACTTTGAGTCTCAAAAACTTTGTCCTCATCCGACCTGAAATTCAAGGCAAAACATGGTTTGTCACCCATGTTGCCAAAAGCCACAAAAACACAATACAAGACAACTGTTTCCAACACAGGACACCAACAGACTGTGCCAAAAAACCCACAGACGCACACACCTGAGCGCTTGACCCATAACATGCAACACAGAGTAAATTTGCACACCAGAAAACATGACATGATTTAAGTGTGTCAACCATCAGCTGTGAGCTATGATGGTCAACAAACTTGTGAGGCTCTCTGTTATCCTTTTGGAACAGCTAGAGCTAGCCCCTCTAGCTGTTCCAAAAGGATAACAGGAGCTCACTCATGTATTAACCTAATCGTAACCAATATGTGGTTCGAGCTCAAAATCACAAGAGGACCAGACAGACACGAATCTGATGTTTGTCCGCTGCCCCCGCAGGGACACAGCTGCAGAATACTGTACGAACCCTCTTCTTCATTGTCTGGCAATAGGCAATAAATTGCAATCTGTATGCAAGCCACCATTTCTATAATTCATGCCTGGATGTAGACACTTTCCACGAGTTCCAGAGCAGTGCTGAATGACTCGCTTCACACGTTGGGATTTTAGCAGGGCCTTCCAGTCTTCTGCCAACGTGTCCTCCTTCTGTGTGACATAATGCAGTGCTGGGCGGATTTTGCTGTGGTGTCGTTCAAACAAACAGAACAAGAGCAAATGGAGAGCAAAAGTCAAGCAAAGCAAAAAGAGGAGGAGGCAAGACTGGACGTTTATTCCTTGTGTGTTGCAAGTCCTCCAAGCCTCGTGGTCTCAGCAGTACTGTGGGGGGTTCCACGTAAAGGTTCCCTCACCTGTCTGTGGAAGTCTGTGGCCTTCTTCAACACCGAGACCGACTTTGTGAACAGGAACCAGGCCTCCAGCAGATCCAGGGTTGATTGACGTCAAGTGGGGAGGGCAAAAACACGTCATAAAGGGGAAGCCCACCTCCTGGACTCTCGAGACCTTGGCATTTATTCGTGATTCTTTTCGCTCACAAAAAAAGCCGTCTCCTCCTCAGATCCACCCCCGCGCGCGAGAAACTCTGTGACGTTTTTCTCATTTGCAGTGATGGAGAGGAAATGTACATGCACTTCGCAGTCATCATCAGCCACGTTGACGAAGCTGGAAAACCTTCGCTTCGGGCGTCAGTCAAAACTTTAGAGCCTCCTTCGCACAAGTCACACATGTCGCGATAACTTAGCGACGAAGCACCCTTTGGGTCGCGCCACGAAGCTTTTCTGCTTGAAACTAAGGCAGCGTTCGATTGACCAAATCGGAGCGCGAATCAGAATTCCAGTTTGGTGTCACCCTCTCTGCCTTCTGAGTTGGATTTGATTGGTAGATTGGTAAAATGGTGCTTGATTTACACGAATCTGAAGCCAACCTAAGACAATTGGATTTGGATTCACTGTTTGTAATCGATCGAACTGCCCTGAACTCAAATGTATCTGCACCTGAACAGATGGAAACACAGGGCAACGCGTTTTTGTTTCTGTGGATGATGCTCAAACCGCCAGGAACGCAAAGCAGCACTTCAGGGCAGCGTGTTGTAGCAAAAGGGGTCTTTTTCACAAAAGTGCTTGTGTCTATTCTGCAGGCATTTGCACCCATTGTTTTTGCATATTCTTTGGGAAAACTACGCGCAACTCGTGGATTTCACGAAGAAGTTCTCTTGCCTGAAGGATGCGTGGGTGCGATTTCTCCCCGCAGGAGGATGCACCTGCGTGTGCGGAGACTCCTTGACAAGGAGACAGGCCTTGGCCTCTTCCCAACAACCCACTTACCAGGTTCCCTATTTCCAGAACACGTCGAGGGCTGCGGGGAGAAGCAGCTGATTGGTCTGATTCTCGTTTCCGTTGCCTTGTCGGCAGATGTCAAATATATAAGTCACGAAGGATGTTCCCTTCACTCTGGGAGTTGCAGACAAAGAGTTCGACCTCATTCTTTGAGCAAAATCTGATGGGAACCAGGGTCTTGCATGGCTCAACTACAAAAAATGTAATTCACATCATTGGTGTCCGCTCCAGGTGTTTGTACGTGCCACACATCATTTTTAAGATGAGGGGTGGCGTCTCTGACCCTTTGGGCTCCTTTAGCAGCAGGCTCCGTAGCCGCAAAACGTACACGTAGCATGTAGCCTGCCAATACAACTTCCCTTTTCTGGAAGATTCCACATGTGTGGAAACAGACCAAACTTACTTGTTTTCAGACCAAACCCAGGTTTGAGAGTGCTTTTGTGAGTGGATAACTTGGAGAAGAAAATCCAGATTCTTTTCTCAGTTTTCTAACTCAATAAATTCTTGCCAAGTTTACTGTGGACTCTTCCAGAATGGGGGAGTTGCTTCTACAAGCTACGTGTTACATGTACGTTTTGCGGCTACGGAGCGTGCTGCTAAAACTCCCCAAAAAGAGACTGAAACGCGCACAATTGTGAACCTCGCAGGGTTGAACGGTCGCTTTGGTCAAGGTCGGTCTCCCTCCTCCGGTCCTTGATCCCCCGGAGCTCTTACACAGTGCAGTCTGCTCTGTCAATGCCACGACCGTCACCAAACTGCTCATATGACTGGGGGGTCAGTGAACGATTATGTGGAAGTCCTTCTGTGGATTGTCTTGTCCTTGGCACAATTCTCAGTTCATGTTACGTACGAATATCTGTGGGAGGGATGACTGTGTACCACGCTTCACTTAACTCTGTTTAAAATCGCCAAACTTATGTAGAAGTAGAAATCTATATCTCGCCTGATTTGGAAATTGCAATGGAAATTTTCCTTCTTCATCCACATGACATTGAATGCAACTTGGCCAATAGAGAGCCAACAAGAATGAGACGTGTGTGTGTTCATTTCAGAGGACGGGAGAGGCCATCACCAACAAGAGTTAATTTGTCCCTCCACCTAATTGAAGGACAGGGTTGTTTCCCCATGTTGGGTTCAGTCCAGAGTCAGCACTGGGCAGTCTTCAACCTGAATCTGCTGTCGGCTGCAACCGCCCAGTGTTGTTTCGCTGGTGGTGAGCCAGACACCACAGTAAAACTTGAACAGACAGGAACCTTTCAAGGACATTGACAATGGAGAAAGGATGCGACAGCGCATAGAGAACTTCAGGAGAAGAGGAGGCCAAAGGGAAGGGTTTCCATAACGCAGCAAAATCCCCACAAACAAAAGCCTGAAATCGCAACAGGTCTCAAACCTCTTGTGGGTCCAGGTGGAGCCCATCGGGTCTTTTTTTCACCTCAGAAAGTTGAAAAGTAGAGCTTGTTTTCTCGCTCAGGCAACTGACCGCGACCCTGGATCTGAAAAAAGTGTTTGGACAACGAATGTGAAGACACACCACAGGGACGTACGTGACGTTTCTGAATGGATATTAACCCCTCAGGGGAATTGACATTTTCTCATATGGAGAGGCTCAGACAGAGTCGAGTCCTGATCTCCCATTCAAAGGTGTTGACTCCAGCGGATCAAGGGGAACCAAGGGACAGGATCTCCCCTGGGCGCGGAGCAACTGACGCACGTCATTCAGATACAAAGGTTCTTGTTTGTTCTCTCATGTTTGTTTGCAGAGACTGGAACCCTGGTGTGGTCGGGTCAGTGTCCATCGAGCAGCCCCCCACCCCCCGGGGTCCACGCCCAACCCATTTCAGCTCCTGCACCAACGCCACTCCCTCCCCACCTGCAAAAAATTGAAGTGATCACCACCCTCTCGCGGGTCTGTCATATTCCTGGATCAGCTGCAGATCTCTTGCAGCGTTCTTGACATCAAGGCGAAGGCTTCTGCTTCTTGCGTCTGTCCTGTCGGTCAGTGTTCCCTCTGTCTGGACACAGCTATTCTAGACACGTGTTCGTTTCGCACGTGGAGGGTTTTGTCACGCGCTTTTTCTTTCTATGGCAACACAATTCGTGCCTTGTTGGCTCAGGTCTATTGTGTCCACCGAGACAGGGACAAGTAACGAGACTGGCTCCAGCCAATAGAAGGTTGTTTGGGCTGTGGAAACTGGCGCAGAGAAAGACACGCAAACACACGCAGGTATGACCAAGAGGTGCAGGATTCAAATTCAGATTCAGTCACCTGTGCGCAGCTCACTGCTTTCTTTGGCTGTCTCTCACACCGGTTTCATTGTGTGTTTTGACACCAATTGTCGCTTCGAATCCACCACTGACTCGGCCAAATCAAGTCATTCCTTTGTGAATTGTGGTGCAGCTCCAGCACGTGAGGAATGAAGCACAGTGAAGAAATGTCTGGACGGACACCTCAAGACGAAAAGGAAAGGATGTTCTCGAGACCACACCAACTTCACTGGGTGCTTTGAAACTGCCATGTCTCCGAATCCACCAAATTCCAAATCACATCACCATTGAAAAACTGGTGTTGCCCCAGAACTTGAGGAAAGGAAGTGAATGAATTACCAGACTTCCCACACGAAAAGAACGGAGTTCTGGTTATCTCTGGTTGGGCACTTACCAAGGGGAGGGGAAACCATTTCAGGTCGGACCTCACACCAGCAGACAAAGGCATTTGATTGTTTTAAGTCCCAACCCAAAATCTGTGGTCAGACGGTCATCATGGCTCCGAGTGGCAGGAAAATCCCCGTAGACCCGTGGAGGCTGCACGTCTCCATTGTGAACAGGTTGAAGTGCGAACTGGGACCGAAGGCTAACGGCATCAGACGAACTCCGTTGTCTCAAGAAGCTGCTGGCGACAACAGAGGAACTTTTGTCAGATCAGGCTGGGAACACACTCGCAGCGACGCAGCAAGCAGCGTGCTGCCCCGTCGTGCTGTGGCATCACCCCATAAGATTTGTATAGAGGCTGCTGTTGCATCGCCCCAATTGCTCTCAGAGCAAAAGCAGCCCAATGCTGACCAAATGGGGTGATGCAACAGTATGACGTCGCAGCACGTCGCGCTTCAGTGTGTCCGCACCCTTAGTCGTTTTCACATGTTGTCGCGAGTTCCATGGACGACTTGAATCAACAACGTGAACTTTCATGAGGGTCCCACGTGGTTATTTCAGGTACTAAATCGAAACGGCCTCGTACAAAAAGCTGCCTCTTGTCCAAGGTTGAAGAAAAAACAAATCCTGAGAATGAAGGGAAATCCATTTCAAACTCCATTTCGCGCTTGTGATTGAAAGGACAAAAAAAAAATGGAACACGAGAACGGAAATTGTACTTCATCCCGTCGTGATGTCTGACTCCTTGAAACTTGAAAACACATGTACGGCTTGTAGTCAGGAGGGATGAGCAATAGGGAGTGACAGACAGTGGCTCCCGGCTGGTTATCTCTGTGAGAACAGCTGTTTGAGATGCGGGGCGTGACGCGAACGCGACGCATTTAGCAGCGGGACGTGGCGAAGGAAACACGAGCAGTGCAGTGGGGGGCCGATCCAGGGTCGGGTCCAGGGGCCGACCCCCTTCGGGGTACGATTTCAAAATTGTGACCTGCAAGACGGGACAATGTTTGAATTTTTGGCTCACATTTCCTTGATGGACAGGGTGCAGCGAACCCCTGGGCCATGGATCCACGCCTGGTGCAGGGAGGGAAAGAGTGATGACGTAACACGGGGTGCACGTGGTTCTCCAGATTGGAATGTCAATGGAGACTCACTCGGCTGTGCAAAATTGGTGGCTGCGCTGCGTGAGCCACAGGGGAGAGTTTGAGCGTTGGTCGTCTGTGGTCCGTGACAGTATGTACGGAACGTTGCTCTATTCGTTTGGTCCATCACAGTTGTGGCCAGAAAAATTGGAAAGACAAACGTCGCCCCAGGCAAAAAGTTGAATAGGAACTACGCTCAACTGTCGAAGTGACTTCTATCACCTGCCTCTGTTGTTATGTAAGGGTGTTCAGGCCAGCATCGTTCTGTGTACGTTCAGCTGGCTGAACAATTTGCAGCATTCATCAGGAGAGAGGAGCTGATCCCTCCTGTCTTCATAGACTGGGTTGCAAAAGTGGAGTCACACACATGTGGTTCAGCAGGCATTTATTGTCACTTACCTGAGCTTCAGAGAAGGAGCCCAGAGTGAGGGGTGCAAGTGTATATGTTTGGGTGGAAAGAGGGAGGTTCCCTGCGGGCAGATTTTGAAAGGCTCCCTGAAACGACTGGGGTGGGGAACCCGTGAGATCACAGGTGCTTTATGATCGGACTAACTGCCGTCAGACGCAGCCATTTTCAATTTTCCTGTTGGGAACTGACATGCTCACTGACTCCAGGGGTTTGGCACCCAGATCTGCCACTGCTTCTAAACGGAGCAGAGACTAATTCTGTGCGACGTGCCCTTGTACTGCGACGGGTTGGCCTGTGTCACGCCTGCTTTGGGGTTCTATCTTGCAGTCAGTGTCGCTGCTCCACCGTAAGACGCAATGCCAATGGCTCCCAGTGACACAACAGCACAACGTATCTTTCATGAACCGGGCAAGCGCCGCAAGAAGAACCCTTACCACCACTTGTTGGTTGTCTGACGTGTCCAAGGTTTCCTTGAGCAGCCACTCAACTCCAAAAAAAGGAGCTTTTATGAGGCGTCAGACGCTGGTTGAGACTGAGGGCGCCCACTGCCCCGACCCTGGATCCGCTGGTTCGGCCCGTGGCGTCAGCTGTGAGGACAGATCGTCAGTGCGGGGGACAGATCGCGTCGCGTGGTGGGGACAGCAACAGCTTCCCCGGGCCCCGCGCTCTGCCGCAGCTCGAGGGGAGAAGTTGTCGCGAGGCGGAGCTCAGCGCTCTATCTGTCACCAACAGATCGCGATCGCTTCAGCTCTATCAATTGGAGGACTTTGCAGTGTTCGACTTACATGTGCGCGAAACTTATCAAGGGATTGAAGCGTCAATGCAAAGTGTTCGCTAACACCCGAGTTTGAAAAAAAGCTTTGAAGGGAGAAAAAAGGTGTGAGCGTAACAGCTGTTGTGGGACGGACATTTGTTTCACGTCACTGTGTTGCTCAACAGGACAGTTGAATTGGAGGATTGGCAAAGAGTGAAGTGGTATAGTGCACTTAGTTCTGCTGCTGGACGAGGATACAGAAACATTTCTGAAGTTTTGACTGAAGCCCAAGCTGGAAACGGAAAACTCAATTGTTGCTCATTTGGACCGGCGTAAAGACAGAAAAATCGAGTGAATTGTGTTTCTGTGGAAGAAAGGTCGAAGTCATTGACTCAACGAGCGAGTAGCGACTTTGAGCAGTGACGTGTACACGTGACACCCGTCAATTCGTGGCTTTTCCACATGACTCAAAAGAAGACGTGAAAAATCACGTGACCCATTTGGGGACCAAGATATGCAAATTTAGACTCTGGTCACTGGAGTAAAAACGCACCACATCTCCTCCTCACACGCGATGGCCGACACGGTGACGTACGGATACTGGACGGCGGAGCCCCCGCTCGGGAGCTGGGGGCAGAACGGGACGGGGTGGAACGGGAGCGCCCCGGGGCTGACGACGGAGGCGCCCGGGGCAGGAGCCGCGCCCCACGCCGGGCCCGGATACGTCTTCAGGTGCGTGCAGCTCTCTTCGTTCCAGGGGGGTTCAGCGCTGTGACTTATTGCAGTCCCATTGTTTTCAGCACACATGTGAATTTTGAGCTCGCTGATGCAGAATCTGGAAAAGTAGTTTGAGTCCAGGGTGTTCAAGTGATTTTATTCAGGGAAGGAGCATCAACACAAACAGTGTGCACTGAATCCTGAGGCCACATACGAGCAGACTGTTGCGTGGCTGCGGTAGCTTCCCTGTATGTGCCAGTGCGTGGTGCGTCGACTGCTGACATCATCCTGGAAGCCACCCACGTGGAATGTTCATCAAATTGACCATGGCTGCAGTAAGTAACGGGAGACGATCGCGAATGAGGACCCGTTGTGTCCGTGTGTGTTCCACTGGATGCGCCATCGCAAGCAATGACTGGGACGTCTGGTGAGAACACAGGGACCCAACTCGTGACGCGTCCAGTGCGAGACGGGCCTCAATGACAGGCTGGTTGCTCCAACACTTGTAATTTTTCCACGCAAGTCGACTTGGTGGCTTCCAGACCTGTGTTCAAGTCCCCAATCACAGGGACCAGTGTCTGACACGCCGCAGAGGGAATCCATTCTTCCGGAGTCTTGACAATTTTCAACAATGATTCAATTGCGTGCTTCCCTACACTCATCCAGGCCCCAGAAAATTCAATTTTTCTCTCCTTTTTACGAAAATCTCATCTTGTTTGAGTGGCTCAATTTTGTTGCCCACAAATTTGTTTCGCGCTTCGCAGAAAGGACTCAATCGCGACACATTATGGTTTCTGAGCCCAACCACCAAATCTATTCAAAGACTCAACGTTCGCAATTTGCCAAAACCAAGTCTCAGATGAATTTATGTCAGTCAACTGGCGCGAGTGTGTGGACGCTGTTGCGTTATGAATGAATCACAACATGGTTGCTAATACCAGAGCTGTTAGCAGGTGGTGCGTCACGATGTGGGAACATCAACTCACTGTCCGTTTTTCAGTGCAAAATGGCTGCATCAGGAGTGAGTTGAGTCCACCTCTGGAGTGTGAGACCGGGGGGGGAGGGTCCAGTTCTCCGTGTATTGTGGTAGACGTGGTTCCAGGATGCATCATGTCAGAGCCGCCCGCCCCCCACCGTCAACACACAACGCACTCATAAGATCAGAAATGAATGTCATTCTTCATGTGGTCGCTTCAAAGCACTGAGAACCAGGTCATCGGGTCCCCCGGACCCAGAGCCCTGGACCGCACCCAGGATCCGGCCCTGCTGGGCGATAATGGCTCATGATGGGCAGCATACGCAAACTACAGGGCTCTGTGTTTCCATGCTGCTTATGGCGAATTGTTTTGTTTACAGCTGCACTAATTTGCACTACGGTGGGCAGGCAATTTTGCACTTAGCGCGGGCGTATTCGCGGTGAACGCCCAGGCCCAAGAATGCCTTATGAAACAGACCCATATCTGACAACACACTTCTCTGCTCAATCTTAATCGCACCTGACACGATTCTTCAAAGGTCAACTTTTTTTCGCCCTTGTGTTTGTACGTGGACCTGAACAATGGGCGAAGCTCAGACTGAAAGGTGACACTCTGAAAGCAAAAGTTGTTCAAACATCTACTCAACTGGGAAGAACATGTGTTGTGTTTCTTTTGATTTCAATCTTGTTCGAATCACGAAACCCGCAGATTTCTTACTTTCACAAGCGCGTGTCATTTCATCTGGGTCCGTCCCTGGATTGTTTCTTTCCAAGCAGAATGTCACCTCACCGCAACAGAGATTTATTTTTTGAGGCTGAGGGTTGTTCAGCACTTCAATTTCCGTCCGCCTCCAATGACGAGAGGCGCATCAGGACCTGACATTTTCTGTCATGAGGCGATCATCTCCAGCGCGACACAAGAGAAACACGATGGTGGAGACACAAAGCCAACCCAGAAGTTGGGAAGAGAAAAGGAGATTCAGATACAGTGTACTCAGTTCTGAAAGGAAAATACCTCAGCGTGACGTTATCCAGCACATCCGGGAGAACTTTGAAGTTGCGCTGAAGGTTTTTGCCCACAGGTTCGGTTCTTTCCTGTGTCAATGCATGACGCAGCACATCTGCAGTTGTTTTTCGGCTGAGGGCGGGCGAACACTGTTCAAGTCACTGGGACACAGACCAAGGTCCACCGCGCGGGGGCCTGACCCCTAAGCTAAACAACGATTCAAAGAAAACGTGCACAAAACACCGTCGACGACTATTTGTTGCAGTCAGGCCCATGTTGACCGAATTGACTGAACCCGAATTGACTGGAACGAAAAGGGCGTGTGTGTCCTCAGACTTGTAGTTTCTGTGGCAACCAATTAAATTTCTCCAAACTGACCTTGGTTCCGTAAGCTGTAGTGAACCGATGAAGGGGCTGTTATTCTGTGTGTGGAGGCAAGGGGGTGGGGAATGTTTCGTGGCGATCACAGTCTGAAGGCATTTGGCTCGTATTATTTTCCTTTCACTCCCAGTGTATCTCTGTGGAACATGATGACGTCATCCCCCTTTTTGGCTTCGGTTCAATTGTCACCGTCTTGAGACTGAGCTTCATCGCAAATTCAATGAGCTTCGTGTTTCCATAGAGAAGGACACGAAACAAAACCGACTCGGATCGGGTTCTCCCTCCCGGCCCACGCTCAGCGTCCCATTGCTGTAGAGAATGTAGGATCTGGGTGGATCCTCCTCGTAGAATCCGCCGGCGAGATTTGTGTCATAAACGCCACAGAAAGGAAGCGAAGCGGCTGCTGTGTTTGTGACCGGGTGCGGCGGGTGCGGCGGGTCCGGTAGGGCCTCATTAGGGACACGACACGCGAGGCGAGGCGGAAATACGCGCTGCCCGGGGCTCCGGGTCCCACCCCGAGGGGGCGCCACCCGAGCCGGGCAGCCCGGGGGGGACGCGTCGCACTGGATGCGTCATGCGCTGTGTCCCTGAATAGCGAGTTTTAGCTGCATTTGGAAATTATTGTTCTGTCCGGTGGCTCAGTGGCAGGGTAGGAGGCACAGAGAGCCAAATTGGTGCTGACAGCCAATCAGACGTGACAAGATTGATGCATGTGGCAATTGGGGCGCACATGTCGAAGGCCGCAGGGATCTACTGAACCTCGCCGTTGATTCAAACAGCTTTTGAGGCCCTGTTGACGTTGAGCCTCTGATTGCCTCCCACACCGCAACGGAGCCGCACTTCATTTCAGTCGGTGATTTTGTCACCAACAGAAGAAATCTCTTTGTGTTGGCCCTGCACCACCGTTCGCGACGTAGCGTCCGTCGCCTTGTGGGAAGGATGCGACGTTATGGACGCATCCAGGGTGCAGTCGGCAACAGAAGGCACTCCTCAATGTTCCTGTCCTGTCCCGAAGTGCCTTTGCCCAGATTTGTCGTGAGGAACAAGTTTGCGTGCAAGTTTTTCACTGTACTCTGGGAACATTGACACATTTACTCATTCACTGCGATGCTCGTGAACCACCACAGTCCAGAAGAACAGAGTTTGAGTAAGAGAAAGCGCACTTGTTCGTTGAATTGCCCTATTGCCCTTTTCACTGTCTGCCAATTCAGCCACATTGCACGGGACATGTGGACGTGTCAAGAGTTGTCAAGCGACTCAACTCAGCATTGCTTTCCACACTCGAGTGTCCGGTGCCCGGCGAACGTGTCAGTCGCCAAGTGGTTTTTAGGTGATTTGAACCTTGAAGCATACATTATGTATAATGTATGGTGATGGTGAAAATCACCTATAGGCATCAAAAGGCTAAATCTGTGAACGCAAGTTTGAAA
>JAAUXT010147167.1_pt1 | contig 62848 bp, 54 predicted proteins | sample 7278171 | NCBI WGS metagenome assembly JAAUXT01 (sample SAMN14350112, study PRJNA611818) | marine sediment metagenome | isolation source: surface marine sediment (1.8m) | place: French Polynesia: Moorea | collected 2018-08
ACCCGGGGGGGGGGGGGTTGGACCCACTTTGGCTGAAAAGTGGGTCTAGGGTTAGACCCGCTTTCGAATTTTTTTTTTTTTTTAAATGATCAGTGATGCAGGCAGGCATTTATGAACAACGAACGTTTGTGTGACCACACGCTTTTTATGCGTAGCATTCTTGTTAAATGCTTGTTCTGTGCACATATTGCAGGGACGGTCCTGTCACCCTGGATGGCGGCTCCGTTCATTTCCCACGAAACACCAACGCAACTCGATACTCAAGCGGGGAACAACTCAGTCAGTGTTGGTCAGAATCTCACCACCAACAATAGTACTCAGGAAAGAAATTTCTCGGATGTTTTGCCCAGCCACACAACAACCAGCACAGAAACCAAATTTTTCTACGCATTTGGCTTGTTGTCGGTTTGGTATGTCATTGTGGCTGTGATCTTTGCGAAGGCATACTTTGCTTTCAAAAAGGAGAACGCCACGCGAACCGCTCATGAGCACACAGCGCACCGAACCCGCACGAGAAGCTCTGGACAAACATATGAGCCGACCTGGTACCGACTAACGATGTTGCTGCTGACAGCTCTCAGGTTTGGAAGTGTGGTTGGACTGGAAAGTCAATTTACAGCCTACCTCGTCGTATTTGGAGTGAAAGGCCTTGGAATGTCCAAGACCGACGGACTGGCATTGACATCGGCTTTTCGAACTGCTTTTACTGCGAGTCGAGTCCTGAACATCGGAGCAGCCTTGTGCCTTCGCCCCTACGCAATGATAGCGATGGACGCGGTGATCTTCCTTGTTGCTTACGGAGCGATGCTTCCGACTGTCCAGCACTTCACTTGGGCCATCTGGACCGGGTGTGTCGTGGCTGGATTTGGAATGGGTTCTTTCTACGGAGCGTCCATCAGTTGGACCGAGAAGAATTTGAAAGTGACTGGGAAAGCTGCTTCGGTTATAGTGGTGGGAGACTCTTTGGGAGTCATGGTCATGACGTTTGTGATTGGACACCTCTTCGATTCCGTTGGACCGATGTCTTTCCTGTACACCTGCTTTGCTGACACATTTGTCATTGCATTAGCTTGCTGCCTTTGCAGTATTTTAGCCTGTTTCTACAGAAAGACGCTTGTTCTTGATGCCGACAACAGAAAGCTGATTCCTCTGGAATAAAAAGCAAGTGACGTTCATCAGAATGCTGTGAGATTTGTTGATAGCTTTATATGCAAAAGATTTACGTGATCTACGAGGCAGCTGTAAACACACAAATCATCCAAGCACAAAGGAAAAACGCTTCGCAACAGTGGCTCTGGTTTTTACACTCGGTTCTTGACCAAATTTGAGTTCTCAGTATTTTGCTTTGTGAGACAAACACGTCCAACACAAAGGGTTCAACCAACTGCGTGATCGATCTGGATCACGTGCACCCAAATTCAAATTGCAGTCACATCCACTGGTTCAGATTCAGTCAGAGCTTCGATTTCGTTGAGTTTTTCTCCGGGTATTTCTGTGTTCTCTTGCTCTTCGTTGGTGGTATGGGTAGTGGTTTGCTTCGGCAAGAAGCACTGTACTGCAAAATACACGACCAAAATTCCACCAGATATTCCACTGAAAATGAAGAACATGGTGCGGATGCCGTACACATCCACAATTTGGCCCGAAATTATACCTCCGAGGCCTCTCCCAAAACCAAAGTGCAGGGCCTGGATGGCGCCCTGAACAGTGCCGTGCATGGCTGGAGGTGTGTTGGCGCTACCGTAGGCTCCGGCAGCGCAGAACATGACCCCAAACGTAATGCTGTTGAGAGTGTTGAAGAGAAGAACCAGCCAGGGAGTCTGCATCAATCCGTAGCCCAAGAACCTCAACCCAAAAGCGACACAAGCCAGGTACAGACAATTCACATACCCAAGCTTTCGCATATAAACGTCTGCGAAGTACAGAGATGGCACTTCCAAAACGCAATTCATCAAGAGAGACAGTCCCAACAGAATTGGTTTTGCTCCCATTTCGTTGATGTACAAAAGCAAGAAAGTTTCGATGCTCCCTACTGTGATGCCGAGGCAGAATATTAGACCAAACAAAGCAAGAATGACAGGGTTTCTGGCAAGAGCCTTGATGTTCGTGAACAAGGATCCGGACCTGACCTCACTTGGTTGTTTGTACAAAAACACAAATCCAGCTGTCATCAACTGCAAAGCAAAATAGCCGATGAAGTTGCCCGTCACGTTTGTATTGTCGCTGTCTGAAGTCAGCTGCATACTGAGTCCAACGGCCACGGCAGCGACCATGAATCCCAATGTTCCAAAGTACCTCTGCTTGCCCCATCGATCCCTGTCTTCTCCAAGCATGGCGTACGCTATTGCATGCATAAGAGCGCAGGTGGGAGCAAAAGCAACGTAGCCTGCAAGACAGACAAACAATGCAATCCAAAAGGTCTTGTCGTATCGTTGTCGTGGTTCCGAGCATGTGTTCTGCATCGTAATGGAACAATTCACGTTGGGACTCGCCAAGAGGCAGCCGTCCACGGAATCACTCCATTGTAAATTCACGCATTTCGCCTGTGTACTCGAACCTTGAGGTCCTCGGCATCTCTTGTCATCTCCCAAAATGGGGTTTCTCAATTGTGTCAAGTTCAGCACAAAGGATACTTCTTCAGGGCAGCCACTGGTTTCTCCAGTAGAACAACTCAAAGTTGCGGTTTCCTCAGTCGAGTTCAACGTGAGTTCTCCAGCATCATCCCTCTCCCAACCTGCCAGGTCTGCAAGACATCCTGCCCAAGAAGTGGTTCCTGTCTGACAGATAGTCGCTTGGAACGAGCCTGTGGTGACATCACATGTCACGGATCGAACTGGTGGAATGAAAAGCACGCCCAGGTTGATCGTTCCGGTGGCGATGCAGAAGAGCATGAGGAGGGGCTTGTGCGCCTGCAGCTTGTCCGCCAGAGCGCCGACGAGGACTCGAGCGACGGCGCTCAGGAACGGGATGGAGCCGTAGATGAGCGCCGCCTCGCTCGGCGTCAGGCCGAGCTGAGTGAGCGCCATCGGGATGAACGGGAACAACGTCGCCAGCGCTGCATGCGAATTGCGCAGGAAGTCAGTTTGAGCAACAAACTCGTATCTCTGTTGGTTCCCTTGGGAACCAATCATACAAATTGCAGTGACTTTTTTTGTTGAAGTGATCGAACTTCTTACCTGCAAAAAGGGTGAAGTAAGATGCTTTCAATGGCAAAAATTGCCTGTTGACTTGACAAAGCTTTCTCGTACATCTCGCCATCTTTCTTTGCTGTTCAAAAACAAAGTTTCGTCGTTATCTCCGTTTGTTTTTTGTCAAACAATCAGACAAAAATGCAAATGGTGGCTTTCGATCTTCATGTAAACAAAAGAAAATTTCGTGACGTTTGGTGTGACAATGGCCCTTTCAAGAAAGGACTGCAAATGCACGTGCAGAACCAAAATGACCAAAACCAAGAGAGCTGAAATCAACGAAAATAAACTCAGCTGCAGTGGCACTTGCGTTGCTTGGTTCACAGAAGTGAAGCGTGCATCGTGTGTGTTTGTACTCGCACTGATATCAGGTGGAGATGGAGAACAAATTCAACTCATTGAAATCACACAATGAGATTGTCACGCACTGCCAGGACTCCTCCTGTCAGGGGGTGAGTTGTTTGGAGGACACTGCAACCACAGGTCTCAGACACCCACACAACTGGATTTCAATCCTTGTTTTCTCATGCTTCAATAAATGCGTTGGGGGACATTTGTAAAACCTCTTTGATCAGTGGCAGTCTCTCAAGAGGAATTCCACCTGTTGTTCAAGTGCTGCAAGCTTGTCCCTTTGTAGGATTGGGTTTTGCCGTATGAAATGAAACCTGTTGTGAATGTTTGATGTGTTGAACAAAATATGCAAGAAACACAATCATTGTCCTCCAGAGTGGACTTTGGGGGCTGGCAGTTTTTCTGCTGATTGGGACTCTCAAGTCAGGCTTCCTTGCCTGTCTTGACCTGATTTCTGAGGTCTGAATATCAGGGGGCAAGCTTGTCCCGATTCAGTCCTGTCTTCTTCATGTTCATCTCTCACACTTTGCACTCATCCTCATCCTGAGCTTGGAGTAGAACTGCTCAACATGAATCATTTCCCCCAAATGTTGCACACGCGCGTGATTTCAACCTCCCATCTTCCCTCAAGGAGGCGCAACAGTGAAGTATACGTGCGTGTTACGGGCGATCACAGGCCAACTGGACCTGAGATGCACGCTGCATTGATACTATCGTGAGATGCTCACATCAATTGATCCGTGCCTACTTTGCTGTATGGTGCAGTACTCTCACATGACAGGATTCACACCAAGAGCGGATCCAGTGGGCACTGGTGTCACCTTCTGACTGCCATTTGAAAAATCATGCTCAAAGCCCTGACGACCAACTTCCAAACTGGTTCGATTCGGCTTGGCGTGGTTCCTCTATTCCGCACTCAGGTGGGCATACATGTGCTCACCCCTCCTGCGTCTAAATTTGATTTACTCACAGCCTCTCACCAAACTTGGCGCCTGGGAGGGTTTAACGCCGGCTGACCAACATGGAATCAACTGTCCCCGATTCTGGATCCGCTGGAGCTATCACAAACACACTTATGCACGTGTCCGCCTCCAAAGCGGCACAACCGAATAAATACATGTTTACACATTCAGTTTATCTGGTTTGAAGTGTTCCACCTGTACGGCTGTAATCGCGTTGATGACTGCGACTGAACAGACCGTTCGTCTCTACTGCAGCTGAGGACGCGTATTGTCAGTCCTTTCACAAGTACGAGTACATACGGCTGTATCTCGAGTTTCTCGTCGTTTTTGAGGGCTGCGTGTTGCACCTTTCGATCAACCTCAAATTTCATCGAATTCAAAGGCGAGCCCCTTCGAATGCAACGATCAAACGAGAGTGCAAAATGCACCACATTTACTCGCAAATGCACACTCTCGTCAGAAGATCACATTTCTAGTCTTGTGTTTGCACGATGAGGTTGATGCCCTCAGTTGCAGTGGTCGAAATGCAGTCCGTCTGGTTTATGTTGCTTGCAGGATGCTACTTTGGAAATTACTTCATCATGGGTGGTGAGAGGTTCGACATACACTGTACAAGAATTATGACAGGGATCTCTGCAAGAATTGTGACAGGGATCTGGCATGAGGTTCTTTCAGGGACCCAACAACTGTTGTCGTTCATCACATTTTCCAGGTGATCCAGTTTAGACGATGCAAGGTTGTATTGTGTTCTTTGAACCAGAAAAGGTCCAAGGTTTCCACACATGTGCCCACGTGCTCGTTGCAAAGTTCTGGATTGCGTGCAAATGGTTATTTCGATGGCGGGAAACGCGCGTCATACGCTTCGCCTTCTCCATGTTTACTGGTATTCCAACATGGCGACGCCGGACGGAGCAGTCTCCGTTAAACAAGAATCCAGCATGGATAGGCAGACTATGCTTGCAGTATTACAGTTTCTGAAAAAGAACAATCTCAAGGTAATGGTTCATCGCAACTTTGATGGTGCAATTCGCTGTGTTTGCTTCGAAATTAAAGTACTGATTGTGGCATCCTGTATTATCGCTCAATAATCTGCCTGACTCTTTTGTATCTCAACAATTCAACAAACAACAACCCGAGGGGAAATATGGGCTTGAGTTTCGATGTTGCGGTTATCATGACACTTTCACTGTTATCTGTTACATAATTAAGGGAACCGAAGAACTTCTGAGGAAGGAAGCTTGCTTGAGCGACGACGTGAAGGTTGGAGGCACAACTGAAGCAGAGTCTGACGTTTCTCAGGCTCTCGCTGCGTACAAGAGGTTTGTTCTCCGTTGTGAAATGGTGAACCTTCTGTATCTCGAAAATTGTTTGTTCTGTGAAACTGAATGCTCAACAGCAAAGTGGCGATCACACTTGACAACACACGGAGAGGGGACTCTGAGACAATCTGGCTGTTATCGAACAAGTGTTCTTCACATTTTCAGTGAAGGAGACCCCACATTGTATGAGGACCACTACGTGAGCTTGAAGCAGTTCGTGGAAAGTTCTCTGGATGTTCATAGGGTGAGTTTTTGATTTGCTCCAGGGGGCAAGACCTCCTGAATAGACCTAGCTGTTGCTCTGCCTATTCTGTGAGACATGCACTCAGTGCTGTCCGAGTTGTGAGTGACATTGCCGGTGTCACCCAGGGAGTGCATGCTTTTCAGCAAAGCATTGTTCTGTTTTGCAGTGTGAGCTGTCTACAGTTTTGTATCCAGTGTTTGTTCACATGTATTTGGAGCTTGTCTACAACAATCATCAGCCTCACGGTAAGTTCAAGGTTTCTTCTGTTTTGACAAAAGGTTTTGAGCTGGTTTTGTCGGGATTGTTTTGAGATTCTGACCTCGATCTCGAAAAATCAAATCAGCCACCTGACTGAATCGTCCATACATGTCTCTATTGATTTTCTTCTTTGCACTTCATTACAGCGACGAATTTCTTCGAGAAGTTTTCTGTGGATCAGGAGGAATATTATCACAATGATTTGAAGCAGTTATCAACTGTTACCTTGGCAGAGCAAATGGAGGGAAATCAGCTGCTAGACAATTTCAAGTGAGCCTTCTTTGAGTGTGCCCTGCACAGAAATACTGACTTTCTTTTCTCTCAGTCACGTGGTTGGATTTCACGCCCCAAAACTTTTCATCCAGGGGAAGCAAATTTGTGATTAAGATGTCGCGAGACTCATACAATCATCTGAAACGTCACTTGCAAGAGAAGAAGCTGCACAAGCTGCTCAACATCATCCAGGAACAACTCTTTGTTGATGGTATCACACATTTCTGTTACTTTTTAAAAAAAGGCCGAACCAAGGAAGAAACGATTTTGGCACAAAAAGATTTCCTCGTAGCGATGGAAACTTGCAACTGTGGGTAGCCTGAAAGTCACGAATGTCTCATTTCAGTGTTTGACGGTGTGCCTCGCACCAAGCAACAAATCGACTCGACATCCGGTGGGATGGGAGGTGAGGCAAGAAAAGAAGCCAACAAAAGCAAAGTCTACCATGGTCTGCTGAAGGAGCCTGAGATCAACATCCGCTTCGAAGAAGACGAGGAAGAGAAAGAAGGAGATGAAGCGAGTAAACCGAAGGTACCGGAAACAAAATTCCTTTTTGTGCATTTGTTCGTTTTGCGCATAACGTGCAGGTGGCTGATGACGTGGTTTCGTTGTAGCTGATCCACATAAGTGATGAGCTTGCAATCGTGTTGAGGGTAACAGAGTTGCGTTTGACCCATTGTGTTCGCTTCAGTTGGTTGTGGGGTTGCGCTGTTGACTTTTGACCCGTCGTTTTTCTTCAAACCAGGGAAAGACCAGAGGTTTCCCTCCCAGATTTTTGATGTGGTGAAAAAATGTTTTGTTGAAATATGCGCTTTCTGTTTCAGAAAAAGAAGCCGAAGAAGGACTCGATGTTGAACAAAAAAGCCAAGAACGACCCGAATGCTCCACCAGTGACACGAATTCCATTGCCAGAAATGTAAGAACTGGCTCTGATCAACACACGTTCACCAGACGGAGCAGTCAAGTCTCACGGTGTGCGTTCCACCGCAGTTGATGTTTACACAACGGAATTCTTTCACTGCAGGAGAGACGTAGAAAAGATCGAGAAGGCGCGTTCTTGGCGGGAAGCAGCGAAACGCGTGGCACTCGGACCCGATAATCTGCCCAGCATCTGCTTCTACACATTCCTCAACGCCAGCCACAGGTGCGTCGCGGAATTCTGCACTTGTTATTCCTTTGTTGTGTCGTGAAAAGTGAGAAACACCCCGTGTTTATCGTTGAAATTTTTGTGTATTTCCCCAGTTTGACCTCTCTGGAGGTGTGTGAAGATTCCAGTCTCATCTCGGCTGGGTTTGGAGATTCCAAAATCAAGATCTGGACTTTGACGCCCAACAGACTCCGCACCATGAAACGCGTCGACGAGCTGAACCTGATCGACAAAGAATCAGGTGCGACCAGAAACTTTGACAAGGCGTCTGCAGTGGTGCTGTCGCTGGTCTTGAGGAAAAGTGTCGAAACATTGACATTTTCTGTGACAGATGACGTGTTGGAGAGGATGATGGACACCAAGGCGGGGAAAGAGAGTCGCGTCTTGAGTGGTCACTCGGGACCCGTGTACTCGACCAGCTTCACTCCCGACAAAAACCTTTGCGTTTCCGCGTCCGAGGACGGAACAGGTGAGTGCTGGATCTTCCGTGTCTGGGTTCAGGTTGGAGAATTTCGGCTCACGTGCGGAAAAGGCATCTGGCGACGTGATCATCTCGATTCCTTTTTGGACAATTGATGGCACATGGTGTGGAAAATTCAGAAAGATTTGTTGTTCGTTTTCAGTTCGTCTGTGGGGTTTACAAACGTGGAGCAATCTTGTGTGTTACAAGGGACATAACTACCCGGTGTGGGACGTCAAATTCAGGTGAGTGATCAGTGTGTGTTCCTGTGTTGTTCTGGGTGCGCACTTTTCTGGGCCTTGTCAGTTATCCAACACGCCTGCATCTGTACCGAAATCGACTGGTGAGAATTGAGTCCGTACACCTGAAAATTTTCAGCCCGCACGGCTACTACTTTGCGTCTGGAAGCTACGACAGAACAGCCCGACTCTGGTCAACGGACCACCACCAACCAATCCGAATCTTTGCTGGACATCTTGCAGACGTTGATGTGAGTGAACATTTGAGATAGTTCCATTGCTGTTTCTTGTGGTCAACAGTGGAGTGGACGATGAGTGTTGTCTGTTGTGCCAATTCTCTGATTCTCTTGTCTTGCAGAGTGTACAGTTTCATCCCAACTCGAACTACGTTGCAACCGGGTCCACAGACAGAACCGTGAGGTTGTGGGATGTTCTCAGCGGCAACTGTGTGAGAGTGATGACTGGGCACAAGGTTCGTACGAACTGGCGTCTGTGTCAATGAACTGGTCTGGATTTCCAGAAACTAGACAATTTTACAGTGAACAAAGCAGGCTTTTTGCTGATGCGTGTGTCATAAACAACCTGTTCTGCAGGCATGATTTTTTTCATTTGTAGGGTCCTGTTCATTCTCTCTGTTTTTCACCGGACGGGAAATATTTGGCTTCAGCAGGTCAGTGATATGTTCGTGTCCTTGTTCAAGCTTTTTCAAACGCAACAGCGTTTGCCACTTCCAGTGAAACATTTTGAATGGGCGAAAAGATCTTGTTGTGCACATTTTAGGTCTCGACAAAATGGTTCTTGTCTGGGATTTGTCGAACGGTGAACTCGCCGCCCAGTTGAAGGGCCACACGGAGCCCGTTCACGCGCTCTGCTTCAATCGTGAAGGGTCCGTCCTTGCGTCAGGTCAGTCGGTTTGGAACAGTTGCAGTTTTTAAGTTTTTTCCATGCGTAATTTTGTCGACAGGCTGCAGGTTGTCGCATCAACAAGCTGATCAAATCCCAGACCATATCAAGGTTTTCTTTGAACACAAACAATTGTAATTTTGAGAAGGAGAACTTTTGAGCATTTCACAGACTCTTATGGTGGCAGATTTTATCTCTCGCAGATAGACGGGAGATTTACAGGCTTCTCCGATTCCTGTATTTTGACCAGCCATTCGCATACTTGAAATTGGGCTTGTTTCGTTGCCAACAGGTGGTTTGGACAACGTCGTGAGGTTGTGGGACACAGCGAAACTCTGGGATGACCTGTCGGAGGATGGCGTGTCGACAACAATCAACACGTGAGTTGTCGGAGTTTTTCACACGCACCGCTTTTCGGGGCGCTTGGCGTCTTGTGCCTGACCTCTGCGCTTTGGTCATGTTCCAGAAGAGAACCAGACGCGTACGAAATGCCGAGCTTCTCTACAAAGAACTCGTCGGTGCTGCACCTGCATTTCACCAGGAGGAATGTGCTGCTTGCTGGAGGTCCTTACGGCACCTGAAGTGTTTGGATTCTGGTTTGAATCAACATTCCTGCCACAAACTGAAGCGTCGAAGCATCCGCGGTGCGTGGAATGCTTACAAAACTCCAAATACGATGTGGACCAAAGAACGGTTCTGGATCAGTGCCGACAGAGAACATTTCTTGTGTTCCACATGCAAGTTCATTGCGTGTACATCTGGAGGACAGTTCTCTCACCATATCTGTGCGGGTGTCGTTTTTTGGAACGTTCCAACTGAACGCACAGAAGACTGAATCTGTTCGTTTTCCCACGTGTCGTGGAAGAGCGACTGCCAGTTCTTGTAGACCCAAAATTCAATGGGAAGCCCACAATTGTTCTTGAATGCTGAATCAATGAAGGGCGGAAGGTCGAGATTTTCTCAATCTCACTCTTTGTTGGCGTCTTTTGTTTTTGTACCGTCGACGAATAAAATTTGTTTTGAAGTGACACAGGCACTCAGTTGTGCGTTTATGCTCAACAGTTTTCGAAAAAAAATAATAAAATTCATCGTCGCATTCGTTGCTCGAGAAAAATTTTGCCTGTCTGCTCTGCATCACCCGACTGTTCAGTCTTCTTGAGACTGTTGCTGTCCCAACAACACAACTGCACGTTACCGAGACATTGCCAAGCCCTTTGAAGAAAAGGAAACTGTCGGCGAGAGACAGTCAGAACTGAACTGATTTGTTCATTCATGTTCTTGGAGTCTCCGGTCTGCTCGAGAAAAGAACCATTGTCCAGATCCGCCGCCCCCTCCAACCTCCAAATGCGAATCCTTCCGTTGTCGCTTGAATTCACGGCAGAGATCTCCCTCCTGGCTCCGGTAAGGTGCCTCTCGCAGTTTGATTGGTCATCAGACAAACATCCACTTGTCCACAAAATTTTGTCTTTGACGTCGGGCTGAAGTTACGTTGAAGTGGGAGGGGGAGGGTCCTCCCGCCCAGGCCCCCTTTCTCGATCAAATTCAGTGTCAACAACAAAGAACCAGCGGGTGGTGAAACGTGAATAAAATTCTATTGTCTATATTGCATGTGCTTCATTTCCCCGCACAGAGAATTTGTGCGCACATTTTGATGTGAAGGAGCGGTGCAGCGAAAACAGCTGCGCAGCGGGAACATCTGAAGGACACGCTCGCTCAGCCTCGCTGCATTCTGGGAAACACTCCACTTCCGGTAGCGGAGGCTTGTGTCGGGAGTGGAAAAACGCAAAGAAAAAAGTCTGGATTTTCCGGATTCCCCTTTCAGTTATCATCGGCGAGTTTTACAGACAGGTGAGTTTTGCTGCGAAGATTCCTGTCCAATTTTACTTGTGGCTCTGAAATCGATTCTGTCTGCAAAATTGAGTTGGAGAGCCGAGGACACATGTGTCAATGAAGGTTCAAGGTCATGTTGTGATGTTACGGTTGATAACAAATCAGTTTGTGATCGTTTTGAATGAAATCGAGGTCAGATCACCTCACTCACGATAAGGATATGTTGGCAACCATCGTTTCCTATCAGGCTGTTGGTTTGTGTGGCATCGGCTGACTGTGAGCGGCCTCCGTTTTGGACGTCCAGATTGCCCTTTGTGCATTGGAAACGGAAAACTTCCAGCTGGCCAACGTTTTTCTTGGTTGGCACAATGAATGAAAAAGCAGGAAAGCACTGAGGCAGAGACTTTGGACCTCTGCTCGGCTGTCAAAAATTGTCGAAGTGAACTCAACCCAGACCAGGTTTGCAGGTGGCTTCGAAAATCAAGGGACAATCACTCAAACAGCTGACGTTTGAAAGATTTCTGCCCCGCCCCCAAAAAGAAACCACAGCAAAATGTTCACCCAAAAGATTCAAAATTGGACCCCGGGAATGTTCTGTTCTCCACCCCAGAACATGCAACTCGCCATTGTTCTGCCTGCATGTGCAGTGCCATTGCGGGCATGTGGGTTACCACAATGCTGAAAGGTCAACAGAAAACCATTTCCATTGAGCTCTTTTTGACATGCCCGTTGCATGCATGAGTGCTTTTCCAAAATTCTTGAACGGGGCTCTTTTTTCAGCTGCCTCCATTCTTAGTTGTGGGTGTTTTGCATTGTTATCCAGCCCTGTGCTGTGAAAGCTTGGAACTGGAAACTCGCGAGTCTGCATGAACGGCGTCGCGAAGCACGAAACAAAGGAGCAGAGACCGTCGCCGCCACGTGCCGGCTCCGTTGGCCTTTGGCAAAGACGGCATCTGGGAGGAGTTTGTGTGCCGATTCATTTGTCAAGAAATGTGCACAATTTGTTGTGATCAAGGGTTGCTGCTGATGAATAATTCAAAAGAATAGTGACTGCATGCACAGTTGCATGTGAGGCATCAGACGAAAACTGTCAACCAATAATTTATTTTCTGCTTGTCTGTGAGGATGTAACGAACCGTATTTGAGCCTGCTCTCTCAGCCGGCTCTTCTGACAGGCTTCAACCATCTCAAAAGATGGGGGTAAATTGGTTTGTCAAGGAGTGAGTTTCACAGACTATTCGATCATATCTTCGTTGATTCTTCACCGTGACTTTCACTGGCCTCTTGTGATCCGAGATGCGCCTCAAGGTCACTGTTGTGCTGGGAGCTCTGATTTAATGGCACACCAACCATGTCATTCTTCATTCACGCTCTTCTCAGATTTCACTGGACTGGATGATGAGCGAATGACCTGGAGACTCGTGGAGTGGTTGTGTGTGTAATTGCCACCACAGCAAAATCGGTATATTTCTCTTGATTTCTGCACAGACTGCAAACCTGGCCTCCTGTTGATGACAAACGTGTGTTTGACCCAACTTGATTGGTTGTAGTTTGTTGGCGTCGGTTTCACACACACACACACACACACACACACACACACACACACACACACACGAGGTGACAAATCCGCCTGCATCCCACGAGTGAGTCTTGTGTTCGTCTCAAAACATTCCTCAATGGAAGGTTCACCAGAGGGAGACCAAATAACTGCCTCAGGTTGAAAAGCCAGGGAAATCCTCTCACAATACTATTGCCATATATTGGTATGGAGCTCCACGGGGGATTGCAAGGGTTATTTGGACACGCATTCCTGACTAGCATACCAAACCTGCCATCACAGTACATTGACCGAGAAGATCAGGTTAAATTAGAGAAACACCCAATCCTTGATGTTTGTGTATGAACATCACATTCTCTCAATGCAAAAACATCACGTGCGAACAAAAAAGGTTCACTGCACGCAGACGTGGGGATTGACTGTGAATCCGAAAAACAAGGATTTCGGCCCCTTTTAATTCTACTTCGTCAATTTACACAACCCAATGTTCAACCCCCCCCCCCGCACTGCTCAAGAGAATAATCTGGCTACACGTGCGACAACCTGTGGTTTTCAAGTTTAAAGTGTCCCCGCCGCCTGAAGGTCCATGGGCTGGAGCCGTGTACTCTGGAACAGTTGCCAGGCTTTGTTGGATCTCGTTGTTTCTCGTTGTGATCCTGGTTGGCCAATTCCTGGAAAGCAAGCACGCCCAGTTCATTGACCTCAACCGTCGGACTCGGTGTGCCCCGCGCTTTCATTCACCAATTCCTGTCCGGTGTGCTCGAGAACAGCTGTATTTGCTCAGCTGCAGACTCTGTCTGTTCACTCTTGATCATGTGAGTCTGATACATTTGTCAGCTTCGGATATGTCCATGAATGGCATCTGCCTTTCAAGGGATGCGACGCACCGCGAAAGGCTGTCGTTGCGCACTGTGCGGAGCTCTTCGATCACAAGGACGAATGTCATGCAGTTAGTCGCCTTGAACAGACCGCGTCTTGTTGGACTTACTTCCTCAGGAAGGGGAAAAGGAGATAGTTTTGAAAGATTTTATGCACGTTTCTTTGCAGACAAGCGGTAGACGCACATCTCATCCCACTTGTTCAGTTGAAGGTGAGTAATTTTTTTATTTTGCTCGACTTGTGTTTTGGTGCTACTTCAAGAAGATTCGGCTTTGTCACGACAGAGGAAAAGTGTTGTCATTCGTGTCTTGGGTTCACATCTACGAGTATGTCTTTGAAAACGGATTCAACACGTGGGTTTTGTCGTGCATTTTCAAGTCAATCTAAGTGCGTGCACCCGCAACGGTTGACGCGTGCACGGAAACTTTTTTGCCGATTGTGACAGTTGAAGAGTTGCACACCTTGCAGTGCACAAGGACATTGCTTCGGGATGTGTTTCAGGCCACACTGTACAAATCACAAAGTAACGCAGTCAAAAGCTACGCGAGGGTCCCCGTCATTCACAGAAAAGGTCAGGTGAGTTGGGTGCGAAGTGAACATTTCACCGGAATTTGCCTCTGGTGAGAATTTGAAAAAGTTTTGTGTTGACACAAAACAGTTCTCAGACCAGGTGTCTCTGTCCAGCCACTCTCACGACGCGCGTGCGTGTACGTGTGTGCGTGCGTGTGTGGACGAGGGCACTTGTCCTCGGCCCAGACTTTGAATCTGGTGTCCCATCACTGCAAAACTCGATGTCTCCCATGAAGCAAACATACTCGTATTTGGAGGGCTGGCCGTGAAACGTATTCCTTTACTGTGGACGGAGGGTGTCATGCACATTTTGAATTTTGTGTCCAAATCTACCACAAGTCGACCACAAAGGTGGGACCAGCCCACAGAAGAAAAGTTGGTGAGTGAGCGTAAAGATTGTGTGCGATCGGGCAGCCAAGACTCCCGTCCCTGCGTATTTCGTCAAGAACCAGCCGCACCACGCGCCGTCGTTGCCCGAAAAGCGTTGTTGACGTGGACTCACGTCATGACTGGCCTTGTTCTGCTGGCTGTAATCACCCCCTGCAAGTCCCACAAAAAAGTGTTCGCCTCGTCTCTCATTTGCTTCAACCTCCAAGTCTTTGATTTTGCTCTGTGGCGTTCACTGAAATCTCGTGGTGTCAATCAATTCGTTGCAATCGCGCGTCGAAAACGCTGTCGCACCGAACACGTTTTTGCCGCCGTCTCCGACGTGGCGTCTTTCGCAGCTGGTGGTGAAACTTCGCCCGGATCAGGTAAACTTGGTTCGAGTCCGAGCTGCGGACCGGATAGCCTGGCTGCAGTGAAGGTAAAACGGAGGCGGCGTCTGATGTGTTAAATGTACTTGTTTCGCCACTTGGTTGCACAACCGCCTTGAAAGTTTTCAGTAAAAACTGGACAGTAAAATTGAAAAATTACGAGTGAAACACACTTCATCCAGGCGGAAGCTGAGAACTTAGACTGCAAGCAGGTCTGCAGTGCAGCGTTTCCCATTTTCAAAATCCTTTCCAAATGAGGGATGGAGCGCGTGCCTCTGCTGCGCACGAGCCGAATTATGGCCTTGTGGCAGAATGATCAATTTCCTATTTTTGGAACGTTTCGCTGCCTGCAATTAATCGGCTAATTTGAGCTTGCCGAGAAAGTCGACTCGCTGCAACTCAGCGGATTTCGTTGTCAGTCTGAGCTGAACTTGAGCACGAGATATTTTCAGTTTCACTTCCAGTCTTTTGTTTTGCGTGACGAACGCGTTTGCGAGCGCGGTTAATCAAGTGACACTGAAAATTGAGTCTTTCAATCTTGCCGGCAGACTTTCCAAGAACACGCATAAATATTTGAAAGGTGAGCGCTACCAAATGGAGATTGCGCAGCAGGCCAAACCAATTGGAAGCTGTGCATCTGCTTAATTTGTTGTCCGCGCAGCCGAGTTCATTTGTCGCAGAATTTGTTGTTCCGGAGACAAAGAGCTTGTTACACTGTGGAGTAACAACGGGCGAAAGGACAGTTAGGAAGATGCGTTTCTTCTTCAACTGTGGTACATCTTTTTTCTCCAATGGCATCCCAGCGCGACACACGCAAAACTCCACGTGCCGACATTTGGAACTGATAAACGCCACCGCTGCGGTATCCATGACGCTCACGTCGCCAATGTCAGTCTAATTGGACGCGAGGATCACATGATTGAGCTGCTCCTGTGATATCTGGGCAATCCGCTCCCGATCCCTGGGATCCCGCTCCCCAACCGGTCTCCGACCAGACTAACATTGCGGCGGCGGCGGCGGCGGCGTCGCTCAGTTCATCACTCGCCACCAGATTCCTATTGATTTTACTGCCGTCTTTGGGCCGTTGGCTGGGAATCATGTGTTGGTGGGCGCTGAATGGAGTCTTTGTGCAGGAGGAAGGAAGAGGTGTCCCGACTTGGATTGTGTTTTCAATGGGTCGGCTGGAAGTGCTGGGGAGCTTCGGCTTCCCTGTCCGCTTCAGATGTCGTCAGTGCTGAGGTCTGCAGGCGGCCGCCCACGGGCAGTGTTGAACAGCTCCACTGAGAATCACGGCTTGAAACAAACTTTGAGATGAAGGGACTTTTCCTTTGAGAATAGGAATTCATTGAAGCCTACAGCTGAAAAGGGATTGTTTTCCAAGTGCTGACGCGTGCGCAGCGCAATGGCTGCATGTTCAGTGTTTTTGTTTTTTTTTGTTCTGCTGACGCACAGTTTCCACTTGACGATGAGGAAGTTCGCGTGGTCAACGAGACAACAACTTCCGGAACAGTTCGTTCAAATGAAAGTCCCTGTTTCCTTGACAGTCGGTGGTGTGCCGCTGAGAAAGGTGAATTTTGGCGTTCATGATCGTTGGTATTCAGTTGTCAAGTGGTTTGCTTTCGCGCAGTTGTCATTTGCGCTCGGTTCGAAAAATGTCATGGGAGGGTTTTGGCAGGATTGCATTGGAGGTTTTGAGTGCTTCCACCGAGGAGTTTGGATTGCCATGACAATGGAAGGTGTTTTGTTTGACGCAGCTTCTGCCAACGAGTCTGGCGGCGCGGTCTCCCTTCTGGCACGACCGCTATTGTGTCTCCTTTCTGCACAAATTAAATCCCTGAAACAGTATGCAGCTGCGTCCGTGGTGGCGACTTCCTTCCTGTCTCCCAAGAAAACAGCGGAAGTGAGCGTGGGACAACAGCGCCGACCGTTTTGTCACTTGTTGTTCTCCGGAGACAGAATTAGCTGCTGCTTGGTCAGAGCCTGTGGTGTTAGATGTTGGGTGATTGTAGGGTGTGAACAATGGAACCCGAACTGAAGCGTCGTAATGAAGAAGCTGCTGAGCTTTGAGAGGTGTTGGGATCCCTGGTGGGTACCGCGCCCGATTCCTGCCGGGAAAACCTATCAACATTCACAAATGTTCACACACTGATCTGACGGCCGGTGGTGAAGATGAAAAGATCAGTCAGAATGAGGCTTGCGATGGGCATCTTTTGCTGTTTTCGCCTTGCACTGAAAGATCTGTATCCTGAACCAAAGAAATTTTCTTACAGTCGAACAGACTCATCCAAGAACACAATGGTTTTTGCACATACACACACACACATACACACGCGCGCGCGCGCAACACAACCGTATTGAACAAACTCGACATTCCCACAAAGTATCATGGCAACGTCAAAATCGGAGCTGAATGCTGTCGGACGGAATTTCACACGTGAGCAATCACGTGAGCTCGGGCAGTCAGGATTCCTCATCCTCGTCTGTCGAATGTCGAGTCGCGGTTCACTGGCTGAACACGTAACTTGTCAGCCGCTCCTTTCCTGGTAAACCAGGTATTTCACACCAGGAAGACACAGTGTGAGGACAACATTGTCACCTCACGAATCTGAGGTCACCAGTCTTCTTCGTATTCATGTATTCCTGTTTTGAGAGAAAATTCAACTCTTTGTTCGCACGTTTCGAGTCAGGCTTGCAGACAGGAATTATGTTCTCAAAGATAAAAGAGAATATGAAACAACCTCATTGTCCTGGGGCAATTTTTAGCTCTGTCATGCAAATACATCGATTACGTGTCAAGTGACAAAGTGTTCCTTTTTATGGAAACGTTAGACGAGCAGTTTTGAAGCCACAGTCCCTTCCCCCAAGTTAACACCGGCGGTGCCAGCAGGCATGATCGTGGAGTGGTATTGAACTCATTACGTCGCCTGGAAGAGCGATGGGCGTCGCAACAGTCGTCTGTCTTCTCTCGCTTTCAGACGCCAGCCTCTCAGAGCTGGGTTGCACGATTTGAAGAGGGCCATCAGCGTTTGAGCCCTGTCTCGTACTAGAAGCAAGTTTGACTTCCAGACTGGAAGAGAGCTGGCCACATCAAGTGCGCAGGTGCACGCAGATGGGAGGTGTGGGCAATTCTGTGGATACCCAAACACGCGTGCGAGTCAAGGGGCTCATTTCTGCCTTGTCCAAACCTCGCATGACCTTGAACGCAATTCTGGATACTTGCAGTCGTTTCTAAATTTGGTTAATTGCCCTCTCAACAAGGCAATATCGTGCAATGTGTGTTGAAAGAAGGCCCTGTTGACCTTTCAACACTTCGGCAAGGAATACGTCAGGTACTTATCAGAACGAGAATGATTTATTACCGTCATTCAACGCAGGGAATGTTTCCCAAAGCAGAAAGAAACTTTGGGCAAATTGAAAGATGATACTTGTTGTTTGTCATTGTCAGTCAAGTGTTCAAGAAAAATGTTCTTTTCTCGACGTGTTTATGTTGATGCGGATGACATCAAGTTGCAACACCACAACAGTGAAAACTTCCGTGAGGTTTTCACTTCATGCTGAAAGAATGGGTTTGTTGGTCGGAGGCGAGACGGCTGAAGCTGTTTCTGGCACGCGGCGGTCGGTTGCTGTGTGCCGTGTCGTCACCTTGTTACACGCCCAGGGCACGGATCGAGTGAATGTTTATGCGCTCAGACCTTCCGTTCACCACTGCGACGCCGTCGGTTCCCGAGGCGTTCCCGAGACGCGGGCCGCGCATACAGAATTCCACTGGAATCCGTCTCGGCTGAAGCCACGTGCCGCGGCTCTTGTTACCGATCGAGACCGGAACCCTCACAGTCCGTGAACGCGCATAAAGGATGCCTGTGGGGTTTGAAAGTTCCGCTCACATTTGTCACTTGCAGCTTTAGAGAGCTTTGTTTCAGCACACGGCTGAGGACCATCAGGTCCCTGAGAAGAGACATGTCTGACCGCTTCACTCTCCGAGCCTTTTGCTTGTTCACTGCTTTGAAAGATTCGAGAACCAAGGTTCTCACACTGATTCTTCTGACGAGCGGTGACCCCCGCGGGTGTGTTTGGTATTCACTGCCCACTGTAGGCGCGCACAGAGAAACACTCCCCGGGAAGAGGCGTAGAATTTCCATACAGATCTGCTTATTGGAAAGACAAATGAGACCCTCAGTGTCAGCCCGAAGGGTTTTCTGTATTGTTGATGACCAATGGCGCGACCTGCCCCCGAACCTGGATCGTGGTATTCCATATTTGCAAAAGGCTGATGAGCATGTAGTTCTGACACTGTGAGAGAATCTGCGCACTGCCTTTGTGGCCCGTCTCCTGAGGTTGTTTTGTTCCACGTTTCACCTGATGGGTCTCAAGTGGAGGATTTCCGATTTGTTGGGGACTTCAGGCAAACCGGGGTTCCGTTGCTTTCCCCCGCAGGATTTTGGAATTTACCCCCATCCAAAATGCAACTTGAAAAATACCTTCTGAGACAACAAGCATGACATCAATGTAAAATGCAGGTAATGTGCAATATTTTGGTGAAGAGTTGGTGGAAATTCATAAAATATTGAGACAACTGTGTTCAAACCAGAGTCATTCTTTGATGTGAATGAGTGTTGCTGTGATGAAAAGCTGGTCACAATGTTCAGTTGTGGACATAAAGCTCTGGTGTCGGAACACAACATAATTGTGGCCAAGATTTTCTCAGTATTGTCCACAGTGCTCCACTGCACCTGAGAATTTTAAGACAACAGAGGCTCTCAATTTCAAAATTCTGAGCAGGGAATCCGAGAGCTTCAAATCTTCTGAGATTCTCAGACCCTTTCTTGAGTCTTCGGAAAAAGAATGTTCCAATTGTCATCCGAGAGACCAAGAAATCCAAGATTCTTTGTGTCTTGACGCAAATAGAACCTCTTCATTGTCCGGTCTACATGAAACGCCTAATGAGAGTCAAAAGTCAAGGCCACACGGGAAACGTGCGTCACAGTTTTGACACTCCGAGGTCCGCCAGAAACTTGTTGACTTTGTGACTTTTACACACTTTCGTTGTTTGTCTTTGCTGATTGTCACTTGGAAGCAAGTGGACAGAACATTTGTGGAATCCCCAAAGACTGAGCCCGGAGAACTGTCAGCTTGCTGAGAACACGAAGTTAAAGGACGAAGCTGCTTGATGTGCATTGTAACGTGTCACCTTGTCTGCTTTTGTTTCACCTTTTCACCTTCTTCTGTTGTGAAAGACGGTCAACAGAACTGTGCCAAGTCCAAGGTATCTAGACTCTCATGGGAAGAAGAAATCCCACAAACACAGCGGGTGAAGGTGTTTGTGGATGACCTTTACAACGCTGGTCTTTTCTGTTTTCACACTTGCAGACAAAATTCTTCGCGCGAAGAAACATCGCTGAATGAAGTGCCCTCCGGTAAATTTCGGTTTCGTTCCCGCTGAGCTCTGTCAAAGGGATTCGCAAGCTCACGACAACGGGGTCTCGTAAAACGAGTTCACTGTGCTTGTTTTGGCGCAGAAATTTCCAGGCTTCAGATGCGTGGCATCCATCTTTCGCAGGGACCTGTCATTGTCAGACTCACAGCTGTCGCACGAAGCCTGCGGGGCGCTTCTGTGTTTCCGCTGAGTGTGGGACAGGCTGTGTCGTTCGTTACCATCAGCTTCAATACGACGGTCGCTGTTTGCCGAGTTTGCGAATTGAATCTGGTTTTGTTGAGTGTGGCTTGGATGGAGCCTGGAGCCAGCTGCGATGGGTTCATGGTTCCAGAGCCCTTGAATTCACCTTGGCAAGTACCTCGAGACAACAGACTCCGCTCGCCGCTGTTCAGCACAGTGATCCTCGTGTCCCCAACACTGGCTCCGTCGCAGAACAAAACGTGGGCTGACATTGTTGCCCTGTGTCTCGCCGACTCCGGGGTATCGATCGCTTCCTGTAGCTATTGATTCCACATTCCACATTACAAAATGTGCCTTGTGGAATTGTTCTCCGAGTCGCGTGCAAATGAGAATCGTGTTTTGCTTCTTGCAGGTGTTGACAGCTCAATGTTGATGGTGAAAATGTTGATTTGTGGACAGCGACGTGAGTGAATTCGGTCAGAAATACATGACACAGCAGCAATCCCAAGTGTGGACCCAAGTTTGTCTGCAACAACTGTGGCAATGCCAACTTGCAGCCAAGATTTTTTTTTTCAGTTTCCTGTTACCTTGATTGCTTGCACGAAATGGTCCGGAAATGAAATAAGATCTAGCCAGTTTGGTCTACAAGCGTGCATCAGATTTTTAAGCGTGTGGTCCCGAAGGGTGTTACCACACGCTTAGTGTAATCACCATCAGTCTGTATGTCCGTCCGTCTGTATGTGTACGTGGGTCGTGGGGGAGGGACCCACTTTTGGAAAAATGGTCAGTGAGCATCACTGATCATTTCTGGCCATTTTTCCCAAAGTGGGTCCAACCCCCCCACCCTGAACTTGAAGGTGTTTATGAACTGCGAACGTTTGTATGGACCACACGCTTTTTATGCGTAGCATTCTTGTTCCACCAATAAATGTTCGGCTTCCTGAACGAGACGAGTGGGACAAGTGTACGATGTCGTTCGAGACAGGTGACTGAGGCAAAAAATATTCACAGGGCGTCGTCCGGAAGGCCATCGATTCGATGTTGTTGTCCATCGCAGTCGGGCCATTGTTGCAGTGCTCCATTTGACCCCAAAAATTGTGTTTGATTCCGTTGGCGCTGTTGCTTGTTCAGCTCCACCCAACGCATTCCCTCAAGCCGAGTGCAGGTTCACAAATTTGAAGCATTTCACTGAATGCTGGAATGGTGATGGCCAACGTATTGGTTCCATTTTGAATGCACTCCGATCTCTTTCAAAGACTTGGGGAAACTGTGCTTGCTGTTCAGCTATTTTTGCAGTCTCCTCCACTCATTCATTATCTTTTGAATGTGTGTGGGAACAGAGGACTCATGTGGAAGCATTCATTTCGTTGGGAGGTGAACAATTATCTGATTTGTGAGAGCGTGCACATTTCGTCTGCAAGTCAAGCAGTTGGCGACATACCAGGCAAAAGTGTAGAGAAGCGGTAAGAAACATGCGACGTCAGAATTGCCTCGCACCACTTGAGGGCAGCTTTGCGATTCACGCACAGACCATCTCTCCAGCTTCTTGCCGAGGAATTAACAACGCTTTGGGATAAATGTCTGCATTACAACTGGCTGTTTTTTCAGATTTGCGTGAGTACGTTCCCAACGCCTGACGCTGTTGCATTGTTGTAGTGATACGCTGGTGTTGCTGAAGACGGATTGGTCACCGAGTGTTCACAGTGGTGTCCGTGTTGATTTGGAAGTGGAGTCGGATGGTTTTCCATGCCTTTTGAATGAAGGTACCAAGAATTTGGGCGAACAAGTTTATAATGTTCTCAACAGGCGTCGGCCCGCCCCCGTACTGCCGCCCCGGCCCTGAAGATCATCCCAACAGTGCTCTGCTTCATTATTTCCCGAACTGCAGTTTGTTCACCTGGTAGCTACATTCTGTTTGTTACCTGATCCAGAAGCTACAATTACTTTTCTCACATTGAAGGGTGGTTTGCCCACTTTGTGTTTGTATTGATCAGGAAGACGAAGTCATATTTGTATTGTCGAGGTCACTATTTGCTCAACAGAGAGTTCGAGTCTGCCATCCCGTTGGCGTGGTGTTTGTGACAGCTGTGGCGAGTGAGGCAACAATCGATTCTGTACAGCCTTGTGCCACGGCTCCAGTCTAAACAAGGTCGGCCCAGTGAATCACTCGCTCCTTGCATGTGATGTAGATTGAATGTCTCCGGCTGAGGAGACACCGTTCTGTCTCTGTTGTTCACTTGTACCTGGGATAACGGTGATCCTGAGTGATTGATGGGAATAATGGCGTCGCTGGATCACTGACAGACAGACTGGGACGTTGCTGGTGTTTTTCGTTACACCCTCAATTGAAGGAAAATTGGACTACTATACAGTTGTGTGGTGAACCCAATGCAGCTTTTATGGCAAGCGGAAGCTGCATTTGTGCACAGCAAGGTGGGTTGCGTGTGATGAGGTGGTTAGTGGTTACATCATCGGGATTTCATTTGTGAATCAGTGGAATGATTCCCACCGCCATTTAAATGGAGTATGTCAGTTCAGCCTCACACCGGAATCTCGCCAGTGATGCATGAATCATGGGACATGTCGACAGCAAAAGAATCATTTATTCAAAATGCTTCGGACAGGCTGGTGCTTTGATCAGATCAATATTGCAACGTGAAAAGCAGTGCTCTTGTGAAACACTCGTATTTCGTTTGTTTATGGGCATTGCGTCACGACCGCAATGCTGCGGGACTTTATAGAGACTGTTAGCAGTGTGCTATCAGTCAAGATTCGGCTGAAACGACTGCAGACAACAGTGTGCGTCACTCCGGACGTGCAGTGCAGTCCGAAAAGTGTTCGTTGCAGTCTGCATCTTGCTTCTGCAGCCGTGTTTTCCTTGTCGCGTTGCCCTGACCAAAAGGAATCTGCAGCGTATGAGTACTGTGAGACTTGGCTGCCTCTGCCATTGAAACAGGAACATCAAAGTGGGAGAAACGAGTACCGTCAACACGGGGGGGGGTTCTAGATGGGTCAAAATCAACTGCAAAAAGAAAAAGAAGGAAAAAGACTTGCGCCGTGTGTCTCAAATGCAAAGAAAACAAGAAGCAGTGCTCAAGGCAACTGCAGTGCGAAGTCTCTTGCCGGTAATGTCGTCGATTCTTCCTTGTCCTCCTTGTCTTCCACAAGTCATGCAAACACAAATCCTCTGTCATCAGTGCAAATCTTTTCCAGGGGGGTCCAGGCAGGGGGGTCCAGGCCAGGGGGAGGGGGGTCCAGGCCAGGGGGGGGGCAGGGGACATTTCATCCACCTTGCCATACACTGCACTACCACATGGTGCTTGCCCTAAAGGGACTTCGCACAACAAGAAAACGTCGCCCTTCATTGGAAGCTTTGTGAATTGCATCGTTTGAGGTGTGTAGTTTGTATCCAGGAGAGGCTTTCGTTTGATTGCCTCTTGTTCAGTTTCTCTGGTCAAAGATTTGTTCCTGTGCAGACCGGATCCTGGATGTGTTGATTCAAAGACCCATAAAAGGAAGTGTACAGTGTGAGCAGGGCTGACTCACGTTTTGTTACACTGCACACTTAGCTGTGCGAGAGAAAAGAACTGGAGAAAACACGCGCAGCATGTTGCCACTGTTTGACCGTCTGGAGCGTCAAGTAATTGGTGTGCACTTTGCATTGTGATCATATCGTTGGAGGTAAAATCAGTTTCAGGCGAGAGTTCTGAGGTTCTAGGCGTCTTTTGTCGAGGAGTCAGTTTGTCCACATGACATTGCCAGAATCACGTCAGAATTGCTCCTGTACTGTACAATGAGATGCAGGCTTCAGGACACACAGGAAAACAGTGGCCTTGCCGACAGTTGGCTCTCGGAAATTAGTGTCTGAAGTGAGAAGGCTCAGTGCCAAACTAATGCGCCGAACTAATGTCGTCTTTCAGCAGCCTCTTTGTTTTCCTGTTTACTCTCACTTGTTTCTGTTTCCCTTTTTACTCCCGACGGACAGCGTCAGACTCGGAGTCAGACATGAGCATTCTCGAAGGAACAGAAAGGAGACTGTTGATCGCTATTCATTTTGGATCTTTCTGATTTCAGATGACGCGTCCAGGGGAGGTGAATCTCCCGCCATGCGGATAGTGGCGGCGCGCACGTAGCAGGGGATCGAACGCGCGCGAGTCCCCTGCGCCTCCTGCACCATGTCCAACAGCCAGGCGACCGAGGACCTGTTGCAAACAGGCGCCGTCGTCAAGGACAGATGGAAAATTGTACGTACTCGTCTTCTTTCGCGACTTGAAGGTTTCTTGTTGCGTCAGGTGACGTGCGATGCTGATGTGTTTCTCTGGCGCATCGTTCGGAGCCAGCGTGTGTTTTGAAATGGCAATGCACTTCCAGCTTGGGGTGGACCAAGTGCACTCCTTTGGTGAGGGGGAGAAAGGACCTCATCTAAATGAAGTAGGTCTTCTCTTGGCACCTCAATAATGAGGAAGATCTCCCCCCCCCCCCTCCCTGCCCCCAGGACCCACCCATTGGCCAGGCAAGTCGTACGCTTGCGACGTGTCTGTTCAAAGCTTTGCTTTCTTGTTGAGAGCGCAACGAAACAGTTGTTTCCGCACTTTGCGGTTCTGCCCATTTGGACTGAGAGCTGTTCTACCGTTTGCTTCGCACAGTCCAGGTTCGCTGTCCATGCAGGTCATGTTGGGCGGATCGATTTCGGTTAACGCGATCGAGCAAAGCGATCCGTTTCTAATTGGTTCCTCAAGGAATTTGATGGAAGCGTGCGGGAAGTCCGAATTACCGTTTCGTCTCGACACACCGCGCTTCTGCCAGCTGGTGGTTCGTAACTCGTACGCGTGTATCCGAAGCCGCTGGTCTGCCGCCACTTCGCAGATTCTATCGCACCAACAGAGGGGGGGGGGCACAAAACACTGAGCCCTGGTGGTACAGGGGTTACTATGTGTTGTGGTCTGACATTGAGCCACAATATCTGGGTGGGCAGTATGGAGGTGAATGTGTCCCACCAACTCCGCTGGGCATAAAAATGGCCCCTTGTGGTGGTAAAGACACCTGTGTCTGTAGTGGGAGGGTCCTTTACGGCAAATGTTTTCGAAGTTTGTTGCCGCCTGAAATTTTTGCAACGGCTTCGGAAGGTGTTGGTTTGCAAGATCGTGCATAACAGGTACGTTCTTGTGTTCTCACATTGCATCTGTGTACGGGGACCGAAAGGGGACCGGGGCAGGGGCATCAGGGTCGTCTGATATTTTCAAACATCATTTCCAGATGGGAGTTGCTCCCCCTCCCCGACCCTTCACGCCAGCCAGGTGCGTGTTGGCCTGAACCAACTACAATTGGATTAGCCAAATCCAGAGCAGACTTCCCCCACCCCCCAAGGAATGCAGCTCCAGCCAGGCTTCGATTGGATACGAGCACGCTTCGTTCTGGACAGTACCACTCGTAGTCTGCTCTGCTGTGGATGAGCTTGTTGAGTATTGCTTGCAAGAAACTTCCTCCTGACAGAGACTTGTGCATCTTGTGTCTCTTTTTCAGGTGAAGAAAATCGGTGGAGGAGGTTTCGGAGAGATCTACGAGGGGCAGGACATGGTCAGCAAAGAGGCGGTTGCGCTCAAGCTCGAATCGGCCAAGCAGCCCAAGCAGGTGCTGAAGATGGAGGTGGCTTGTCTGAAAAAGTTGCAAGGTAAAATCATTGCATGTCACACATTCTTTGAAGTCATTCATCGATCTTTCACGTTGAGGCCAATCAATAACACACCAGATCAGCATGTGCACCTTGAGTCTGCTTGATCTCACAGATCGCTTCAGTCAAACATTTTTCTTCAAAAATTGGTGCAGTCTGACTCCGAGCAATAGCTGAGCAGCAGGCACCGAACACCCTGCCTCTGGAGAACAATAAAGAGGCTGTGATGGACGAAGCTAACTCCCTGGTTTGGCTGTTCTTGTGAAATCAGTCAGCCGTGCGTTGAGTTCACAAAGCCTGTGTATTGCTTGCAGGGAAAGACCACGTGTGTCGCTTCATCGGTTGCGGCCGCAACGAGAAGTTCAATTACGTCGTCATGTCACTGCAAGGGCGCAACTTGGCGGAGCTGCGGCGCAGTCAGCCCCGCGGCTGCTTCTCCCTGAGCACCACCCTCCGACTCTGCGAGCAGATCCTCAAGGCGATCGAGGCCATCCACAGCGTTGGATTCTTGCACAGAGACGTGAAGCCTGTGAGTGAATGGCGTATTTCACACGCGCATATTTTCGTCTGCTGCTGTTGTGATGGATAGACAGGGCCGCGCATCAATAATTCACAATTCTTTTAATTAGGCCTCGTTCTGTGCGCAGAAATCAATGTTTACAACAGCTGCAGCGAAGCAGTGTATTTACGATGTGTGCTTCAAGCGCACGAATGCGGATTTGCTTGTTCACGTGCTTTCGGAAATCCGTGTCCAAAGTTGAAGCAAGTTGCAGGCTTTGCAACTCCAGCGTAGACTTGGCGCATGTTACTCATTTCCCCCGCGGTCTCTCACTTCAGTCCAACTTTTCAATGGGAAGACTTTCGAGTACGAAGCACAAGGTGTACATGCTCGACTTCGGCCTCGCTCGTCAGTACACGAACGCGCAGGGCGAGGTGCGGGCGCCCAGGACCGCCGCCGGCTTCAGAGGCACCGTCAGATACGCGTCGCTCAACGCGCACAAAAACAAGGTCAGCCTCATGGACGTTGGGTTTCAAAATGCAGTATAATTTGGAGAACCCAACACCTTATCAGCGCCTTTGACAGCTGTGTCGTCATTTAGAAGAGACAAACAGTTTTGTTGTCACTGGCAACTTCCGTTGAGACCATTTCCGAACTGTTTTTGTGGTGAGACCGGATTGTCCGAACAAAGCACCTGACCTCTATTGGGTGTTCTCGGGGCGCTGTTTCCGTTGAAATGCTTGAAATGTTTTTCTTTCCTCGACATGGAGGCCAAACTTGTACGAGTCCACAAAAATCCTGACTTGGAAGCGCAGGGCAGGCGAATGCGATTTGTGGCGCAAATTTCAAGTGGACTTCAGCTGTTTTTAGCTGCGAATTTTGAGCAACAGTCTGTATTTTCAGGAGATGGGTAGACACGACGACTTGTGGTCGCTGTTCTACATGCTGGTTGAGTTCGTTGCGGGACAACTGCCTTGGAGAAAAATGAAAGACAAGGAACAAGTGGGACAGATGAAAGAAAAGTGTGACAACCATCAGCTGCTGAAACCGCTGCCATCGGAATTCAAGTCTTTCCTCGACCACATATGCACACTGGATTACTTCGAGAAACCTGACTACAACATGCTACATGGGATTTTTCAGGTACACTGATGTGACACCAGGAAAGTGTAAGACGCCTGGACAATCAGGCCAAGTCATTGTGGCCAGCGATCGTGAGATTCGAATTTGTTCACAGTGTCTTTTGCCCTTCGTGGCGACAATTTCGCTTTGACCTGTTGTTGACAACCGAATCTGTTTTTGCAAGATAGAAACGTTATTCTTGGAAGTGGCAACTTGTTGTAGTTCGTGAAATAGAATTGGCCACTTGCGCGCAAGTTCACAACTGTGTTGATGATGGTTGCAGACATGCATGAAACGGAAAGGAATCAAGGAGTCGGACCCATACGACTGGGAAAAGTCCAGTTCCGCAGACCACAACATATCATCTGCCGCTCACGGACCCAAACAGAAGCAAACCCCGTGAGTGTTCCTTCTTTCTGCGACCAACTGTTGTCAGTCCTTTTCTGCCCTAGATGAATTTTAGTTGTTGGGCAAGTTGCGTTCTAGTGTTGGTGTTCACTCCCTCTACTCACTGACCATCGAAGACAAAAATCCGACCTGTCGTTTTCAGGATGGTGAACGGGTACGCTTCACCGCAGCACCGACCGCCACATGTTGACGCCAATGCGAATCCAATGCGGAACCAAGACGAGCTCATTGGTATGGGCGCCAAGGCAAAGATCATCATTGAGGACCCGGCCAAACCAGACGTGATATGCACTGTGCAGTCTACACCGCCGCAGCCGCTTAGAATACAGCGACGAGAATCAGAAGATCACAGGAGACCCGAGCCACCGTCTCAAGCATCCGAACCCAAATCGGCACAAGCTGACGGTGCTGCCACGCAGCCTCCGGTCCAGTCCTCACAGCAACCAGCGGTGGACGCCAAACTGAATCGCCAGCTGGCCATGCTGGACAACCAGCTGCGCAACATCCTGAAAACTGGGCGAGAAGAGTCGCAGGGCTCTTCGACCACCTCCGACAGGGCCAAGTACAGAGACACGGCAGCCGGAGATCATGCCCAGGCGCAGACAGCGGCACACCTCCAGCCGTCAGGACTCCTCGTGAACGGAACACTGGACGGCACGATGCTGGGGAACCTGACGGGAGAGGACGTACATGAGGATGGAACGACACCTACTGGCCAGAGAGACAACAACCAGCAAGACTTACCTACTGCATTGCAAACTGGTGCTACACCGAATTACATCGGCGAACCCAACCTCGTCCACCCGTTGCGTATCAACGACGAGTATCAAGCTGAGAAGGAAGTTTCCGTGCAGAAACCGGAGGACTTGATCAGAATAGACGACGGTGGCAGCCCTCGCAAAGAAAGCCGTCTGTTGCATCAGATCTCGATGCCGGATCTAGAGGAGGAACACGAGGGTGAGGAGGAGGAGGACGGTAAACGAGTCGTGCTGACCGGAGTCACAGTCGAGTTCACACCCAAACACAACAGTATTATGTTCGGCGGCGTGGACGAGCGCAGTCAGACCTATCTTCCCGGTGGGGAGTACGCACAGTGCACCAGCGTGTACGTCGACGAGAACGCGACCCGCATGGCGCCCTACACGCTCGCCACGCAGTTCAATGTGTCGATGGCTTCCAGTGAGGAGGAGAGCGATGGTGAGGGCGAGGGTCGCTGGGAGTCCGGGCGCCCAGGCTCCTTTCCCTTCTCCCCAGGCACTGGTGACAGACACCGGCAGCGCAGCGTTCACAACCTGCAGCAGCTCGCCCTCGACATGGACGACAGATCAGGGTCGTCCAGGGGTGACCGCCGACACTCCATGCCCAAGTCAGTCCAACTCAAAGACGACGATGCAACCAAACCTGACCAAACCGGCCACGTCATGTCCAGGTCCGCTGACGCGTACATGATCAACCTGAACAACAACGCCGAACCGGACACCCTGCAGCACAGGGAACAAATGTTCAAGTCGAGCTCATCACACTCCAGCTTGAAGGACCATCAAAATGCCCTGGAAATTCCAGTGGGAAGTGTGTCTCCGTATAAAAGCCTGAAATTGAGGAAGGAGATGGAAAAGCGAGACAAACGCTACTCACCCAAAAAGGAGAAATCTGCTTCCCGGCGCAAAAGCAAGGACTGTGATAGTGAGCAGGTGAACAGCAGTGACAAAGATGGCGACCATCTGGTCATAGACGAGCTGGAAAATGAAAAGACGCACATCGCGACAACTCCTGGTGCTGAAGCTGCTGAAATGAACGAGTTTGAAGAGACCAGTGCTTTGCCTGGAAAACAGAGCTCGCCAAGCAGGCGAGAGCATCCGTCAGGTGAAAACAAGGTGAAGACTGTCATGCCCGACACAGAAAAATTCCTGCGTGATCCAATACTTGAGAAGATCAAATCCCTCTCATCGGGAACGTACATGCCAAAATCCCTTTCAGAGACCAGTTTGAAAAGTTCACTGATCGGTTCAAAGTCAGAAGTGCCTGACAATGATAGTGCTCTTACTGAAACCAAGTTTAAATCTCTGGGCGACATTCGAACTTTTAGGAAGGACAGTCAAGGGAACTTCGCGTGTGGTTCCGTGTTGTTGGGCTCGAGCAAATCACAACCCAATTTGGCGAAGATAGGAGGGAAATTATTGGACACGTCCTCTTTGGTGAACAATGCTGATGCCAATGACTCGCAGTCTACGAGTACCGAGAGGGCCAAGTCGGATGTGCAGTGCAAAGAAGCGCGCTCGCTTCTCACAGCGCACGGCATCGCCGAGCAGCAAGAGAACGACGAAGAGAGAGGCGCGGCCGACGGAGAGTCGCCACGACAAGTGATGAGCGAAACTCAACCAGCTGTTGCGCTGCCCGAGCAGAACGCAGTCGCACCCGCTTCCATCCCCAAACAAATCACGGCTTCCACTGACACACGCGGTGACTTACGCAAAACCTTCGCGGAGAAGGTCTCTCTGAAATTGACTTCAATCAAGCAGGCTGAGAAGGCAGCTGCTATTGCAGAAGAACTGGACGGCGGCAGAGCGGGCGGTCGAGAGAAGTTGAAGATGGAGGAGCACAGCAGCTCGCAGTCACTGACTGACAGCGGGCGCGGCGCCGACTCAGCTCGAGATGCCGAGGACTATGAGATTAGAAGCTTGAATCTGAGTCGGTCCGGGCGCAGCAGCCGCGATCCGTCTCTTCGGGACGCGGGCAGTCAGGACCCGAGCCTCGCTCAGCCGCGACCGCCCCGCGCGCCCGCCCCCCGCGTTGGCAGCAAAGTGATGGCCGCCAGGTAAAGCCGCATTCCCTCTCTTCTTGTGGTTCAAGTTCAGTTGTGTATGGTGTTTGGAAGACCCTATTTTTGAAGAACTTTGGCTTTTTGTCAGTTGCCAAGGGATTTACTCCAAAGCCACCCTCTCCCGGCATATTGTCTGCTGTTTCTGGACTCGCAGAGTGCAACATTGTGAGACCACGCTTCTGTGCTGAACATCGTAGAGTGTAATCAAATGCAATTTATGGACACTGCACATTTTGTGGGGATGTTGTGGAAATCTGGACGTTTCTATTCAGGCTTCGTTTTGAAAGACCCATGGAACCAATTGGGTATGTGGAAGAGAAGTTGTTATTGTGCTGTGCTTGCCAGTAGAGTAAATTTGTTCTGTATCGGTAGCAAATATCTGTAAGCTTTAAAACTTGAGTCATTGCGGGTATTCAGTTCAAAAGTATCGCACGGTACGTTGGGGGTGCAGCGGGTGAACTTCAGTTGCGCCTTGGTTACTGGTGTCTGTCGCAGTTCTTATTCTTTTTCACCGTTGTGGTTTTTATCACGGTTTTCAGCAGTTTACGTGACTGTGCAGGCATTGATGAAAACTCACTGAAGAATGGGTGACTGCAATCTACTTTCTTTCTCGGGGCATGACGGTGGCTTTGGGTGTTCTGTTCCCCTTTTCGCAACCCTGCATTCGTGTTGGAGATGCGTGAACGAGTTGTGTATCGAACACGACGAATCGGCGTTGTTTCGTTCGCTCGAAAATTTGGTCGTTCGGCTGGTTTGATCGTCGAGCATCGTTCTGGGTGTCAAGTCCATCAACACGTGGGCACAACTGAAAAGATCTTGAATTGACAAGGCGAATGACACTGTGCCAGCCATTTGTGGTGTGAACGATCGTCTGCATCGGAGGCCTGTGCTGTAGGAGATTTGTGCATTTCAGGAGACGGCGCTTCCGGCCGGCGTCGGGAAAGACGAGTCCGCGGGACAGCCCGCGCGGCGACACCTGCTCCCCCACCTCCCAGTCGCAGTCCTAGCGCCGCCGCCCGCAGCCGCGCGCTGCACCGACCCGCGCACCGCACTACGCAGTGAGTCAGGCTGGGTCGCTGCGAGAAACATGCGGGGGGGGGGGGAGGGGGAATGCGCGCGGTTTCTTGATTCTTCGTCACAACTGTCCTTCACTGTCACACTTTCGACGCTGGTCTGCTGCCTTTTGAGGTAGACTTGAAATTGATCTGTGTCTGTGTCACGTCATTGGCATTGCTCACTTTCTCTTTCGTTGCAGGAAAGATCAGTATTGTAAGCGCCTGCCATCCACACAATCCGACCCTCAACAGCAATGGATATCAGAAACCAACCTAGTCAGTCCACAAGTCAGCAGCGAGAATCCGAACTCTGCATTAGTGTTTCAACATTGCCACAATTGAACTTTTCTCTCAATCGCGCGTTTCGGTGTCGCCGAGCAATTGCATCTTTTTCCGTGTTGAAGAGAGTCCTTGGACAATGCGCTTCTAGGAAAGAAACGAAATGTGATATTTAGGAAATTTCTACTGAGAAGGCTAGAGAAGTGTGCAGTGTTGCCTGGAGTGTGAGTTCGATGGATACCTGTGTGTGCTTTTTGGCCTTTCCCTTTCACAGTGATATTTTTGTACTTACTTTGCAATTATTGCAATTTGCACTGTGGCCAAATGCACAGAGAAGAAGAGGTTGAAAACTGTCGCGACAATTTTTGGAGAGCTTCAGTTCCGTCTGTCCACTTATGCAACGTTGTTCCACTGTTAAATGTGTTGCTGGTTGTAAATATCACTTTTTATTCTATCCGTTGTTATCCATGTTGAAAAGAAAACTACTTTTCTGTGTTGGGGCATGAAAGATTTGGATTGGCCAGCGAATCATTCCAGATTGTCAGCTTTACGCAACTTCTGTGGTCCCGCACTTGCGAATCGGGCCTCTTCTTTCATAGCAAATGGGTGAGACACAAGAAAAAGATAACACTGTAAAACCTTCCCACACATTTCTATTGTACTGAACTTTACTTGCGTGGAAACGTATCTTGATCTCTTGATTCGTCTTCTAGTCTTGAGTGAAGAGAGTGCGCTGGACAATTGGTGTTGTGAGCATCTCTGTGAGATGTTCAGAAGAGGATTTTAGGAAGACACATGCACCAGGTGTGTGAAATGAAAGCGTTGTGAATGTTTAGAGTCAACTCAGAACTTGCAAGTTTCACTCCCGACAAGCTTTGCTGTCTCGGCTGTTGAAGGGCGATGATCTACTGCGTGACTGATGTCGAGCTGTCAGGGCGACTTCCATGTGCGCACAGAAACAAATGCGTCGGGGATATGTTTGTTTCTTTCAGTTCTGTGATGATACTTTTGGCTTTTTATGGGTGCTGAAGTTGATCCCCACAGCCATTTATGTCGTTTGATTTGGACATTCGGAGTGCATCCATTTATTTTCAGCATCCCTGGCCAGATTTTCAAAATTCATCTTCATCAAAGTGTTTGTATGTGTTGTATTTTAACCACTCGTTTGTTTTAGGATTGAACCAAATTATTGGTTGGAGTTTTCCTTGCCAACAGTACGCACATGCATGCATTGCCACGCTTGTTTTACCTTCTGTACAAAACATTTTTTGTGGCCAAAATGATTTTATTGAGTCTTGATGTGTGGCGTTTGGCGTAAATTTTAGCGACAAACTTGCGAGTGAAATTTATTTGTTGTGTTGCTGTTTTCAACAGTGCAGTATTACTTTATTTATTGTTTTCCAACAGGAACTGCGGATCTGTTGTGAATCTGCATCAACGAGATGTGTGTGAGGTCGAGTTGTCGTACGTTCTTGTGCGTGTGAAACAGGGTCGCTGAAGAGTCGAGTTAAAAACTGTGATGATTGTGTCGTTGGTGATGACGTGCTAGTTTGTTCGCTGACAGGTGTATGAGAAATCAGATTCTGTTACGTTTTTGTGCCACAGTGGCGCTTTGTGAGTGTGACCAAGCTTTCGTTTCACGAGATAGTCATCTGATACGCACCGGGCAACCGAGCTGTATGTGCGCAGACCGTGCGATGGACATCTGCTTCTCCGAGTGAAAAAGTGAATGTTTTGACATGTACGATCTCAATAGATGCGCGTCAAATCAGTCAGCGCCTTGTTGTCCAGAGACAGGGACTTCTGCCCCTCCCCGCCTACAAAAACCCCTGAAAAAGAGTCCCAGCCAACCCAGGTCAGCCTGAGATTTTCTCTGCAAGGGGTCCATCCGATTTTAGATTCGAAATCCAAAAACAAGAAACCAATGCCAGTCGCGCTTGCAACGCCAGGCAGACCGCGTTGCACTTGTTAACTCACTCCGAAAAACACATTTGGTCGAAATTTCTGGTGCTGGGAATTGCGGATGGCTTTCCAAGCAACAACACCAAGCGTGAAAAGATTTGATCTCAAAATGTTTGTGGTTTGCACCTTGGGCGCCCGAAAAAATACCTCTGCCTTTGTCTTCGTTTGCAGGAAAGGCAGATTTTTGCTTTGGTTGTCTTGGTGCTGAGAAGCAGCTGTCCCTCGCACAACATGCTGTGCACACAGGCTTTGTGAAGTGGAAGACTACGGATTTCGAATGCTTTTCAGCACGCTACTACGACCTGTTGTGAAACCAAATCGCTTTCATCATCTTTCGAATGGATTATTCAAACGAAATTGGACCGTCGAAGTGGAAGGTTGAGTGTGTAGTTGAACGCAAACGTGGTAGCATGCATAAATTCTGAATAAAAACGTTGAAGAAAGAACAGGAATTTTTGTTTTTCCTTGCGCGAAGCGCCAGGCACAAGAGAAGGTCGATATCAAAGCAGTGGCTGCCTGAAAGGACCCATTCCACTCCGCTGTTTCGGATACCAAAACAATATCCTACTATTTGGACGAATGCACGTGACGTGCATCTCGGCAAATGACCACCGTCTTTTGCGACGCAGCCCACAGATTCGCAGATTCGTGTGTTCCAACTCGTCCAGAAAAGTCCGAGAAGTTTCACACAAAGCTAAACAATTTGCATTGATCATGTCAATCCCTGTTATCAATGATAACACACTTTCATGCAGACAACCTTCGCACTTTTAAGTTCTCGCCGTGTCATTGTTCACGCAGTCCAGCACTGGAAAAGGCAGGACGCAATTGAAATGTCTTCGACGGACGTGGAGCATGAAAGCAGTGGCACCGAAGATGCAGCGGCCGATGTCGACACAACAGGGAAAGTGCCAAACGTTCCACACATTCTGCCACCGTGCAAAGTCTGCGAAGCTCAAGCCACTGGATTCCACTACGGAATTAATAGCTGCGAAGCGTGCAAGGTACATGCAGACATCCCGTTTTTCACTTGTGGACACACCGAGGAATGTTCATGAGTTTCAGCGAACCTGTTGGGTAATGTTTGTTCATGTTCAATTCCAGGGTTTTTTTCGACGCAGTATCCTCAGGAAGAAAGACTATCGGTGTTCCAAAAGTACCAAATGTCAGATGAAGCCAGGGAAGCACAAGTTGTGCCCCTTCTGCAGGTTCAAGAAGTGCCTTGCTGTCGGCATGTCCGTTGCTGGTTTGTCCACCAAATTTTCAAGAGTGCACGCGTGGTTCGCCAAAGGCGTGCGTCCTTACCACACGCTTGGTGCAATCACCATTGGTGTGTGTGTGTGTGTGTGTGTGTGTGTGTGTGTGTGTGTGTTGGCGCAGTCTGTGTCTGTGAACTGCTGCAGGGGGTGTCCGGCAGAAGTGTCAGACCCCCCCCCCGGCGGACATGTTTGGTCCCAGGTAATACCTATGCTGTCAACCAGCTGGATGCGGCAGGCTGTCGTGCACCAGTGCCAACTTCGGTTGGCGCTTCGCCATGCACCTTTTGAAGCCTTTTGTGTTTGACTTTTCATTTTGTCAGGAATAAAAACGGGTCGGTACACCCACGAGAAGAAAACAAAGGACATCTTGGAGTTGAAGGAATTGGAACGGGAAGAGTGCAGAGAACAGCCTTGTGATCTCTCGAGGAACTCTGACGCAAGCTATTATCTGAACATTGCGCGTGAAGTGAGAAAACAGTCGGATGAAGTTCTGGAGGAGGTCCATGCCGTTCGTGATTTTCGCAAGATTTCCGAAAAACAGAACCAGTTCTTGCGCGAATCAATGAGTGTGTTCAACGTTCAAACTGGCGAGAGTCTGCCAGGGTGCGAGGCTTACCACTCGTCTGCTCCTCAAGAACGGCCCCAACACACAGATCACCAGACAGAACCAGTTTACATAGGGTTCAGCCAGAAAGAAGTGAATCCAGACGAGAAGCCGTTGAAGGTTGAGGGAAGCGCGAGGGATGTGAAGGTGACTTGGTTCAGAACGATCGAGTTCGGCATCAAGTGCATCGTCAGGTTTATCAAAGCGATTCCTGGATATCGGGAACTGCACATCGATGACCAGCTGAACCTCATCAAACGTGAGTTCAACATCATCGTGAAGTGCTTCAGGTTCTTGCTCACTTTTAATTCATAATTTACGTCACCCTTTCGAAACTGATAATTTTTTCTGCGCTGCAGACTCCTTCCTCGAGGCGTGGCTGGTGTCGCGACACAAGGCGTTCGACACGGAGAAGCGCGTCTATACGGCGGCGAACGGCTTCACGCTCGACATCGGCCTCGCCGTGCACCGCGACATGTTTAGCCTCGTGCTCCGAAACGTGCGCAAACTGCAGACGCTGCGCCTCAACCAGGAGGAGACCTACATCCTGCAGGCCGTCGTGCAGCTCTTTCCAGGTCTGATCTCCGGGCGTGCGCAACAAAGCCGGTCATTGAGCTTCCGACAAAATTGATTGTACGAGCACAACCATGAAACTCATTCACGACTGCTTTTTCCCATTTCAGACCGCTGTGAGATGAAGCACCGTGATCAAATTGAGAAGCTTCAAGCTCACTACCTGCAGATCCTTCAGTGCCTTCTCCAAGTCAACCACCCAGATGAATCTCTCATCCTGCCAAAGATTCTGTCCATACTGACCGAGATGAGGAACATCACGAACGTTTTCTACAAAACCAGTTCTCAAACGGCCGGGAATCTGCCTCTGATCAAGGACTCCGCTCCCTTACTCATGGAGATGGTCACCACAGTGCAGCATGAATAGCAGGAACGTGCAGGCCACTTCCGTCTACCTCACCCCGCGTGCTTGTTGTGATACATTCTAGTTTTGCGTGCTCGAAAAAAAATGAAGACGGAAGAAGAAACAAGAAGCAACAACAAATTCCTCCAATTTCCGCACCTTGTCTCGCGCACGGACAGAAGAAAAGTTCACAGGAAACCGTAGTGAAAACTCGCAATCAAAATTTGTTGTTTGTTTTTTTGCGATAAAAGACGAACTGTTGGCCCAAGGTATTTCAAGATTGTCACCAGACTTGAGCAGACCCACAAAGTTATCCAGGATCGCAAATCGCCATCAGACTGGCAACACGTCTGCGACGAATCCCGTTTTCAAGTCAGCACGAGCCACGGCAAAGCACTACTGGAAAATATCTGGGAATTCATGAAATGGGACGATGTCGGATGTCAATCAAAAGTGTCTCTCAGTTCACAAATCTTTTATCTCTGTTCACTGAAGAACAAGCCTGTCATTTTGTTCGATGTTTTGGTTGCCAGACAGAATCGGTGCGAATTTATTTTCCAAAAACGACCAAAGTTCAAGGTGTCCCTGCGCACAAACACTTCACTCAAACGTCAGTACACGAAAAAAAAAGAGAGGATTAACAAGGAGGTTTTGTTCGTGATTCCGGGACACCTGGGAGAATTCAGAGCCCGCCGTGCCTCCTTTCTTCAAAAGTTAGCAAGGTATCCAAATCAAAAATGAAGAGAAAGTTTTGTCAAGCACGTCCAGCTGTCCAGGCAGGAAACAAACCCAGGTGATGGATCATCAGGAACTTGTGCAATTTGAGTGGCAGGTGAAACGAACAATAGCTTTCTGATGAAATTCATTTTGTTATTTATTCGAAGATACATGCAGGTGAAAATATACAAACGAGTCAACTAAAACTGGCACACCCGTTTCTTCTTCACAAATATTTCAAAAACTGGTTTGTTTCAGAAGCTTCACAAAGCAACAATTTCAAACATTTCTCAGCTTTCTTGATCTGATCATGATCAGAATTGGATGCAGCAGTGTAAGAGCAGTAACAATGACCAGGAACACAAACATCTGAAAGGGAAAGAATGCAGAAAAACTTGTTTTGAGGTCAAAAGAGAACAAAAAGTTTTCTCAAAGAATTGTAAATACCTCAGTGAAGTTGTCGTTTTCAGCCCACATGAGCAGCGGCACCTGGAGAAACTGCACTCCAGACCCGACCAGCATCATGATTCCCAAGAGCTTGCCGAAGTGCACGATCGGGAACCTGCCGACATTTCCACAAGTACAAATGTTCATTGTTCGTTTACACTTGTTTCCTCAGCACAAAACACCGAAGGTTCTCCATTTGAACCAGAAAAGAGGCACTGGACGCTCAGTACCAGTCATTGGGGTATCTGAGAGGGGTGGCTCACAGAGGAGACCTCAGACTCCATGGGTTTCCTTGACTCAAATGGCAACCTCAGGTTCAAGGGTCATCTCAGACTCAAATTTATGGTTTTGAGTCCAAGATACTCCCACGAGTCCAAGATACCTGTTTGAGTTCAAGATACTCCAACGAGTCCAAGATACCCCTGTGAGTCCAATATACCCCAGTGAGTCCAGGATACCCCAATGAGTCCAAGATACCCCTTTGAGCCCGAGAGTCCCAAGTCTGACTTTTTCGTGTGAAGTTCGCGTTGCCTGAGGCTTTTGCATGAAACCTTGTTGTGTTGATTGTTGTCTACTTACACAAGTGGGATGAATGCGATGGCAGTGCCGTACAGAGCAGGCAGAAAGAAAATCTCCAAAACGAAGGTCAGGTAGACGGTTGCTTCGACCTCAAAGATGTTGGCGATGCTCAGTCCAATAGCGAAGCAGCTGGTTATGAGAAGTGAGTATTGTCCTGCCCGGGCTTTCACCCAGAAGTCGCTGTCTTCAGGAGCTGCAAAACACGTGTCATCTTTGCATGGTCCGTGGTTCGTCCCACAAAAACACTCGAGCAGCCGGTCTGCTTCAGCTCCAGTTGGGCTCACAACTGACCGGTGACCAACCTTTAGAAATCACAACGTACGTATTCAGATGTATCACCTTGATATTTTTTCTTGAAGAAGTCCGAGATGAAGCCACTGAGAGGTGCGGTGCCCACACAGCCCAGGGTCATGAAGCCGAACACACTCGTGAAGTCTCCAACTGAAATCACAATTCAATTCTTGAACCAGTGAACCCTCATGTTCTTGGGGGAAATGAGAACAATGGTTCATTGGTGCGCAAGTTGAAAGTTGCCTTTACCTTTGTCATCGTCATCTGGGAACAGCTCCGACAGCCAGGGAACCATAGTTCCCAAAAACACATTGTTCCTCATGTGCAGCAGACAGAACCAACTGACATGACTGATGTACAGCAACGAACACAGACATTCCTTCAGAGTTTTCGTTTTCGTAGTTCCTTGAGCTGATATTCCATCCTTTTCCTGAAAACGACAATGAGGTTGAGTCTTGCATGCGCCCGATTTTGAGAGGAAAATATTTTGAAATGGTCGACTGCACTTGGAACCGAACTTCGTTAGTCGCTTTTGTACTTCGGCTCAAGCTTTCCAACTGCACACTCACCATAAGTTGGGATTCCTTTGTTTTTTCAACTTTGTTCTTTTGTGGCTTTTCTTGCCCGACTTTGAACTTCGGCAGCAGCAGCAGAGTATTGATGGTTCCAACAATCCACAACGCAGCCAGAATCAAGAGACTCCACTTCCTGGAGAAACCTTTGTCATGGAGAATCTGTAAAGAAAATGAAAAGTCAATTTTCCACTCTGTTCCAAATGTTTGTGAAGTTTAGGTTATCATTCTGCACGTGAACGTACCAGCACAAGAGTAAACCAGAAGCCAATACTGTTCGCTCCACCGTTGAACATTCCAATGAAAACTCCAGTTTTAGAACCCGCCAACTCAGCCGCCTGTTCCAAACAGAGCGACACAAGAGAAAATACTGATAGAAAGTCGAAGGAGAGTCTACCATGGACAAAAACAGAACTTTGAATTCTTTGATCTTGTTGAAACCTACATGGCAATTTGTGGTCAGGATTGTGATTGCTGTGGCTCCATTCAAAATGCATCCCACGAACACCAACCAAGACAAATCTGAGGGATGAAGGCACATGCAGCACGATACAGAAATGTCACCACGGAAATGTTCACAAACCAACAAGAAATCAAATGGTTGCAAAAATCCGTGCCATATCCTTTCGCAACTTTGTCTGCGCCTTTCACGTCAGAGATACTTGTGCCATGGACTCGGAAGTTCTGGTGGTGGTTGCGGTATACCTGGAGATGCGAATCCCCACGACAGCAGCCCAAGGACGGAGATCACGCTGAAACAGAGAACACGTCACAATGGAAGTGAAGCAGTCGCAGTGCATTTTCGATGAGCTGTCTGAAACAGACTCCAACAATTCAACGGCAACCTTCGTTTCGAATTTTTGATGGTTTCTGTTCTCACTCTCTCGAAAAATTATTTCTCTCACGGAACTGATTCTGTCGGGTTCAGCATTGCCGGTATTCATACTGACCTCAAAAATATTCTGGTTGGAAGCAAACCGACATGATCAAAAAGAACACCGACAGGGAACGAGGCAATTCCCATCATCGCGATTCCCAGAGTGAAGGCCAGATTGAACGTGCTCGATCGTTCTGAGCAGTCCTCCTCCAGCTCTGTCTTGTTGCCCTGGAACACCCAATGCAAAATGAACGACCAGAGACACCTACGCATTCGTGTTCCGTTTGTGTGTTACGAGTGACATATTTTCCCAGAAAATATAGTTTGCTCGCGAGAGTTACCGTGGTGACATTCTTGTTGGTGCACTGCTCAGAGTAGATGTCATCTTGCTCAAATGTGTACAAGATCGGTCCCCATCCGAATATGGCTCCTCCCATCAACATGCACTCCAGCATGCAGATCGCCAGGCTGAGGACACTTTTCAGTTTCTGTCGCAGAAAGGAACACAAGAAACTCATTTTGTCATTGTATTGCCTTTTTCCTCTGCAGTGGTACTTGCAGGAAATCAAAAGTGACTCAGAACAGTGAGTCTTGCAAGTAACACTGCAGATATATTGAACCATAACAATGACAAAATGGTCACGGCAACGGCAACGGCAACACAACACAGAATTCTCAGCTTCAAGAGTTCAACCAAATCCAACAATTCGGAAAAAATTTGCATCTGTTTGACATTTCCTTCCAAGTTAAAAACTGTGCAGGTGAAGACAGAACCTGCCGAGTTCCAGGGTAGGTGTGACTTCAGAGCATGACGCTCGCGCATCAACCTGTGGAACTCAAATTCCCCACAACGTTTGGGCAAGATCATCCTGAGTTTCTAGTTCTTGCCACACAAGGAGTCGCTTGTGCGTAGGACAGCACAAGTGGCACCCATCTCGGTCAACTTTTTCAAACTGTTGGCTTCAAACGGATTTTCTTTCTGAGCTGATTGCAAGAAAGGCGTAAAAGTGCATGTTGAACTTACCATTTTCAAGTTGTGTACAAGCAACAGATGTCCAAAGCTAAGAATCTCAACGCTGTGCAGAGTAGCATACAAACACAACGAAGTTCAGGGGTGGACTCGGGGGAGGGGGGGCGCAAACGTGACCACAAAGTCCGAAATATTTTGCACGTGAAAAGTACAATTCTGTGTCTGTGGCACAAATGGACAGATGTCAATCAACTTTTTTTCTGGGGTCAAGGAGAGAGCGACAGTTTCCCGTGAATCCGCCTCTGGGAGTTCCATGGTTTTTGAGTTTGTAATCTATTGTCACTTGATACTGCCGCTGATGCTCCAACTCCATTCGAGTAGCTCGTCAGAAGTGTTAAAGTGAAGCAATAAAACACAACTTCAGCAAAGCAAGTATGACAAGTGTACATGTAGAACAAGGTCAATTGAAAGCCTTTCAAAGCTTGCGCCTCGACTCGCGTGGCAGGACGAAAAGTGTGTTTTGGCAGTTTTTCCGCTGGACTGCCTCAAGATGTGCACTGATTCGCTCGTTTACTGTTACAGTCCAAAGCGATAGTTCGAGGAAATTCATTCTTCTCCATCAGAATTGCTATTGTGAACGCACGCAATTTATCCTTTCATGATGCAGGTGTTGGTTCAGCCCGTCTGGGTGAGTCCCATCCCCTGCAAGCGTTTTGCTCGCCCTCTCCCGACCAGATCCTCGATCGGCCCTCACCACAAGGAATGTCTCAAAACAACAATACACTTGCGTTTGCTTGGAAATGCTCACTTGTGGACGCACCAATAACCAATACACGCACTTGTTACAATTCATGCTTTTGGGGTGGAAACAAGGAAAGGGGTCTGAAATTGTTTTGTTGTCTCTGCATCAAACATTCAACCGGGGGCAATTTCTAATTCTGACAAAGTTTCATGTGAAAAATATAAATATTGCGCGAGTCAAACTTTTCATGAAGTTTTGATCCAGTGCGCACAGATTCACCCGCGAAGTTTCCGGCTGTGGTGCTGCCACCTGTCAGGAGATGTTTGACGCCCCCAGATGGCGTTTCTCAAGATGGCGGAGCAAACGGGAGAAGAAACGCTGATGATATGGATTTCGCTGAAAATAGACGAGGTAAATGACATGGACAACAAACTGGGCACCAATATTTGCATAAAAGCAAGGTGGCGTCAACGGAGTGAGTGCGTTGTGTAACACCAAAAAGCAGTGGACGAATGTGAACAAATGGAATGTCCGATCAACATCTGAAGCTTCAATCAATCTGGATTTGGTTGCACTTTCGGCTTTGGTCGTTCTCCCTTGCCCAGTTTGCAGGTGATTGGTGCCCGTCTCTTGGGATTCATTTGTGGAAGGGCAAAAACCAAAATGTGACAGAGCATCACATTGACAGCCAGGCCGATGCTGGTGTTCGTGTGTGGGGCCCAGGCAGAGGGTGATGACTGGGGGACGGGGGGATGGCTATGGTGGGGTGGGGTCGTCAAAGTGCAGACAGATGCACACGTGATGGATTTTGAGAAATTTGTTTCACCTACGAGTAGATCTACGTAGATGCCCGTCAATTCGTATGATGCCTGTTGTGCGCTGATGTGTCGACACAAAATCAACATGACGTTTAGAACTAGATTCTACAGTAAAGGGCCGCCAGAGTTTCTGTTGATCAAGCCCAACCACACCCGTGTGGAGTGAGAGTCCTTCACTAACTTTCTTTTCGATGTGTGTAGAGGTGGTGTGGACAAGAAATTTGTTCAAACCAAGGTTGAAAATTTCAGGTAATAAACGCAGCTGATTTCTTAAAACAGGGAGGCAAGGGAGGTTAGATCTCGTAACATTCGTTGCTGCACACCCCGCTACGCAGTCAAAAATTATCCTTTGGGGCAGGGCCCACTCCCGTTTCAAGCATTTTCGGAGATCATCGAAAAACTTCACAAGCACCACAAGCGCTGCACGCTCTACGATCTCTGATCTCATGTTTTGTTTTTGCTCAGAGAAGAAAGGGTGTACACAGAATAGCTGCAGTTGGGTGTGCTGTTTGGTTGTTGCAAGCAAAGGCCTTCAAAACGAAAAGCTTTCCCAAACAGAGAAATATCACCAACACCATTGATCAAAAAAGAATCACCCGTTGATTTGGGATTCCTTATCTTGGGGATCTGACCCCTTTGAAGCGCTCCCGTATGAAATGTGCGCCTTGTACTCGTACTCCCATCCCCAATTGCCTCAACAGAAATAACAACGCTTTCGTTTAAGTGGAAGTCTTGCAGTCAAACGGGCCGCAAAAATGATTTGATCATCACGCAATAAATGTTCATTGATTCACTGTGGTTCGTCTTTGGCCCACTGTGACCGTTTTGTTGAGCATCAATTTGTTTTTAATAATGTATGGGCTTCGTTGAGAAAGTTAATTTTCTGTCGTGCTCAAATTGGCCTTGCTGATAGCCAAAAAATGCCAACATTTGAAACGCAAGTGACGGTGTTTTCGATTCGGGAGGTGGGAAAAGTTTGTAATGGTGGCGAAGCATGAGTCCTTGAGAAAGGTTCGACAGTTCTGCGGAAGTTGACAACTCTTCTGTTGCACGCTGAACAGCAGCTGCGTCCCATGCGCAAAGAACAAATGTTGAATCGCTCTGTTGCGACGCCATCTCTGTGGAGTCCTGCCGATTCCGCGACACGTTTGCAGTGGGAAATTTGGTCACAAGCAGCGCCGGTTGTGGCTTTGGCACACTGTCATGTGCTACGTGCAACGATGTCAATTTCAGTCAATGTCTGTAAATAGGGAGTGTGTGAACTTCACAAGACACGCAAGATTAACTTTGCTCCAGAGAGTCGTTGTTCTCAGGACGTTCGTCAGGAAAGGTTGGAGTGAAATATGGACCTGAAAGGAACAAGAGTTGGTGTCAAAAACAACTTGCAAGGTCACTTTGTTGCTTGTGCAACGATGAAGTCCACTTTCGAAATTCTTGTGTTTCAGGGGATTGGTCGTGAATCCTCGATGATTTCCAGAAAACTCGCGGGGATCATCTTTTGCTGAAGAGACGAGTATGGGACAACAAGAGAGCCGGACAGGTGAGGACAACTTGAGATCGTCGTCGAATATCGGCATCATTCTTACATTTTGGAAGATGTCGCTTCAGTTCGCAACGCTGAGAAGTTTTGCTGCACAAGTTAGGGGGTTTTGGTGCTAATTTCATTCAAGCAGCATGTTGGAAACGATAGAAGAAGAAATCGAGGAGCCTGTTGAAGAAGAATGTGGTGACTTTGCCGTTTTGTTCCGTTCTGCAACTTGTTTCAGTTTGGCGTTGAACGTGGTGACATCGAAGGACATTGAAATTTTTTCAGATGTCTATCGCCTTGTGATGCACATCAGGGTGATGGACCACTGCAGGGAGGGGGAGGGCGACCGACGTTGAACATTTAGTGTGTTATCCGTCACCCCCATTCCCATCACTTGAGGAAAAAAAACAAACTCGGGTGTGGAGTGGAGATCCTGCTGGTGGCAAATGCCGACGGTGGCCCAAATGTTTTTGCGTTGTTGAAATTGCACTCTTGATGTTTCAGAGGGCATGGCCCCGCCCCTGTTTCCTCAGGTCCAACCAACGAAATTTGTGGATGTCAAATCGTCCCTTCGAAACCCCAACACAAAATTCACTCCAAGTCCCAGAAACAGGTCAATCAAAAAGAAAAACACGTTTACAGAGAACAAAACTTGCTGCTCCCCCCAACACCACACACAGACGCGCGCACACACACACACACACACACACACACACACACACACTACATCCCGAAATAAATTTGTGTTAGGTTCCTTCTCGGGGTGCTCTTGTGTCCGACCTGTCACTGGAAAGTGGAAGCGCTCTGAGGGCAGGATCACCAGTTCAGTCTTTTTGTGATGACATGCGCACTGTCATGTTTGCAGGTTCCCCAAGTGTGTCCAAAAGGGGCAGCGATGTGCCGCACACGAGAGCAGCCTCGTCAGGCAGCGAGAGTCCCGCGGTCGAGCAGCCGGGGCGCCGCCGCATGCAGAAGCTGCTGCGCCGCGCGCAGACATCGCTGGACCCGCGGCGCCGCGCCTCGGACCGCTTGTCGGGAAGCAGCGAAGGCGGCTTGCGGCGCGGCGGCGGTGATCTGGACTCACACTCGTCAGCTTCGTCAGTGGAAGGAACGCCGCCTCGTCCCATCCCCGCTGCGCACAAACAGGCCGGCCTCAAACGCCAGCACGATCAGGTGGCGGGCAGCTCGCCTGACGCGAGGCCGGCACTGGCTGCGGAGCGCATGTCCACGACTTCCAGTCAGCTGTCTGAAAGCGGAGGCGTGGCGCTGGCCGGGCAGGGTGCTCTCATGGTGGACACTGCAGACACTGGTGGTGAAACTCCACAAGACAGTGAAGGAGTCGGCTTGGTGGCGGCCAATCTGAACTATCAAGGCCCGACTCCCTTGGTGGAGAGACGAGGGCAGCATCCAGCCGACGCATCCATCGCTTCTCTGGCAAAAGCCAAACCGGTGACGGTCGCCGCGTTCAAACCAACGCACCCTTACTATCCCGGGAGTCAACCCGTTCCATCTAGTCACAGTCAGAAATCCAGGATTGAAAACAGTGAGTCTTCCTCATCGATAAGGAGTGAAACTGACTCACACGCCGTGCAAAAAAGCAAATTTTCGGCACAAAATGGAAACGCAGTCTCTGATGACAGTCGTCGCAAAGATGTCATCACTTCCCCGGATCTCGCGGAGGTGCTGGATCTCATCGACGTGCACTTCAACATGGCGCACGAGAATGAGCCGGAGAGCAGCGACACCAGCAACATCACATCCCCGGAACTGTTCGGGAGTCTGAGCGGGAGAGCGGAGCGCACGGCCACTTTTGTTCAACCCGGAGGTATCCTGGCCACGGAGAACGGCGCTGTGCTGAACATTTCTCCGCGAGCGCGAACCCGAATGCATCACAAACAGGACTCACCCAAAGTGCGAAGGGTCATCAAAGCGGATATCCTCGATTTCGACCGGGACAGCCCGAGTCCGGAGCGTGAGGACGCGACTCGCGGCCTCAGGTCCGAGTTTGACGGGGCTTTGAGTCAGCAGCGGCGGCCGCAGGCGGACCGCGTCGTGAGCGGGTTGGCGAGCGGCGGCAGCTCCATCATCTCCACCCCGGACGACGTGGACGTGTTCACCGACGCCGGATCCCTGCAACACGGCGGCCTCAGCTCCATGGAGAGTTCCTACATCTCGGCCATGGAGAGCCACCCTGAGACGGAGACGGACGAGGTGGCCACCCCGGACTCTCTCACCTCCCCAGACAAAACGCTTCTTGTTTCTGGCAGCCCAGCGCAGTCCTCGAGCAGTACTTCCCCATCGGGCACTGAGTTACACAGGACAAAACCGAGTTCAGCCTCGACCCCGCGACCTCACAAACCTGTGAGGGCCGAATACAACGTGTCAACCACCGCACGCGTCTTGGGACCTGACGCAGGGAGACGGTCCAGAAACACATCAACTGCGGATTATGAAAACGACAACAATAGATTTCCTCACGAAGACATGTCCAAGTCCTTGATTGAACCGAAACGAGAGGTTTCCACTGAAATCAACAAGCACAGCGTTTCGTTCGAGTCCGGTCTGGAGAGCGTTGGCGGTGGGGACAACAAACCTTCCGAGACGATGCACTTCATAACGAGCGTCAAGGACATGTGCCTCGACTTCTCGCGGCGTCTCGGACTGCAGACCGCCGCCGCGGCGGACGAGTCCGTCGAGACCGAGTCGACGTCCGACAGCGGCATCATCCGCGACCAGGCGCCGCTGTTCACAGAGGGCGCCGCCTTCGCCGAGAAGCAGCGCTCCATCAGCGCCAAGGACTTCTACAGCAAGTTCAACACGTGGACGGGCGGCGCGAGGCAACGCAAACAGCGCCGCAGCATCGGCTGCGAGCAGGTGTGTGGCTTCTGGGCTGACGGAACAAACTAGAACCATTCACATTCTTTGCGAAACGTTTGGTAGACTGGAACACAGATTCCCCGTACATGAATGTACCTGTTTCTTGTTTTGATGCAGACGTGGAGGGAAACGGAGCACCGACCTGCCGTATCGACCGGCTTCAAGAAGAGACCCAGATATGCCAGCGACGGGGGTGAACTCATCAGGTAGTCTGCAGTTTCCATTCTTGTCCCGACGAAGCGTGCACATTGTTTTGGAGGTGGGACTCTGACTTCAGAATCCCTCCAATCTGACCCTCAGAAGAACGTTGGTGTTGGGTATTTGCCCGGTTCAGCTTGAACTGGATCCCAATCTCGCTGCAGAAGTGTCCCCGCGTCTCCGACGGACGCCCCGACGGCCGCGCAGCTCGTCGGCGGCTTCAAGCGGCCTCCGTCCCGCAGCGTGTCGCTCGAGCAGGCCGTCTCTGTGCCCAAGTCCGTGCCCGAAAAACTAGACTTCAGTCAGCTGGAGAAATTTGAAGGTGAGTTGGCAGTACTCGGAGATGCTTGTGGTGAACTGAATGCACCCAATATTTGATTGATGAAACGAATCAAACGTGAAACCAAATTTGATGTTCATTGTTGGCTCGGACAACAGAAATAATTCCACTTGATGTTTGCACAACCAGAGAGATCGAGATGAGAGCGAAAGTGCGTGCACGTCAGGTACATTTCCATCAGCTTGTGGCGTGTTACCATCAATGCCATAACAGTGTCAACCCGGGAAAACAGGAGCATTGTATGGTGTATGTGTATCCCAGGGTCGAGTGCGTGCTCTCCCTCTGCCCATGCAGTCGGGCGTAGCTTCTGTGCTTCTCCAGCAGTGGCTCCTTTGGTGAATTGCAAGTTAGGTGTGACAGTGAAGGAGATGAGAGCTGCTGCCCAACTAACAACAAAGATCCTTAGTTAACAACTAATCATTGGAGGTATCCTCATGGTGTACCTAACGATGTGTGACAATTTATTAATTTGCTGCCCAAAGAGTGTGTTGAAGGCTTTTCAGGTAACTTAGCCCAAGGCTTTGCTTGACGAAGGCCGTAACATTAATTCATACTCCCTTCTGCATTTGTCCTTCACGACTCAGTGGCATGGTTTTCTGATGAATTACAGCAATCATCCCTCTCCAAGATTTTTGGAAACTATATGTTTTTAGTTTGTCTCCATTGTGTCTTCAACCGCATTTTGTTTTGATCTTTGTTTGAAGAGGGGTTTTCGAAATGTTTTTGGCGTCTTCATGACTTTTTCGGAGCAATTTGCGTCTTGAATTTGCGATGGAATGTCACAGCAGTTCAGTGACGACCATGTTCAACAATTACTTCTGCGGCAGGTCACATGTTGGTGCAGTGGTTGACGTCCAGCTTCGACGAGCAGCACTATCTCTTCTACATGTTGTCCAAGGTGGACATCCGGGTTCTCGTCATCCAGTTCTGCACGCACATGCTGGCCGCCGGTGTCATCAAACGGCTCGAGGAGGATGAGGTCGCCAGTCCTATTTTCAAGGTACAGCTGTATTCCAAGCAACAAGGCTTTCTGGACCTGCAAGATCGTCACATGCTCTGTGTTTGAACAACGTACCCTGTCAGGTTATCTTTGGGGAGGAGCCCACTGGTACCGAATTGGCGGTTTCCGCCCTGCTGCAGAAATTTTGAGAGAGGTGGTAAAATCTTCACCTGAAATTTCTTGCCCAGAAAGGAAAATTTTCAATGATGGGCCTCAAGCTTTCAGTCAAAAAAGACCCCTGCTCCCGCCCCCCCCCCACTTCCAGAAATGAATATTCAGGGAGGTGTCCATGTCTGCAAAAAAGAGACCAGCTGTAGCAACGAATGTTTTTGTTGAAGTCGGGCATCTGTCTCCAGGGTGGAAAGGCATTGCAGTACCACAAGAGAAACAAAGGTGCATTGACGGTACCTCTTGTCCTGACAGAATCTTGGCCAGGTGCTTCAGACTTGTGACATTGGTCAAATTGAATGTTGTAGACTAGCACTTGCAATAATTCTTGCTTGCGGCTATCGAGTTCTTGTTCTGGACAAAAAAAGTGTTGCTTGAGAGAATCGCACTGGATTCTGAAAATTCATATGCTGAAAGAACACAGCTGTACTCAGCAAGGCATGACGGCAACAAAAATGATAAATGTTTCTTTGGCTCTTCTGGTGGAAGGGCAGATGTTTCAGTGTGCTCTTTTGGTGTGCGTTTGCAGCCCGACTGCATGTACTACTGGGCGCACTCAGAAAAGATTCTCCAAAAGCTGGAAATTTTGCCAGTCAGCAAACCGGCGTGGCCTGACGAGAGCCAGACAGACTCAGCACCCACCAGGGAAGAGCTGACAGGTAAGTGTGTGTCTCATTCATTTGAAGCGCGTGCAGTGAAAGCAGAATTTCTCCCAGTTTAATTTATTTCGCGCACAAACTGAGTGGATCTATTTTCCTCGTTTGTGCCCTTTCGTACCGCCGGAAGACTTTTCACAACCTTGTACTGTATGGGTTTGTTTGTGGAAATGTCAACCAGAATTGGGAAACTTCCGCTTTGAACAAATCAACCTGGGGTTGGGATTGGAGTTGCGGCCCAGTTTCAGGCTGGAATTTCTCTCGTTGCACCCCTGAAAACTCTATCGTATGATTTGAGTTGCAACACCAGGCGGTAAAAGTCTTGGCTTGAAATGCCAACTTGTCTATCCTTTTGGCAACTGGTTTGTGTGGAAAAATGCTTTTTTCCTGGCGGTCTGTGCAGAGAACAACATGCCTGTTCTGTTTTTGTGTTGTTCTTTTGTTTTTCTTTGCAGTCTAAGAAAAATCGCCCCCCTCCCATCACACCTGCACGCAAAATCTCGATAGAAATCCTCAATTTTGAAACATTTTGGAAGGGGTTTGTGTTGATGAATTTTGTGTGCGTGTAGGGAGAGGGAAGGTATGTCCAAGGCTGCACGAACACTCATGTTTTGATTTTGCCGGGAAACTGCTCCATTCTGTTGGGCACCAACAAAGCATTTTTTCACGTCAATTCATTTTCCAGAAAAAAACTTAAGAATCACTCCCCTTCTATTTTATTTGTGCAGCTTCGTTGTGTGTGTTTGATTTTGATTTCCTGCTTCATCACCTTTTTCAGAACCACCTGCGAAACTTTCTGGTAAGTTTCATTTCGATCCATTTTATTCGCTGTTGAGGTGGAAGGTTGTATTTTGTGTCTCTTCGTTTTCCTTTGGCACCGGAATAGCACTGATCGTGAAAGAACAACGTACGTGTAGTTATTTGACGCGCAAGCAGTCCAGACCAAACGTCGAACCGAATGTTGACGTTGACGTATGGAATGTTCCTGTAGCTGGTACACCGGTATTGATCTGTGTAGAAGCGCCCACCCATAGAGGGAATTCCCCGTTACCTTTGGTGGCAGTATGACTCACGCTGTCATTCTGCGTGTCCTTTACAGCACCAGTAGATACGTTTGCCAGCTGGGCTGAATCCAAGTTATCGACGGGGCAAAAATTGAGCAAGAGATTGTTGAACAGAAAAAGTCCTGCGATTAACCTGAACAGAAAAGCGACCAACTGTTGCATCCTTGTCGCGGCCACTTTGTTGGGCGGCAATGATTCATGAACTCTAAAGAATTCTGTAGATGGCCATCAGTTGGATGAATAAGCAAGTACAAAAAGAGAATGATTAACACCGTACACAAGGAACATATGTTCATGTTCCCTTGGTGAAAAACGGAAACATGTTTGGTGTGAATTCAATGCATATTGACATCCAACGATTCCGCAAATAGATCTCAATTCATGCGGTGTTGCAAAACTGGCATGACTCACACTTTGAAATAAACGGAAGCGTTGTCTCTCAAATATTTGCATACACGATTTCAGGCATTGGCCAGACTGGAAAGAGAAACTTTAATAATTGATGCCCCTTTCAAAACTGTATTTGAACACGACTGAAATGCTTCTGACAGCTTGCAAAAGCAGAGGGTTCAGCTGACGATGATCTCTTGTGCATCATTGATTTTGATTCACACTCTGGATTTGTGTGAGCGTCGCTGTCACCCGTGACAGTATGAGTCATCAAAACTTCTCGTCAACTGGTATTGATTCAAGGTGCAGAAGCAGTTCGCAGGTGTCTTTGAAAGGGCCAGCAACTCATCAGAGTCTGTGATCGTTACATTACCTGATGTCGCTGTGATGCCGCAGCAGCGACGGCTGAGATTTTTGTGTTGATGGGGATTTTCCCGTGTTTTGTCTAAAATTTCCTGGAATCAGCACGAACCGAAGACAACTCCACTGGAAGTTGGGAGTGACGATCAGTCGCGTCGGGACTCGCACTGCTGGTGCACGCAAACTGACAGGCGATCACAAGGGAATCAAATTGAGTGTTAACATCGCTCAAACACATCGCAGTCGATGATGTAGGAATTTATTCAATCACTGCAGTTTGGAAATCAATTCAGTGGGATTCAGAAGGAACGCATTGAGAGTGATCGAAAAAGGACTCAAGGCGGTGTGCAGAAGAAATGCCGTCCATTAAAATAGCGTGCGCGCCGCAGGCCGGATTGACATGGAAAGCGTATTACAACATCGAAACGGGTAAAATGCAAAATGCATAAATTTGGCTTTGAGACAAAAAAAAAATTGCGGCGAAGTTGGCTTTCTTCTCTCAAAAGAAATTGCGAGTCGTGTGAAGTGTAGGTGCCTGAACTCGTTCAATTCAAAGAGCACGGGGAAGCTAAAGGATCCAATTACTGATGTTGACCTTATCTTTTGTTGAAATTGTCATTGATTGTTGCAGACAATCAAAGTTTGGTGCTTGGATTGAAACGGGAAATGCGAGAGGAGTTGGACAAACAAAAGGTAAAAATTTCATTCCGTGTTTCTTTCCCCTCTGATTTCCGAAATCGAAACTTTGAACTCAAGCACGCAAGTTAGGTATGATGTGATGTTTTTATCTGAGCCGATCATTTTTGCAGAAAGAGCACGAGTTGACACTGCTGAATGTGAAGGGCGAACAGACCGCCAAGATCGCCGAGTACGACCGGAAATTGAAGCATCTGGAGCAGGAAGTGGAGAAGTACAGGATTCTCGCCGGTATCGAGAGTCTGACGCTTGGACTGGGTGAAGATGTGTCAGCCCAGCAGAGCGCACCAGAGAAACACACTTCACCTTCGCCTCATCAGTCGCCACAAGAGAAGGTAGGACATCGTTCCTGCTTCACCTTGTGAACAGTCATTTCGTGGGAATTTCAGTGTTTCTCAGCTCACTCCTTGTGTGCGAATGCTCATCACCAGGGGAGAAGTAATTGGACAAGGTTGGAGTCTCAGGCTGACGGGGAGGGTGTATCTCGTGTGCTGCTCACCTTCACCGTCGATTCTTGCGTGACTGTCATTGTTTTGTATGACAGGTTCAGGAGGAGTTGGCCTCCGTGCTCAGGAATAGACAATGTCAGGACCTCGGGATCCAGACGGAGGTGGTGGCGGGCTGGGAGCGCCTCACTCCCACCGCAGACGTCGGCACCGGCATCGACTTCAGCGCCGACACGAACTTCTCAGAGGCCGACACGTGGTCCTTGTCGACCACTGTGTCAACTTTGACCTCGGTGTCTTCGACATCATCCAGGCCGGAACCCGTCTTCACAATCCCACCGCCTCCAGTGGAGGAGCCTCCTTTGCCTGGACAAGCCGAGAGCCCAGGGTTGACCCCAGTGCTGGAGGTGCCTCCAGCTGCTGTGCCTCCGCCGCCACCGTGCCCACCGCCTCTGCCACCTGGCGATGGAGCGGGAGTGCCAGTCCCTCCTCCGCCACCGCCTCTGCTTCCAGCAACGTGCATCATTCCTCACCCGCCTGAACTGCCTGCACCTCCGCCGCCACTCGATGAAGCGTCTTTCCCTGTTGCAACTTCGTTGGAAGGAGTGCCTGCACCTCCACCTCCTCCCCCGCCACCAGGTGTTCCGGCTCCCCCACCGCCACCGCTGCCTCCAGGTGTACCAGCGCCGCCGCCGCCACCACCGCCCTTGGGAGGTGTGCCTCCCCCACCTCCACCGCCACCGTCTGCAGGCTTACCGCCACCTCCAGGTGTGCCTCCGCCGCCCCCACCACCCGGGGGCGTGCCTCCTCCACCGCCAGTCCCAGGTGCTGTGCCACCCCCTCCACCACCTCCAGGGGCTCCAGGGCCACCTCCAGCGTGGAATACCATCGCTGCGCCTCCGAAAGGTGGGTGAACTTCCTGTCTCAAGGTTTTGCTTGGTGCACCCTTGTGGACAGGTCGGAATCGCGAGGTTTTGTTACCCATTGATGTATCGAACAACTTTACTTCCTTGCACAAACGCCCTTGAAAATATTGTCTTCTTCCAGCCCGGAAGTCATCAATCACTCCAACGGTGCCCATGAAGCCTCTGTTCTGGAAGAAAGTCCACATCAGCAACATCCAACCAGGGGACGTAGACAGGTTTGTTTCTTTTCCAAACTTTCGCCGTCCTTGCGAAAACTTGCAGTCTGCAAAAAGAGCTGGCGACATTTGCGTGAGCGTGGCGTGTGGGTCTTAGTGCAGATAGCCATCAATCTGTCCAGACACAAATAAAAATTCATTGGGACACAAAGTATTTCCAAAGTACGGAACAAAAAAAGAGTCAGGCCGATTTTGTGGAGAGCAGTTTCGCCGTTCGTTTACACTCACGCTTGTGTTCGCTGAAGTTGAAACGGAACTACGAAGGAGATCCAAACAGCAAAAAAATGCCTCCGAAAGAAGAGCTGTGAGGCCCTGCACTTTCAAAGAGCAAGAAACAAACAATTGTCGAATAATACGCACAAAAATTGTTTCCAGAAAACTTCTCACTGTTTTTGGAAAAACTCTGGAAGTTCCCATGTGAGTGAAAAGCAAAACATTTACGTGCCTCCCAGATGCTTATGAGCTTCGAGCTTTCTAACGTTCCTGCGTACCTTGCTTCAACAACGTTTCTTGTGATCGTTTGCTGCTGGAACTAACAAACCCCTTGTGCTGATGCATCTGATCAGTAATGACCAAAAGTGATGAGCCAATTCGCAAACAATGGTTCAGTTTGTCACCCAGCCAACTTCCTTTCACTCGGCTGCGGTGGGTTGTGATGGGAATAACAGCTGTCATTCAGTGACGAAGCCTTCGGTGCCAAGTTTTGGTGCATCTTTTTGGTTGCAAACGGAACTGGGCGAAATTAATTTGGGGCTGTTGGCGGTGAATTTTCACGATGATATTGTGTGGGAGAGAAACAAAGAGACGAATGGAAACAGTCAGAGATAGCTCTTGTGTTAATGTACGCTTCATGAGGCTCAGATGTTCAACCCCTCGATTTTCACAGCACGTCGGAGAGTCTGTGGGACGGTCTGGAGGAACCAGACTTCAACGTGAGCGAATTTGAGAGCGCTTTCTCCAAAGCGCCTGTGAAGAAGAAGGTTGTGCCAGAAAAACAGACTGCTGCCAAAAAATCCAAAGAAGTACGTTTCGACGAAATGTTTCTGAAGACATTGAAACACTTCCGATTTTTTCTCGGGTTTTCGGGTTTTTAAACAAATTTACAAAGTCCTCTCTTGTCTCGCAGGTTGCAAAACTGCTCCCAGCAAAGAGATCTCAAGCGATCGGCATCTTTATCTCCAGTTTGCACCTCAGTGTGCAGGACATTGAAACAGGTAAAATCGACAATCTGTTTTGGTTGACTGGGAGAGTTTACACTTGCGCTGGTCAACGTCGTCGGTGCGTGAAAAAGGAAACACCGCACTTTTGACAAGGTGTGGGGTCCTCCCCCAACACACACACACACACACACACACACACACACACACACACACACACACACACACATGTGCGCGCACAATCCTGGCTTATTACCCAAAAAGGTAGTCGTCCATTGAAAGTGTAGATTTGCATCAACGAAAACAAGTTGAGCATGACCAGATGGCATCCACTTTTGACTGCAATTTACATTTTCCAGTGTTGATTGACTGCGACTCGTCGTCCCTGTCCACCGAATGTCTTCAGACCATCTACGACAACGTAAGTGCTTGTTGTGTGACTGTCGAAAGATTGCTGATCGAACGCACAAGTATTCTCTTGCACACATGCACTTTTCATTCTGTTGTTCGGTATTCAAATGTTTTCATTTGTTCGCGTTGTTGTAGAGACCAGAGCCGGGCGAGATGGAGTTGATCAGGTTTCACGTGCAGGACAAACCCGACGTACCTCTCGACCGACCCGAGCAGTGAGTAGCGCCTCGTTTTCACATCCTGCTCGCGCTCTGCCTGCCAAACATTGGCCTCGGTGTTTTGCGGAGTGTCTTGCTGCCGACACTGGCTCCTGAAAAGCAGTTTTAATTCTCCGTGTTTAGCTTTGAATTAGCCGTGTCTAGCCAGAGTGTCCGTTTTGCTCTCTGGTGGAATTGAATGTTTCCCGAATGAACGGCTTTTTGGTGCTGCCGAGTGTACACAGTTTAGTCTGTCTGCGTCTACACACGCTTCGTTAACTCTTTGATGTTAGCGAGACTCAAATGAAGGTCTTTCTTCGTCGGTCTTGGAAAGGAACCCAAAAGTTTTCGAATTTCAATGCAGAACCAAAATTTGTTGTGTGTTTTTGTAGCCTGGCGAGTTTTTCATGTCAGAATCTTAGATCTGCCAAAAAGTAACAAGCAAGTTTGGCGCAGTGATTCATGTTGCTTTGAGGAAACGGAAATGCTCGAGTCCTTTCTGCATTCGAGTCATTTCAGATTCTCAGAAGGGTCGGACATTCAGGTCGGTCCCATTGAGCAAAATCAGCGAATAGCAGGAGCGATGAAACGGTTAATGACCTGCTGAGTTTCTAATGAGCGAAGTGGCGAGGCTTCGTGTCGACAGCCGTCAAGTTGTTCGCTGTTCGATCTATCAGCCGCACATTGTTTTGTGTACAACACGTCAAGAGTCCGGGTTCTTCACCTTCTGCCTCTGCTGCTTTACGGCGCAATTCTCGCGAACAGATCGTTCTGTGCACCGACACATGGACGATAACAAGTGTGAGAGAGCCACACTGTCTGCGAAGGACCCGGACTTTCTATTTGTGCGTTGTGTTATCGCCTTCTGCCTTTCGCCTCAGTGAATCGAATGAATCTAAACATGAATTATGATAAAAATAAATGCTGTCGCCGCAAAATGGTGGTTGATGAGACTGATAGGAAGACCTTTGAATTCAAAAACCTGTGACCAAACAACTCATAATCGCACAAGAATTTGCGGACTGGGATGGTTTCCCAGATGAGAACAAAACTTCTTCTGAGCAAACACCACGCAACAGAAACCGCGTTCTTGCAGGTTCCTGCACGACTTGTCCCAGATCCCGTGCTTCGCGGACCGCCTGCACTGCGTGCTCTTCCAGGCGACGTTCAGTGAGGAGATGGGCAACATCGCGTCTCCCCTCGACAACATCAAGACGACGGGCCAGGTGCGCAGCCGCTCCGCTTATCGCCGCCGCTTTATGAACTGCGAATGAATTCCAATACCAGATCTGCGTTGGTATCTCTCCTGCCTTGGGGGCATTGTGGAAGCAACTGAAGTCCTGGACGAGACCGGCGCCCTTTGACTCAAGTTCGCTCGGTTCTTCTCGAGAAGACGCGCCAGCCCGGTCTTGTGTGCTTTCGCAGCCAAAAAGTCGCAGTGGAAAACAACTTTGATCGGCAATTCGTATGTCCCCACCGAAACCAAGAAAGTCACGTTCTCCGCACCATGCTTGCTCAGACAGTCAAGCTCGACGTGGGGCGCTCACAACACAGGGTTTCATGGACAACAGAGTTGGAGAGTCAGTGCTTGACCCGACCACGTTTGTTTGGTACCACCTTCTGCGTGAAAGCCTGTAACTCCATTTGTATATTCAAGAGCGCAAGTGTGAGCAAGTGGAAACGATATGCTGACTTAAGTCCCTCAAGTACCACCAGCACAACGGAGAACCATGTTTACACTTGCAAGATTGAATATTGCAACACACGGCGGCCCTGCTTTGCAGTATGTTTGCGTGATTGTGCCACTTGACCTGTTGTGTACAGGGTTACCCCACACAGACAGCGCGGTGGACCAAGATGTGGGTGAACCTGCAGAATTTTGGCTTTTGAAGTTTTTACCTTCCACATGTGCTTTGGTGTCGTCCAACTTGAACTTGGGGGGTTGAATGGGTTTTTTTTCAAAACACCTGTTCTTACTCACAGATGCTGATGAGTTCCAAGGACGTCAACATTATCATGGGGCTCATTCTGGCCTTTGGAAACCACATGAACGGAGGTGAGTTGTGTGATCCCTCCGTATATCCACGAATCCAACAGTCGAATGAGATGGTGCACCAGTTGTGGACCGCACATTTATGTTGAGACTTGAGTGATATATCAAGCCTAATAGTTGGTTTAGTGTTACCCGTATTTGGCAGTGGTAGCTCCCCTTGCTTCGTTTCATCAGCCGGCTTCCCGTGTGGTGATTGGCGTCTCATTGGTTTCATTGATTGATATTTGATACCTCGGTTCAACGGGGCATGATCTTTTCAGCACACTAATTATTCTGTCAATTCAGGTACAAATAGAGGGCAGGCGGATGGCTTCAATCTAGACATTCTGTCTCGACTGAAGGACGTCAAAAGCAAGGTAGGAATTCAACAATAAAATCTGATACGACCCCACCTAAAAAAATTCACATTTTCGTTCCCACTGAAATGGTTCGTTCAGTTCTTTTCAGTGTTTTTAAACAAGTGTGTTGTTCGGTTCATGAAAGCCAGAAAAAATATGTGCTATCGTTCAGCAAAGAGATTTTTTTTTGTTCCTTTTTTCAGGACAATTCGACGAGTTTGCTGCAGTACCTGGTTCGGTACTTCGTGAGTCACTTTGACGCGGACGCGGGTACTGATCGCGCCAAGTTGCCGATGCCGGAGCCGAGCGACGTCGTCAAGGCCGGGCTCGTCAACTTCGACGAGGTCGAGCAGGAAATCCAGAAAATTAGCTTCAATACCAAAAGTGAGTGAACTCGGGTGAAGTTTCGTGCGCGTGTGGAAGAACAAATTCCCCTTTATTCCGGAAGAGCGAATGCTGCTTCAAGACTTGATGCAAGTTCACGATTGCCAACGTGTGATCGCTTTGCGCAGCGTGTCAGAAGAAGGTGGAGCTGGTGGCGCAACAGTCTCCGGACGACGCCGTCGAGCCGTTCAGGAGCAGCATGCTGCAGTTCCTCCAACACGCGCGCGCCGAGATCAAGGAGCAGGAGGCCAACCTGATCGAGGCCAGGAAGAGGTGCGCTCATCGGAAGTTTTCAGGGTCTCGAAAGTATTGCCAAATGGGAAGAAGAGCCAGCGTCCGCTGAGGTGCTGTGAAGACAAGCAACGCTGAATCCGCCTTTTGGTTCTTGTGCCTGTGTTTTGCTGAATTCATCTGGCGATAACCCGAGAACCCAATTTATCATTGATACACATATCAGCTTCAACTCACTGGTCTGAAAATCTGGCCAGCGTGCACTTGTCTCGCAAACATACCGGTCTCCAGGTATTTAATTTAGAAACTTATATTCGCGAAGCCAAGTCCCTCTTGAACAGTTAGGACTTTTTGTCAAGGTGCAGGAGACATGTTAGCCCCAAAGAAAATAAGCTGGAGGATTTTGTCGCGTCGCACGCGCTTCTTGTGTTTGTATTGAATGACTCCTGCTATGTATACAAGCTGCTATCTCAGTGCAAAATATTTTTACTGTCAACTGAGTACTTCAGGAGCTTCCAAAAGTTCATCGGGAACTTTTGACCAAGCAGAGGACAAAATTGTTTGAGAAAGACACAAATTGAGTTGCTGTCGAATAGTGTCAGAGTGCGTTGTTGTCGTCAAATGAAGTTGACCAGCCAGTTGCGAACATTTCAAACAGTCGTCTGAAGACATTTGCGTTGTCCACAGATACGAGCTGTGCTGTGACTACTTCACGGTGAAGGCGAAGGCGGGAGAAACGTCGGTGCTGCCCAACGACTTCTTCTCATTCTGGTCCGGATTCTGCTCAGACTTCAAAGACTTGTGGAAGCGGGAGCAGCAGAGAATCATCAAGGAGCGGTGAGGGCAGCGGACCTGTGCTTGCATTGTCCAACAACATTCCGTTCTTCACACTGATCGTTGCGATGATTTGTCACACGATTGAACCAACTTTTTGCAGAATCAAAGAAGCTGAAAAGAAAGTGAAAGAAATTCAAGAGGGCAAAAAATCGACGAGCACGACGCCCGTGAGGTCCAAAGGACTGGTGAGTGTTTCATGCAGCCTTTTCACTCGCTTGGAAACAGTTTTCCGTCACAAGCTGGAAAAGCTCGTCGAATTTCAAGAATGAAACTTTCCGTCACGTCTCGTTTTGCACCGCAAAAGTTGTTTTCAGTGCGTTACATGTTGGCAAACCACAACGTCGTCTTCGACTTTTTACAAACGAACAAGTGGACAGTTCCTCTTTCGAAAAGTCTCCTTGCTGCTTTTAAAGTTGCAGACACAGGCTGTCTTGCGGCAGACGGCGATGTTATTTTTGTCTCTTCCGATAAGTCCTTTTCAAAAACTGTGTACAGTCACTTGCGAAGGTGCGTTTCGTGCAAGACTGAGCGGAATCAGGAAGGCTCTCTGGTGGCTCTCCAAGGAGAATAGAATGGTTTTAGGACGGTGTCAGCGAATCATTGGCTACTGACACTGAGCCAGTCAGACTTGATTAACTGATAGGCATCTGTGATTTTAATAAAAAGGTAAATAGACATTGGCAAGATGAAAGTTTGTGGCAGGCTAATTTGAGCAATAAATCTCTCGAGCGCACGTTGGAGCCTCCTCCAAGCAATCTCTTGAAATATTATTGGCCTCTTCACTTCGTTTTGTGCCGTCACTGACTCTCCGCTGGAAAGCGCAAAACAGCCCTCCTCTTGAAGTGAAAAAATCAAGAAGGAAGCCTTTGACCAGAGCAAGCTTGGCGTCCCAGCCCCGTCCGGTGTCTCATGACCTTTCAATCTGCGCTGCATCGCAGTTTCGTTTTGGTCACGTGAAGCAGCAGTTCGGCAATTTGCGCGTCGTAGCTGCTCAAGCACACAATTTGAATTTGTGCTCCCTTCTTTTGCCAAAATAACTTAAAGTTGTATTGAGGATGGATATTCTGTGACGCGAGGCGAATGTTCGCCGTGGCGTCGACGGTCTTGTGGGATGGTCCGAGGAGTGTTCGGTGTTGAGAACTGTCCGTTCTGTGCGTTTGGTCAGATTTGTTGGCAGTTGCAAAGCTTTTGTGCATTTGAGTTGGAATCGATTGCGAAGTGCTTGGCACAAGGGTGTTTCGTGTCGTGCCCCAAGCAGGCAGGAGGTTGTCTAGGTTTCTCTCAGCTCAGTCGTTGGTGTGCTCTCAGTCAAAGCTGTCTTAATTTTGGAGCGACGAGTTTCTTTGGCGGGCCGCTGTTGGTTTCAACCTGAATTTGTTTTCTTCTTGGGGCGACCTGATGAATGGTCTCTTTGTGCGGTGAACCTCTCAAGACAAAAAGGGTCCAATTTTGTTCAGGTTGGACATATCGTTGCGCTGTTCTTTGGTGAGTCTCTTTGACGCAACAGCCGTGTTTGGGGTCACTTCTTCAAGCCAACGTTGCGAACAGTGCACCCAACTTCAATTTTCAATCTGAAGAATTTCAGGATAATTATTGAGTAGATTCTGTAAAATACGCACGAGAGTCCCAAAAATCTATGGCTGGACCGTCGGCTGATCTCGAGCGTGGCAAGTGAAAGATATCCAGACTTTAAACGGTTGCATTTTCCCTTCAGAACAACACCAAATCATTCCTTTGAAAGTTTTTGGAGACAGCAGGTTGGAAAAAATACCACTGTTTGTGACTTGCGGCCGGCCGGCTCTGCCTTTAACATTCTGGCAAACACTCGAGCGTACTTGAGTCGAGTACTTATCTCGTACACACCGAGACCCGAGCGCCGCCCGCGTGGAAACTCTACACGACGGTCGTCTGTTAATTTATGCAGTGCACCGACGAAAACATTTGTAGAATGGCTCCAGTCAGCTCGATCATCAGGATTTTCGGTGATTTAAGATCCGCCTAGCCCCGAGCAAAACAGTGATAATTCGCCGCCGAAATCTGATCAAGTTAAGTGATAGTTTCAGTGCGACAGAAATGTCAGAAAGCGCTCACCCTGTCGCCACAGCAGAGAGCTTAAACAGATAATTACACCGAGATTAAATCGTCTCATTCAACTCGAGGGCTTGCTGCGGAAAGATGCTGCAAAAAAAAATGCACAAAAGCACAAAGAGAACAAATTTTATAACGATTATGTGAAACCCAGAGGCCGCAGGGTCTCGTCGTGGTTTGAACGACCACTTCCTCAGTTGGGTGGGTTGTGTTTCTTGGCAGGCACGTTGCAAATTTGGAAAATATTTTTTGCGTTAAAAATATGAAAAGATTTATGTCGGCCATCGCATCAAACTCAGCACAGAAAAACCTCACTGAGCAGGGGAAATAGTCTCCAGTGCTGGGCAACGGGCTCTTGAGGATTTCCATTCACCCGTTGTGGACATTTTGTTTCCAGTGATTGCTGTTGCCAGAGTTGGGTTCGTGCATCTTGTGATACTTATTCTTGTGTCCTTTTCTACTTTCAGAAAGCGAAGCTTGCGAGCAAGGGCATGATCTGAAGATTTCCTCCCGACCGACACAGCTGCTCGCTGGGCGCCAATCCGAGTGGTAGAGAAACAAGCATAATAGACAGTTACGGTATCTGCGCTTCCCGCACGAAACTCACTGGTGCTGCATTTTTCTTTCGACTTTTCCCGAGGATCACGTTTGTGGGGCGAATTTCATCACAGAAGAGAGCGAAGGTTATCTTGTTTGGGGACTCAAGCTCAGGACACCGCACAGGTTGGTGTCGACTTGTGCACAGATGTGGAACCGGAAGCGTTGCTGCACACTGATGAGTTGGTTTCGAGCAACTTTGTCAGGTGAAGACAAAGGGACGACCGGAACATTCACTCTTATTTTGTGGGACACGACTTCAAAGAAAAGTGCCTTCACGCAGAGTTTGTGGGTGTTTTTTGTTTTGTTTCATTTTGGTATGGTTTTTAAGCGTGTGGTCGCCCGGAGGGCCGTGTACCACACGCTTAATGTAATCACCATCAGTCTGTATGTCCGTCCATCCATCCATATGTGTAAAGCAGGTCTTGGGGGGGGGGTTGGACCCGCTTTTGAAAAAAAAATGGTCAGTGAACATCACTGATCATTTCTGGCCATTTTTTTTCAAAAGCGGGTCCAACCCCCCCCCCAAGAC
>JAAUXT010042370.1_pt1 | contig 62778 bp, 61 predicted proteins | sample 7278171 | NCBI WGS metagenome assembly JAAUXT01 (sample SAMN14350112, study PRJNA611818) | marine sediment metagenome | isolation source: surface marine sediment (1.8m) | place: French Polynesia: Moorea | collected 2018-08
CCCCAACCCAAAATGAACCAAAAGAGCCCAAATGATCCCAAATCAATCTTCACCTTGACCATGAAACTGCTGCTGACATACTTTTGGAAGAGGTTGCCTATAGGTGATTTGATTTCGCTCACTCCAATTTCGCTCGCTTTTTCCAAAAGCTCACAAATCGGACCAAGCTCCTCAAATCACCTAAAAAGCCTTGGTAAATTAAACAACAGTGTGGACTCATCTTAAATTTGACGAGACTGCAACGTTCATCACCTCACCTTCACCTCACCGCTCAAACCCTCCCCACCGCACTTACCCGACACTACTTCACCCCCAACTCTCTCTCCCACCCAACACGCTCACTCTGCCACCCCAACCCGACTCACCGCCCGCAGCAGGTTGTACGAGTCGTCGATGTTGAGGTGCGCCACGATGCGGGTGATGCTCTTGTCCTCGATCTCCTTGAGCGTCTCACGCATGTTCTCGCGGTTCACCTGCCGCACCAGGATCTCCACCTCTTTGTTCAGCGGAGCTCGGATGATGTCTTGTAGCAAGAGCAAGTCTGAAAAAATTGAAATGCTGGATTGCGTCTCTCACTTTTTCTGATTTGAAACAAACGGTGTTGGTCTGGTTCCATAATTGGAACGTTTTCTTGATCTGTACACATCGTATGTTCTACACATGCACAACACCTCTCCCTGCGCGACTCACCCCTCTGGTCCCCATAGATAACGCAGAAGCGCTTCCACTGGAAGAGTTTGAGCAGCTCGAGGTAGGCCCGTGCGAGTTGCGCGGTGTCGGGATACACGTTCATGGAGAAGAGGGGAAGCTGCTCCGGGGCGCGTTCTGGCTCCAGACGAACCTGTCGGGAGTCAAGATGAACCAAAGTGAAGCAACACGGCAGGTCAAGTGCGAAAGATCGCTGTCAATGTGCTTGTCAGAACCAAAAATATGCTGGTTCCTGTTCGCCACTGTTTCCTTGTCGTGGCATTCACATCACATTTTGCAGCACGATTCGTTCCAGCCCAATCAGATCACTCTTTTGTCAAAATCAAAATGTCTGCAACAGGCGCTGAGTGCAAAAGAAAGGACTGGATCTCCAGACCACGAATGGCCCTGAGTGTCGAGGTGGATCCAAACCGGGCTCACCTCTATGTGTGGGATCTCGAGTGTGTTGCACATGGAGTTGATGTGGTTGGCGATAGACGCGCTTTGAGGCCCAAAGATGGCCGCAATTCCCAGTCCTGCCTGGTTGCACGCTGCAAGTATACAAAGAGAAAAAGGAAATTAATTGCTGGTTGGTCTGGTCGAAATGCAATGAACAGTTCTCCTTTCGGAGAAACAACAACACTCATGTGCATGTTTCACTCAAGAGTAGGGCGATCGAGTGCGTTGTCTGGTCTGGGTTAATGAAGCAGTGTGATGCATGTGATGTTCCTACACCTCGGTTATGGTGCTTTGACCGCCCGGCAGAGAGCTTCGTCTCGGAGCATACCTTTGCATGTCAATGTGTTTCTTTACGTCCATCACCAGAGTCAAGCTGCGCGAGGTCGAGAGGTTGACACCCGTCAGGACAAAGTCTGTGTGCATGGCCGATCCACTGACGGAAATCAGCGCGTGGTGTGAGCATGTTTTCTGGGAACTGCCCTGAATCGAGGAATCCCTGATATTTCCGGGCAATTCCCTCGCATTACCATGCGGAAGCGATCAGTAACACGCAACAAACTGTAACAGTGAATTCATTGCCCTGGTTCAGGAAACAGACCATCAAGACGAGTGAGAGGGATGGGAAAGACAAAAAGTTCACAACCAATCGAACCCTCAGTTGAAAAAAAAGAGCACACCTATACACAAAGTGCCTTCAACCAAGAGACTGGTGTTTGTGTGAAATTGAGATGGTGATCACAGCCCAGAGCAGCGTTCCACTCCCAGCGACTCCTTCGAGTTCATTCCAACGGAGAAGTCGCAGACACAAGAACATCTGAATGAGAACAACTCAACGCTTCAAGACAGATTTGGGTTTGATATTGGAAGCTTTTTCGTACGGCAGCATAATGGGCACATTTAGGGTTGTTTAGAGCGAAATGACAGAGACCCTGCCCTCATAAGACACGGAACCTTCCACATGTGTGTCACGACCGTCCATTTCTGTAATGAAGCCACTTCAGTAAACCTACACGAGGTTTATGTCGGCGAGATGTGTTGCTCCTTATTCCAAGCGATGTGAATAATCTCTTCGTCAAATAAGAACTGACAAGCACAACGAGTTATCTCTGTGACTCATTTTTGTGTCGTCTTTTTCAATTCTGCCTTCTTCGTATCTGCAGGTACAGCGAGGTGGCGACGAGTGCGCTTCTGGCATTTCCTTCTGGTTCCTCATTCAGTATCATCGGCATGAAAACTCAAGTTTACGGGCTGCACAACCTCCTCAAAGGTAGTAAATTACGATTCTTCCCGATGGATAATCGTGTTTTCCTCTGCAGCTGTGAGCCACTCGTGTATCAGACTGCACATCACGGGGTCTGGTGAGGGTCCACGCAAGGTTCTTTGGCGAACATTCAGCATCAAAGCATTCTTGCGACACTCCCCAAACAGGACAATGGTCGAAAACGTGGTTCCACGTGGACTCCCATCTTTTTGCTATTGCGTCTGACGACGTGAATGTTGCACTTCCGACGCCTTCATCGACAACTGAACAAAAACCAGGAAGGCTGCAAGAGAAACAAGAAGAGTCGACTCTGGTGTGTCCAGGATTGGGGTCGGATCGTCCTACTGCGTTCAGACCCTTACGAAGCAGCAACTTTGAATTCAAAAAATCTTTTTGTGCGGCTGATAGCGCAAAGAGCGGCAGCAGTTTTCGGGTTCAACACCAAAACAAGTGAAGATGAGCGAAAGAAATAAAAACAGAACCGAAAAAATGCAGAACAACAACAAGATCACAAACGAAAAACAACTTCAGGTGCGTGAAGTTGTCACAAAATAGCAACCGCACAAAGCAAATCCGGGACTCCAGAAACAAACGTGGAAAGAGAATCCACATGCGCAAGGTTCAATGGCTGAGCCCATAAACCTATCAGAATGGATCTCCGTTGGCGCGACAGAATTCCCGGCCTGACTCCGGCGCCGTCCATTTCGCGCAAATTAGCATATTCAGGACACATCGTAGACTCACCACGACGGCGGCTATTGTTTTCAAGTGACAACAGGCAATCGGTGTTGGGACCATTGTTTCCGGAGGACCTTTTCTTTGAGAACCATGCAGTCCTTTGTTTCCTTTGTCGCCAGATGTTTTGGTGGAACACTGAACAGAGACAGCGTACAATGTCAAGATTCCGGCGAAACTGAGAAAATTTCCAATTCTGCATCTTCCATTTGAAATCAGTGTGGAGCGAGGTTGCTTCTTCAAGCCTGTGGTTATTGTCCATCGTCAAAGGTTGTGGAACCAGAGCTCTACAAAAACTGTGCAGATTTCCTGCTCTGATCAATACCGATAACCCTCACAGCTGCGATTGTTTTTCATCACCAAACATTGACCAAATAGGTGCTCAACATTGTCTTGGTTGCCGGGCTCTCGGTCTGTCTGTCTGTCTGTCTGTCTGTCTGTCTGTCTGTCTGTCTCGGTTTCTGTCTGTCCCTGTCTACCCCATTCCTTTGGAACAAGTCCACTGTGCAGTTACGGTTGTACCCGAAAACAACGAATTTCGCTTCACTTTGGCGTATCTGCTGATCAGCGGCCTTGAGACGACGAAGTTGTGCTTTGAACTTGGACGCACGTTCTTCATCCGTAACGCCTGACAGGACAACCAAATTTTCCTGCTTGTCAATCAGTTTCGCATTGATGTCATCGAAATTTCTTTGGACTTCATCTTTTGAACACTGAACGACTTGTTTGCAAGCGTTTTCCGACTTGGCTGCGAAGTGTTGATGCTTGAGTGGCCATCACTGATGTCCCTTTCAATGGCATTGTCAATCAGTACTTCTGATTCTCGGCGTTCTGTTTGAACCTCTCTGGTCTCGGACAGGAGCTTCATTTGAACTCCTCTGTCTTTTTTCTTCACGTTCACTTCTTGTGCACCACTTCTTTTTGGCGTTAATATCATTGGTTCTTTCTTGGTTGGATCCAACAGTCGATCGATCTCGAACACACAGACAGTGCCAACATTGGCAAGGTCCTTGTCCAGGAAACTTGTGTCTGTTTTGGGGCATCGCACCCAAAATTCCACGTACTTCAGCTTCAGTTCTTGAATGTGATCTCCGTCTGCGAGAATTCTTTCTACCATGGCTTTCACTGCGTTACAAACGATCTTTGCTTCTGTGGCTTTGTGCCAGGACGGGGATCGAAACGCTTGCCTTTCTGGACCCACTCAAACGCTTCATAAACGCCGTAGGTTCTGATCTGCATCCCCTTTCCTGTTGGAGGACATCCTTCCAGCTTCCAAATCTGACTCGTCAGCTGTTCAAACCACTGTTGGTCTCGTGCCTGCCCAGAGGCTTTGCACAAGTCAAGTTCCAAGGAAAGACCCGTCGCTTCATGAAACATGGTGTGGACCACCTGTTGGTCTGTCGATGTCCCAGTGGGAACATGTCTGAAGATGCCACACGTATCACAATGTTGCACAATGATGAGTAATGCGACCGTGCACGTTATCTGACGTTGCACCCAAGCACACCAGCAATTGGCAATGATATTATCCTGTCGCTACTGCCCAGTTCATCTGTGCAGTCACCAACTTAATCTTTGAGCAGAGGTCATACAAGTTCAGACTCAGGGCGCCCCATGAGCTAGAGTGCCCTCTGCAAGAAAGTGCAGGCCTGAACTGCCCACGCCAAGGACCACAGCCTTTGGTGGGCCTCAGGTGCCATCAAGAACGGAGTCATGATGGTGAGATTAATTCTATAAGTGTTTGGTTCGATTGTTGAAGGTCTGCACTCAGAGCTGACGAACAAAGGGATTCTCTGTGCGGGAAACATTCAGCATCATTTCATATTTCCGTGTGAATACCCCTCCTTTTATCATTTCTCTCACCCAATGTGTCTGGAAACAATTGTTCATCTGTCAGTCAGGAATGCATCTTTTCGAGTGAGCTTGATGAAAACGCTGACCCAAGGTCAATCTTCTTGCGTAAGAGCTGTCTGCGAGCATTCCTTCTGCATCTAACAAGAGAGACATGATTCTGTTTGCCTGCAATAAGAGTTCACTCCACGCCAGGTCTGTGTTCTCTACTGTGGAGTCTGTCGAGTGAGTTGCTCACCCAGGTCGGTTCACCTGCGTCGAAGCGTCAGGCAGGGATGTGGGCCCCGCGGCGAACGTGTCTCCGTGAATTATCGCTCTGAATGATGTGGAGAGAGGCAGCGAGCAATGAGTTGCGACTGCTTTGTTCAATTTCAGCTTGTTGGCTCAGTTGCGCTTCGCGCTTTGCACTTTTTTGGACTTGCAAACATTTCGGCAAGCAAACTTAATTTCTAAATGTATTGCACAAAAATCTTTTGAACTTTCTAAAGTGCAAATAAAATCTTCGTTTGACAACACAGAGGAATTGATCGAACCTTTTAATCTGCGGTCTCGTGGTTGATCTTTCTTTTCCCTTTGCAAAAGGCTCAACCGCGCAGAGGTCTGTTCCAGAGTGATTCAGGCACTCTCCACAGGGTTGGTACACCGAAAAAACATTGTACTTCCTCGCTCTACCTTTGCTCTACAATTTGTTATTGGCGTTCATGCACTTGAGCTGCTTGGCTGTCACCGCTCGCACCGAGGAGAGACACAACCGTGAACTGCGAGAACATGACTGATTTTAACGTGTGCACTGTTGAGGTTTGTGCAGAATCCTTTGTTTCACACAACGATGTTGAATGGATGTCCACTGCTGTTCAGTGGACATCGGTGATACCTCGCTGACAGATTGAGACCGGTCACTCTGTGAAACAGTTGGCTCGACCTGAAGAGCAAATTCAAACCTTGAGGACAACTTTGATGTCTCTCAGTCAGGTACATATCTTGGTACATATTATGGTGCTGCACCTGCGCAACAAGGAAGCCATACGTGCCAGCCTTCGTTGTTTGCTGACAATTTTTTCTGTTGTTCTTGGAGTCAGAAGTTGTATATTTTGAAAGAAGTTGCAAGCAAAAAATAAGAGGGCTTGGTCTTGGTGGAGCCTTGGTTCTCGCTTTCTCTTCGCATTCTCATTACTCGGCATGTCTCTGATGTCTGAGAGTGTATTTTACAGACAATGTGAGCCACTTGGTCGTGCACCTGAGGGAGTGGTTGGCTGGACTAGCAAGGCGTGAAGAGACAAGTTTATGTGTGGCGGACCACTGAAAGTGTGACAACATCCGTCACCTGGCTGGGTCAGCCAAATCTGTTGTCCGAAGTCTGCATCCCAATTTCGTGCTGACAGGGAAAGGGGACACGGTGCTCGTACAGAAAACGTGGACGATCCGGCCACCCATTGATTTGAAAAAGAACCAGTCATCCACCAGAAGGGCAAAAACAACAAACAACAGTTCACGTCACGTGCACAGACAACCAAATGGGCAGGAAGAGCGGAAGACAGAAACATGTCCAACTGCACCAGATACGCTGGGCAACCAAATGAAAAATAGTGATTTTCTTCTCTTGTGCGCATCCCACGCACAATTGCAAAACTCACCGACAGGTACCGTTGCATACTTGTCCGTCAGCCCTTGCACAATTGCAACTTATCGCCAGGCCACTTCCAACATCGTTTGGACCACACTGTGAAACACAAGACTCAATACAATGCACCAAAGGAAGGAAGGTCCTCGCACTGCCACTCTCTACAGGTGGATCTTCGGGTTCAGCAGCACGCCTGACTTTCAGGAGCTCAGAAGTCAACCTCTTTCATGGGAAAATTGCCGGCTCCTGGAAAACACGCGTGCGAAGAAGACCTACATCATGGTTGCAGTGCTCCCGGCTGGATATGTTTCACGGTCACAGTTGCCGCTTGTGAGTGTGAGTGAGGTATCATCAGCTGTTGAGAGAAACTCGACGGCAGATCTGTTTGAAAGCAGGAATTTCAGAGAAAACTAGAAATATATTCTATGTGGAAGTCCTTGCAGCTGCAAGGGGTGGGAGCGAGGGGGCGAAACAATGTTTACTCCCCAGAAAAATATTTTTCAGTTCAGATTTTGTTATTGTCATTGCGCCCCCTGCCCCCAAATGAATTGACCTTCTCTATTTTGAGGGTCTGAAGGTTGGTCACCGGCTGAGACCCAGATAGCCCCTCGGCCTGATTCTGGAACCCCTGGTCTTGCGCAGCAGGTAGACTGTCGAAGAAAAGACCAAAAACATGAGGATTTTGTAAATTTTGAATGAAAGCTCTGTCATACTTTGAAATCTTTCTGCTGGAAACTCTTGTCTCGATAGCTCTTCTCTCAGCTCGTAAAAGTGATCCACCCTGCAATTCTACTGTTTATGGAAGCAAATTATCCTGATCTCCAACTTGAGTCTGCCAATACTAAAACACCCGTATCAGCAGCCCAGGAGGAGCCGTGTCCTGTCAGCATCGCGGCAAGCTCTTTTTCTCGGATTGCACATTTAGCAGACTGTCACTGTGAAGGCTCAAGACTCGGAGCCAGACTGATTTGCACTGTGATATTCGTCGAATAGTGTCTTTGTTGTATGAAAAGATGAATCAACAACCCAAACCAGAACCCGATGCTTCATCGCTCTGTGTGGCCGAGGGGAGCAGTCAACCGACGATACTTTTTGGAAAAGGCAACCCATTTTCTGTGTTTGTCTCTGACTTCAAAGTTTCAAAAAATTTGAAAAAAAAAACAACTGGTCAACTCAAAATGGACAGAAGGTGTCAAACCGGTTGTGCGTTTTGGGAGCTTTTCGCACTCGTCCCCAAATAGCGCGGGGTTTGTAGGCGGCGCACGTTCCCGGATGAGCTCTGCTAATGCTCTCTGTCTGCGGGTCTCAGGCCCATCGAGGCACAGCCAGAACAACTGCACAGACTCGAGGCAAAAAAGAAGCTCCAGACAAGACTCCAGATTTTCATGTTACATTTTGAAGTCAGACGAAAAACCTTGGACGACAATTGTTGGCGCTTGCTTGTTAGAAGAAGCCAACTGAAATTATCTCTTTGTTGTCAAGATGGATAGAGGCAGGTCTACAGACTGCAAACGCTTGGTCAGACTGACATGACAAAAGCAATGGATCCTAGAAAAAGGCGTTTCACATCACACGAGAGGTCTGCAATGATCACGGTAACACACAAGAACTCGTGAACTCCAGAGACATCAGAATCGTCTTGCAATTCGACGAAGCAACGAAGCAAAGGCGCATGTTTGTTGTTGAAGTTGCGTGTGTTGAAGTTGTGTATCTTTGACTGATTGAGGATCATTCCCATTGATTTACAAGCCTTCCCCTGTTTTCCGTCCGCAACTCACACAAAACTCGACACCGATCAGTGAGCACGTCGTCTTGTTGCAAAACTATGGAGTGAGTTCAACACCTCGACTGCGCGCAGAATCTGAAAAAGCAGAGGGCGCGGTCAAAGTCGTGTCTGGCTTTGAGGTGGTATTCTTCCTCATACAAAAGACGGGTCGTGTTATTTAAAGCTCTGGGCTGTGGAGAGTGAGGAGAGGGTATCAGTAAAGAACATCACAGCTTCACAAGAGCAGTCAACGAGGGAAACATTGTCAAACCTGATGCTGACAAAACCAACAAGAACGCAGACACCACCTGATCTGACCAAACCTGCCCTTTCAATGTATTCCTGACTACAATTGAATGAACTTGCGTCGTTTTTGCACATTTGAAATCCTAAGTTTATGTGGACATTCATCCTTTGTTTTCCCATTTGTGTTGTGTCTTGCTGTCTGCACCAAACGTGAGTGCTACACCCAGAGAAAAATATCAACAAGAAGCTTTCTTTTCAGAGTCGGACAAATCATCCCTGTGTTGTTTTTCACAGTTTCTGCCGGAGTCCCTCCGGGGGGATAGATCGGCCTCAGATTAGCTTATTAGTGACAAGACGGATGGCGGTCCGTCCTTCCCCCTCTCATCCACACTCCTCTACAGGACGCATCTGCTGCTCCAAATGCGCCGTCTGGGTCTGCTCAGTCTGCCCAGGCTCACATGCGGACTGGGTTTCACTCAATTCTAAATGCATTGCGCACGGAACGAGCACACTGAACAGCAGAAAGTTTCCAATTCTGCGAGCCTAGCAAGCTGAACAGGGTTGCAAAAGTGACTGTGACAACGTGGGCAGCAAACAAAACCGACAACTGTGGTTGGACCTGACTGACCAGAGGGTGGAGGCGGTTTCGTCTCTTTGCAAGTCACAAAAGAGTTGAGGCTCACCAGCTCATCACCCAACTGAACATTTTGCTCGAGTCCGCCGGGTTTCTGACCGAGAACACTTTCGGTTGTCTCTGACATGTGCCAAGGGACCATCTGTGCCAAGCGGCATGGATCAATACTTCTCAACTTTCCACTCAGGGGACACAAAACTGTCCAACCTTACGGGTTTGACCCAAAAAGGGACGCCTCTCACAATCTGAGCATAAATCCTTCGAGATGATTCCACGGGGGTTTTGGTGTTGATCGCACTCTGACCTTTGGTCAAAAGTGACTCTGATAAAGTGGGTAGCAAACAAATGCAAAGGGCAAACAAACTCGAGCGTGTTGGTCAAAAGCATAAATTGGCACTGAATGCAAATTGTACAAGCGTGTGTGCGCGATGTTTTCCACGAAGACGAAGCAGATCTTGGAGCTGCTCAGCAACAGGCAGTGACCTGGAAACAGAGGGACAGCTGTGCGCAAAGGGACGCTGCCTCTTTAGACATCATCAGTTCAATGTGCAGTGAAACGGCACGAGCCTCAGCTGTGCGTCCATGCTTCTGGGATGCATCAGGTGTCAACAGACACACGTGTCAAGCCTTGAAGAATACACGAAAATCATTGTCTGTTGCAATGTCTGAAAACTTGACACTGACGGAACACACAACCTGTGCCCACACACTGCGAATCTGACCGAACAATGACTTTGTGTTCCATCAGAACAGGCTGGTAAGATCCCAATTATTCCAAACTAAATGTCAGTGGAAACATGGCCTTTGTAGATGGAGCAAAGGCAGACTGAGTGGAGCAGGGCGCAGGGCCCCGGGTCTCGTCATTGTCCCCGTGTGATTTAGCGCTAATTGGCTGTTACGCAGCGTGCAGGGATAATTTGCTCTTTCCTGCAGCTCCTTTGAAAGCGGATTGACAGTTCCCTGTCAAAAAACTTCACCAATGCTGTCTGTTCACAGAGGTGAACTGTTGGTGTGGTGTTTTCTCCGAGAATTGGTGTGTCGATGCTTCAGTCAATGTCAACTGGTCAATTTGTCATCAACTGGTTCCCTTCAATTACCACCACCACATACGATGAAACACTTCTACGACTGAAAAATGTTGTTTGGCTGACTTTGTTCGTGATTGTTCCAATACTTATCATACTTCTCGTTGTGTTTCGTTTTTCTTTCACAAGGCCATGGCAAGCAGGTTTGTCGGCAGATCTATCATTTCCACAGCAGACACGAGTAATGACGACCGGATGAAGGTAAAGTCCGAAATTGGTTCGTCCTTCATCAGACACACGATTGGCCACTTCAGCTTTAGGTAAGGCACTCGTTGTCCAGGCTTTCTCATCGAGAAGTGGGCAACCAGAGTCCTTGGTTGAAGGAGAATCATCGTCTGATTCACAGGTAGTTGACACAGACCTGCTGGGGGATGCAAGTTTTTCCCATCTTCAGGTGAAACCTGTTACCAAAAGAGTGTCCTTTTTGGAATCCTACTTGGTGCACACTTTGCTTGCACGTTTGTTTCATAAAAATGTGTTGCCTACAGCCAGGTAGAAGTGATTTTCGCAGACTGAAGGAAGTGGAGAAGATTCACCCCAGCGTCACCTGCTTGTGGCCCTCGTACGCTATTGACCCAACATGTGCTGTGTGCGCATTGAAGCGCCGCTAAGTGCCTGCCTGAGATGAATACGTTCTGACAGGACTGTGTCCAGCCTGATCAGCGACAGTTTCTCACCAAATCTAGGAGCGGGGTGCACTGAGAGGCCGGCCTCGATCTCAACAAACATCTTCCCCTCTGAGGCACAAAATTTCGGACCTGAATTGAATGGGAGTGAGTTGCAAGTGGGGGTCCCAACTTCAATTTCAACAAAACAAGAAAAAGTGAAAATATGAGTGGGAGCCGGTATGGGCAAACAATATTATAAGTGAAGAACTTGGTCCAATCCACACCTACCAGCCTTCAGAACCATTCAGGACGAGAATCTAAACGAAGGTCAACAGCTTGGGTTGAAGCTTAGAAAACAAAGAAGTTTTTCTGACAGGCAGTCCAGACTCCTGAACTGACGCAGTCCGATTTGCCAACAAACCAGAATACGCCGAGGAACCTTTGACACTTGGCACAGTATCATTTTGCATAAGCTCCTGGGGTGATCTACGAAGCGCATTTATGAGCCATTGGTCTCATTTGTGATACAAATTGCGCAATATCTCCCTGCTTATCTCTGCATTATCTATCTGTTATTGGTCTTGGACACTGTCAGCTTGAGATCCTGTCAGAGGAATTTTTTGGCGTCTCCGGACAAACCAGGTCTACACTCGAGGCGGGGATGAACTGCAGATAGTCAGAGAGCACTAGAGACGGTTATGAGACAGAAACAGGAAGGTCGGAATGTTTTGGTTACCAAAACCTTTTTCAGGGAACCGAAAGACACACCTGCAGTGGTTTGTCTCGGCTGAAATCCCACTCCAGGGTTGGTTTGCGATTTGACTGTGCACTTGCCACGATTTTTCCCTGGGTTAGAATGAGATAAAAGGAAGCGGTGACCGTTAAATAGATCAGTGTCCCATCGACGCATCTAAATTAGGGCATTATCCAGCTGGTCTCAGCATTGGGGTGTTGGATCATAAACTGTCCGCTAAAGACTCGAGGCATTGATGCTTTGTCCTTTCCTCGAAATCAACACACAGTGCTTGTGGACATCGATTGCTCAACATGCTTGATCTCGCGTTCCCATAACTCCAGGTTTGATATTGTCTCCCTGAATCCCAACAACATTGGGTCAGTGGCTTTCACGAGACGGTTGGACCAAAATGCACAAGGACCGCCACACATCGTGGAATACTCAATAGGGTTGACTTTGCGACGAATCTGGGTGAATTTCTGGGCAGTGATTCTCCCACATGACACTCGGAAGAGTTCGCAGTTGGTTTATTCCCTGTGCAATCCACGAGTCTATGCTATCTATCCGTGTAAAGCCTTCTCGCCTGCGAGAGTGTATTCATGGAGCCATGTCATCAGATACCAGACACCAACCCAGCTTCACCATGGGAGCCCGAAACATGGGACGGTGGATACATCCATTCAGATACTACAATTGACAGAAGAGTCTCACGTTCGGGGATGACTGAAGGGAATTTTGGGAAACATGCATGGACCGTACTGGCAGTACACACACACGCGCACACACGCACACACAAACATACACAATCAAGGCAGTTGGTGTCAATGTTGACTTCAGGGGAAACCACCAGTCAGCATTCCATACTCAGTCAGTAGAGTGTTGGAATTCCTTCGTGGAATCTTTTTGTTGATGGAAATACGAAGACGATCTGACGCTCAGACTTCCGCTCCCGTGTGGTTTAGTCCCTCATTTTGCTGTCTCCAACGTTTTTTTCTCCTCAAATCATCGTCACAACGTCTCACACATCTTTATCTGCCGCTCACACGTGCAGTGTGGAGAGGTCAGTGCATCCATCAGGGGGACATGCTTCCGTGTCAGCGCCAATTCCTCCCTCCAGCCCATGCGAGATGCGTCCCGCAACTGCACAAATAGACGGCCTGAAATGTTGTTCCAACAGGACAGTTGCAGAATAACCTGTCGCTTGATGCCGCACCGTCCAAATTGAGATTCGGTGTTTGGAGGTGCTTTGTTGACAGCCAGTCGAGGACAACTTCCCGAGAATAGAGCTGAATGTCTTTGTGTGTGCGTTTCAGTTGGCGCTGTGGGCTGTGACAGTCCACATCATACGAGTATTGTGTTGTGATGTTGTGCTGTGTAGCGCTCATGTTTGTGTGAGCACCGTGCTTTTTGCGGACGGCACACACAAGGAATGACACCAAATGTTACAAAATTTCAAGCAGGAACCTCAAGAACCAATTCAATGTGGCTGCTGTGCTGGGTCCGGTGGACTTGAACAGGCTGTGTGTCACTTCGCCTGTGCTGCGACCGTACATCGCATCGTGTTTGTGTTTATCTCCCTCACAGGGGCTGTTAGCTCTGCTTCAAGTGCGTTGCATCCAAGCATTAGGACGAGTGGAAAAGAAGCCCGTTCTCCTGAGAACAAAGTTTACAGCGAACGAACTTGAATTCCAACACGAAAATTTGGACAGGACAAAAAGAAATGAGTCCAAGTCAAGTGAATCGAGAAAGATCAAGAGAATGTCAAAAGAGACACACGCAGAAGGAACCCAAGAGAGTGGAACTGACTACAAAACTGTGAAAGTGTCAATGATTTAAATTCTTGGCTGCCAGCTTCCATGTTTCGATGAGTCCTGTCAGGAGAAAGTGACTGAATTGAAAAACATAAGACCAAAGCCGTCAATCCTTGCATGTTTTTTTTCAAATGAAAAAGTGTTTGCAAATTGAAACGAAAGAGAAGCTTATTTTGCACAAGAACACAGAAAACACAAAGCGTCATCTCAGTGACAGGAAGGTAAGGTAAAGGTTACCTTGTTGTCATCGAGTCACTTCTGGCACAGTGAAAGAACTACAACGGTCCAGGGTTTTAACAAACAGTTTCACAGCGTTGTGATGCTGCAACTAATCACCATTGAGCTGGTGGCGGGAAATGAGGTGGAGACCAAATCCTATTATGTTCTCCTCCAGTCACTCTAGACCACGCTGAGCAACGGTCCCAAACACTGACTCACGCAGAACCACACGACTACGCGCTCGCTTTGTCCAACCGCATGGTGAAATCAACGACGTTTTGAGAGAGACCTCGAAACAGCGCATGAACAGCAGTGGCCATAACATCCGATCATCTTTGTTCTCCTAGGAGACGACGACTCTCATCTGCCCAACTTGTTTTGATCTTCTGTTGACACAAGGAACAGGAAGGAACTCGAAGTATCCGCAGGCTGCAAAGCAACATGTGCTGTTTGTGTGTGATGTTAATGCAGTTGTGTGTTCCCTGGTCTTTCAGGCAAAGAAGCTACTCTTCGAGCATTGATGAATGTCTGACTCAGTTCGTGTCTTCGCTTTCAGGCACTCAGTCAATGACCATACCACCAAACGGGCAATCATGTGAGATGCATGGGGTTCCACGCCAGTACAACACGCGTGTACGAGTAAAATTCAGAAACTCGGGCACGCAAGAGACATGAAAAGATAACAAATGCGCCGTGTCCTGCGTGTCCCAGGAAATATCAGAACAGCCAAAGGACCAAAACCCACGCAAACTGAAAAGAGAAAAGGCGTGCAACTTGATGTGAACTGGAACACAGCCAAAGAAAAAGTCAAAATCGTCAGAAAGACCAGTGAAAAAATAACAGACATCGCTTCAAGGTGCAATGAGAAGAAAACCTTCACAAGATGAAAATGTGAACCTGCTGGCAGCATGTCTGCAGGTTTGGCAGCTGACTCTGTTGACACGCTTAAGCGTGCGCACTTCTCGCCTGTGAATGGACCTGTTGGTCCGGCCCGCAGGTCGGCGCTTCCTTATCTGCGATGTGAGCGGCTCAGGGTGGAAGGAACGGAAAGAGGCGCGACGCTGTCAGAGTCGCTGTTGTCAGGAAGTGTCCATCCAGTGTTCATTTGGTGATGAAGTCACAATTCATTTTCTGCCAAGACAACAGCCTGGCTTGGTGATGAGGATTTCTCGATTGACTCCAATTCAATTGAAAACGAGACAACATGGCGTTGGGCCTGAAACCACCTGCAAACCAACCATGAATCACGGACCTTTCACCGCACCGTGACATATGACTGGCTGGCCGTGTTTGAGAGCGCACTGCTATCAGGGTGGAGGGCGGAGCGCGGAGAGAAGGTGACTTGAGCTGATAACACTGTCACCGAAGAGCACAATCCACCGCACGGGCTTCTGAAGTCTGCAGACGAATGAAATTTTGAGTTTTTGCTGCGCATTTTTGTCACAGATTGTCTCTGTGGCATATGGCTCTTTCAAATCCCAAAAAGTAAGAAGGTGCAATGGGAAATTCACAAGTAATTTTCGTTGCAAGCGAATGACAATGGGCAAGAGTTCCCGTGTTCACACGGGTTCCTTCACGACGTGTTCAGCTGCTTGTTCCTTTTGGTGTTCCTCCGTGGTCATTCACACTGGCTCTTTCTGTGACAAGAACCAGTATTTTTAAACCCACACAGACACAAAGAAGAAAAGTTTTGCTTCCCTGGAGGTGAGTTCCTCGAATTACTCCTGGCAGGGCACAAAATTCATTCAACAACACTGAAGGAGCAAATTTGGCACACTGCTCAAAAATTCCTTCAAGGAGTAGTCTACTCCGAACAAACCTGTGTAAAGGTGACACCACCAAAACGTTTGACCTCACTGCGAAGCGATGTCCCTTCACTGCATGAACATCGCCAAGAAACATGTGAAAGAACCATTGTGAACACGGGAAAACCACTTCCCCCATCTCGTCTGGCATCTCCTTCTTGAGAGTGAAAACAAGTTTGACCAACATCTGTCTCTCCAGCAACATACTCGCATCTCTCTGTATGCACAGGTTGCATGACATGCTAGGCCACTTTCCCACAGAAGTTGAGCAGCGATGAGTGGTGAGCACCGGAAATTAGTGCTACTGTTGAGCCGTATCGGGGCAGCGGATCATGCACTGGACTCTATTGCGTGGTTGACGTACATGTCCTGACATTCATCGGGAGCTCGAAGCCCTCCCACGTAAACACAATCGGCATCTTACCAACCCCAACACACCCTTGGTCGAAATGGGAATTTCGAATTGAGCTCACCAGTACGTGGTCTTTTCGTGCTTGGACTGATGCAAAAAAGAACTACGCACAACTTTGCGTTGGAGTCAAAACATTTCAAGATGATTTCCTTCGTGGCGAACTTGTGTCTTGGAGCGAACTAGAAGTCCAGACAGAAAGACTCTGGGTCTTTTACACAAGTGGAGAGAAGAACCGCAAATAAAGTTGTCAAAGAATCCGCTTGGCAGCTTTTCAGAGGGTTGTGTCCTGTTCAGAGAAGAATAATAAAGAGAGAAATCAAAAGGAGACTGAGAGAACATGGGATTGAGCGATGAAAACAAACATGAAGATGATGTCTCTTCAAAGGGAGACGAACACAGGGAGATTCAGTGCGGGACGTGACCGACCAATGCGCCGTCAGCTGCTTGCTGCACTTTGGGGTTGTTTTTCTTCAAACCCAATGTCTGGAATCCCCAAACGACCTCCGTTGGAACTTCGCACCCACAAACTGAACTGCCGCTGGTGTTGAAAGTTTAATTCTTCTCAGAGGAGACCCAAACATTTCTTTTGGGGCTTGGTGCCACCAACATGTGTCTTTCTCCGAGTGAAATTTTTTGTTTGAACCAACCAAAATTAGACGAACAAGTGAATTTTTGCATTGTGTCAGTGGAAGAAAGATCAACAGAACAAGTTTCAATCAGCCAAGAAACCAAAAGGAGAGCTTGTGGCAATGAAAGAAACTTTTTGGATTCTTGGGCCTTGGCGGTTGAGTGCACACGTGTCCAGCTCCATACAAGCTTGCGGAGTTTCTTTGGAGAGATATGGGTCCCCGAGTGATTCAACAACGTTGCACACAAAACTCATGTTTGAGTGCATTTCCAATGAATGACAAACTCTGTTCAATGTCTGCAAGGAATACAGGTGATGTTGAAGTCTCTTTTTGAATCGATTCCATCATCCTTTTCACAGACAGTTTTTTCAGCTGGTAATTTTTTTTGAAGGCCCCACACGTAGCTGTGGCAGAGGTGTCGAGCCAGACAACTTCAACCATTTCCCACGTTATGCTGCTCAAGGCTGAGGGGAGTCTCCAGCGGATTCCTGGGGGACGAGGTGTTGGCTCAAGGGCACTCTTGTTCCTTCTGACCCTCACATCAACAGAGAGCCATTGAACACAAAATATCAACTTTTGTCATAGTTCTACCGATGTTTCATAACCTGTCGGACCACTGTTGAACCCCTGACCCAGAAACACCGGACAGCCTGCGATTGTTGAACGTTCAGCCTCTCACGTTCTGCGATGAATGTACCGAGGTGTACAAGACAAGACTACAAGTGTAAAGCGACAGATGTGGATCAGCAGCCCGAGTAAGAGCAGGCAATTTGTCCCTGTCAGTCAGTCCAAGCCTCATTACACCATCTAATTATACACCTGTCCACTCTGCAGCTCCGTTCGCCCCTTCACCGTCCCGCTGACCCGCCCGCACTGTCAGATCTATCATGATGGATATTTCATCGCCGTTTGTTTGGTGCGACAATTTTCAAGCTGTGGGCAAGAGGCGACGGGAAATGATAAAGAGTTGTCCTTCCCCTCTCCGGGCCTGGCTCTTACTGGTTTCACAAGGACCGCTCTTTCAGATACGATTGCAGTGGTTCCTGGCTTCCTGGAGAGTCGTCAGCGTGAACTTTCACCGTTATTCACTGAAGTCACGGTGTCAGAAACTGAATGTCCGAATACTGGACCGTTGCAGGGATTCTGCCCCATTTCCATTTTCTCCAGATGATCGTTTTCGTCGGAATTCCACTGTGCATCACCTGTTTGTCTGTGCCCGTGTGAACACATACTTGTTTCTATCAGGGCAAAATATGTGATGAATTGGTCTTTGGAGGTTTTGACTGATTTCGGTCTTCAAAGAAAAGACAAAAAGAATATCCTTCTGTATCCTTTAAAAATGTGTGAAAAGACAGGTTTTGATACGAGACCCAAGAACCGCGCTGACAAAATTCACGAAAAAATGAGGCCGGAGCTCTCGGCACCAGAACTGAAAGTCCTCCTGGCCTCTACGCATGAAATTCATTCCAGGAACTTTCTCACTCACAAAGGAACTCACAATATGGAATGTACCAGATGAAAAGCATCCATTCTCTAATGTCACAGGACCGGAAACATCTTAATTTTGCCCACAAATGAACACATTTCCCATAAAGCTAAGTCCTCGGCCATTAGGCGGCCTCGCCTGCTGTTCCTGCATTCCCAATAAGGTTGATTTACGCGTTCTGAGCATTGCATTTCTGGGCAAAGGTCCCACCACAAAACGCACCAATAGGGCAAAGAGGCCCCCATTACTGACACAACAGCGGCCACTCTGAGCAAAAAGGACACTGTGAATAATGAGACGTCCGGAACTGCGAGTTTTGTCTGTGCTGGCCCAGATGCGTTGAGCAAAGAACGAAAAACCAAGAAAAAAGGAAAAGAAGTAAGTTTCCACGAGAATTCGGCTGCTGACAATCACTCTGTCACACATGATTTGCAGTCTTCTATTTTTCTTCGCACACAACGTCTTTCTCCAGATCACCTTGAAAAGAGCCCATCTCTGATTTTCTCCCCGAAGCGGATTCACGGTTTGCACGCGAAGTTTTCGTAGTTCTTGGCACAGCCTTTGACCAAGTCTGAACGTCGCACCCTCCGCGTGAAGGTTTCGTTTCCTCCAGCGAAACATAGAGCAAGATTTTGTGCTGTTGCACGCCGCTCAAGTCAATTCTAAACATTTCCCAAACAACAGCTATGAATGAGAACAACATGGTTTCAAACCAAACCGTAAAATACTTGCACAGCCTCTCGTATCTCAATCTGAAGTTGCTCTCAACAAATCACAGGTCTGAGCAATAGCAAACACAGTCGAAGTTCAGAGATCAAATGGGCCCTGTGCTCCAGACTTGAGAGTGCTGCATGTATTCTCACACTTGAGGTGTCCACTGGACACAAGTGAGCCATTGAAGCATTCAAGGCCTGTGGTCCACAATTCCCTTTAGTGGTCTCAGCGGTAACTAAGGCTGCACACTTCTGTGGAGTCGGTGCCTGTCTCAAGGTTCCAGAACATTACGGTAGCAGGTTTTGTAAATGAAACCGTTCTGTGGAGACGGGAGATGGGACATCAGTTCCAAACCCTTTGCTGGTTAAGTGCTCGGTCTGCGACAGAATTTGCCTTGGTCGTCTAAGCGACCGCTCATCCTTACAATGTTGGTGTGGTGTCCTGGAGGTTTCAAGGATTTTTGACGTGATGGCAAGATCGAAAGACCAACACTTCACAGTCAGGGCAGTCACGACAACTGAAGCCTGAGCTCTTGGTCTGATTCCCAAAATCTGGCAATGTGTAAGACACAGTGGCTCCTCACATTGTCTCATCAGCAACCTCTCCTTTTGGACGGGGATAGAAACGTGGGAAATTTCGACTTGGCCTTGTTCTGTAAATTCCCGATTGGAATGTGGACACCCTGTCAAATTGTTTTGGTGCAACGGACCTACAAGTTCGTTTTCCGCGGGCAAAGATCTTTTTGAGGCGGAAATGTCTGGCACTCATTATCCAGGATAAAACGGTTGACATGTCACTCCACGTGCGATGTCAATCGGAACTGCCCTGTCCAGGGCAAAAGTGTGCCTTCCGGGACAAGGAACAACACACGTTCGTGCAAAGTTCGTTGGGACATCCCATTGTTTTGCACACAGAAATATGTTGGTGAACAGAAGACGAACCGGCATCTCTCTTCAATCTTCCTTCGTTTTTAGAGAGCACATTTGTACTCATTTTCTAGAGTGAAAATCGAACAGAACCATCCTGTGGATACTCGTCATTCCACTTGGTCTAATTTGTGCTTGAGAATCATGCGACCAGCTTGATCGGCTGTCTGCCTCAGCGAGCTCGTGTACTGCTGTGCACATTGCCCAAGACGCCAACTCACAAACCTGACCTGAATCCTTCTTCAAAAATAAACACAGACTCATTGGATATTGAACCACCTCAAAGGTGACTTCTGTCTGGGGTAAAATCTGTGCCAAGAAAGAAAGCATGTCTGATGTGGGTCCCGATGCACATGTGTTCAGATCACATGACCCTAGCTCAGTTTGCAACTTGCCTCATCTGAAGTGCACCGTGGCGCGCGACACCACCACGTTGTTTTGCATCAAAGCTGCAAATTCTGGTGGCTCAGAGCAGGATAAGAGTGCAACGTCCTTTTGACATATTGGGCTGCCAAACAAGAAGGCTCAAACAATAATACTTCCGCAGTTTATTGATCAACTGGCATTAAAATAAGAGTACCCGTGTAAGCTAATTGCTCCTGTAGTACGCAGAATTATTTACAACCTACTCTTTTCAATTAATACTGCATGGCTAGACTCATTGATCGTCGTTTTCTGTCCCAAGGGGGAAATGCACCAACAACGTTAGATGAGAAGCACGTTTTGATTTCATATTCGTGTCATTGTCGAAACTGACAACTTCGGCCCCGTCAGGTTTGGTGCCTCCACGTCGTATTGCCTGCGCGACGCGCTTCTCCGTCTGATTTAGGAGATGAGTAGCAATAGAAGCGCTCTAATTTGCGGGTGTCACTTGTCCATGTCATCCTACATCAGAGTAATGCCACACCAACGCGTCCACTACGTTATCGTAGTGGATGCCACAGGTGGAGAATTTCAACATTGTTGCCAAAATTTCCGATCTCCCTGATCTGTCTGTTCGTGTCTTTGTCACTTGGAAAGAACAAATCTGGATGTGAGGCAGTTGGAAAAGGATCGGCTTTTTGCAGGGATTGATGAGACAGAAGCCCTTTGATTCCTTTGATTGACAGGCTCGGGGAGCCCAAGCAACCGTCTCGATTTCGCCGTTTCTCAGCTCTCGCAACGTTCTGTCCTACATGTTGCACATGCACTGTAGTGTGCAAACTGGGAACTTATGGTGTAACAAGCACAAAAATGTTTGACATGAAGTCATAACACTGTAAACAGGTTTGGCAAATGTAGATCTACTAGCGTGTGTCAGGTTGAGAGACGACAATATACGAGCTTTTTGTCCGTATGTCTCTGAATTTTTTTACAATTCGTTTTCTCGATAGAACTCACTCGATCGTAGATTTTGAGTTCCTGCACCCTTGCTCAGTGTAAGAGGCGAATTTCGTGTCTCGAGACACGAACCACCGCTCGCAAATGATTGGATTGCGTCTCTCTCGCTGCAAGGTCATCTGCCTGCGACCTCCAGAGCCGAGCAGGGTCATGCCGCCCCAAACCCAATCCCATTTGTGGCTTGTCTATCCACATGCAACTCACCCCGGCGCACTCGGATCGGAAGCAGGAGGACAAGCCTAATTACAAAAATTGTCATGGGTGTTGCGGCGCAGAGCTCCTGTATTTATCTTCGTTGTTTTTTTTTCAGAAGCCCCTTGTGTGCGAAGCAACGACAAGAAAGGCAACAGTCAAACAACACATACCAACAGAAAGGAGACAGACAAGACTTCGGGGGTTCCTTCCAGATGGAGGGCAGAAGACACATAGTGGCCCCTGGTGTTCACAGCCGTGCAAGTGGCTTGGTTTATGTTCCGTCTGCAGCAATGCAATTGTACTGATTCAATCTGCAATGATTTCCCTTCCATTGCACCACCATCAGCTGCTCGCGCGGGCGTCAGGCTTCCTCAGGCCCACGATTGCATCAATGTTTTTGAGCAAGATGACAAAGTGGCAAACGTCACACCCTCGTGTTTCATTGTGCGATGAGGCAGACTGGACAGGTTTTTCACTGTCTTTGTAGTGAAAACAATATTTCCGAAACTTGGTGCCCCAGTTCCAACGACTTGTCTTTCATTTTACTCGTACACTCCAGGCTGAGGCCATGAAACTCCGACCCAATCATGCGCGCACGCGTTGGAGATGTGTGCAGCCAAAAACTCTACGACCGACACTGTTGTTCTGGTCATTTCGTGGCGTTGAATATGAAAAGAACAGAGAAATGGTCATGACATTCTCAGCAGAATGTTTCCAATCTTCCATGTGTGACAGGAGGATAAGGAATGCGTGCACATCCATAACACACGCGGGTCTGTGTGGCAGTGGGTATTAACCCAAGGTCCGGCTCGCAGTTACTGATATTGCAAATTTTCTTCACTGTGAGACGTCTCGTGTTATAAAAGCAGAAGCTTTAGTGGAACATTGTGTTTACCACGGAACAGGCCTTTTTGTCTTGTCGCTGCAGCGCGAAGCAAACTGCCAAGATGCCACCTGGTACCAAAACCAGGAGTGCAAAACAACAGGAAGCTGTTCGAGCAAGAGACCAAAAGAGTACATGAAGTAAAGATGCAGCGTGCGCTGATGAGGATAGAGAACACAAAAAACGAGGTAAGAACACAGGCCCAAACTCCAAGTGAGCTGTGGTCGCTGCAGCAGACGAGACTGTACGAGGTTCGTATACTTAGAGGTGAACATCGGTCGATATCTCCGGACTGAATGGACAGAAAAACTTTTTTTTTGTATGTTCTTCTGCACCTGTCGACCCACCACCAAACATCACTAAAGTTATTTCGGGACAGTCTAAGTGACCTAATTTGGTCGCGATCCACTGTCTGTGTCGACCGGTCGAGCGATGCGCAATGCCATTTTTGTGTGCGCTATTTCAGTCGTGTTTTTTTGGTGTTTTGCCTACAAAATGGAACACAGTAAGTTGACACAGAGGGCTGAGATATGCATTTTCTGTATCCAAGGGAAAAGTATGGCAGAGGCTCACAGGGAACTGCTCCAAATTCATGGCCAAAATGCGCTCAGTCTGAGCATGGTGCGGAGATGGTATCGGAAGTTTGCACATGGGTTGTGTGATTTCTCTGTCAAGAAAACTGGCAGATGTTTGACAAAAGTGACCCCTGAAAAGATGGAGCAAATCAAGGCGATCTTGGCTGAAGACAACACTGTTTGTTTGCGGGTTCTGTCACGGAAAACTGGACTTTTGCTCCGGACTGTTCACAATGTGCTGCGCAACAAACTGGAACTGAAAAAGCGACCAGCAAAGTGGATCCCGTATTTGCTCAATGATAACCAGAAGGCACATCGACTCCGGATGTCCCGTGACTTGCTCCGCAGAATTGTGACCGGGGATGAGAGCGGGTTCTGGTGTTATGAACCCGCAACAAAACGCAGCTCTTCTGCTTGGCTCCAGAGCAATGAACGCTGCCCCTAAAAACCAGTCCAAGACCAGTACGTTCGCAAGGTGATGGTGATCATTTTCTGGGATTCCCAAGGTGTGATTTACCACCAGTTTGTTCCTGCTGGGCAAGGCATCTGCAAAGAAGTTTATCTGTAAACCATGAGAGACCTCCGTGAGGCAATCCAGCACTGCAGGCAACGACACTGGGCCTACCAGAACTTTTGGCTTCACCACGACGGCGCACCGGCTCACCGTGCAGACATCATCGTCAATTTCCTCCAAGCTACTGGGACAAACATCCTGCCCCACCCCCCCTACTCCCCGGACTTAGCTCCGTCAGATTTTTTCCTGTTTTCACATTTGAAGAAGAACATGCGTGGACTCACGTTCAACAGCATTGACGACCTCCGAGAGCGTGTCGACTTTGAGATAGGCCAAGTTGCACAATGGGAGTTCACCCACGCCATCAGAGAAAGTTGGGTTAAACATCTGGAATTGTGCGTGCAACATGAAGGCAACTACTTTGAAACTTGACTGTGAACTGTTGGAGGTATGCAACAAACTCTTTTGTAAGGAAAAAGTGGTTTTGGGTCAACTGGAGTTCCCTCCGAAAACACACTGCCACACCCTCCAAAAAGTCAAGTTACCGATGTAATTCTACCCATGTTACTGTTATGCAATTCTACTGTCGTTGCACATGTACAACTGTTAGACAATAAATTTGATGTACACAAAGTTTGACATTGATCGACCAATTCGTTCCGGAGATATCACCGGATGTTCACCTCTAAGTATACGAACCTCGTATTTGGGCCTGTTACCTCGGCCTGCTGTGACTGTGTTCGCAGTGGAAATTTCGTGAGCAACAATGAGCGCGACCTCAATTTCACTCGGGCACGTCCAGTGATCACTTTGTCTTGCTCAGATTTGAAGAAGAGTTAAATGCCCCGAAGTGCCTCAACGCCTCTCATCGAAACTCAATGAGGAGTCAGTAAATTGATTGTTCTCACAGAAAGTAACTTTCCGGATTTGTTGGGAGTTGCTGTTCTGAGTTGGGGTGGTGGACTCTGCAAAGAACGACTGGAAAAGTTCCTTTTCAAAACAGTTTTGAAGCAAACAAACCAACCGCTGTTTTCACATTTTGAAAATTTCGGAATCTGCGCTTGTCGGAGGCGCTATTTGAAACCATGAAGTGGGTCACTTGTAATCAACCAGATTCCAGAATCACACCGGAATCCGACATCTGAGTCCTGCATCGGTCAAGGTGCTGGAAATTATGGAAGGTGCGCCATTATTTTGTCATCAACAGGACCCACATGCCACATGTGGATTCCAATGCAATTATGGAAATACGATCTGTGATTCAAACACGCAACACGGAAATGTGTCTGGGTGAATATTGCCTGAGATATCCTTACCACTGTTTCTGTAAGAATCAGCACGAAAATAATATTTTGTTGAATAATTCTCCATTGGAGTTTCTGGGTTTCGGTTTCTGTTTCTGTGCTTTGAAAGTGCAATTCAGAACAAGAAAATTGTCTTCCATCCTGCATTGTAAGATATAATTTCAAATTGGAAAACAGTTTCTTTTGTTGACATTTTTTGGAAAAATGAAGTCTGAAACGAACCTGAGTTAAACTGGTTCATTCAGTCCGTAACCCGTTCGAACACCAGAGCGTGCTGGCCGCACTCACGAAGTGCGAGAGGTTGTTGCGTCTTGGAAATCCAACTATGTGCGGGGAAAACTATGGAATCTTGAAAAAAAAAACCCACAAGTAGACCATCATTCAACTTCAGACAGCCCCTTATATTTCAATTGTTCAATCACAGGCTTGCAAACTGGAGGTTCCATTAAAAAGTACAAAGACCTGGTTGTGGAGAGCGGCGTTCTATCACGGAAAGAGATGTGCGCTGACAGGTCGTTTCACGGCTCCCTTCCCTTCTACTCCAGCACGTAAACACAAATTGAATTCTGCATTCTCTCCCCCTCTGCACTCGTTCCCTTTCTCTGTGAACAGACTTGATGTGAACACTTTAAATTCAGTGGTTACACACGCTGGAGTAACGCGCAATGCGTGGCTGCAAAGTGAAACTCGCACTTTTGGCAACATTCAAAGGCGAATCAGGTGATGGGGTTGTAACAGGAACGTCTCGCTATGGACCTTCGCAGCGAGTCTTGTGATTCGCGCTTGTCACAGGCGATTTGAGGTTTCGCCACGTCCGTTGATGCACAAGGTTTGAAACCCGACCAGATAGGGTCTTGTGTTTAACGGAACAAACTGATGGAGATTGTACGAGTATTGTTTGATGCGTTCTCCAAAGACGCGATTTTGAAGTCTTGTTGTTTTTCCTGGTTGACCTACTTTCTGAGCCAAAGAACACACGGACAACTGTTCTCGGCCCATTGGTTCGATCAGGCGGCTGATTGCATCTGGCACTCTGAACACCATCAATTGGAGTCATCACATAACCATTCAGTAATCTGCTATTCTCATTTAGTGCTGTCCAATAGCTGTCACCTAATCTGATAGTGTCATTATGATACTTTCCGTTCCATTGTGAATCCAAAAATACCATCTTGATCAACACCGTGAAACCACGAATCATCATGGCTGTCCCAAAACAAGACTGGGTCCGGGCCAGTGGATTCACACACCAGCAACTCCAAAAGAACCGCCATGAATCACAGTTTGTTTGGAGAGATAGAGACAGAGAAAAGAGAGTCAGAGAGAGAGGAGAGAGAGAGAGAGAGAGAGAGAGAGAGAGAGAGAGAGAGGAGAGAGAGAGAGAGAGAGAGAGAGAGAGAGCCGTCGTGATGACACCCGTGCACAAGGCCATTCATACACACACACCAACCACAGCAAACCGAAACATAAGAGTACATTCAGGATTCCCACACATTGAACAAGATTGATTGCTTCCTGCTGCTTTTCACGAGAGCAGATGCTGTCATTCGAAAACACACATGAGGCAAAGGTGTCCAGCAGTCAGAACGAGGAGACCGACATCCTGACAGCACCAGTCATTCTTCGTCATCAAGATGGCATTTTTGAGAAGGGACCACATCAGGCTCTGAGGAAAATCTGGCTTCATCCAGCGCGGCGGTCTGTTTGATTAAAAGTCATTTATCCACTCAAACGTACCAAGAATGTTCCTGGTGACCAACAACAAAGGACTCGAAGTGAAGTCAAACCAGCGGAATGAAGAGAACATCCGACCAAAGCTCCAGGCAGGTTCCAGTGGGCAATGCCAGAGTTATTTCACCGGAAAGTGAAATCAATCTGAGTCTATTCACTTCCAGCCATTTGTGCACAGAACGTTTTGAACTTTGTACGAGTGGAGCTTGTTTTGCGCTGTAATGCAAGTCTCAACTCTGACATTCTTGGTTGACAATCAAGGGCAAGACGTATGTTCCAGCCACATTCAGCCAGCAAAAAAGTTTACGTGCACATCTCTGCTCGGTCTCTGGCTGCTTCGTTGCCAGTCTTTTGACCGCGTCGTGTCTTTTCATCCATCTCCAAGGGTTTTGATCTGTTGGCAGCTCACTGAGCCGTGCGCTATTGCGGCGCAGTGATGAGTTGGGGGAAGACGCTGGACGCATGGAAATCGGCGTTCGCTGCGTTCAGATGAAGTGCACTCAGGTCAAATGAGCCAAAGCAGTACGAAACGCACAGGCACTTCAAAATCGAATCCACCTTTCTCTGTTCACACCTTGACGACAGGTGACCCCACAAAACGTGTGTCCGATTTTATTATCGCTGTTGAGTTTGTGGTACTCTGAGGGTTCTGACGTCGACTGTTGTTATTTTCCTGTCACAGTTGATTTTTCTCTGCTCCTTGTGGTAATTTAGAATCCATTGTTTTTTAGACAGGACGTTTTCTGCTGGCTGCATGCAATGTTAAGTGGGAAACAACAAAACTTTGTTTGAGCAATTTCAGTGCAGAAGTAGCACGGGCTCCCTTGGAACCTTTGTCCGTTGGTTGTTTGTGAGACTGCAGAGTGTGGTATTGGAGAATGAAAGTGTCAGTTCCGCTCCTCACCTGACTTTGTCACACGCAGTTGGGTTCAGAATGAAAGAAAGCGAATGTCAGAACACAAGGCAGAAATTTGACGATTGCGTGCGACACCTAAATCCCCAAAATGTTCCACCCATCATGATTCCAGATGTGTTTGGAATGAACGATTGGACAACACAGGATGTTTTTCTCTATAAGGAACCATGACAAGTGAAATAATTGACTTGCACAACAAACATGGAGTCCAAGGAAGACTATACGTAGACCTGCAGCAGTTTCTGTGTTTGCAGACTGTTGGAGAACACACGCGGCTCTTTTTGTGTTCTCCGTCCACCCACCCACTCCTCTGAGCCATATCGTCGTTGCTACATGTTTCTTCCACTGCCTTTTTTGCCAAAGCTTGACTCCTCAGACCAGCATCACAACAGTATTAGTTTCAATCTTCATTCGGAAGGGAATCCGAGTCTACTGAAAGGCAACCACCGAAAGATCCACTTCTATCCTTCTGTCCACACACACGATGAATCAGCCCATTTAGCGACAGTCCTGCACGGATGAATGGCGAACGCGGGCTCTCCTCCAGGTCTGTGCACAGTGCAGCTGGGTTACTTGGGGCCCCGGACTAGGACGTTCTCAGAAGTGACTCGAATGCATTACTCGCATGCTCAAGGACATGTGTGTGTTGCTTTCACACGAAAGTGATTTGCCTTTGCTCTGTCGTTGACAAGGTGTCGCATCGTATCAGGACGGAGTCTGCATGAACTTTCTTCAGGTCTGGTTCAGGACAGACTGAGTGCAAACAGAGAGCACGAAAAACAAAACTTTTGCGAAAACTGAACAAAACAATTCAACTTTATCACTTGTTCACTGCGAGCCCAGCTGAATTCCACGTCTGCTGCTTTGACAGTGTATGTCCCGTGAGGGAACTTTCCACACAAAAATTTAGGCCCCTGGTAATTTGAAAACACGCAGCAACAGAAAACTCAGACTCTCCAGAGAGAAAAGTCAATTTTCATACAATCTTCTCCCCCGAAAATTACTGATCTCATCAATTAAAACCTTTCAATTAATGGGAATATAGAATGTCGCACAAACAAAAAACAGAGGTTGTATTGCAAGAGCACGCTTCTTCTTGTCCTTTGGGAAGTCTTCAAATATTTGGGAGTCAGACTTCCGCAGGTGAAGAATTTCTCATGTATTTCAGAAAAAGGGAAAGTGCTCATCTCGACTTTATGCGGGTGAACTTGATTCCATCCTGTTCGAATCTCTTGCAATTCATTCCCTCAACAACGGAGTAGTATCTTATCAACGTCGGACACGGTGTTTTTTCAATGGTTTCTACATGTGTGTGTGTGTGTGTGTGTGAACGCGAGTGTGTGTTTCTTCAGGTGTCAAAAACTCACCCCTCTTGGACGCGAGGAAACTGTTGTGCGCCGGCAGATGCTGAATGTCAAAGGAAATTTTGGTCCGAGGCAGAATGGTGCGATCTTGGTTGATGCGGTGAATCGCGTACTTGAAGGCCGCTTCCACCGTCGGGTCCTCGTCATCTCCGAACAATCCGCCTGCAAGAAGAACGTGATCGCTGCTCAGAACAAGAATCATCCCGGTTGAGATCACATCCTCAGTTCACAAAGACAGGTCCACTTTCTCCCGAAACATCGTCGTCACATCGTCATTCATCGTTGTTACTCGGGCGTGTTTCTTTAACCTCACTGAGTTTTGAGCTGAGGAAAACCTATGCAATCTTCAGGGTACACACTTGTCTTGATCTGAGAGGGAATGCGAGAATCCCGGTTTCGCACAACCAGCCTTGTTCTGTTCTTTGACTGGCAGGTTGAAACAGCATTGATCATCCAAACCCCTCCATTTTCAGTCATTTCTGATAACTTCCCATGATAATTTACGAAAATAATTTACGAAATTAAAAAGTGGCCTATATCTGACACCACAAATTAAGTTTTCAATCAAACAGAACTCTGAAACCGATGCAGAGCTGTTTTTACTCAAGATGGAGCTTGAACAACGAGTTTTGAAGACAATATGTTCTGAGGATGCAGTTCATGTTCTTGGCCGACTCGGTGCAAACTCAGTGTCACAAAAAAAGGAAAGAGGCACAGATTCCGTATTCTTCGTGAGGACTTTGTTCAAGTCATCCCACAAACCAGAGCGCCGCAACACATATCCCGTTGTGCTTGTCAGAGAAGAACTGTAGACGAAGGAGTTCGGAGTTCCGTGCTGAAACTGCCTTCTGGCAGGTTCGCCTGGCAGAATCACGCAAAGTCTGTCGAAAGCGTCACTTTGTCGTTTACTTTTAAGGAGTATTTTGAAAGCTTCGTGAATGCCTCAACCTCAGAGCTGTCCCGGCCAGGTGCTTTCCTAGACTTCTGAACTTCGCGAACAAAACGCGTCGTACGCGAAGAGATTTTTGAAGCTTGCCATGTGCCCTTCTGTTCAGCTGCTGTTTTCTTGCCACGGCCTGAAGGCACATCAATTGAGTGCATACCCTGTCTTCACACACGTGTGGCCCGCAGGCCATCTTGTGTGGAGCTCACACGTGCCTTGAAGGGGTTTTTACAAGTGTACCATGGGTGATAGAGTACAGATATTAGTTCAGTACGAGTATTGCCGGAGATGCAGTGAAAACGGGTACGTACAGCTTCTCCTGGTCACGCGCATTGGGAAGTGAATTTTTCGTCTCACTAGGAAACCGAATGTCGTCCTGAGTAAGCAATGTGCAACGTGGTTCCCCTTGAAGTTTGGGTCGGCTCCTGTGGAGTCGCTGAACCTGACCAATCTTAAAGCTGTTCCTGCAGCTGGCTTTGTCGTTTTTGCTTTGGGTCTCTTGACCCACGCGTGTCAGGATCAAAATCTGAGTGCTGCAGCTTGCACCTGGCTGGACGTAAGCTTTGAAAACTTAAAGAGTTTTTGTTTGAAAGACAAAAGAGTAGCAGTTCATTGTTCTGATACGTGAGACGTGAAAAATGTTGTGTTGCGGCACAAACCGAGTCATGTTTGAAAGAATCGGCATCAAGAATAGTTCGGGAACAACAAGCCCACAATTCATCTGTGCTATTCCAACGGGACTGATTCTCACATCTGAATTGCTAAACATTTTCGAAACATGCCCCTGTGTGTTGGAACAAACACAAGTTTCTTGATGTTCAACACACAAATGCAGAAACAACTCGCATATCATCAGGTCCTCAGCGAGTTGGAGGAAAACAACGAAACCTGTTGTGTTTTGCTATTTTCTTCTGAAAGTCTGAAAAGCACTGAACAATTAGGTATCATTCTCTTGCATGTCTGAAAAAGGACACAGCTCAGGCGGCATTTTTGACAGAGCTCCTCCCCCACACTGCTGGTCCCTTTGTGGTCTGCGTGAAGTCCAGCTGGGGTCAGACAATCACATGTAAATGTAATCGTAAAGCAAAACCTCTGAGTCACAACTATCCCAAAGGACCCAGCGCTTGAGGTGGATTTATTCTCCTGGTGTATTGCTTCCTGTTGGTTCTTCACTTGGAACAAGCATCGAAGGCCGAGTGTATAGCACGACACAAGACGCAAGATGTGCGGAAAGGCCCATATTTTCATGTGCCACTTTCATTCACATTTATTGCTTTGTGCACACACCGCAAGCAATTCCCAGGCAAACCCGGTGTGCATCTATCACCTGGGGAAGTCAACTTGAGTGATTCCGGACACGGCCTTCGCGCATACATCAGACTCGACCCTGCAGGACTGGAAGGAAATTCTCACGGTCACACAAAAACACTCTTGTGCCTTGCTTTCCGAGTGACATACCAGAGAAATATTCTGTTCAAAGGTCGTCTGACAACTTGCCCTGTACCAGTCTTTCAAGAATGGTCAAGATTTCAACTCGTGCAGACAGCCGAACTCAGCCAGGCTGGACATCTGTTGGTCTGATTGAGAGGCACAAAGACTGTTCTCCGTGAACAGCATGAAGTCGGCTTCACAATCCGGTGTATCTGCGCGTGTCGCGCGTCAATCAAGTTGTTGTGTCGCCTGGAGCGCAGCGTGAGTCAATCCGACAATCAGAGAGCAATCACCGGCTCATCAGCGTGCAGTAGATCAACCTGCGAGCGAGACGAGCCAAGGCGAAGCGGCAAAAGAACTAGTGAAGCAAACGAACGAACAGAAGAGCGATGCCACAAGGAAAGTTCAATGCGAACAAAAACCAACAACAGAGTGAGGGAACATGGAGCCAAAAACGAGAATGCGAGTGACCAAACATGTGTGACGTGTGGAAACAAAAACAAACAGAAAAAGGAAAGAATTCGGAAAAGAGAGAGACAGAGAGGGACAGAGAGAGAAAGACAGAGACAGAACAGACAGGGATAATGTGTTTCAAGCTCGGACCACTGAAGTTTAGTACTTGAACAAAATGGTGCACCATCTGCACTTTTTCCTGAAGGGGAGTGTGATTTATTGTTCATTTCCATTGATAGCAAAGCTGCTGCTAAAATTGGAAAGAGTGAAATAAATAGTGGATGCCAGGAATGCCATGTAGAAGCCAGAACTCGTCACAGAGCACCCACTCAAACCAGAATGCTCCAGATACGAGCCTTCCTGTTCATTACGCTCTGAAACCTGACACTGTCGGAAAACGCGCCTGATCGCAAAATAAACTCTGATGTATCTTGATTGAGAAGTATACGCAGGCAGCACTGATGTGGTCTGAGCCCCACGCGAGTACGAGAGCCACAACGAAACATCCACTGACGGACCTGGCCACGTCACACCGATCGCGATGTGATGCTCGAAAGATTCGCTTTCCAGCTTGACTTTAAACTGTTCCTCTCAAGGTAGATTCGAAAATATTTGCCACGTGTTTCTTTGTCGCTGAACCACCGTCTTTCCTTTTCCCAACTGGAGTGAAACCACCGTCAAAATGCTCTTTTCCATGACAGTGAAGCTGTGTATTCCTGTTGTTCGCAGACAAATAGATAAATTTTCATTAGGCCCCGCTCTGCATGGAAGAAACCCGATTATGTCACACAGCGCGTTGAAACAGCAACGACTTTTAATTTCACCGAGTGGCCTCGTAAATTACACTTGTTCCCTGATAAGTGGGGGTGGGCTGCTGTGGACTATTGCAGGGAAAGCGATGCTCATGATGCCTCACATGTTTGTGAGGAAGAGGGTCTGTCCCCAACGATTCTGATGAAAAATGAGTCAGTATTAATTTTGATGAGGGGTCGGGTGAGCAAAGCGAACAAAGCATGCACTGGTGCATCCTTGCATGGTGGAAAGAGGTGAAAAATTTTGACTGGAGGACACAACGCATTATTGTTTCTTGTGCCTAAAATAGTTACAACAAAAGCACGCACATGCCCGGATGTCAAAATGCTCGAATGCTAAAAATGGCAATTCCTCGATCAAAAGACATGAACCACTTGCGTGCAGTGGACTTTCGTTTGTCTCTTTCCGTGTCCGTCCTCAACAGTTGCTCCTCTCTGCCCCTTCCCTATTGCCCGTCCTCTTCCACGCTCAGCTGGAACTCTGATCAGATAAGCGGCCGCTGTAATCTCACCGAGAATGTGATTACCACACAATGAGCGAAACACGCATTTCTCATCAAGCCTCTCTGAGACCGAGCGGCTGAAGCGCCTGTCGTTTCCAGCACCACCAGAGACAGTGCATCAAAGGCAGCACCAATCTGCTTCAAAAATATCCAACCGCACCACAAAACACCACAGACGGCAGACAGTACCTTTGTGTTTCGTTCAAGTTTTCTTTGCCTTCGAAGAACGTGCGATTTGCTTGAACCAGCTTGCTATTGGACTCGGACAAACGTTGCTGCCGCACGCATCTTGCTACTCGTACTTGTGCAATGTACGCGCTTCTCGACTTCGCTGCAGCCTGTGGCACGCTGAGTTGACATGTCCTCCCCTCTGTCTGTCTGTCTCACACACACAAACAAACAGAGAGAGAGAGAGAGAGAGAGAGAGGGAGAGAGAGAGACAGAGAGAGAGAGAGAGAGAGAGAGAGAGAGAGAGAGAGGGAGAGAGAGAGAGGTTCTTTTCCCCTTTCAAGACTGACTTCCACTTGTCGATCAGGATCGAATCTCGGTCGAGCTCTACCAGCCCCAATCCTGGTTCAGGCATATTTGTCAAAGGTTCTCCTTGCGTATCATGCCAAAGTAGACAGCTCTGTAGACAGTCTTTTCACAGTGCCTGTTGATGTGGTCGTCAGTTGTGATGATCACCAAAATGGCGAATTAGGTTGGATCAGGAAGGCGACGGGCCTGCAGGAGCCGATTCAACAGCCGCAATTGTCTCGTCATGTACACACTGTTTACTGAGCCTTTCTCTCCTGTTAATTCTGTCCATATCATAGAGACCACAATTCTTGTCCAACAACAGAATGAGAAAAAGAGACAAGCGAACATCTGAGATTTACGCTGCTCCTGTACTCGTAGCAACTCTGAAATCCCTGTCCCTGTTCGTCTTCCCCGTCTTATATTATATTTTCTTGTTGCCGTTTTGACAAAACTGAGTGAGACAACAGTTGATGATGAGATAAAAATACATATACAATCTTTGCCACTTCCGATGGGATTCAAACCTGCGACTGTGCTGTATATTTTGAACACACAAGCGACAGTTCGAAGAACTCTCTCGAAGTCGCCCATGCCGAGTCCCACTCGAACTCAGGAGAAGTAACGTCCAAGTAAAAATGACAAATCTCTTGGATAATTGATCCGCTCAATTCCCGTTGATGAAGATCTCACCACATAATTCCCTCGAACTGTGAACCGCAGCCACGCCCGTCGGGTGCTCTCGCGTTTCCGCGCCGCCCCTCTCACTTTACCTGCGGCGAGGCCTCGGGTGCGCTGTGCTCGAGTCACAATGGATACGGGATCCGTTCCTCGGTCGGAACCACGGTAAATGAATACGTCTCCGTGGACATCTGGATTGGCTCATTGTTGGGACGATACTTTGATAGTTTTGCACTGTCAAAGCAGTACGTGGCAAAACGTAGATCATTTTGAATTGGCAGGAGGAATAAAGGCCATTTAATTTTGTTGATGGAATCAATGCAACAAGCCAAAAGAATCCTCCAATTAGAGGTCAGGCACCCAAACGTGCGCGCTTGAGTCTTGAGGTTTGATGGAGAAAACGGATTTCTTGACATCGGAACACGAAGTTTTGTGGGATAAACCCACAGGTTCCTTGAAATGTCAAAACACGTGTTTTGCGTTTGGTCCTGGTCCTGTGTGTGTTCGTTCAGTGCAGCCTTTGGGGAGGGAATCTCTCTGATCAGCCAACAGCCAATTCCACGGCTTATCAGTGCAGTAAGTAACTCAGTTTTACTTTCTCGTATCACTGCTCTGTGAAGAATGCAGTGACATCAGGGGTTTCATTGTCATGCAAAATTTGCACTCAACCTGCGTGTGATTCAATGCTTTCGAAAAAGGTCAGTTCAGTGCAGACGGCAAGAAACCGAAGTTCGGGATTTGCTGCAAAATGGAAGTTCAGTCATTCACAAAAGCACTCAGGAGCGCAGCACTAAGCCCACAGAACTTGGATTTTGATGGAGAAGGAGTTTCCGGACAATGAGGTTCCAACTTTACTGTGTCAAGGTCCACGTGCACCACACCGAAATGTCAGGGAGCAAAGCGAATCAAGAGACAATCGCTTTACGCTGTTGGGACGGGAAATAACGTTCTGCAGAGAAACACTTTGCCGAGGATCTTTGCAGGTGAAGACTGTCACACAGAACAGGTTCTCTAACGCCCATATGTTTCTCTGGAGTCCATGCAAGCATCAAAACTCCGAACCTGTGTGCGGCTTCCAAACGCACCTTTCTCCTGCGCCGTTCACAAAGACTGGGCCAACGTTTGGTCTCCATGTCCAATGTTGGATTCTAGGGTTGCGTTTTTATCCAGAACTGAGAAGAAATGTCGAGTGTCAGGTTGTTACATGGATGGGGTCCACGTGTCCTCCTCTGAATGTTGACTTCTTTCCCAACCACAGCGGGTGGATCTGCAGTACGTACAGGACGTGGAACACATCCGAACTTTCGACCGCTGTCGATCAAGTGATGTCAAGTTTGACGTGTTGTCCCTTTACTGTGTTGCCCCGTCTGCTGTTTGTTCATCGTAGGTCAAGCACACACGCACACTTCTTGAGAGACTTGAAAAATTCTGGTTGTCATCTCTTTGGAGAAGCCCGGAGAGGCAGAAAAGTGAAATTCTTGTCTTCGTTTTGTTTTGTTCCGTTGATGTGAATCTGTCGTCAAACTTTGCCGCCTGCCTTTCAACACCGCAGAAACAAAATTCTGGAGGTTGAGGACCCTCTCACACGTGAAGCAGGCTTGCGGGCAGTGAGGAATGCAAACTTCTTGTTGATAAAACACGTTCTTCTCAACAGGGTGTCAGCAATCACACGCTCAACTTCTTTGGTTCGTGTGGTCACTGCAGACAACGTTTATCAGAGTGCAAAAAGAACTTGAAGGCACCTCGCACCCAGCAGATGCAATCAGTTGCGCTTTGAACCTTCTCATCAGAGAATCCAAGTTCCCATGAAAGCTGGGCCTGCTCACTGAGAGATGATGCATGGTGCCTTTCCGCGTTCCTTCAAACGTAGACTTTTCTAATCAGGATCTCACAGAGCGTTACGTCAAGATCTTGACAGCTGATGGGTGCAGTTGGAACAACAGAACTTATTCGTCGAGATCTACCAGAAGCTAAGTTTCAGACTTGAGCTTGTCAAAGTGATTGGTGCTTGACTGCAGTCAAACAACTGGCAAAAGAAGAAAGCATTTCTCAAGTGTCGAGTCAAATGGAGCCCACAGACAGAGTAGGGGTCAAGTGCATCAATACTGAAACGAAACAATCCAGAATTTCATCCTCGTGTCAGAACAACAAAGAAAACACAGACATGAATCTGAAGTTTGTGCCGAGTGGTCGTTTTTGAGCCAGAATCAAATTCACTCGTCTGCTGTGTGGAAAGCTGCAAATCTCTTCTCTTCAGAAAAAGTTTGTTGGCTGCGGAAGAGCCGAAACGAAGCCTCGCACTGGAAGTTCTGAGGTTGATTCAAGTGGAACGCATTTTGTGTTGCCTCCGCTGTGAAAACAGGTGCTGCAGCCGCAGACTGAGGGTGTCTTTTGTTTTGACCGAAACGTTTGGTCGAACACAATATATATTCAGTGTGACGGTATAAATATGAAGACGGGTCGCTGGTCTGGCCGTCGTTCAATGCAGAACTCTCTCCTCTGGTACCGTGTTGTTTGGAGGTTTGGTTTTTTGTGAAACTTGAAGATGGGCAAATTGACCCCCACAATCTGTGACAGAACATCTGAAAAGGTCCTCCCTGTGAAAGAATATATTTGACTGTAGCAACAGTGAAAATGGTGAACAAGAACTTCAGTTTGACAAATGGACGTCGGTGGTTCTGTGGTCCTTCAGACTCAGGGGACATCATACCAGTGTGTTGAGCTTTGTAAGTGTTCAAGGCCTGTTGTAAACTGATATCATAAGTGCGCGGTAATCATTGAACGTTCTGCAAGTAGTCGTAATGACACTCATCAATTGAAAAGAGCGAAATATAAATTGCTCAAAATTGCATTCATGGCCGCCAGACTGGTCCCAGACAGGTTGTGGAAACCTTCAGCTTTCGACAAATGATTGCAAGACATTTCCTCCTCATCGCGAATTCAAGACCAAACAAACCTTTAGCACGCCCGCAGCAAAAAGAGGCTTGTGAATCTTCACAATGGAGTGCGAGTTGGATGGGAGGTGTTTACACCTGTCTGCAGAGCAGCTCCGATCCGACTAATTCCCAAGGCCGCCAAACTGATTCCACTCAGCTTGACTGGCACCACTGTCAAACATTGTAAATTCTCAACGCAACAACCCAACGTTTTGAGGGTCACACACGTGGCAGAGCCATGCAGCTGATTTCTGTGCCCAACAATCTCCCAACTTCATGCTGGCCGTCAGTGCTCATTGCTGTTTGGATTTCTCTGCAATCACAAGCAGGGGCTGTCAGTAGAGACGACACCTCCGAGCCATTCAACAAGCTGCTCTTAATTGAGACGAGTACATTATGACGGTTAATTGCACATCAGTTATGGTGATCTCCGCTCATTACTGCGACGCATCACTCGCAGCGAGGGGTCAACCGCTCCAGTCTGAGAGGCGAGCAGCGCTGCGAGCGGGAAAATGGATGTGGACATGACTGACTTGCACGGGATCTTGTATCCGTCTTGTCTCAATCAAAGGCGACAGGACTGCGAAATCAAAAAGAAAACGATTTTCAACCGGCCAAAATGGTTGACACGTTCAGTCACTGCCATCAAAAATCACATGTCTTCTTTTGGTCATTCACAATGCGTCTACACTGTTCTTTTTCAGTGAAACCACAAATTTTGAGCACTAACTGGTAAAAGTGAAATGAACCCAACTTGGCGAGCGCGGGAACCAACTTTGTGTCTCTTCCTGAATTTTTCTTCTTCTGCCTCTGTGCCTTCTTCACTTTTTACTTTCTTCCACTCCTTTCTCTCTACTCTTTCCTGTTTCACTTGTTCATCTTCATTGAGTCCAAAACATTTGATTCTACGGGCAGTTTTTTTCAGTTCCCTGCAGAGGACACAGTGGCGGTGATTAGTGTCCAATCACAAGCTCTAATCCAGTCATCCAATCAGTGTTGTTATCCTTTCCCCTCACGGGCCAATCACAGGGATTTCCTCGCAGTGCTAAATGAGTATTTGTCAAAAGTTATTTGGAAAGGTGTTTGCTTCGATGAAGCAAATGCATGGGCGCTGTCGGACGTGAACAGAGCCCACGATTGCCTTTCAACGTTGTTGATCGTGTTCATTTTCCACACCGTCTTTTTCTGGCTGAGACATTTGGTGACGATGACCTCACACAAGTGACCACGCGTTCTATGGGGCAACATTTGCTCAATCTGCCGAGTGAGGGGGCAAATAAGCCTGTCAGATGAAGGAGGTTCAGGCTCGCTGAGGCAACAAAGATCCCAGAGACCCTGACACCTGGAAATCTGAGGAGTCGAAAAGCTTCCCACCCGCATTTCCGCGTCCAGAATTAGCACAAGCATTTCCGTTTCCAGAATTAGCACAAAGACGTAAAGAGAAAGAGCGGTTGGTTTGTGCCATCCGAGATTGAGATCGGCGGCACAACCCAACCTCACGGAGCGATTGGAAGTCTGCCACCCGTTTCAAAGTGCGTCCTCTTAGTCGCAAGTTCAAGCGTATGAGTGGTGTTGAATTCACTTCTTCAGAACGCCTGAACTCGGCATGACCAGGATTCAGTTTCGATGGTTTGCCCATCACTGGTGGCTCTTTTCTTGCGCAAACGCAGCTGGTGCCAAACACGTGGGAAAATGTATACAACAGAACTTCAGGTGTCTGGGTTTGATCATTTGGTGAGTCCATTTGGGGTTTCCATTGCCAAGAAACCATTTGCATTGGGTCGATTTTAAACAGCTGAAAAGTACACTACTTTGATAAGTTTTGTGTGCAAAAGGACCCGAGAAAGAGACTTACGAAAACCAAAGCACATGTGCCCGTTTTTGTCCCACTTTTCCTTTTGCCTCGCGTTAGTCTCTGTTGCACAGGCCAACACCCCTGCATAGAAAAGTCTGCAGTCAACTGGACTCTTGTTCAATTGCAATATTATGTCGTCAATTGGCATCATTGGATCACAGGCTTGTTTGAACGGAGAAGGTACTTTTTACCAAGGGCTTTCACGCACACAGGAGGTCGGATTGCAAGCAGGAGTCTGCACTTAAACCTGACCTTACTTCAGTGGGAAAAACAGTTCCATCTGATACTCAATTATTTGTCCTGGCTGCAGACTGTTCCAGGAACCTGGAAATTCTAATTGTGCAGAAATCCAACAAGCTCACAAAAACCCCGAAGCAAGACTGCGTTAGTGGAAAGAATTTATCTTGAACATTTCCCTGTGCACTCATGCCGCAATTTCAGAGCAAGGGTTGACACTGCTGCAAGACACCCTTGTGACCAGTTGATACTGGCAGCCCTTGGTCGCCAGCACGAATATCAGATCAAGCTCCCGCACGAGATGGAAACATTTCTGAGTTCGAACACGCCCCGTGTCTTTCGAGGCCATATGCCGTCACACTCATTTGACAGTCGAATTCCTGAGTGTCCAGTTGAGAGACCAACTTGAAAGTCTTTGTACCCAACGATAGTTTTACCGTGGTGCACTGACTCTTGTAATGAACTCAACCTTCCCATCACCAGCAGCTGAAGCGATGTTGATGGCTCCAGTCCGCAGATGTGCAGAGGAAATTTGGTTTCTTTCCAAGTTTTATTGTGCACTTTCTCTTCTTGCGAGACATTCATTCATGAATCACAGTCAGCACAGTTCGTCTTGGTAGTTTTCATCTCCACAGATTGGCAAGAAAATAGCTCCATGGAGCTCACGGTGATTTGAGGAAATTTCGGTTTCTCTGATTTGGGTTGCTTTGATTTGGGTTGTTCTGATTTGGTTTGCTCTGATTTGGCTTGCTCTGATTTGACTTGCTCTGATTTGGGTCACTTTTTTTTTTTATCAAAATTCTTACTTTTTTCACTAAACATTCACAACTTGGGAACTCATCAAGTACATGCACCCAAATGGAACAAATTTGACCAAATAGGACTTTTACACATTGTTTCACAGCTATCAATCAAAAGAATTGCCCAAATTTTCTGTTATAAAGTGACTTTTCAACCCTTACTTTAGCCCCACCAAGAAACCATATAAAAAATTTTAAAAATCAAATGCTACTACTCAAACTCCCATACAACAGACTATATTTCATTAATATACTTCTTCCACCAAATATTTGTACTTTCTCAGATACAGAGCCCTTTCTATATCCATACCCCATATTTTCTGCACTTCTATATTTGAACTTTTTGACCCAAAGAACCCCAAAATTCAAAGTTCCCCAAATCCTTCCTGGTATACTGTCCCAACCCAAATTGAACCAAAAGAGCCCAAAAGACCTCAAATTGATCCTCATCTTGACCATGAAACAGGTATACATGTACTTTTCATAAACCCTGCCTGTAGGTGCTTTGACTTGGCTTGCTCCGATTTGGCTCGCTTGAGCCCAAATCGCGCAACCCACCTCAAATCACCTGAAAAGTATGGGCTTGCGCACAACACGTGTATTTGTGTAGTTTCTCACGTTCTTCACACAATCAAATGCAAAGTTTATCTGTGGACTGTTGATGTGCTCTACGATTGTGAACAGAGCGAGTAAGAAACAACGACTTGGGCGGTTGAAAACAACATTTCATTGTTTGATGGACTGAGGAAATGTGTGTATTTGATCCGTGTGACTGTCATTTCAAATATATTCAACTTGTGGATGATTCAAACACTGGATCGGCATGTCTTCCAGTCGTGTACCTTGATGCTTGTCCTTTTCTGACGAACCAAAGAAATATTCAATTCTCCAGCATATCCAGAGCCCCGCCCCCGACCCAAAGAATAGTCCTGGATCCACTGAAGTTATAACTCAAGAAATGTCATTCTGACAACTGCAGAATGGATTGCGCCACTTCGTAGAAATGGCTAGCGGACAAATGGAAGTTGAAAGCTTTCTTCCTGACTTTAGTGCCAGGGAAAAAGATTTTTCTGCGGCTCCAAATTCTACAAGTACAACACATGAACACTCTGCCGTCAGTCAGTCATCACCACGGTCGCACTTTACACTTCCTGCGACTGGAAGTGTGCGGAGAAGCTCGACTCGGACGTGACGGAAGTGGCCTTGGTCACAACTGCGCAGTCTCGCACCTGCACCTGTACGGCTGGCCAAGTCCGGCGCGCTGCGGTTTGGCCTCAGTAATCGAGTTGACTGATTCAATAGTGAGATTGCGTCCCGCGTCGGCTAATCCTATCAGCCGATAGCGCTGCTTCCGGACAAGGTGTGAGCCACGGGTCCGTCCAAGTGAACTGCGAGCACTGAAATTTGTATTGTCCGAGGACTTGCGTGGCGAGTTGAATGAAGCAACAGGAATCATGCCCTTTGTTGAGCTGTTTTACCTGTGGTGAATGCATCTCAATCAGAGAGAGTTTCATGCTGAAACAACCTGAAAGCACAGTGGTACCTCTGTGGTCAGGTCACTCGGTGTTATCAGCTCGTGATACATGAAGCTGAAATGCACAAGGACGCACAATCAGGGAGAAGCCCGCCGAGTGAAGCGAGGGTGAAGTGAAGCCGGACACACGCCTCGTCTGATCACGCCGTCGCGCAAATCCCACCCAAACACAAATTAACGGCTCATGGTTGCTTTCCGTCATTTTATTCGCAGATTTCTTGGGGTTTTGCAGATTTCTGAAGAGTTTTGTTGATAATTTGCAACTGCTTTGCGGACAGAAGGGTGTAACCTTGCCGATGTACACGCATCGTTCAACACGCACTGACATGAAAATAATGCACTTTTCAACCTGCTTGTGCCAGCAAGCATTCAAACTGAGCGATAAACTTGCACAGTGTGGTTCTGGAAGCTTGACATCTTGCTCGAGTCTTCGTTCCTCAGATCGGTCCGTCTTTCTCCGCAACGTTCGAATGATAGATGTGTGCTGAGAGACCCATCTCTTCCCACAGCATATTATCCAACAAATTAGCCAGTTGCTGCACTGACCTGTCTGTCGACTGTCCGTGCACTGCTAAACTGATGGTGTTCAATACTCATGCCACGACTTTTGGACCAAATGAAAGGAAAATTTTCGTCTGGTTGCGGCAGTCCGAGCAACTGAAAACGGCCAAAGCAAACACGAACAAGGACAAACACGTTTTCCTTCCATTCAACATTTCAACTCCAAATTTAAGGGCTTATTGAGCTCAATGAAAAGAAATTGGTGACAGAAATTACGAAAAGCATGCATCATGCGTGGTTCTCAGATTTCATTTGGGGGGACGATCTTGACGATTCCATCAATTAAAAACATGACTTGCTGTCTAAACTCTACACACTGAGTGCTCTCTCCCTGAAACTGGAAAATTGATTTTGTCTCGAATTTGGTTTGCTTTGCGCTGTGGACTCTGGTGAAATATGACTGAGGAATGACTCTTTGCACTTTCTGTCCCAAACATTTCAAACCTCAAACATTTTTGGTGGTGCCGGAAAGGACTTGTGTACTTGCACAGTGCGACACCAACGCCGTGAAGTTGGTGAACAGAACGCCTCAACGCACACACACATACAGGAAATTTCCTTGCTTGAAGACGGGCTACAATTGACTTTCACGATGCCATCGAGCAACCAACTTGTTAGGTTTTAGATGGAAAGCAATTTGAAGGCTTTGAAAAGAGCTTCAAAGCTTAAACAATGCAAAACCGCTCATCTGTGTGAGCAAGTCTTCTGAGATGGATGAGGCATTCACATCCACTTAACTCCTCCGCAAACTGTCATCCACAAGCTCACTTTTGATCGCTTCAGGGAGAATGCAGTCTTACAACAGCATTTGAAAAAGAGAGCGAGCAAAAAAGTGGGAATCTACAAGCCAAAATCTTCGAAAATATCTTGGCTCAACCAAACAACAAAAGGTACGATGGAAATGGAACGGGTTATGCTCAGATTTCCGAAGTGATCAGAACAACGAAACATCCAGGAATAGTCTAACCATTGGAAACGCGAAGCCTCGTTGCTCGTTCAAACTCTGGAACACGCATGACTTTCACAGATTCAGAAGAAGACCCTTGTGCATCGCCCTGTTCACAGCTTTTATGTGCTCAGAGCGATTTTGTATGCAGCGCATCTTCCGCAGCAAAAAGAAAATAAATCACTTGTGCAGATTACATTTGTGCATTGTGAAAACTTTGATTTCACACTATTCTGTTTGCCGGTGCGGATATCTGGCATCAAGCACTACAGCAAAATTTGGTAGTCTTCAGCGTTGGACAACAAAATTTGGGGTTGTCTCCTTCTTGATCAAAACACGACAACATTCTCGTACTTGCAAACCATTCAGAGAATTTTAGTGCGATTTATGCAAAGGCAAACTGTTGCGTGAAGCTCTCCCCCGAGACAAAAGGCTAAGTGGCAGTTTAATAATGAATTCGAAGTGACGGGTTTCGCTCCAGCGTCTGTTGCCTCAAAAATTGCCTTCGGGGCTGCTTCTGCGAGCAGTTTTCCGACAATTCGAGACACGGTTCCGAGTTGCGATGGGATTTCCTCAGATGATACTTCTTGATCTTCAGATGTGATGTGGATTGACCCCAGGTTCATGTCGGAGATTTTGTGTCTGTGTGAAATGAACACAAAAGAGTTCAGTGGGAAAGTCGTCGTGCTCTTGAGCTGGGAGAAGGTACGGGTTGGCCATTTTCCTCTGCACTGTCATTCCAAACGTCTCACGGAGTCCAAAAAGTTCACTGCTGCAACGACACTGATCGATTTCCTGTGCTGGATCCCACCAACAAACAACGCACCAATGCATCGCCTGAGATGGCCTCAGAACAAGCCGAAGATGTTTGTCCCGTTTCCGTGTGCGTTTGGAGCTTTTCCTGGATTGGAATGATGGGTATGTAAATCATAAGCATACCCACTGTCCCCCCAACATTCTGTCGTTTCAGATCCACTCAAATCCCTTTCAAAGATGGGATGAACACTACGGTCTTTGAATGTGCAAAAATCATGCAAGTCTTCTGGGCCTTCAATCTTTGTGACTGGACAAGCCTGAGTTCGGTTCGTTGTGACCCTCCTGATCCGTGGATCGATCACTTGGGTCAAACAATCACAAGAAACACAGACCGTTCAGTTTTGTGCTTCGAATTTTGTGATTGATTCACAGTTGCTGAACTCGTTCTTGTTCATTCTAAATGGTCCAGGCTGCCAACAAACAAGAAGGTGCAATTCGAAAGACGCACAGAAACATCCTCAAACGTTGGCGTCCGGAATACGCCAAAATGAAGCGTCAAAGTGTGAACGTTTTTGTCACTTTCGCCACGAAAAACTTTTCGGCCACGTTTTTCTTTGAACAAGGCTGTCCCCAATTTTCCTGAACAATCCTCCTCTGGCCAATCTTCAGCGTAACATTGGATTGCCATTTTGTCACACTGCACTGTTCGACTGGCCCAAGTCTTCAGTGTGTGTGGTCCAATGCTGTGATCAGGACTGGTAAACTGCTCGTCTGAGGGCCGCTGCTGCCCTGAGCGGCCCTTACGTCCAGTTCTACGTGATTTATGCCGCAGCATATGATTGGCATTGCAGATTGACCTCTCAGCATTGTTTCATGAACTGAGCCAGTTCGGATAAATTCTTGTTCGCAGGGCATGTGCATTGAACAACACGGTGTGTGATGTAACTGTGATCTGAGATGAAGAGACGCATGCAACGTTGCGTTCATGCGCACCAAGTCGTTGCCAACACAAAAGCAACTCAAGACTGATGCATGCACGTTAGTGGGATCAAGTCTCACGAAAAATTGAAAAGTGATCATTGCAGCCACGATTGTCTGTGAACACTGCTGTATGGGCGGGAGCTTCGATGCCTCGATCTGTGCATGTTCCGAGGGAAGCAGTGGTAACGTGGTTATGCAAATCAAATACTGGTTTAAAGACAAGCTCGAAGCCCCACAGGTTTTTCCAGTGAGGGAGGTTTCCGTGACATGCTGAGCTGAATCAACCTGTTACATCCTCCCCAATCTGGTGACATTTTGTGCAGTCTTCATCTTGATATTTGCAAAGAACTGATGCTTCGGAAAAGGTCTTGACCATGCATGCGCAAGTCTCAGGTTGCAAGCGAACGTTCTCACTGGTTTCCATTTATCTCCTCAATGATGATCGTGGCACTAAAATGACCATGTGCCGCCTGGAACTGATCCCGCTGGACTGTGAGTGGGAGGAACCGAATATAAATCTGCGCTGGGGTCATTGTAGTCGCACAGCATGTCACCCATAATTACACTGCACGCTTCCACACAACTTTATTGTGGCTGCAATACTGTGCACAGTACGCCCCAGGAGCTCTAATCCAGAAGAATTGGTGCCTAAAGAACGTCCAGACATCTCAGTTGACAACAACAACACACACACACACACACACACACACACACACAACGACAGAATTGCACAACCACGTGTTTGGAGCCATGTCCACGAGGGACCGGGTTGGAATGCTCCATTTGTCCCTTGCTGATCCTTTTGAACCCTGGGAGTTGACCAGGGGTGGAGGTGGGTCTTCCTTTTGCTTGGATGGGTATCTCGGTCAACTCGTCAATCGAGAAATCCTCCGTCAATCGAGAACATAGCTTCGTCACGTCCAACAGACGTTTGCACGAGTTCTGCTTTTGGTTTCTGCCTTCTGCGCTTGATCATAATCTATCCAGACTGTCAAAGAACATCATCCGTGTTCAACCATCATCGGACATTTCAAACTTCCCTCAGATCTGAGTGCCTGTTCCCCTGGTTGCCCTGAATCTATCATGGGAGAACACTTGTCAGTCTGAATGTTGCACGAGCAAATGAATGACAAAATGTCCTCCAACAGGGGAAGCACAACCGACGAATAATGAAATACTGTATCCAGTTCCAGAGATGATGATCCACGCACAACTTCCGTGGAGCAGACAACAGGCCTTCATATGAGTGTTCAGGCCTTCAATGAGGCCACTTACGCATGCTTGGATGGAGCAGGGAAAGGCCACTCATTCACTTATGTAAATCTGGATGAACATTTGTACATATCAGCGTGGTAGTTAAATACCCGAGGTAACACACCCCACACAAGCGACTTCACATGGGTGACATTCTTTTTTCCTTTTCTTCTTGACCAACATTTTATCCTCGTTGCTTTTTAAAGCTCTTTCTCTACGTTCCCAGAAATCAGTCTCTTTTCATTCTCAGAGTTCACAACAGGGAAGCACAATAAATTCAATGAAAAATTGGTTTTGATGGGTTTGCACCTCAAGGAGCGCCCTTCACAACTGGAGTAGAGCTGGCAACCACAATGCTCCTGTCAGACACCATTTTCATCCGCTGTTAATGGCTGCATGGTGCTCCCTGCTGCACGTACACTGGATTTCGCATTGATTTGGACAGAGCGTTTGAAGGGGTTTGTGTCATTCGTGCATCAGTGCTTGGCAAGTGCAAGGTTCACAAAAACCTCAAAGCAGATGTACTTTCTTGCGCAATCCTCTTCCAAAACCTATTTACACCCTTTTTCCTGAATGGACAACATCAACACCAATGAACAGGAGACCCCTTTCTCTGATGGCCTATCGCAGTGGGAGACTCGACCTTACCGGGTCACAGGGACATCGCGTAGCTTGTCAAGTTGAAGCTGCCACCATGTATTTGAGTTGTGTCCCTCTTGTTCCCAGATACCACTCAAAAACAACCCTGTAAGGTTCAGAAACCCACACAGCGGACTCCAAGTGTGGGAAATGCAGTTCCTTTGTGCGTACCCTAAATAGTGTAGAGCTCAAGTGAATTTTCTGGCTAAAAGTTTGTAAACCATGACAAGAGGTTGTGCCTATGATGGAGAGTTTTGGCAGAGTCCTGCGGTTTTCCATCTGTGTGCCCCAATTGCCAGATCAGTGACGATTTGGTGACCTGTCATTGGCTCTCGGTGCAAAAATAACAAGTGACTCCAAGAACTCGCTCTGTCGAGAGTCACTGCACTTCAAGTTTCGTCACACAGATAAAAAAATAAAACCGTTACAGGATGTTACAGGTTCACGAGGAAGTGGTGATTTGTGGAAAGTGATGCAAGTTTGTAACTTTCAATGAATGTCCGTCCACATTGTGTTGCCGCAGGGTGTCTGCTTTCTTCTCTCCCAAGCTATGTTTCTGTCTGTCTGTCTGTCTGTCTGTCTGTCTGTCTGTCTGTCTGTCTCTCTCTCTGGTGTGGGATAACACTGACATTGCATGAGATAAAAACACGATACAACTGTTTCTTTTCAGATTGGCAGAAACTCCACTCTGTCACCAAGTCAATGGCACATCAAAGTTGCGACTCATGGGAAACCTGGTTGTTGGAGGTGTCTTCAAAGCAAACAAAAATCAGATGAAAGAAATAGAAATCAGACCAACATTTACAGCAAATACGATTCAAATCCCGTTCCAGATTCGTTGAACTTAGTCACTTTGATTCCTCAAAGGAAACGAAGTTTTCAAACAAAGAACTTTCTGCAATTTGTCAAGCAAGTACTTGCGCCATCGGTTCATTCAAGAGTTGCTGAGCCAACGTTGCACCAAATACGAGTATGACAACCTTTCAAAGTTTGAATCTGAGTTTTGGGTGATTGGAATTTGAAGTCTGTGAAACAAAACGGCAAAAATCACATTGGTTTCTGTGAATATTTCGGGCTTTCTCATATCAAAGTTGGAACAGATATTATTCCGTTTGTCAATGCAAGATCATGACCTGAAAACACAGGTTTTCACGTCATGACGTGGCGTAGAACCTGATATTCTCACGCTCACGCCCACGTCTACGCCCAGTGTCAACATCTCTGACGCGGAAACAAACATTCGTGCACTCTGGAGATTTGACAAAGTTCCAGGTAGGTTTTGCTGTTTTGCCACAGATTCAAATGCAAAACTTTGGTCCCAGAATGAAACACCTGCACAACCTACAGAAACCACTGAAAGATTCAAACAGATCAGTTCCGACAGTCTTGCGAGTTGTGTCCTCACAAAAACTTGCCAAAGCTAAATTTTTCTTCGTGGGTTGTTCGTTCCCGGTTCCGAATGTTCTGTGTGCTTCACTCCGGAAAATTGTGCTCGGAACCAGACGCCGAGGGATGTCAGTTTCCTGGCGGGGAACTCTTGCCTGCACGCAGGCACAGGATGCTTTGATTTGTTGCTGCTGATTTGCCGGTCGATCAGACCAGTCTCTTTTCCTCCACTGTAAAACTTGGCTGCAGTGACGCAAAAAAAAAATAAAAAAAATGAAACGTTTGGTAAAAATCGTCCACCAGTCTTGATCAAATTCTATCGTCGTTTGAGTGACTCGTGAGTACACAGGTCATTTTCACCAATCGCACGTTGCTGATTCTCTTTTGGAAATCTTCAGAACCTCCGATGGTGTATCACGGCCCAATGGACGATGGCCCCTGGCAATTGAAAAATATTTGCTCTCCTGCTTTGACACTGCAGGCAAAATTTTGTTGCCTTCTTCCTGTTGACGTTTCAAACTCCGTTTCTTGACCTCCTTCTTCTGCTCTTGCGCGTCAGTTTTCCTGTGCGCAAACCCCAAAAGGTGCGCCAAGAGCTTCTGCTTTGTCGCTGCAAGTTACTACCTGAGGGCCTCTGGAATTGAAGTCTTTGCACAGAAATTCACATCACTTTCTCAATCAGCACGTTGCTGCTCCAGAGTGGATCGACAGACGTTGAGCAGAAGGATAATTCTGACCAATGGCTATTTCTGCTCAATTTCTTTGTCTCAGTCTGGGTGGAATCAAAGCCGCACTGTCAAGCAGGTGATCGCACCAAGAATGCTGTTACTTCTGCGACAAGCGAAACGATATTTCCACACGCATTGTTTCTTCACTTTTGAATCACCGTGGCGTCTCCAGAATTGATTGTGACTCTAAATTTTGTTGGAAAATTATATTTATGGAAGGGTCTTTGTGGAATCGTCATCATTGTGGGATAAGCCAAGAACGTGGAAATATTCAGTACAAATTGAATTTCTTCAGCATATGACCCCGGCTTCTCTGTCTGAAACACTCTAAAAAATCAAACGCCTGCTGAATCTGCTTCGTATGAACACCTGAACGAAAGAGCACAAACGATTCATTGTCAAAAATCAAACTTGTTCAGCTTTCTTCCAATCAGGGAGGCATCTCTGTCTGTCTGTCTGTCTGTCTGTCTGTCTGTCTGTCTATCTCTCTCTCTCTCTCTCTCTCTCTCTCTCTCTCTCTCTCTCACTTGTTGGCTTTGTTCAATTCCCAATGCAACCAAAATTCCCAAAGAAAGTTTGCGCATGATTTGGACTCTTGTTCGTCAAGACTGGTGTGTTGTGCGACAAATCGTGACAAATGAAAGCGTTGTTTTGCCTTGGCGAAACACGATTTCTCAGAGTTTCCCAAAGTGCATTACCTGTCCAGTTACTCGGGGCAACTTTGCTTTTAGCTAATTTACATGTTCTAAGGACTAGTTACTCACTCTATCTGTCCTATCTGTGGACTTCCTGCTTCAGAGACCTGTATGCAAGGCTCTGCCTTTCATTTGGAAGGTTTGATCAGAGACTGCTTTGGACATTTCCTTTCAGATCACTGCGGATGCATTGTTGAGCTGAGTCCTTGTGTCAAGCTCTGAGGTTGAATAGCTGTTGGGGCTGTTTTCGAAGCCGGGGATGTGGTAAAACTCTTCAGGCCTTCACATTTATTTCAAGGAATATCACGTGGAAAGGTTGGAAATCAATGCAGGAAACAACACTTGCCCGAACGCACTTTGTTCTATGGCTGCCGCACAAACAGTGCAGTTCAACAAGTCGCACTTTCACACCCAACAGTTGACTCAGACCAAATTTAGTCCCCCATGCCCTTGTTTTGAAGCAGGAATTGCGGGTTTAGCTGGCGTTTGGAACTTGGTTCCTGAGTGTCCAAATGATGGGGTTTCCGCAGAACCTGTCCCTCACGAAAAAAAAGCTGAGACCGAACCGACATTTGTGTGCAATGGGCCACCATTTGGATTCTTCGTAAAAATACAAAAATACCAACCCTCACGTACCATGATAAAATGGCTGGAAGCTGAGCAGTGGGCTTCAGAACACATGTTTCCTGGGCACAAGGTGCAGAGTTTATTTCAACGTCAGTACGTCGGATCAAAGTGGAGCAGATTCGTTCGAACTTGGTTTGGGGAACCTGATACAGTTTGGGGCCTCATCGAGTCATTTTCATCAGGAGATGTACCTTTGGATTGGGTACCTTCTCTGCAGTACAAAACGAGTTTCGTCTGCACAGATTCCACCTGACATCCACCTCACAACATCGATATAGTTTCTTCCTCAAAACAACGCAGCAAGTTGTACACAGGAGTCTTTGCCCTGACCCTCGTCAACGCGAGGCCTTCCTTCTCTATCGCACGTTGCTTTGGATGTTTTTCAGTCTCATGAGGAGGTTGCGTCCCATCCAGGCTGTTAACTGCACTGTTTTCCCGATGATTGTGAAAATGCCAAATGCTGCAAAGCTCCTCATTCGCATGCAGTTTGAGTGATGGTGTGTCTTGGACAATGGAAACTTGTTTTGAACTTGTGTGGCACGCCAAACGTTTTCTTTGGATCAGGTTTCATTCCAATTATCACAGATGTTCGTTCTCTGAATATCTGACCGGACACTCCACTGCAGTTTACAATCCTCGCGGTGAAACACACTTGCTCTTTGGCAAAAAACACCAGGAAGGACGGTTGGTTCCAAAAACCGACGAAGTGCAACGCTTTGTTCAGTTTCAAAAGGTCTTCACACGGTACTAGCATGCACAAACATTCAACTTCAGTTTCTGACACACGCACTTCATTTTTGTCAGCAAAAATCAGTCGACAGGCTTTTGTAAACGTGAGGCATTTCACCAGGATCCCCACCCATCCTGGACCGAACTTCTCCAACAGTCCAGTGCTGTGAGTGGAAGCAAAGATCTTTTCGTCCGGACCCTTCGAGCTGAGATATTTTTGCTCCGGAGGTGGCCTATTGCCTTCAATACACGGCTGTTTTGGACATTTGATGTGTAAATGGGGCCTATCCCAGACTGCATGGTCAATACATGTAAAGTAGCCTCAAGTAGCGACGAGTTAGCCAAAGTGATTGCTCCAGAAATTAGATTATCTGACAAAGGTGGGCACCAGGGCCTGCATTTTTACGGCAACTTCACAAGAACCTGTCCAGAATGCGTGGTGCTTTTGCCAACGGTTGTTGTGAAGTGCGACAAGGAAAATCTCATCTACTCGTATATTCTGGGAAAATATACATCTGAAGGTCCTTGTCCTTGCTTGTTTGCCAGCCTGTTTTCTTGACTCTTGTGACTTCAGCGCTTTCGCCATTCCGGACACAGAGCTGGGTCAAAGCGCAGGAGACACTAATTTGTTAAGTCTTATCCCAACAAGTGCTAACTGCACCAACGACTGGTGAATCTCGACTCATGTGATAATCGCCAGTCGCCAATGGATGTAAAGTGGCCGCATAGAGGCCGAGCTACATGCGAGCTGTAGGGCAGATTGCTCGCGCAAATTAGATTGTGAGGCCGAGACAAAGAAAGGCTCTATACCTCATTGGCTTGGATTACTACATCAGGCTACACGTTGAATGACGACACAGCATCGAGACTCCGCGTGTCCAAGGCGTTTTCATGAAGACGTTCAGTTCGTCACAAAGGTTTCAAAGGTTCCGCAACGTGCTCTTTGAACATTTCGTTTCGTTCTGGCAATGTGGTCACATCATCACCAAGAAATACAAAATAACTTTCGTCATACCGGACAAAGCACTGAATGTGCGTCGCTGGAAGCATTTGTTCAAAAATACGAGGTTCATGTTGTCCTTGGTGGAACAAGACACCACTCAACGTTGCCTTCATGAAGTTTGTTCTGTTGAGGACTGAATGTCTCCATCGAGCGTTCATGTGTCAGATTTTCAGATCTGAGGTCGGAGAAGACGGAGGGGCACCCGGGCTCTGACTGTGGCCTGACCCGTGAACAGTTTTTCGGTGATTTTGCGGCTGGATTCCTGCCCCCCCCCCCCCGATAGATGCAAAGTATATTTGCTAATCAGAAAAAAAAAACGCGCTGAAAATCATTTTCTTACCCTATTTCAACGCACCCAATCTTTCTATTGCCACAAATACGGGTTACAAATCTCAGGATCCAGTCTTCAGCAAATCTCTGAACACCTCAGAATACAGGCTAATTCAATGCACCAGTTGAGTAGCACCTAATGTGCGTTCCACACATGTTTTCACACAGTTTCATGGGAAGATTACTCGCTTTACTACAACATGAGGTGTGTTGTTACAACTCCACGTTTGTGATCACTTACCCTCGGGGAACTTTCCAGCAAAAATTTTCCGTTTCTTTCAGTGAAGTTTCAGTGGGAAAATGGTTGAACTGACAACTCAAAAAAATAAAATTGATGGTTTTCCGCAGGTTGAGTGTTTCACGATGTTCAGATTTCTGCAGCTGGCTCCGCGTGAGGGGGACTAAACGCTTTCACATCGATTGAACTAATTCCAGGAACTATCATGGACAACAATGTTTTGTGTCTTTTGTCTTTTACCCCGCCTCGCTCTCTCCCAGCGACAGGCCCGTGGTGGTGATGTTGCTTGTGAGTATTGATCACGCTAATGGTCGGGTGAAAGCTCCACCGAACACCGGGCTCATAGTCCGTGCTGACCAACACCATTGCAAAAAGGTTTCACGACTATCCTTTTCAAGTTCCAAGGTTCGCGGACATTTCATGCGGGTGGGTGTGCACGGAACGTGGACGCATTTCGGCTTAGTTTCTGCAGCTGCATCGAACAACACATTTCCACTGGCCAGCTCGCGCGCCCAGGACGCACGGCATATTGCATTTTTGAGCAAGTGGGGGATGTCCGCGTGTATTGTGAACATGAACAGGCATCACAATAAAAGAAACTCAGGTTGCCGAGTGTATCTTGACCTGCTTGAATTCCAGATCATTTTCTGGAGAGAACATGGTTCCCACGTTGCGCTCTGGCGTGTCCCTCAAGGGCCTTTGACACAAAACAGATGCCTGCCATGACCATAGAAGCAACACGACAACATAACGTGCAGACCAGCACAACAGGATCATTCTGAACAACGAGAGGCAAGTCTCACAGCAGACTATTTGACGTGTGTGAACCGCACCGATTAATTTCATCTTGCAGTGACTGTGTTCGGAGTAGATCTGACTGGGGTCACAGTCCAGAAGCGTTTCTTGAGCAGGAGACACGAAGGGACTTGAGCGCCTTGAAACGGAAACCAAACTTTACAAAATGAATGTTGAAGAGCGACAGGTGAACGCAGAAAAACAGTACTCACCTATTCGGATGAGTTCCGGCAGCCCGTGGACACAGTGGACGAGAGCGAAGCCCAACCAGAAGTACATCGCGATGCGTCTGCGTCGAGCGACCATCCTTCCAGCGAGCTGACGCGCTTCCGGCGTGACAAGCGGGATGGATCTTTCAGATTGTTGTGATGTTCTCGTCTCCACAAGAACTTTGCGTCACTTGAAGGTTTCTGCACGTTCGTTGTGACACTTTGGTTCTGCGAACTTGTTCAGTTTCTTGCTGAGCATTCGAGGAGCGCAAGGTGAACTCACTCAGTGGATCTAATTTGGGCCGTCACCAATTACATATCCAGTGCAAGGTCGCCGTATTGTCTCGCTGGAGAGATTGATTCGCAGTCAGCACCTGCAAGTGGAAAATATAATGTGGGTCAGACCTTGGCTTGAGGAAGGGTACCTCAGAAGAATAGATCCACACAATGGATCCATGCAGCTGTCTTGAAGAGTATCTGGTGCTTTTGAATCTGCAAAACAGTGACTTTATAAGTACAAGTAGACCTATTTCGGGCCAGATCTTAAAATTTGTGCGTTTAATGGCAGAACAACGTCAGCGCGACTGAGCCTGCGTTGGCGGGTTATTTCCCAGCGGAGATACGTGTTCTGCAACGGAAGCCCCGAGTATCTGCCGAGTCCAGGTTATGAAGCACAGTCACCGGCCTGTTGGTAATAAAGCTTCCCCCGCCTCCGAATCACACTGTGAAAACTGGGCAAGGGGATGAATGTTTTGCAGTCTGAACATCTTGATTGCATGAATATGAAATCAACAACAACAGTGTTTCAGGCCCTGTGGAGCATCCAAAAAGATGAAATCTGCATGTAGATGTGGTAATGTACTTGCAAGATTGGCTGCATCATCCAATCTCGTTCAATGACAATGCTCTCCTTCCTTGTTGTTGCATCTGGTTGTTTCCCCGCGTGCTGCTCGGCTTTTCAGTTCACACCGACCGAACACAGATTTCGAAGGGAAGTGACACCGGGTGGATCAAAAACGATCATGCCCTGACCTACGAGTACTCATCTCCAGTTCTTTCGATGGAATCCAACAAACTGTTCTTGAAGTGAGCTGCCCATGCCTACTGGTTGAGACCCATTCTGCATGAACCGACAAAACAAACAGTTGGTCCACCCGACCCGAACTGTGATGTTCTCTTTGACGGACGCACAGGAGCCCACCCTACTGAGGGTCAGACCCCAGTCATGACCGCGTCTGCCCCTCCCGATTCAAATCTCGGGCAGCGGAGAGATTCTCACTGTTCGCGCAAATAAAATCGAACAAGGATAAACACAGTGAATGCCATTGCGAACCTGGTGGGATGTGGGCCTGTGACAAAGGGGTTCGAAACAGAACGAACTTGCGCGGGAAGGAAACACCAAAACACCGATCGTCATGCGTTTGCTGCAGGACTGTCACAGAATTTTTGCGTGATCTATTCTACCTCAACGGGCTGATTCAGAGTGTGATTCCGTGCAAGGTCTTGACATGCTAATGTTATCAATGCTTCCTCCTTTGATTATGAATCATGCAAGATACTTTCAAGGTTCGCGTCCTTTTCTTGGTTGCCACATGCGAACTTCACTTTCACACAACAGCAACCCATTTGTTGTGTCTTGGATCGTTGGTGTGGTAGACAAAGAACCTTAGATAGCGTGTTGGAAATTAGTCTGAAAGCAGTCCACAAAAACTGCAGTATTTCCTTTTGTGATGTGATTTGTGATGTGATCGCAGGTTTGTAAAAGTGAGAAGTAACAAAAGATATTTTGCTTCACAGATTCTCAGTGACAGAACTTGGAGAATCTTTGATGGGGAATCCTGTGCACGCCAGTGTATGAGCAGCACATCATCTGGTCGGAAACACTGCATCATGAACATTTTGATTTTACAAAGTTAAAATCAAGATCATCCTGCGTCAAGACAACTTATTGTAAAACAGCTTCACCACAAGGCTTCGTTAACAGTCCGCTACCTGTGTCTGACACATAAAGTCATGCTTTCACTGATCGATTGCACTATTCACTTGATACCCTGGTGCATGGTTATTTCATGACCACTGTGAACTGCAGCTGAAAATTCATCACTGGAACTTCAGTACAGAAAAAGACAGTTGACTACAGTTTGGCACAAACTGCAAACCAGAAACTTCAACACACTTCAAATTCAGCACGTGCTCCTCGGTGAGAAGTGCGTGTGTGAGCAGAATTTTGCACGCCTACCAGGTCACCTGGGACACAATTATCCTGTTAACATTGCAATGGGTCAGTGAACCACACACTGTCCAAACGAATTCGTTCGCAACCACAAGTCGGGCCACCTCACCACGATGTTCAGCTGGGTTTTTTTCTGAACGAATGATGTTGTTACTGGATTTTGGGAAACAACATTTTTCTCAAAAGAGATTTAGTACGTGACTGATATGAGCAGATCGGGGTCAAAACATCGCATGTGGCTACGTTTCCAGTCCCTTGTGCCTGTTAGGAGTTCCGTCACCGCGTAAAATCTGCCAGCACGAACAACCAAGAGAATCTGCTGTAACAAGCGGAACACTCACTTGAGCAGCTGGTCAGAGATGATGCTCGGTGAATGTTGTTTTCATCGCTCTGTGGTGTCCTGTTGCGGTGGCAATGACGTGTAGAAAACCTTTGATCACAGACGTAGCAGAGCGAGTCCCATCACCGATCAGCGCGTCGCTTGGTGAGGCAGATCCTGCACTTGACTCTCAAGATCCTGGTTCACAAACCCTGCTGACCAAAACTGTGGCAACCAGGACATTCGATGGCGTTGTTGGAAAAAGATTCTTTGTCCTGGCAACTGCCGCACGATTCCGAGTGATAAAGGCGCACTTCGTTTGACCAGTTGGAATGACCAGAGAGCACTGCAGTTTCGTGACAGTTCACCGCTGGTGTATTTTGATGCTGCAGGCTGTATTTTTGGGAGTGCAGCCAGCCAAGCTGAACTATCTTCTTCGACAGATATGTCTTCAGTTGATGTAGGAACAACGGCCACCCTGTAAAATTAACTTTCAAACTGACGTTTCGTTGCGCACCTTTTTTGCATATATACTTCGCATGTTTCAACAAAAAGCAACGCAAAACTTTTCTGCATTCGGCAGCAACATTGATGGACTTTGTCTATTTTTGGTCAGATCAACAAGTGAGGTTTTGGGTTCCCAAAGTATCTTCGTTTGAAAACTTTTGTCGATAACGTATAGACACCACGCCATCAAATAGATTGGAACAACATTAATTTGAAAGATAACACAAAAATTCTTCTTGAGAGTGCATTTACCTCTGTCTGTGGCTGCGATGCGTCCAACTTCAGGTTCGCACAACACAACTATACATATGTTGTTGCTGCTCTTCTGTCTGCAGCCAGTTTTGTTGCATTCTGTATCAGAACCAGATCTGTTTGTTGCCATACAGTCATCTGTGTTCACACATTCTTCTGTCACCATGCCTTACAGTGTCGACAATCAGTTTCTTGGCACTTTTTTGTTTGAATCACAAAAAGGACAGCACCGCATGTTGAACAGCTTCCATTCAGGGGATGTTCCAGAAGTTTCAGAACAAAAACTTTTTGTCCAAAATGGAATCATGCGCACAACTCAAGCTCTGTTCCAGTTTCGTGTCAGGTTTTGTTCCTCACACATTTGCACAGGTGCCTGTTCTCCGGCTGCGATTGTTGTTTTGCCGCCTTCAGTGATTGTTTCACTTGTATATTGCCAGATCTTCACTTCCACAGTCCATGTCCTCAGTTGTACAGCAGTCCATTGTTCTGACATGTGTGATAAACGGCACGAAGTGATTGCCTCTGTGGTGCATAAATTTCACTTTATTTGAAGCTGTTGACAAGAAATTATCTGTTCAAGTTCTCTTCTGCAGAAGAAAAATGCACTTCAGATTCCACAAGTCTGGGTATGCGCCTCATTTTCTCGAGCTTCGCCTTTGAGCTGTGATCACTTCCTGCAAATTGATTTGTTGACTTTTCCTCCAATGTCCTTTGGAAGAACACAGAAGCCAACCCAACATTCTCCTCTGTAGATGTTTTTTGCTGATTTCCCGATGACCAAACAACAAGAGCGTTCATTCCTGCTGATCTGGTGATTCCAGAATGAGATGTGCATGTTGACACTGGAAAACAGACCTGCAAACCTTGTTCACGCAACTCTGCCCAACCACCATGCGTACCGAAGATAAGAAAACAACAAAGAGAAGCCCACTGCGCTTGTCTTCCGCGTGCGTGGAATCCGGGTTGGTGCGCGTGTTGAGGAGGGTCTGGTTGAGGGAAATGTGTGTGTGCGGACGGCGGTGGGACCTCCCAGCGAAGCCGCAGCTCCGGCCCCTGCAGGCCCCAGTGATGCACGCCAAGCCGAGAAGCTGCATCCGCAGGCAGACACTGTGGAAACACGCGCTGCCTTGTGCACTGGGGTATTTCTCTGATTCACAGTTTCGATCGTGTGCAAGATGGATCTCAGAGGAAATGTTGCTGTCTTTTTTTGTTGTTGTTGTCTTTGTTCAATTTCCAAGAAGAGTAAAAAATTCGTGAACTTCTTCCTTGGAGGCAATGGTTTGACACAGGTTGATCTCCAATCGTGCTGGAGAAAGCCATTCAAGAAGGAAGGGGCTTCAGTGAACACTTTGGTCAGATTGCCCACGCATCAATTTTCTCGTGACCCGGATGGCAAACTATTTTTCCGTGACAGGCTCTTCCTGGGTACAAATGTGGTGACTTCTTTCATCAAAATGTTTGAGACAGAGACCGTTCGACCTGACCATCGACAACTAAAGACAAGACTCCTTTCCAAAATTTTCTTTCTCGTGCCACTATGTTTATACAAGGACCATTTGGAAATGCACAATTGCAAGGACGGTGGTAGTGGTGGTTAACTGAGTAGTGTGTGAGTGAGAGTCTGTTCCGCCGGAAACAAATATACATATCCCATTGGCGTTGACTGTGATATATTGCAGGATCAACTTGTACTTGGAAGTTGCATTGTCGGGTATGATTTGAGACCACATTCAATCAGCGTTGAGCATCCGTGTGTCGAATGTATACAACAGAAAAAGACTATACAAAGTAATAATAGCTCAGGTAATACATATGTATTACGCAGTAGGAGAGTGTAAGTGCCCGGATTGAAGGAAGCGGCTGCAAGCCAAGAGTGAGTACTCAAGGCGCAGAGTGCAATCTCCTCTGGTTGACCTAACAGCATGGCACAAAAAGTCTGCATTGGTTATCGGACCGCTGCACCAGACTCGGTTGACTGTCACAGGAGTGTGACAGCTGGACAATTAGCACAAAGAACAATCCGTGTGTTTGATTACGACGTATTTACTTGCCGGTTTCACACTACAAAGGACAGAACACAATGAAAGATACACCAGTGAAAGTTTGGTTTTGCTTTGAACCTTTCTGTCACTTTGCACTTGTTTTTGATGTTCTGCTTCTGTCACACATCATCTTCGACATTTTGGTGTGGTGTGAGGGTATCAGCAGGCTGGTTTCATGTCACCAGACATCGTCATGAGTCTTTCTGAAGTCTTCTTGACACTTGATAAGATTGTTGAAAAGATTGAATAGAACGTTTGCTTTTACTTCTCAGTAGACTCTCCAAACCTGTCCTGTGTGTCTGCATTTCTTTCATTCCTCCTTTCACGAACGGTGCACTCGTATTTATCCAGGAAGATCTGTGGTGGGTTGTGTGGGATCATGTCAGGAAGCAAGCTGTTGGCAATGTGTGATTCTTGCGCGCCAGCCATGCATGTAGTGTCAGTTTTGGCAAGGTCTTGTCTTGGTATCTGATTGTTCTCTCTTGGCTCTGGTTGTGTTTTCACCAAGGCTTTCAGTACAAACTGTTCACTTTGGTTTTCTTTTCTGTTCACACACCCAATGGGAGCACAACAGATCTCTGTCCTCTTTGTCCTGAAAACTGCACTCCAGTGTGCCTGCAATGGTGCAGCATCCAAATTTTAGAACAAATGCTTTTTGCCACACAAAGACCTCTGTTTGGATCCTTGCCAGAAGGCGGATGTGGATCCATTCCCAGCAAAACTCAAGTCACGACGTGATGTTTCTTCTGCAGCAGAGTTGCTTCGTCTCAGTCCAACATTGGCAGGTCTTACAGTACATCTCATGCTGCGTAGGGTTCTCGGTTGGCCTGTGTCATTGCTGTACCAACACGAGGATTTCACAGGATATTGCACCACACTGTTTGGTAAACACAGTGAAGGTGTTTTGCCAGCGATAAGGTCCATGGGTATGGACACGGTGAGTCAAAAGGCTTCAAAAAGTAGAAATCTGGGGCCACAAGCAACGCGCGTGCGACGATTCCCTTTGAAACATTGTTTGGTGACCTGGATCCATTTCCACGAGCAAACAAAGCCTTTATGCAGATAAAATTACTGAAAGCCGTAATACATCAATTTATTGGTATGTCCGTGATGATGTGGTCCATTTCCTGGGCTTGCAACAACAAAGCAGCTGCTGCCCACAGGTTGCATCATTTACGAAAAGGTAGGTGTGGCTTTCGAGTTGAGGGTAATGTCGAGTCATGGAGTTGGACTCCGGACCCCCGGAAGGGCCGTCGTTGAAAGATAAAACTCCTCTGAAAAAGCTTCCTTTTTGTGCCAAGGCGTAAAACTTGGCAAGTCATCATGGGCGCTGAAAATCGCTGGTTGGTGCGTTAAAAAATTAAAATGGCAGTGCTAGGTATCTCAAGCGCACAGGCTGCGCTTCCCTCACTTGCACCACAAACGGAGGACGTACAAAAATGGAATTTGCATCTTTTCCGGTCATTTGTTGTGAGTTCCCACTTTTTCACTGCACGAGGGAAATATTGTAAATGTCAACTAGCAAGGGGATAAACAAACTGTCTTTGTTCCACAAACAGGAAACATTTGTTTGATTTCCATCAATACTCTCAGTTTGAGCTTGTTCAGTCATTCATCCGATAGAAGCTGCAGTGAACCGTACACGCGCTTCATTCTCTGCTGGAGGCTGTACTTGTCTCTGTTTCTCACCAGGGTGCGGCCCAGTATGGGAACCTTGGAACTGAAAAAGCCTGCGTGCTCGGTTGCACCAAGTCCCAACTTATTTGGGCACCGCGTTCTCCTTGTTCTGTGACTTTTCACTGCTTGCAGAAGGTGGGCCTGCTGTGAGGGACTCTTCCGTGCAAGATATATCTACTTTGCCACTGACCTTCCAAAGTTAGTCGGCCCCTTCTGATCCAATAACTTGGGTCGAAGGATCTGACCTTGGCACGATGTTGTCAAGCAACTGTTGAGGTGCGTTTTGTTGCATTTTCAACTGTTTTCTTGCCAGTGGTTAATTTAAACTACAGAAGGTATTCCGCGAGAAAGGTGACGGTGAGTCTGGCGCTGCGACAAGACTGCCTTGAGGAGATTCTGCTCCACTCCAAGCTCGTCACCAACCGGAACCAGTGAAGTCAGAAGGGCTGTGCTTCTTGGCACAATTTTTACATACACTGCAGAAATGTTCACACCTTCCCGTGGAGCTTCCTTGGTCTCACCAGTTGACCATTCCAGATCGACAAAGGTGTCTTTATGACAAGATCATTGAGGCTCACATCTACTTTTTCTCCCGACTTCACACACTGATTTCACCCCGTTCTTGTATTTTTCAAAAGACTTCGAGAATTTTTTCTTTCCACTTGAAAGCCCAGTCAGATTTTGTTTTCCAGTTTTGGCTGGGTACGGGACCCTGCCTGGACGCTTTGGGTTGTGACAGTTACTCTGAGGTGAACCATGCATTGATACACGATGGTTCCCCCTGCCGTGGCATCAGTCCATGAAGACAGGTGCAAACAATAGTTACAGGTGAAATGTGTAGATCAAGGTGAAGAGCTTTGAAATGTTGTGCTGGAGATCTACCACCGTGACAGTGACTGATAATACATTTTGCTTTCTGCTGTCCAATTTCACATCTCGGAGTTGCCCTGAAACAGTCAGTATCCGGTTCGCCCTGACTACGATTCCAGTTCCACTCGAGTGAACGCTCCGATTTCAAATTGGGAAGTTCCCAATAACCCTGCCAAATTTGTGCCGGAAAGTCATGTGTGCGTGAGGCTGATCTGAACGGTTGTGAACGTTTTTAAGTCTGGGCTCCAACTTGGATTCTTCAACCTCGTATCCCTTGCGTGGAAGGATGCGATTCAAATTCCCATCAGGGGCAGGATTAAATCCCCCGTGGGTTTGCGTTAATTAGAAGCACGGGTGTTGGAAAAGAATATAACTGCGGGATTTACCAAAACTTCCACGTGAACAGAACTCCTTGTCTACCACATAATCCCACCACAATGAGAGAAGGACATCAATCCGACGATCCACGGTTGTGGTGCATATGAATGAGATCTGATAATTTTCAAAGAATATCGAAGACAAGGCAAAGATCTAAAGTGCACCAAACTTACTGATGAATTCGCTGAGAAAATTTCGGAGTTGAATTCCCTGCTTGCGTAAAAACGGGCAGAAATGAGATCAGAAGGGGAGAAGCTGACACTTCAAATGAGCCCGCTGCGTGAAGGCAGTTTCGGTCGAAAAGTTCTTCATCGAGTTCTCTCCCACACTCAGATCCACGTATCGAAGGAATCACAGTCGTTGCAGAGCTCCTGCGCTACAGCGCCACAGTTGTCGGAAAATCGAAAGAAAGTCCAGATTGAATTGTCTTGAACTCACGCACAACCTTCATTTTGTTCCATGGTTGCGTCTGCCATTTTTTCCTGCAAAGTCTTTTATGGAGTTTGCCGCTCTGTGTGGTCATGGGTGTGTGCACATGGCCTGTCCTGCGTTTTCAGATTCACTTGGAGCTGCGAGGTGCCTTTTCTGTGGTTCCCATTTGTGATTTTGGTCACTTGAGAAGCTTTTTGCCTGCGAATATTTGGAAGGTTTGCTGCAGCACGAGTCGTTCTTGCAATGCCAGCAGGAACGAGCGCCGTGGTGTAAATCAGATTTTGATTTGGGTCACGAGGGAAGAGTGCTCCCTGAATTATTGATGATTTCGGGACCAGTTGAAGAACTGCGGTCATTGATAAGTGGAAACGAGCTCAAATCTCATCCACACCCACCCAGAAAACACTCTCTAAACTGGGAGCCAAGACTTTGGGACAAAACGCGTCTTTACCACTGCTTGAGGAGCAAAAAACACACCTCAAGCTTCTGTCGCTTCAGAACGAAGACATTTGTACTTTGGCCTTCAACACGTTGACTGCTGCTTTTGTGCCGGAGGATGGGTGTGATGACATCCAGTGGCGCGAGACAGTGGACGGTGTCTCACACTTCTCAGGGTGTGACACTTCGGTCAAGATCGTGAATGTGAATGTGATGTCTCAAAAATTGCACAGCTTTTGCTTCTACTACACTTCTGACGAGAGTTGAGGTTCACAAATGTGTTTGGTGTCTTTGAAACGAACACTGTTTTCCGAGTTTATGTGCTCGTATGGTCGGAACCAAGACATTGACATTGGAAGCCCAGTGTAACCCGGCATGTACTGATCACAATTCTCCTCAGCTGAAGGGGTTTTCACGTTGGTGCCGACTGCAACTTTTTTTGACGTCGTCAGTGAATTTTTTGACGCTGACAGCAGGTTTGTTTTCACATTGAGAGCACC
>JAAUXT010041356.1_pt1 | contig 62720 bp, 77 predicted proteins | sample 7278171 | NCBI WGS metagenome assembly JAAUXT01 (sample SAMN14350112, study PRJNA611818) | marine sediment metagenome | isolation source: surface marine sediment (1.8m) | place: French Polynesia: Moorea | collected 2018-08
CACCTACAACCAGGAGTTTCTGCAGGCCATTCAACCCGATCAGGACTTGCCCGACCTGCCTGAAATGCCAAAAGACACACCAGAGGTGCCCCTGAATGCAGACAAGAAAACCAGACAAGCCAAGTGAGTTCAAAGTTACTTTCGACATCTCGGATGGAGGGGACATCACCCTGGCAGCTCACGACGATGCCCCACAGGGAGGCGAGTTCACCTTCCTGACTCCAGCCTGACCCTTATCTCCATCCAAAGTTGTGACATCCACCAAGTTCCTCCGGAAGAAGAAGACATGTCACAGTGTGCAGCTTCATCTCAGCCACTACCAGAGAGTGAACCTCCAGGGGTGAACAGAGCACAAGCCAGGACTCCTCATTGGCCCGATTTGGTGTGCCTGGTGCCCCCTGCAGCATGGGTTACTTGAGCAGCACCACTCGAAATGATGATCAGGTCTACATGAGCATACCGAAAATATAGGATGCACACCTTAAAACACACTTTGATATGTTTGTTTCAGATGTTACATTCCATACTTTGTTAGTTCATCATGCATCCTTCATTATCACAATAAAACATGATTCCATAAATATTCCACAAGAGTTTCAGTTTTAGCGCATCTACGCTGTGTAAATGGACTGTTCAGGGTCTAAATGCCAGTGTTGAGCTGGGAACGAAGGCCAGTGTCCAAAATGCACCGTTCAGGGTCAAAATGCCAGGTTTCCTGTTTCAGCACATCTACGCTTTGTAAATGCACCATCCAGGGTCACAATGTAAGTGTTTGGCTTGGAACGAACCTCAGTGTCAGAATGGCACCATTCAGTGTCAAAATGCCAGTGTTGTGCATAAGCAGCGATTTCCAGTGTCACAATGTAACCGTCCAGGGCAGAAAGTGCACTGTTCATATAAAGTACAACGATGCATTCTGACACAAACGGGTGACTTTTGACACAGGGTCAGAACCACCCATCGAGCATTTTGGCACGGACGACCGTCGAGTGGAAAGTGCTGATAGGTAGTTTTGACTACCCTTCTGACACTCCGACAGCGCAAAGAATATTCATGTCCGTGCACATCAATGTCAGATCAATATAATGTGGGTAATGTGACAAAAAATAGCCCAAGTCAATATCTAAACCAGTCAACAAAATCAATCAATCAATCACTCGGTTTTATCTTTATTTGTTCTTTATTTGTCAAGCATGTCCCAAGTTTTCTGCCCCTTCAAATTTGAACTTGTGACCAAAACAACCAAAAAAAATTTAACCTCACATTTTCCTTCCTTGAACATTATTCTGAAGCTAAATTGAACCAAAAGAGCCCAAAAGATGCACAATTGATCCTCATCTTCACTATGGAACAGGTGTACACATACTTTTGGTGGAGGCTGGCTGTAGGTGACTTTTTTGGTTGGCCGGGTTCAGGTAGCTCAAAAATTGACCTCACTAAAACAGCCCAAACTCCTCAAATCACCCAAAAGGTCTTGCCTGCCCTGAGTTTACAAATCCAACAACAATTGTCAGTGAAACGTGCCACCTTTCGCTGTACAATTGAAATCAACCAAATAACTCTGTTACAAATAACAATGTTACAACTCTCAGTTCAAATTTTGCCAAACAATATTTGTTCCTTTCCTCAGCCTGTAAAACTTAGTCCATTTTGCCTATACAATTCAATGGCATGAAAATGGGGGTTGTCATGTCAGAAACAAACATAGAATTCCATGAAGAAATGTGAATGAGAAAACAACTTTTCAAAGAGGATTTCAAACACTGTAGTCTTGGTCAACTTGTTGGTATGTTTTGTTGAAAAAGACACAATTATTGCTTCTCAGTTATCCTGTGAACTTACTTTGTGCATGACTGGAAATTGCTTGAGGAACCTCCACAATGCTTGAAACAAAGAATGGCGCACAAAGTTTCAACACCCAAAAGCATAAATTATGTCTTTTACTATGTTTGTGATACAATCTTTTTCAATAAAATATTCAAATTGTACTGTTTTGCCCTCAAGGAAATCAATTCAAATTCATGAATGCATTATATGAACTTGTGTGGGTTGTTTCTCATAAATTCTTCCACAAAAATACACAATGTACAAGCTTTAGTGATTTATCAGGATGTGTCATGTTCAATTGGTGGAAAAACACACTTTGAATTTCAGTCAGTTTCATCAGGTCTTCCGCGTTGTTGTCCTCACACCTGAGTCTGCATCTTGACTCCTGGTTTATTCTGGTATTCATGCAGGGCACCTTGCCAGTTGCGGTGAATCTGCCACAAACAAAAGTGTTCATTTCTGAAAAGTGTTCATTTACGCAAAAAGGAAACTCAAAGTGAAAGATGTCCCAATGTGTGTCCTGAATCTGCCCCTGTCCCTCTCTCAAATATTCTCAAAGAGGTATGTTGCACACCTAAACAGGGCATTCACTCAGGATCCAAAGTTCCCAGTCTCCAGCAGAAATGACACGCCCACCACCCATGTCTACTCACATATGACTGAGTGCAGATCTTGGCCATGGTCCCCAGAATCATCAAGGGTTCATCTGAGCGCATAGTGATGCAGAGGTTGGTCACATTCTTGTCCAGGACTGCAGCCAGAGGTGTTGCTGTGGAGGTGTCACTCAGAGTCAGGTATGGACCACATGGCTCTCTGTGAGAAACACACACAGAAAATGGAAAAGTAATCTCAGACAATTGCATGTTACTGGCATTATATTTTCTTCAATATATGAACCTTGCTGCTGTGAAGGATAACTGTTGATGTGTGTTGATAGTGTTGGGCAACTTGGTGGAGTGTCCATCCAAAAATATGAGGACTCTAATTGTGACTCACATGGAACCAAAAATCAAGCTGTGAATTGCTCTTAAAATTCCTCATTGTATTCCTCCATTGGTTCCTGTGAGTGCTGATCATCAACTGTCTGGTTGCATTGCTATGAAAGATCCATACAGTACTGAATGAAATCAAATGCATAACACTTACAAAACTCCAAGTGTGTCAATGTCACTTACATCTGAATCAGCACAATTTGACTCACTTTGTCCCCCACCTCACCAGCAGAGCTGTGAGCAAGCCTTGGGGCCGTCTCAATGGTAAAGTCCATGTCAATGGCATGCTCTGTTTGTGGCTGTATGAACTTAAAACCAATGCTCCGAATGGCACCATGAGGTTCCACGCACAGCTGAGCTGTTCCACTCTTGAACCAGGCTGGGCGATGTGATGCTGCAGTGAAGGCAACAGTAAAGTCTGCCATATTTGAGCAAAACAAGACTTTTGGATGGAATATCAGCTGGGCGTTGTATACAATATCCGCACACAGTACTCAACACAGTGAGAAAGACGACTCACACGACAGGTCTTGTCCTGAATGTGACCTGGAGGGGAAGGGTAAACCGGACCACTTTTTTCAGCAAATATTCAAAATAGACCAAACTTACAAGCCAGATTCTTGTGGAACTTTGGACAACTCTTTGGCAAACCTTTCAAAACAACTTTTTTGGCAAGAGTCAGTTTGAAAAGAAATCAACATATCACAAGTCCAATTGATTTTGACTCAGACAACTTTCGTCTGACAAAAATATCAGACTTTCTTTTCAGACAGGATTCAAATGGACAAAACTGACATGTTATTTTTTTGGAGCTGGACAACAGCCTTTTTGTGCAAGCCTCAAAATGGGCAAAAAATGACATCTTATTTTTGTCACTGGAGGGGGAGGGGTAACTAAACAACCTTGACACAAAAGGACAAATGGTGCTGACATTGCAGTGTGTGTAGCACTTACAGTATGGATAAACCTCAAGTCCATCGCCATAATGGAAAAAGTGGTCAGGAACAGTTTGTGTGTCAGTCCTACATGCTGAAAACACAAGAAAGGGTCCAGAAAATGCATTTCTCAGTTTATTTGTATCTGAATCTAAACTCATTGATTTTCTTCTGCTTTGAGATTGAACACTTTGGAGGTAAATTTGTGTCTCTGCAATCTCTAAATATCAAGCAAACAGGTTGTTGTCAAGAAAAGATGAAACTCAACTGACTATCCAGTCCAGAGTCAGTCAGTACTTACGAGGGATGTAGTGCCCATACAAATTCACAGTCAGGTTGAAAGAATCAATTGGCACTGTACTGTAAATCGCAATGTTGACCTGGCTAAATGGTGCCAAGTGCCCCATGCTCTTGTTCTCCCCATGTGGTGTGGAAAATTCAAACTGTAATTAAAGATGATGGTCTATTGTAGCTGATGTTTCAACCAAAAGCTTTTGTCTCTTTTGCCAAGTTGATTTTCTTCCACAGTGGCACAATCTGGAATTTGTCTTCATCCCCAGTTTCTATTGTGACTCTTGTTTCATCCTTTCCAAACTGAACTGTTGCTTTTGTCATTTCGTCATTGGTTTTTTACTTTGCAATTTCAGTGCTGTTGGTCATTCAACCAAGTACTAAAAAAGTCATCAAGAATTGGAAATGCTCAACTGGACAAATAGTTGGAACATGAGTTACCTACCCAAGATGGGATGAGTACAGAAAGATTCTTACCAAGTCCCTGGTCTGATCAACATCATTCCACATTTCCAAGTTGATTTTGAGCCCTTCACTACATGTCTGGTCTGGTGTCTTGCACTCAAGTGTCATCTTAGTCATTTCAAACTGGTATGGACAGGCTCTGAAGGTAATCTGAGATGCTGTTGAGATGTCTGCACCCGGACTTACCACCCCTTCACACCTGTTTTGTCACAAATGATGGTCACCAACATAAAAAGTTATCTGAACCTTCATATGATGTAAACAAGCTCCACCAGAACACTCACACTCAGAGAGACCTGTCTTGTGATTTCATTTTCAGTGGACATGATTCATGGTATGAGAAACTTCAGTTATGTCACATTGATCTCACTATATAACAATAAAATGTTTGCCTGATGTGCCTGTTGACCCAGTCTGAGCCATAGGGGTCAAGCACGCTGGACATTCCGCAGGATTGCTCTGAAAGAAAAAGTGCCTTTGATGTATTTGAGTTGATCTGGGAAACTTGAGGCTCCCTCCTCATGGTGTTCTCAAGGGTCTCAACTCCAGCCAAAAATGTACACCACCTATCAACTTGGTCATATTGCAACTTTTCTCATTCTCATAATGTGGCAGATCATGTGTAGCAAGCATTAAGGAGCATATCAGTATTTTTCAAAGAAAACTCACTGTGACATCTCTAAACAAAGAATATTTGAAGCTAATTAGTTGGAGACCTCTTTTTAGGTGATTTGAGGTGAGTTGCACGATTGGGCTGATGAGACAAATCAGTGCGAGCCAAATTGAAGCACCTGTAGGCAGCATCTTCCAAAAGTATGTCTGCAGCACTTTTATGGTCAAGATAAGGATTGATTTGGGATCTTAAGGACTCTTTTGGTTCATTTTGGGTTGGGTATAATGCGCAAGGAAGGAATTTGTCAAATTTGAATTTTTGGGTTTCTGAGGTCAAAAAGGTCAAATTTGGAAGTGCAGAAAAATGGGGTGTGGATGTAGAAATATCTCTGTATCGCAATTCTTTTGGTTGATATGTGGATATTGTTGTGAAAAAAAAGGGAAAAGGTCCATTTGGTTAAATTTATTCCATTTGGGTATGTGCTAAATGAGTTCTGAAGTTGTGAATATTGAGTGAAAAAAGTATGAATTTTGACAAAAAAGTAAGCCAAATCAGAGTGAGCCAAATCAGAGTGAGCTAAATCAGAGTGAGCCAAATCAGAGCAAGCCAAATCAGAGCAAGCCAAATCAGAGCAACTGAAATTTCCTCAAATCACCGCGAGCTCCATGGAGCTATTTTTTTTCTCGAGACTCTTCCAAGTATTGAAAATCTGCCCCCTACTGGGGTGGCCAAAAGGATGGCTGATCAGGTCATGTGACCAAAAACACAGCGTAGTTGAAGGTCTTACAACACACTCTGAAATGGTTAAGTTTTACAAAGAAATAAGTCCAGGATGGCCCAAAGTGTGTTTTTCATGAAATCAAAGATAGCAGGCACGCCATGTAAGCTCCAATGTTCAGGCTGATATCACAGGAACTAAGTTATTCAAACTGAGAACTTTACCCTGTCACTTTGGTACAGATTGGGTTTGCCCTGTCACTTTGGTAGATTTCTGCAGATTGGGGTCAGCTATCAAAAGTCATTAAGGGTTTTCACATTGGTGACGCGGCGACAAAAAGCTTGCCGCGCGCGTCAAATTATCCGTCCAGACCGATCACAAATTTTTGACGCGGGCGTCAATTTTTTGTCGCTGCGTCACCAATGTGAAAACCCTTATTGTGGGTATAAAAATTTTGCTACAACAAAACAACATAAAATACCTGCACACCTCCCGAAATTTTCTGGAATATCAGGCGGTAAAAACACGGACATCAGGCCAGTTGGCTTTTCCCGGCCTGGTACGACATCCCAGCGCCAACACCAGCTGAGTGACCACTCTTTTTCTTCTCGGTGGTCCGTGACCAACCCGAACGACACCAATCTTGAGTTCCAAGGAATGAATATATTTTCTGCCACGTAAGATCTACTTTGCATTGGATCAGTATACCCTTCTCAACTAACTTGGGGTACATGTGTAGCTAACTACAGCCAGTCTGACAACAAAGTCAGATGACAAGTTCAAACACGGGTCGCGGGTTGGGCAGGGCGATGTCGAACAGGACACGATTCACCGGGAAGTCAGTTCTGGCTGGTGGAAAGAACGGTTTTACGATATCAAAGTGTGCCACACTATCACGTTCCATTTCGCGGCGCAAAACAGAGATACTCACCAAGTACAAGGCTCACAATATCCAAAAGAATTCCTAAGAACACCTTTTGAACCGAAGCCATATCTAGCACCAGTAAAATAAACAAACACAAGTTTGTGACGGGTGGAAACAGGACTTGAGACGAGGTGGCTCCACAGTCGGAAAAAGTCCAATTCACACAGAATCACTCATATTTTGACATAAAATATACTCGTCAGTTTTTTTTGAGGTTGTCTGTGTCAACTTCTGACAATGTTTTGATGCAGGTGCGTGTGTACACTACCACAAAATGTGGCCCCTCAGTGGGACCCAACACAAATCTTGTGCCCCGTGCGACTCTCCCAGCAGGTGCCCGTCATTTGTCGGGAGGTCAAGCGGTTTGGAGGTGGGCTGTCTCATGTTGAGAAAAATGGCTGGTAAAATCCCCACGTTGAAACTACCCAGCGGCGCAGAGATGCCTGTAGTGGGACTTGGAACATGGAAGGTATTGCATCTGAGCGCTGATATGGTGGGACACGGCCTAACGTTCGCTAGATTCTTTAACTTCGTCTATTATCGCCCTCCGTGTTGGTGCCGGTTCACACCCCCGTCCCCCCGGCAAGGTTGTTGTTCGTTTTCCTGTCCACAGACAGGTCTTGGGGATACCGTGCTGCTTTGTGCAAACAGTGGTGTTCAAGCCAGGAAATCCCCCCCCCCCAATGACCAGCACCCCACCCTGTGGCCAATACCCCCACAGCCAATACCCCCCCTCCCTGGTCAAGGAGGAAAAAGTTTCCTCCTTTTTCTCTCTTTCTCCTCTCTTCTTTCTTTTTCTTCATATATTTTCCTTTCTTTCTTCTCTTCCCGAGATTCAACAGGGATTTTGCACCCGCAGATGCCGTGAGCACTGCTTCTTTTTCACCCAGAAGGTTCTGCTGTGACGGAAATGAAAACATCGCGAAAGCGACAGAAAGCCATGGTCCACAGGAGACCAGGGGGCTATTCGGTTATCTCTCTGCGTCGCGTTTCTGAGTTCTTCAGTGCTGAAAACCTGTTCTTTTTTCCACTGCATTTTGCACTCTGCGTTTCTCTGCGTCGCAGAAACACAGAGCACCTGTTGGCTCTGTGTGATGATGGAAAACAAGGAGAAATGTATCAAATAAGACAATGAATTTGTGTTTTTTATCTTTGAATAGCCATGTGTGTTTGTTTTTTTGGATGTCGTGAATGTCAACACAGGAAGTTGAAGCTGATTGGTCTGGTACAGCTGTGGGCAGCTTGGAGATGACCTTCACCTTCTGGAATGTCATCTGCAATGGAGGCAGGGAATTGAAGAAGTTGCCAAAATTGTGAATTTTGATGGCATTTGCCAAGATCAGTTAAAATATTTCATTGAATTTGGTGCAGTATTGTCTGTTTTTTTTGTTGTAAGACATATTTCCTATATGCATTGCCATTGAGACTTTGACAATTGAAATCAAGTGTGCTGCTGCACACGTTGAAAAAATCTGTGAGATGAAAAACAAGCAAGGTATGATCAGCTGATTGATAATGTGCAAGATTTCAAGAAATATGGACCCCCTCACCCCACACAGCTTCATCCTGTCGAAGCTGTGCGAATAGCCTCCTTGAGGTTGTGTGTCACAATGTTGTTGTCACATAAATTCTGGACCCCCCTCCCCTTTCAGTTGAAGCTGATATACGTTTTCTGTTTGCAGACCATAATTTTGTGCAATATTTGGGTGCTGTCTTTACGCAAGTTATGACCACTGGTGAGGCTCCAAAAAATTTCTGGACAGTGCACAGTTCAGAAGTACTTGAAGCTGTGCAGAAACTCAATGCCGGTGATGCTGCTGAAGAAGAACAGCACAGGAGGGAAACAGCACAGTCCATGCTGGCTCTGGGAGCCAACAAAGGGAAGAAACGTGAGTTGTTTGCAACAGTTTCAATCTGTTGCAAGTCATGATACTGCAACATGTTTTTACATTGGCACAAGTTGTTTTCAGGTCTTGGTCCAAACCAAAATGCATCCAGAAGTAAGTCAAAAGTTGTCAAGAAAACAACCAAAGCTGATGCTACTGAGGTTGAAGCAGTGCAAGCAGAGAGTGGTCTCGAACCACTGGCACACAAGTGGTCAGAGGAGGAGTGCAAAATTCTGTGAACATACGTGGAGGACTGGCAAGATGAATTGTATCACGGAAAAGGGGCTTTGACATGTCCTCAAGTCATTGCACGGATCACCTCAATGCTGAGTACGAGGCACTTTTGTCCCCCCTTGTCTTTCCCAGATAACTGTTGATAACATATATGACAAACAATTTCATTTGCAGACACAAGACTGAACCTTGCATTGGAGTGCAAAGTGGTGGACAACAAGATCTGGCAAATTGAACATTGCTTCCGAGACAGAGAAAATGCTCGACATTCAGGAGCTTCAGACTTGTTTCCATGGCCACTGGAAGACGTGTGTCAGCCGTACTTGGTGAGCACAAAAAAATCGCCCCCCCCCCTCTTTCCAAGCACACTCTTGCGCATCTGTATCACCTAGCTTTTCTTGCAGCAAAATGTCCCATGATTCGACCTAACACGATTTCGTCGATGAGTGCAGACAAGGTTCCACACAAGGAAAAAGAGAATGATGCTCCAGCAGATGAACCACTGCCATCGACATCAGGTGTGCCATCAACGTCAGGTGTGCCAACCAAGAAGCTTACTGGGAAGCCATCATAATCTGACAAGGTCATCACCTACCTGAAAGCATCAGTGAGTGACCCTCCCCCTCCCCTACTCTGCATTGTTGTCATTCAAGTTGACGACAGTGAGACAACTCATGTTTGATTCAACTTCAGGACAAAGCAGCATTGGAAATGCTAATGAAAATCGAGTGTACAAATATCAACTGATTGGTCTCTTGGCCAAGGTACTTTTTGGACAACTTTAACAGTGAAAATACATGAGTGTCAAATGGTCACATCCCTGTTCAGTGTTCTTGTTGAAATTCAGATGGTGGGTGTGTCAGCAGAGGAGGTCAATGCAATGGGCAAAGATGAGTAAAAGGTGAACACATACTGCATTTGACCTCGTGCGCAACACAACAATGTTTTGCCTGCATTGTAAACAGTACTGTTTTTCTCTTACAGCTGCTGTTTCTTCCTGGAGAACTCATTGTTAACATCGCACAGTTCTTGGACCCTCGTTCTGTGGTACAGTTGGCTTCTGCTCACAAGTATCTGGCACAATTCCTCGATGACACATGCATCTGGTGTCATCTCTACATGACAAGCAACTCCCAATTCAACAACGAAACTTTTCACTTTGTCAGAAATGTTGCCCACAAAGTTGAGAGTGTACACTATGCTCACACAGGTCACAGTGCCTCATATGTGGTATCCTTTGCTGAAGCTGTGTTGAACCACATGCCAAATTTGCACTCAGTTTGTGTTCAGTCACCTTTCTTCGAGTTCTGCTACTTCATGCTCAGAACAGAGTGTGAATCTCTTTGCTTGTTGGATTGCCCAAGGTTTGATGTTGAGTCTTTTATCGAAGTTGTGACATGCTGCAGACAATGCAGTCTGCGTGTGTTGGATCTCAGAGGAGTACCAAGTGTGTCCAATTTGAACCTTTGGACCATTTCCTTTCACTGCCATAACTTGCCTGAATTGTATACTCAGTGTGTCATGAACGACTGGTTCGCCAGTGAAGTCTTCCTGCACTGCAAGCATCTGCAGAAGTTCGACTGTGTGCCCAACAGGTTCTGCTTGGCAGACTGGAGGCAGCTCTGCGCAATGCACACCAGCATTGCTTTTGGCCCACAATTGTCTGCATATCTGTGAATGAGGAGTCCAGTTGGAAAGTTCAATATTTTATTTTAATTTTGCTCAAAAAACATCATTTGTGTCAGAAAATCCACACCCCCCCCCCCAAGTCAAGTTTGACTGATGTGACACTTTCATTTACGTTCATACCCTCAAATCTGAGGGTTTTGTCTGTACGCTCAAATACCTGGCGGCTTTGACAGGTGAAACTTCAACATCTGCTTTGTTTACATTCAAACCCTCAAAACTGAGGGTTTCATGAGTACACTTGAATACCTGGCGGCTTTGACAGGTCAAACTTCAATCTTGGTTCTGGAAAAAACATGCATCTTGTCTTCACTTTGCACTAAATGTGTAGCAACACAAAAACAAACCCACCATCCTTTTTGGGCTCTGGAGTCCAATGCCACAGAACAACTTTGTCACAAAACACAAAGTAACTGGTCATATTTGGAGATGAACTGGTTGCACGATGCAATGTGCCTGGAGAGCGAAGAAGTTCGACACACTCTGCATGCAGCTCATGATAGGTACGCACAGCACTGCGATGAGCAAGAACAAGATTACTTACATCTGTTGCTGCATGTTGCAGAGAAACACCCATCAGGAAGGAATTGACACTTGTTGGAAGTGACATGTCACTCAGGCACTGTAGACCAGTTTGCGCAGCTAGTACTTGCACAGATGCAAGTGTAGCACTGACAACACATTCCCTGCATGCTTCCATGGTATTCCGAGCTGCTGTAACTTCCCTCAACATGTGAACAACTGATGTCCTTGGCACACACATTGTGTGACAAATCCTCTGCAGTGGAGGGTTGGTAACCATGATGTGCATTGGAGAGAAGAAGTTGAGATAACAACTTTGCAGTTCGGGTACGTTGTCCATGGTTGTGTCGAAAAGTATAGCCTTGTTGGAAGGCAAAATGCAAACTTTGGAACTCAGTTGAACTTGAAATCCATATTCCAGAACGACATCTTGCCCAGTAACTTTCAAGTACTATTTGTACAGCTCATCACATTCAAGAAGTCTCTGCTTATCTCCCTTCCTTGAGGCAATCTTCCTTTCTGTGGTTAGAAACTTCGTCATGTACATCAAAAAGTTTTGCTGTCCCATCAACTTTGCATCGTAATGTTCAGTGTGCTTCATGAGCCACTGAAAAGCAAGCAACTTCCATATTGCTGGCACTGGCATATCAAGAGTTCTGTTTTCCAGATCACTTTTGTACTGCCACACTGCTTTGGTGACTCCATCCCTGTACTTCACTCTTCTCTTCTTACAGTCACTTACAGATGTTCCACAGATGCGTGCAAGTTCGGTGTAGCCAGCATGGATGTTTGTCAGTGTGTTCTGGTAGTTTCACTTGAAGGCCTTGTCTCAAGCTGCCGTGTCATAAAGGAGCGCATGTTTCCTCCAGACATTACCAAAAGTCTTCATCTGCATGTACAAATCCTGCAAACAAACATAATTGCAATTACAAGTGTGTAGCAGCTTGGCGTTTCCTTTTGGTTGTGCATATCAACACTGTCACTAAGTTGTCTTCGCCATTCTTGTTGGTGAAACGAGTCGACATTATACTCAAATCAAAGGTCTCGGCATGTAGAAAAAAAATCTCAGATTCACACACACATTGTCCTAACCACACAAACACACTTGCTCAGAGAGTGTTTGCTGGAAAAAAATTGTTTTCACAAAACTCACATGTGTTTTCTGTTTTCCTTGCAGCAGCATGGCAACAGGCTGCAAAAAATAGCACGTCGTGTAATCGCTTCTCAGTGCGTATCATTTCAGCGGTTGTGCAATTCCACGAAAACCAACCTCATCCATCTGAATCAATTTTTTGCTTCAATGCTTGCACAGCACATGTCCTGGCATAAATGAACGGTGCATGTGACTGTCTCTGGTGTTCCATGTAAGCATGTTGATTTGTGAAAAATCATTTTGGAATGCACATGAGGCATTCCACTACTTCCACGCTCCATCCCATGGGTACCACACACTCTTTCAGGCATTGCAAGGTGCGCACGTCCACCCAAATATCAAATTGGGGGATGTACTGCAACAAAGGGAACACACCTCAGTCACCAAATGAAAACATGTCATTGCACCAACATACACGCACACGCATACACACATACACACCTGCTCTGGACCAACTTTGCAGGTTGCCATGATGTCAGCATTTGTCAACAGCAATTCTAAAATGACATGTATCGAAGATCACTTGTCATGTCCACATCACAATTGCTGTCATGGTGTGGTTGTTGGGGGGGGGGGGTCCAGTACTTTTGTGCCTAACACGCAACAAGGAACAACAACGTCCAACATAGCCTTACTCTGACAGTGATCTCATGATGTGTTGCCTTTTGTCGATGCCACCATCATCAACACCAATGAGTGCATCTATCTCCTCAGGAGCTAACATGTCACGCCCATCATTGTCATCATGTTCTTCATCCTCTGTGACGTCATCGTTCCTCAAAGCAAAATTGTGCAGCACACAGCAAGCAGCTATGATCTTTTTGGCCTTGTCAGGAGAATGCACATCAAGGAAGTACAGACATCTGAACCTGCCTTTTAATCTTCCTATTCCTCTTTCCACAACACTTCTGACAGCTGCATGCACATTGTTAAATTTTCTTTGTGCACGGGTGAGATCACCATCATCCCAGAAAGGTTTCAGTAAATACACCTTGGTTGGGTAAGCACCATCACCCAACAAATGATACTCAGGCTTGGCAATGATGTGGTCCACTCGACCACTACTACTAACCCACAAATCAGACCGCTTGAAAACCATGGCATCATGAGCCTTGCCTGGAATTCTAACATCAATAGATGTTATTGACAAATCTTCAACAACAGTTGGCTAAAAAAGAAACACACTTTCATTTGAGAAGGGGACAGTGTCTTTGTATGTGTGAGTGCAATGGTGTGTGTTTGCGTCAAGCAATGGATAGTGAGGCATTGTAATTGTCACCTGAAGCAACATTGTGTAGATTTTCTTCTGAATGCTGAAATAGTCCTCAGGGAAGAATTCACCCGGTGGTCTGCTGAGTGAAATGTGTCTTCCGTCAATGGCTCCAATGACCCCAAGAAATTTGAATCTGGACTCGTAGTAGTCTGATGTTTCTTTCTGTCTCTCCACATCAGGCCAAGAAATAAATTTTCTGAGCAGGTGGTCAACAACAATTTGCAGCATGTGATCTACAGAAGCGTAGTATGATGATCTGGACACTCCAAAGGTGTCACTGAGCAGCCCATATTTGCCTCTGTGTGCCACAAAATGCAGTAACATGAGCACTTGATCAGGCAATTCTATTGCGGAGCAACCACGACCTGTCAAAAAGAAAGGGGGGGTCCAGATTTTTTGTAAAGTCCACAATTCATGCCAACCTGACTGAGGGTTTCTCAAATGGATCACACACCATATGGGAACTGACAACTACAAACAAACAAGCAACACATACACAAAACATACCAGACGGCATGTCGTACAGTAGGCCAATCTCTTCCACAAGTTTCTGAGCAGTTCCAGGTAACATCTGAAAGAATTCAATCCATTGTGAGTGGGTGTAATTGACTAAACTCCCAACAAATCCTTCTCTTTTGGGAATTTCTTCATGGAAACTGCAATTTTGACAGGAAAACCATGAGGTAGATCTACTTTGCCCACTCAAACACAAGCAATTTTCACATACTCACACAGTCACAAGTACTTACACAGAAGACACAATGATTCCTTTTGAGACACTGCTTGAGCCAGATGTTTCCTCCTCTTCCAAGATGTCCGTGAGTGCACAAACTACCGAAATTATGTCTTCTTTTCACACTCTCCATCAAACCCGCCATGTCATGTCACGTGACTTTGTTTTCAACCAGCGCAGAAAACGCAGAATTCTGTTCTTTTTCACCCAATGCAGAGAAACACAGTGCAATGCAGAGGAACGCAGAATTCAGCGCTGAAACAGGAAAAACGAACAGCCCCCAGAAGAGATTCAGACAGATCTGTGGTTTGTTGCAGATAGGCAGACGGTGAACTCAATTTCAGAGTCACAGCTGTGTTTGTTCTCTTGGGGAGAAAATGTCCATTTCAGACAACAATTATAACATTCAGCTGGTCACAATTCCGTCATTCTCTTGTGGCGAGGAACAGTGTCGCGAGTTTAGTCAGAGCAACCATTTGATTTTTGCATTGAAAAAACAATTGGTGCATGGGAAGGTGAACATCTACAGATTTGTGCTATTTATTGTTCGAGGTACTTGACAACACAGCACGTGTGAAGTTGCACTCAAGCACCATGTCTTATCAGTTGATTCAACAACTTGTCTCTTGCGTTTGTCAAAGCATCACGAGGTGCAGTTGCCCTGTCATAACTTGACATCTGTCCCCAGAAAGCCAATGTAGTGACATCAGTTGATTGCCGTCCTTGCTTCGTTTGAAATGCAAACATTTGTTTTGAATCAAGCAACTGTCAAAGCAAAACATTCGCTTTTGTCGTCGGCAATGCCACACGCTTGAAGGGGGAGAGACATGTGAAAGCTGACTTCAGATGTCATGGTGACCCTGCAACATAATCTTTCTGCAGTCCAAGGCGGGCGAAGTTGAGAACGCCGTCAAACATGCCATTGATTTGGGCTACCGCCTCATCGACTGCGCCATGGCGTACGGGAACGAAAAAGAAGTGGGCTGTGCTATCGCAGAGAAGATCCGAGACGGCGTCGTCAAGCGCGAAGACCTGTTCATCATCAGCAAGGTGCTGTAGACAAGCAGACTTCTGGTTGCACTGTCAAGATTGTGGGTTTCGAGTGCACGTGACATGTGCTTCTTGCAGTACACGCAGACACGAGAGGCAGAATTCAGTGATTGTACTGTCTCGGACTCCACTGTTGCTGTTTTGGGTTAGATTGTTCCCCAAGATGCAATTTTATCAAGGCAGAGTTGTGGCATTCTTTGTGAATTTCTGTTTTCAGTTGTGGAACACACGTCACAGTCCGGGTGACGTGAAGCCAAGCCTGCTCGAGTCGTTGTCCAACTTGGGGCTTGACTACCTTGATCTGTATCTGATCCACTGGCCACACGCTTTCAAGGTAGCGTACTGCATCACCAGCACTTCCATGAGAATTCGAGCAATTTCAACAGTACACTTGTCAAGTCAGTGACGTTTTCAGTGTTGTGTTTGCGAAATTTGCTCCGATCTCAGTCTCTGGGGTTTCGTGAACTGTTTGTCTCATTGAAAAACCTCACATCAGTACTTGTGAACCATGGACGCAGATGTTCATTGATGTTGTTTGATATTCCAGCCGGGAAAAGAAATGTTTCCAAAGGACGAGCAAGGCAACGTAATCTACAGCGATACACACCCCCTCGATACCTACAAGGTTCTTGTCCTTCTCCAGTGTTTATTTGGCAGTCCACTATCCTGTCTGGAATGTCCCATTTTCAAAGCATACATGTACTTTGTAGGCGTTGGAGAAATGCGTGGAAGAGGGCTTGGCGAAAGATATCGGCCTCTCGAATTTCAACAGCGAGCAGGTGCAAAACATCCTGGACAACTGCAAAATTAAACCTGCTACAAACCAGGTGTGCCGTTGATTTATAACAAATAGTTGGCAGTCTTCTGTTACACACGATCTTCACAGACTGCTTTCAGTCATTCATGTTGCAGACAAGGTACCAGCACTGGTTGTGAAATTGATAGCTGCAAAGTTTCGCGAGTCGAAAGCGATCAACATTGACGGCAGATTGTCGTTGTTCAATCGAAGGATGTGGTGTGCAATGTCCCGCAGGTGGAGTGTCATCCTTATAGCGCCAACCGGAAGTTGGCCGAGTTCTGCGCGAAGCGCGGCGTGCCGCTCACAGCCTACAGCCCCCTGGCCTCGGCTGACAGAGCCTGGTAGGTGTGACGAGCGCCCTGCGTGCAGCTGGTCTTCGTTGTGTGCGGAGGAATCGAAATGAATGCGACAAAAACCACAATGTCAGGTGTTTTTTTCGCACGCGCAGCTGGATTGGTAGCAGCGCGCGCACCACGTAGTCGTGGCAGGTGAAGTGTATGAGGATCTTGGTGATCCCTCCACCCTCTGCTTTGCAACGCTTTTCGTTGTCGTGCATATGGAAGAGCTGCTGTTCAACGTTTGCATTCGTGTTTTGCTACATCTTCACAAACAATAGCCAGTTCCTGGATTGTTGCACCCACGAGGCATCTCTCAGTCTGCGAGCGTGCGATTACAATGCCCCCCTCTAAATGTACGATGCCGTGGGGTGTTTCTCAAAAATTGAACGCCTGATCCCCACCGTCGTGAACAAAAGCACACATTGTGGCGTTGCATGGGGGGGTGGGGGTGGAAAACGAAGTTGCGTATTTTGAGACAGTTCAGGCTCGAACAGCTTTCTCAGTTAAGGCTTCCGCAAGAAAGTTGTCTTTGAAATGTGCTCATGGAGAATTTTGTATCTGCGATGAACAGTCACTTCTGTGGTTGGACTCCCTTTTATATTATCAACATCTTGCAGGGCTCCGAAGGAGGAAACGCGTTTGATTGATGATCCGAGGCTGAAGGTGATCGCTGACAAGCACGGGAAAACTCCAGCACAGGTTACCAGCAAACAAATCAATTCAAGGTTGCTTATACTTCTGGTTCGCATTTGGCATAACTGACCAATTGATGTCGCACTGCAGGTCGTTTTGAGGTGGTTCGTCCAGAGAGGCATTTGCACCATTCCAAAAAGTGTCACTCCGTCCAGGATAGACGAAAATTTTGATGTGAGTGCAGACATTTTGTTGTGTCTTGGCGCATTGCTTCAGCATGTCAACCCCCACCCAGAATCTACCCGATTTGAAAGAGGACGAACGCTGAGCCAGTTGTGAATTGTGTCCATTTTTACACACGTCGACGACGCAGTCATACACCGGCGTATGTTGTGCAATGAGGCCAGGTCGAATGTACATCAAAGGGGACATTGCACCCGTGGTTGCCCAAGTGCTCACTGCATGTCCAGCTCGGCGTGTGTCTACACTGCAAAGTGTTCTTTTTGACGAAAAGCTATCTTTAGTTGTGTCACTACTGGCAGCTGAATTTGGATGGTCACACGAATGTACTGCAAACTTTCTGACAAGATCCTGAACTTTTGACTCTGTCAACTCGAATCTGCATCGAGACGGCTGCAGCACTTCTTGATTCTTCTTTGTTCACTTTGTACGCAGTTGTTCGGGTTTGAGTTGTCTGCCGAAGACATGGAGGCTGTGGACGGTCTGGATCGCAACACGCGCCTCGTCGTGCCCATGGCGGACGTGGACGGGTGAGTGAAGCGCTGTTTGACTGGCGGCCAACTCAGCGAGAAGTACCCAGTAAATGACGCCTGACCCGTTCGGTTTTGTTCCAACCCCAAAGAAATGTGTTCTGATAATTGCACGTTGTCGATATCTCAGTGGTTCACTCTCTCGCGACTAGACCTCTACAAAATAGTGGCTGCTGCGATCGTGGCTAAATATGAATTTTTGGCTTGCAGGAAACGAGTTTACAGAGACCGAAATGCGCCCAACTTTCCCTTCAACATTGAATTCTAGGAAACAACCAAACGTTGTTCTGAGTCATTTTGTTCGCAGTCCTTCGCGAAACTGCAAAACAATTTGAAGATTTGTCGCACGAAGCGGTTCTTTGAATTCTCGGTGGTCGATTTGAGCAGACGAGGGTGGTGGACGGTGTCTGTTGTGTGTGAGGAACATTCCGTGTTGACTGCATTCCGAACACGTTGAAACCAACAGGGTTCATCATCTGTGTTGTCTTTGTTGTCGCAAGTGGAGTGCGTTGCACAGAAGTAGGACTTGTAAACAAGAAAACTGTGAAGCACCCTGGTTCTGCAGTGTGTCCTGTTTCCTTTGACTTTGATCAGAATTTGTGTGCCTTTTACCAAAGCAATCAATAAACGATACCTGTTGTGGAAGATTGACATGTTTGTGAAAAATTGATTTGATTTTCTTGATCGTCACGCCTGACCTGTCTTGTGGGCAATGTTGGGCTCTTTGTGCATAAAGAGGCAATATAGGACTCACACTTACGGCTGTCACATTTTTGGCGTTTCGTAACACCACACGAAGAATGGAATTTGCGTGGAACATCTTCGGACACTTGACTGAAGTCATTCGTAAGTGCACCTTCTGGTTGCCATGTTTGCAAGAATGTTGGTATCTCATTTCTGCTTTGTCAGCCCAAGTGTGCTGTGGCATGGAACCGAAGTGCTGGCGGAATACAACAACAGTACATGTATTGCCGCCAAGACGCACAAATTCAGTTTGTTCTTGATACGGTGAAGGATTTGAAAATGGAATTTCAATGTGTCACATCATTGCAGGATTCGGGCGTGAGAGTGGTGCTATTTGGGCGTGATGTTCCCGGTGTCGCCCACGCACCCGTACCAGGAAGTGCTGCGACGTCGGGCGGACGCCCAGCGGCTGCTTCGTGAGCGCGAGTTCGAGGAGAGCGTCAAGCGAGACCGTCTGCTCGCCACCAGCTACAGGTGCGTAACGCCTTTCTGGAACAACTGATGAACCACATTCAAAGCCAGGGACATGGCCTTGTGCCACTTTGATTTTCCTTCTCCAAAATATGTTTTGAGAGCAAATATTTCTTTTTCCTTTTTGTGGTGAATGTTCAACTGTGTCAGCGCCGGCATGGTGAAGTCGTCACCCGTAAGGAAGGACGGCTTTTACTCGTCCTACCAATACGGACGCACTCGTCGGGCTGCGTTGTTCTACTCCCCACCATTGACGCCCGACCAAAGGACGACGTCAGTCACGTGGCTCAGCGACAACAGCATGCCCGACGAAGAGTGAGTCCAAAGTCATGTGGGACCTCTTGTCATCTCTAACACTCGAAATCTATGTCGGACCATGCGTGAGTTGAAGATGTCTCAGTCCCTGTTCCAAAGATAGCGTCCGCTTCTCGCATGGTCACTGTTACCTTGAGCCAATTTTACGTTCTTCCAGACCAGATGAATATTTTCTGCAAAGTGTCGGCCCGGTGACGGATGTGCATGTGAACCTTGCCAATACGTTCTGGAGACCCAGCCTCAGTTTCAACCAGCACGTGCACGGAGACCCAACAGTGGACTTTGGGTTTCTGTGGCCAGAAGGTACACATCCCGCTGTATTCTTTCTCTGACTCGTTTCCTTGGATGATGAGTTCTCGTCCATGCAAATCTGCAGCAAAATGATGGAGTCGTGATCAATGAGAAACAAGACTCAACACAAAACTGCCGTGCTGAAGCAAGTCACCACGCAATTGTGACTTGCAGACGAGGGTCTGGAGACGCTGCTGCTTGACGCGTGTCGTGGAACGAGCCTCGCGTTCGCCACCCTGGATCTCTGCGTCCTGGTCCTGTGCTCTGGACCCCTGCGAGTCTTCAGAGCTCTTGTGGAGCTTGACCTTATTGGTTTGTTTCACGAAATTGAAACATTTCTTCGCTACCGAAAATCTTTCAAGTGTTTCTTGAGGCTGAAGCAATTGAGATGTTGAGTTACGTTAGCTTTCTGTTGAGAAGGAGGTTCCGAATCGGGAAGCTGTGTGCACAGCGCTCTTGTCAGGATTTGTCAGACGTTGTCGTTCTGTGCAGGTCGCTATTTGATATTATGAACCATTGCAGACATTCATCGGGATTTTCCGGACGGCAGCACTTTACTGCACGTCGCTTGCGCCACCAGTAACTTCGAGGCAGTTCTCTATCTGGAGTCAGCGGGCGTTGACATCGAGAAAGAAAACAGAAGAGGTTTGCACAGCAAATACAACTGGAATTATGTACATGGCAAAATTTCCATCTTGAGTTCAGCACAGTTCGTTTGAGATATTCTCAGTGAAAGAAATCAGTGACCAAAGACACGCGTCATGTTTGCAGGCTTGACTGCATTGGACGTGTGCTCCTCTCCGAAAATTAGGGCTGTGTTGAGCAAGACGTCGCCCTTGGATTTGTCGTCCACGAACGATGAGAGGGACTCGGCTCATGGGGACCGAGCGCAGGAAGAGTTAGATCTTTTCGCACTGTCCAAGTCCAATGCGAACATCGTTCAGGTTACGTGGGCTGTTCAGGTGCGTCAAATGCTGTTTCCGGGAACTTGAACAAAGTTTTGGATTCCAATGAGTGGCTGCCAATATTTGTGCGCCAAATGATATTGAAGTGGAACTTTTTGCAGAATGGTGCGATGGACATCAACAAAGAAATGCATCAGAATGGAAACTTGCTGGTGCATTCACTGACGATTCAAGGTGCGCTGTTTTGTGCACAATTGTCTGTTTGGCGTGACATGCCATGCTCCAATTGTGCGACGTGTTCATTTGGTGGGCGGTCTGTTTGACAGGGTTGCTGTCCCTCGGGCTCCTGCTGTGGCTGCACCGAGAACAGGGTCTGAAGGTGGACGCGTACAACCAGTCTGGGCTCACCGCCCTCATGGTGGCCGCTCAGGCAGGCGACGCCGTCATGGCTGACGTGAGCATCGTGCACCGTCCAATCAGAACAAAGCATTTGGTATTTGCCTCAAATGAATTCGTAAATGTTGTGTTTCACCTGCAGGTGTTGGTGTGTTTGCTGGGCGCTGATCCCAATAAAGTTTCAGTCTGTGAGAAACGAAGCACAGCACTGCACTTTGCGGCGGAGCACAACCATGCTGACGTCATCAGGTTCGCATCAGAACAAACTGAGTGCACTGGGTGTCACAAAGTGAGAATCTCGAACCCATCACAACACAAAGAACCATTTTTCTGAGAGGTCAACTTTGGCATTCAGCCCATTCTGTGCATTGCAGTGTGTTGCTGAAACGTGGAGGCGATCCGGGCCTGGAGGATTGGGACGGGCAACTGCCTGAGGACGTAGCGCGACGCCTCCTGTTCTACGACTGTGAACGCGTTGTCGAGTCTCACCGCCACCGACGCGCGCAGCTCGTTTTCTCCTTGGTGCAAAATGTGAGTGGCGAAACGACGCAAGAATCTCTATATTGCTGGTGTCCCACGTCTCTGTGCGATTGTCTTTTTGATTGAACGTTAATCCGGAACTATTTTGTCTGCTGTTGGACGTCGTTTTGTCACACTAAATCCTTTTCATCGCAGGATGATCTGACGAGTGATGATATCAAGGGATCGGATTTGTTCGCTGTGAACCAAAACGGCGACACTCCACTGTTGGCTGCTGCGCGTGTCGCGAGGTGCGCGGGTCAACCTGTCAATTCGATGTCAAAGACCCGCAGCTGAATCAGCGGCACTCTGCGGCAAATTGATTCTTTTTCGCTGAAAAAAAATTTTTCCCGGTTGCCTCTGAGCTTTGATCGTCCAAACGATGTGTGTCTCACAGTTGCTCCAGCGCTTTGGTTTTGCTGCGGAAGGACGAATCGCAGATCAACATGCAGAATACAAAGGTGCAAGCGTCACAATTCACACGATAAAGTTATTCTCTTTCTGTTCTGCTTGGACAATAGTTTGAAAGCTGTTTTTTCAAGAAAATCTTTTTCATCTATCTTGATCGCAGACTGGCCAAACGGCTTTGTCAATCGCGTGTCAGCTGGGCTATGAAAACGTAGCGGCAATTTTGCTGAGGTAAACAATATTCTTGTTCTCCATTGTCCCTGCATGCGAGGGGGAACAGATAAAACTGAGAACATGTGTCTTGCACGCTCAGGTTTGGAGTCAAAGCGACCATTTCTGACATGACACAGAAACTTCCGCTACACTACGCAGTGAAGGGGAACCACAACAATATCGTGGAACTGCTACTGAACAAGTACAATTCTCTGCACGTGCGTACCACTCGCCACGTTCATCAGGCTCCACAGAATACTTCTCGTGAAGTCTTTTCTCATAACTGCCAAAATGTTTCGCATATACGCTCAGTTTTGTTTGTTGTACAAGTACCAGCACACCAATGAATAGGTTTTCAAAGGATATAAAAGAAAAAGGCGGGTGTGACTTGCAGGGTTTGGAGAAGGCGCGGCGGCTGGCGTTGCAGCCGGGCATCACTCAGCAGGTGGCGCGGGCGGCGGAGCGGCGTCAGGCGGGGCTCGTCACGCCCGCGCTGTTCGAGTGCGCGCTGCTCGGGGATGCCGACAAACTGTTCTGCACGCTCGAGGACGGCGACGACGTCAACCCCGTGGTGAGCGAGGCCCCAGCTTCTCTCCTTGTCTTCCCTGACTGCAGGCGGGTTTCCTCTGCTTGCGTCCACTTGTATGGTTTCTCATTTGTTTTCAATGTCAAAATGAACGCGCGAAGTGTTGTGCAATTTAACGCCCAAGATGCCTGTGTCTTTAGAGTGGTGTTGGAGACTGGCCTGCGTACCTTGCAGCTCTCAATGGTCATCTGGACGTGTTGCGGCTTGTACACCAAGTGCGTACTTTCGCGCGTGAGACGCACGTTCTATTGGACGCGTGCTTCGCTTGAACTGCATATTTTGAAAGTTCGTGTGGGTCAGAACAGGTTGAAACTTTTTGAAGGTTGGTGGCGCGCTCTGGTGGCAGCACGGCGCCACCGGAAACACGTGTGTGCACGCCGCCGCTTCGGGAGGTCACGTGGACATCGTGCGTTTCCTGTTGGAGCAGCTGCGACAGCGACAGGTCGAGTCGAGTAGGTCTCGTTGAAACACGGGCTTTTACGTCAGAAATGTGTACCCGACTGCGGGTAACATCTGTAAAGTTTCTTCCTGAGTTGCCATTTTGAAACGGACGTTCACCCTGAAACATTATACTCTGCAGGACCGTCGTCAGTAAATCGCTGCCTGGTGTGCTACACCGTTGGCTCCAGTTTCCTGAATGTGTTCAACAGCGAGAACAAAACTGCGCTCATGATTGCCGCCGACAAAGGTGCAAGTTTATTTGCTTTGGTGGTTATTTCATCAGTGTGTGTGTGTGTATGTGTGTGTGTGTGTGTGTATGTGTGTGTATCTGTGTGCAAGTGTGTGTGTGTGTGCAAGTGTGTGTGTGTGCAACGCAAGACATCGATTTTTACGTCTTCAATGTTCCTTTTTGTGCAGGTTACGCGAGCATCGTTGATCTGCTGCTTCAGCACGACGCCACAACAGCCGTCATCAACAATCTGGGCGAACTGTACACCTGCACCAAATACGAGGGTACTTGGTTTTCATTTGCAAGTTACCATACCGAGGTTGAGTTGTGACGCAACAACTGAGTCCTCCGTATTCTTCACCCAGGAATCAGAGTGCAAATTGACGCGTGCAGACTGCGCGATACGAAAATGACCATGGAACTGATTCCCAACAAAAAGGGACTGCCACAGCTCAAGAAGAGTTGGCTGGTGAGTGGGCAATCTTTGTGAACCTTTCAGCCAACCTTCCGCTCACAAATGTCAGGCGAGAAAGAAACGTTCTCGCCAGCCCGGGAAACTGATACGTCACAACCTGAGATTGATAAACGCGCGAGTTTGTCGAATCAGAACATTGAATCAAGCTCGTCATCCCCCTTGAGGCGCCGTTTCACCACCACCTGCGAGACGTGGACGGCGTGACGCCTCTGATGGCGGCGTGTCGTCTGGGGCGCAGCGACGCCGTCCGCTTCCTGCTCGAGTCGGCGCTCTACAACGTGCGCTGTGACGCGTGCCGCGGCGTCACTCAAGATGCACCGGGTAGGTTTTTCTTATGGCCACATCCTTGGCTTGGAGATTGTGGTACGACCCGTTGTCTCGATTCACCATGCAAACGTTTCTTTTGTGTTCCTGTGTGAAAGACAATGTTTGCACACGGCAGACGGAATTTTGGCCTTCACGTTTGTTGTGTGTAAAGAATTGCAACTTGCCCTTTGCAGTGATTTTATGTTCAAAATGAATGTCTTTTTTTCTGTTTTGTCGGACAGAAACCAGTCTGGGTTTCACGGACCAGAACTCCGATTTACCAGACACAGCGTCCGGGCTCCAGACAGATTCTTGCAACCTGAAACAACAAAGTTCCAGCAAAGAGAGGACACGTCCACTTTTGTGAGTGCAACACTGCTTTCTGATCGCATGTCCGTTTCTTGCATTTGTTTGGAGTCAGCAGATGACCCTTGTTCTAACAGTGAGTTTTCATTGCAACTTTCTCGCGGCCAGCCATACTGGTGACGCTCCGTTGTGTTGCTGCAGGCAGTGCACGCCCTCGTCGGCCTCTCTGCTGAGTCGCTCCTTCAACCTCGAGTCGAGTTACTCGGAAAATGTCGCTTCGCTGCTCGACAGTCTTGTTCAGGCGAGCGCGGCTCGCTCCATCTTCCACTCAGGTAGCTCAACACACACGAAGATGCGTTGTTTTCAGCGCGCTGGTGTCGGGACCGTTTTTTCACCTCAGTTTCTCATCAGCAACGTTTTAGATCTGTCAACGGAGGAACTGAAGATTCAGTCTGCGGTTCTAAGTGCTGATGACATACAGTCTGTTTTGCTTCTAGAAAACGTGATCAACCACGTGAGTGCAGTGAACCCCTTGGACGGCTGCACGTGTGTGCATTACGCTGTTGAGAGCGGCGACAACGTCTCTCTGGTGACGATGTTGCTCAGTGCGGACAGTGCAGTTGCCAACGTGCAAGACAAGTCTGGGCTCACACCGCTGCATGTGGCGTGCAAACTCAACAGGAATAAACTTGTCCAGATGCTTGTGGTGAGTATCTCGAGCTGTTCTTTTCCTTTGTTGGGGATATTCAGAGCAACTCATAAATGCAGTTTGGAGAGTCTGTTGTGGGTGACTGTGGGAGACCCCGAGATCATTTCACACTGATGTCATCTCGTGAAACTTGCGAAGTTTGTTTGAATCTGAGCATGTACCTGCAGCTACTTTTGTAGAGTCTGAGGTGTGTGGACGTGAATGTGAGGACGCTGGACGGGCGTCTGCCGGAGGAGATGACGTCGCGACGTTCCATTCAGCGAGTCGTGACGCAGGCGCGTCTTGCGCTGCCGACCAACAGGTGAGTTGGACATGGTGCGATAATGCTTTCTTGCTGTTCAGGATTTTATGTGCGTGTTATGCGAAATGTTTGAAGATCACACCAATGGGAGATCAAGTTGTCTGAAAAAAGACAACAGGCACTGCAACACTCACTCTGTTGGAAAATAGCACTCAAACAAGCTGGGGGCACCAGAAAACATATTCACAGAGTTGTGGGCTTTGGAAACCCTTTTTCATTCACTTCAGTCAGAAGGTCCCATGTGTGCTGAAACCAGAACCTCAAACCTCAACGGAAAACTGCATTTCTTTTCCTGGCTTGTGTTTGACCTGTTTGCTGCTGTTTTTGGCCAATTGCGCGTCAGTTAACGCGAGATTTTCTTTTGCAGTTGTGAACGGAAAGACAGTCTCCTCTCCCCTACTTCTGAGACACCGACCGTGAGCAAAACTGCGACATCCATTGACTTTGAGAAGTTACATACACGGTTCCAGCTGATCAAACAACAGAATCCCAACATGGAGTACATGTCTTGATGCGCGCTACTCAACTTGCGAGGTGGATAGGAAGGGATGTGACAGAAAATGCTGAAAGACATGTGAACCCACCTGACGTGAGTGTGTTCTTCAGGCAAGTTGTGCACGCACGTGATATAAAGTGGACTGGACATCGTTCCAAGTGAATGTGAACTCTGATACAAGTGTCACGGACAACTTCACCCATTTGCCGTCGGGTCTGTAGTTGCTTGCAACGGCTTGTTTGAGTCCGTTCTTTCATGGTGTGGCTCATGCAAGTCCAGTAGTGAAACAGATGTTGGACAACAACACCAAACGTGTTCAGGAAGGTCCACCAGAGCAAACATGGCTTCCATGCATCGCATTTGGGTGCGTCCTACACAGTCAGTCTGACAGCCTTGGGGACCCTGTGTTGCAGACTGCTTCGGACGCACACATGCACAACAGAATACATTTTTCGGAGAGAACTGAGTTATTTTTGGTTCAATTCTTGACTTCCGATGAAAGCGAGACACCAAATGAAACCCACAGAACGAACAAGTGGGATTGATTGCCGGCGAACTGAGAAAATAAAAATCAAACCACAAATTTGGAATTGATATTTGTGAAAGTCCGCACGTCGGACCACACTTTTGACGGCGTTTTCGTGACCACCTTCACTCGTGACGAATGATCGACTGACACTGAGGGGATTGGACCTGACTGTCAAGTGATTCAGAACTTTTTTTCGAGCGTCATTTGGAGCACAGATTGGTTCAGGTCTGTTTATGGCAGTATGGCTTTTGAGGTTGCGGAAAGTCTGGGAGCGACCATCACCCTTCGGGATGGAGTGACGATGCCCATGTTCGGGTTGGGCATGTTTCGAACAGGTACAAGTGTCTGACTGTTTTCGTTGTTGCGTCATCCTGCAAAAACACCAGCACACCGAGCACACAGGCAAATGTTTGTTGGCAAAGCAAAAGCTTGCAAGCGAACCTCTTGACGGAATAAAAAGTTGGTTCGGTGTTTTCACTGTTGTCATGTTGGCGCGTATGTCAGGGTACGGAGAAGTGGAACCAGTCGTGAAGCTGGCGTTGCAGCACGGGTACCGTCTCATCGACACTGCAGCCTTTCACGGGTTCGTGTCGCCTTTGCAGTTCTTCTGCCGCGTGTTTTTCAACATGACGCCGAAGGCTGACAGTTTCGTGTTTCTCAGAAAGAACAACAGGGAACGTTTGTGGATCACAGTCTGCAGAATGTTGATTGCTGCATGTTGAAAGCACAAATAGCAGAGGAAATGAATGCGGCGAAACGTTTGCAGAACGGAAGCCGAGATTGGTCAGGGAATCAGGAACAGTGGGATCAGCAGACAAGACGTCTTTGTCATCTCGAAACCTTGGATCGACTCCCATGGTGCTGAGAACGTACGAAAAGCCTTCCACGACAGCCTGAACAGGTGCCCCTGATCTCATCGCAATCAACGTTTTCAATGCGGGTCGATGTCCTTGCAGCACAGCTTTGCCCTCACGCAAATTCAAACTTTTACTTCTTTTGTGACAACAAGGCGATTGCTCCTTGGCTTGATTGTGTTTTGTCCAGAGGAACTATGATATGCGTGTGTTGCAGGCTGGAAATTGGCTACGTGGATTTGTACATGATCCACTCACCAGCTGGAGGCAGCAACGTGGAGACCTACAGGACCATGTTGCAATTAAAGGAAGAGGGACTGGTCAGGTATTGCACGATCATGCCAGGGAATTTCAATGGTTCTCCTACTGCTTCGTCAACTGTCCTGTGCTGTTAGCCTTTCAGTTCTTCTGCTGTTTTGGTCCCTGTAAAATTCTTTGCGCCAATCTTTTCTCGTAATTTGTACAAACCAGAAACATTCGGACTCAGGATCTTGCAACAGAGACATTTTGCAGATCAGTTGGCGTTTCCAACTTCAACGTCCAGCACCTTGAAGGCCTGAGGAAAGCTGGCCTTCCGGTTCCATCTGTCAATCAGATCGAGCTGCACCCCTGGATGAGGCGCGACGAGACAGTTCAGTATTGCAGGGAGCATGGAATCGTCATCATTGCTTACTCGCCTCTGGCCAAAGGTCAACACATGGACGACCCGATCCTGGCTGACATCAGCAAAAGGTGAGGGCAAATACTTTGCAAATCCCCTTGTGTGAAGAGAAAACCTGAGGTCTGCCCATTTCCGGGACAAACTTGGGTCTGCGTACACCTGAAGCACTCATGAGATGCTTTGCAAAAGTGACAAGAGTCAGGGTCTACAAAACAAACTACAGTTGTGGGCGGACGCTGGGTGGTTGTTTCAGGTACGGCAGGACGGCAGCGCAGGTGCTGATCCGCTGGAGCGTTCAGAGCGGCTTCATTCCCATCCCGAAGTCGTCGCGACTCGAGCGCATCGCGCAGAACGCAGACGTTTTCTGCTGGAGACTCGAGCAGCACGACATGGCGACTCTGGTGAGTCTGCATCGACGTATTTGGACGACAAAAGTCACCCTTTGGCCGTGACCAGTCCTCGCCTGTGGTGAGGACTCTTCATCGACAGTTGGTTTTGTCAACCGAAGTCTGATAATTGCATCTCGTATTTGGGTGTCGCAGAGTTGTGAAAGTTTTATTCTTTGTTTTGTTCTCCAACAGAATTCGCTGCCCCAGATCTCATGCATGACTCGCCTGGGCTGGAATCCGATGGACTCCCAGTGGGTGGGATAGGAAAGGAGCACGTCACCATGGATGTGAAGGCAGAAATAGAGTCTACACATTCAGGCTTGGGGTCATTGAAGATCGACTCAACTTGCCGGTACTTTCGTCGGAACAAAGGTTCTTGTTCCTTCCCAGACGGTGCGGCATTGGTGGGGGCAGGGGAGGGGGTGAAACTGTTTAGGATCTTCGTCATGCGATCTCGCACTTGCTTATCGCAGAGATCTTTGGAACTCGGAGTGAATGGGTGGAGAACAATGTCACCAAGAATGCGAACTTGTCTGAAACGTCTCGATTTGTGGATCCGGCTGAGGGAGACTGACAGCGTCACTTTTGAGGGACAGTTGTTGCCTTGGTGTACGAGTGCAAACACACCAGGACGTTTCAGAGCCGACGTTCTGCTATTAAAAATGCACAGTTGGACGACTGTGGAAAAAGTAATGGAACAAGGTGATTCAAAACTTATCTGCTGAACGAATGACAAGAAATCTTGCTGTTGCGAGTGAATTGGAAAAGAATTGTCTCAAAATAACATGTATTTATTGCTGACACTGCGAATTTTGTTTGCAAAACCAAAGGAGGAAAGTGCAAGTGTTTCGTGAAAGTTCAAGGTTTTAGCTGTGAAGAAAGCCGAGAAGAAACTGGATGCTTGATATCTACTTCTGGAAGGAATACAAATATAGACTGCCACTTTCGTGGAGACCTGTCCATTTCTGTAGCGGGCAGTGGTTTTCCATTCACCGGTTGTTCCTCATCTTGATCTGCAGGCTTGTGAACTTGGAACAAAATCACTGTTCTGGTGGGTCCCCTTCGCCTTGCATCCCCGACTCCATTCCAGGCTGCATTCCGGGTGGCATCATTCCAGGACGCATCATCCCGGTCCCGTTGGGTCCGCCCTGCTTCATGGCCTTCATCATGGGTCCCATCATCGACTTGAAATCATCTGTCGAAGAAACGTCTGCTTTAGAAACTTCAGCGAAGCAAGTGTGCATTATTTTTTTCCACGAATCCAACTGTTCTGCGTGTCCCTGGAGACTCGTGATCTGACGGCGGCCTGAGGCCGACGATTCTCCCAGCTGGTTCCCCTGCCCCAAAGCTTCGGTCAGAAAAGATCAGTCGGGGTATGGAAAAGAGCATTTCGCTCAGCACGAACTGACGTGTGAGATTTGAACAAAAGAGAAGAGCACCTGTTGCTCAGACACTTGGTGTCTCAGCTGCTGCAATCATTATTTTGGCTTTTGTTTGTTCTGCAGCAAATCCAGCGCTCTCACGCTGTAGGATCTGTATTTGTATCATCAATTGTTTGTCTGCGGCAAGTGCTGCAACCCGTTTTAAGTTCTTGATTTCTGAATTTGTGTACCTGTGGTGAGAGAAAGAAACTGTCTGGCCTCGTCCCTCAATTTGTGGCAGACGTTGCTGGAGAACTGCAGAAGGCTGCTGACTCCACAAACCCAAACTAAAGTTTCAAGACGCGTGGAACATTCGTTCCAGAAAAGGACAATGTGTCTCTGCACACGTGCAAGCACGAAAGTACTCTGGGTACACATACTCATCATGTAGTACATGATTCCGAGCATCGAGGCGACGACGGCGAGCACGAAGAGCGCGAGGAAGATGGTGGAGCGCAGCACGCAGCGCCGCATCTTCACCACGTCGTCGTTCTCCTCCACGTTGTACGTCGTCCTGATACAGGCACAAGCAGTTTTGGCCGAGCTCGCGAAGGACATAAATTTTGAAGCACATGTTTTGACAGGAGAAGCTTGGCAATTTTGAGTTGGTTTTGTAAATCGCAACGATAATCTTGAGAGGCACTGTGGAACAATTTGCTCAGTCAAAGTTGTTCTTCCTGCAGGCTTTCATTTTGGTTTCGCTTTGTGGTCGCATTCATTTGACAGAATCTGCCCTCTGCAGCTTATGTCAAACCTGGTGCGTCCATGCTTTGACTGTCCCCCGTGCACGTATGCGACAAAACAGAAAAGGGAAAGACAACTCAACTCACATTTTGTTGTGGTCCAAATGCCCGAAATCACGCAACAGTCCAGTTCATTTGTTCAACCGAGAAGGTTCTGTTTTGGTGAGACTGATGAAGGAGTGTTGTGTGTGAAGAGAGAGAACTCGAATACATGCTCTCGTCCAGCGAACCGAAAAACTTGTCAGTGTCTTCCTTTCTCAATTGGCAAGAAAGGATCGCACGCAACATCGGTTTGGTGCGAAATTGCCAAAACGTATTGAAAATTTTACTTGGAGACGGGGCATCAGACAAATTTGTTTTCACAAGATGTTCCAGTGCGAGAAGAGCGTGCAGAGTCCCTGCTGAGTTTTTGTGAGTTGGCCCCAAAGATTTGGCACTGCCGGTATTTTGGGCCTCCAACCTTTGGTGTGAGTGCAACACAAAAAGACGTTGTTGTGCGTTGCATAAGAGAAGCAAAAATAATCGCACGTGCACCAAGGTGACAAAACCAAAACTTTACAAATTTGCTTTGAGCTGCGGTTCGTCATTTGCGTGAACCAGAATTGCGTGGGTTGGTTCATGTGTCAGGAATTTAACTCCATCGTGTGCACACAAAATTGTTGAAACTACAGTATCAAGCATTTGGTGAGGAAACGAAGTTTTCTGTTGACTTCCAAATTGTGAGAAAAAGCAACAGCGTGAACTTTGATTGGTGGTTCTGATTGGAACCGCACAGGTCGGATGGGTCACGGCAGAATCAGGACCATCCGCATGCCGTAGTGAGGGAACACACAAATGTTAGATGCTTGGTTCAGAGGCACGATTTCAGATTTCGCACTTCAGCTGAACCGTGCAGACGACGGGTCTCATTGTGGTTCATGATTCAGCCTCATCTCTGCGAAAAGAAATCGACCTCCAACGATTTCAATTGCTTGGAATACATTTCCATATATTCTGGCGCATGCATCTTTCTTCTAATCACAGTCGACAAGAAGTGTGATCAATTTTCTTCATCTCAACGCCTTCTGCAAAACCCATCGATTGAGACAAATCTGCATTCGACCCAATTCATGGAGATCCAGTTTCAACCTTCAATATTCCGTCCCAAAATATCTCGTTTCTTGTCTTCAGCGGATCCAGGCGATGCTGTTTTCGTAGTTGCTGTACATGTCACTTGTTGCAGACCAGAATGGCTTCAATTGAGCCGTCTGTTCCCTCATGTCTTTGGCCATGGCAACGCACGCAATCCAAAAGTATCTGCATCTCAGGCGAATCTCACATGTAGAAATGCAGTGCATTGACACCGACCCTGCGGTCACTGTGAAAAGCTGCAGTCAGTATAGATTATGGATCGACTGATGGGTTCGAGTTAATTCTCCCACAAAAGGCAGCAGTTCAATAAAGGGTTGCAGAGCCGTGTGCGCTATGGATCCTCGGGGAGACGGATAATCTTGTGTTGTTGATAGGCAAGCTTAATTGCACGGCAATCCCTGATACCCCGCGGGGGAGATAAAAACACGCCGCCGCTAACTGCGATTCGAACACTGTGAGAAGGGTTTTCCTCGTCTACACTGTAATCCCATTTTCACAGCTGCACAAAAAGTTGTCCTGCCCTTGACAGTGCTTCGATTTGAAGTTTGCACTTCGACGTGTGGTACAGCAGCACTGCGTGGTTCTTTCATGCATGTGGATGTTCCCAAGTCAGTCTTTTTGTGTCCCTGTCCACCAACAAGATCAGGTGAGTGAAAGCATGTTGATCCGGGATAAAATGAAGAAACCCTCCGCGCGCCCACCCAGCTATCCCCAGGTGAAGTTTTGTTTGTTATTCCTCAGAATTGATCAACAAGTGGTGGTTATTGTTCTGAGACTATTGGAAGCTCAATCTCACTCATACAGTGATTCTGAATGAGTTTTGACAAAGTTGAAGTCAGGGTCTCGACCAGCGATGAGGTTCAGCAGCCCGGCAGACTGGAGGTGGCTGGACCAAAGTCCTCCGTGTACCTCAGCGAGCCTCGTTCGGGTGTTCTCCCCTCTCCGCAGGTGATACATTTCATCAGTGGCACTGAACAATGGTGTGCTCGTTTCCTCGAAGGTTCACTTGGCCTGAGGAAACTTCGACTCGGAAAACTGGACTTGGAGATTTTGGCCCATGGTCCGAATCTTGCAGTCAGGATCCAAGATTGACTCTCCATGCATTCTCCGTGCTGTCTTTTTACTTCAATCACAATCTCAAAACTGACACGGAAAAAAGAACTGAGCGGTAGTTGACAATTTCGCGTCAGCAAGGTTTGTCAAAGCCCAATTCTGGCATAGACGTAAGCGTGGACGTGAAAACACACGTTCAAGCCTACATTTTGCAGAAGCAAAAGTTCCATATCACTTGGACAGTCATACGATGAAGTTTTGAAATTTTGCCTTGTTTCCTTTGAAAAACTTTCATGCCAAATTTGTGGGTTTTTTTTTCACCATCTCCAAACAGAAACCAAAAGGGATGTATTTTTGTGAGAATCAGAACAATCCAAACATTCCACAACATTCCAGGCGAAAGAACATTGTTGGAATCTTTTGCTGTCACATCATGACATGGCATAGAAACCAACATATCCACGTCCACTGTACGCCCATGGCACGCTTGGCTTTGGGGAACCTCACTGTTCTTGTGTGTACGCAGTTGTATGGGGCAAGAAAAGCACTCTTGGACCGTCAAGCTTTTTGATATCTACAGTTTTGACCACCTCGAACCAATTGAACCCAAGAAACTATTGAGATTTCTGTTCAAATTGTGGTCACAAGACACAACAAACGATAGAATCGCTTCGGTGACAAATTGTCGCAGAAATCGCTTCGACATGAAGCCGCGATGCAGAACAATTTTTCTTTTGTACAAATTCCTATTGTGTGTCGTTCCAAAGCATGGTTTTCTGAGAATGAACTGCTTGCTTTTGAGTTTCTGGAAATGTGACGTTTTGATTCGATGTGAGCTTTTCAAGGTCTGTGTTCAGAAACGTTTGATGAAACAGAATCACTGTTGCGAGATTTGTGTTTGAATCATTTCTGAGTGATTTAGGCGCATCCCACACAGCAACTGGTTTTATGTTCTTTCCAGGTCATGGAGATCGTTCTCAGGAGACAGTAAAGGATGTTTGATCCACAGGTTCATCGGTTGTGGTGGCCGCGCTGTCAAGTTTGCTACAGATCGACCCACGAAGCTGGAAGTGACAGCAGAACAAGCTTGCGTGTCCCCCACCAAGACATGTTGTGTCCAAAAGTTCAAGGAGACACGATGCGTCGTGTAATTTTTCTTTTTTCGAAGTCCAGTGACCCAGCTGTGGTCAAAATCACATCAGGTCGCGTAAATCATTTTGCAACATGTCCCGACCCGAATCAAAGGGACATTCAAAGCGGTTGTGGCCGCAGTGCAGCTTCACCGCCGAGCCTCGTTCTGCGACGCCGCTGTTTTCCGGAGAACAGATGGACATCCGCCCCGTCTGCGACTTTTGAAATCTTCGTGTCTTGCATTCTACCAAATGTTATGTTCTGCACTGGAAACAGGCCACAGCTCAATTTTGGGATGGAAGCAACTTGTTTGATGGAACTCTGTTTTTGAGTTGGCATTTGGAAAAAATACAACACAGAAAGGGAAACTCAACTATTTTTGAGAACTTTGCAAATATATTTGCGAAAATTCTTTCCATGGCTTCGTCGTGAAATTATTATTTGAGTTTCACAGGTCTGTGAGTTTCAACAGCAGCAAGGAGAACGGGACAATGCAAGTTCAGACAAGAATTAAAAGCACATGATTCACAAAAATCTGGAGAGGAACGGTGCAATTCCAAAGACAAAATTTTCCAAAAGATGGAATGACTGTTCACATCAAAATGCACTGCTGAACTGAAATGGACATGGTTTACATACATGTCCAGCTGCGGACATGTTGCTTGTTGCCAGCAATACAACAGGGAATATTGAAGGCATTGATTTGCTCTGAGGGAACAAATTAAATCGGAAGAAGTGCCGACAACTGCCTGAGATACAGGTGCTTTGCTGTTAAAGCTGGACATCAGCAGTTTCACCCTCAATGGGACTTTGCACGGTATCGGCGAAACCGGAGGCCCGAGAGTGGATTGCCGCAGCAACAGACATTGCAACCCGCACAATTACGACTCCTGGTTGATTGAAGTGACCAAATCTTTGTCGCTCAGAGTTTGGCCTGTTTACGAAGGTACTTCGCATGAATCTTGCAGACAAAAAGAAAGACAAAAGTTGAATGTGAGGAGGCAATGACCCTTTGGACAAAAAAGAGCATTCAGATGAATTGGGAACCACTTGCACGATTTTCCAGCAAACAGCCGGTATCGAGTCTCCAATGGTGCATGCTTCCAGGTCTCACGTGGCGCACATTTGTTTCTCAAATCCTTCAAGTGTATCCTGCAGGGAGGAAACCTCTTAAGTCCGTTTGAAGACACCACCGGATTGGGTCCTTGGCTTCCCACAACTGAGACAGCTTCTTTTTTCGTTTTTGGACATTGGTTTTGTTTGGCTAAGTCTTTGCCAAACCTCAACTGCACTCGTTGAAAGGTAAAAAGACCAATCGCTCCGCAAAGTATTGTGACGACAAAACAGGACATTCCTCCCCAACGGATACAATGGACAACGCGGTTCAGCTGATCAGTTTCCTCTGGACGGTGCTGTTTGTCAATGGTACGTACGCAAACATTTTCACCTGAAAAATTCTCTATGAATCTGCCAGTTCTTGTTGTGATTGGGTACAACGAGCTTGTGAATCCAGCCACGCATTGACTGGTTTGCGGCTGCAATGAAGAGCAAAAGTTTCATTTGTTCTGTTTCCTTTGTTTGTCAATTGGGGCACAAAAACACCATCCGGGAATTTAGGCTTCCAAAGACCCTGGTTCTCGTTGTTTGGCCACGCCCGCAGCCGGGTCTTTGGCCTCCAGGTGTTTGTCACAGCCTGGCTCTGGCCTGGGCGAAAAGCGAAGCTTGCATCTGTGCATCTTGTGTCTTTCACCGCTCCGACGACTTGGGGCTCCGCTCTTTTAAAAATACAGGGCAACTGTCATCTGTCTGAGACTCAAAATCACAAGAGAGACTTGTTCGACATGTTGGAGTGGTGTCAAAGACAAGAAAAACAGAAATCGCATCTTTTCCTCAACGGAAAGCTACAAAAGTAAAATATGATTTTCCGATTCACCATTGTTTCAGACTGAGAAAGGATGAGCAATTCACAATGAGCTGTGTCTGATGAGCGCGTTTGATTACTTTTCATTGAGAAACCGTTCGTGAACAATCCAATGTCTGCAGTAAATCAAGTCAAGGAGTGAAAAAGCGGCCGCGTGCTAAATGAGATTACACTCAGTAATTAGTCCTCCGGATTTGTCGCATTCTTCCGTCGATCTTGACGGAATGAGCATCTAGGGAACCCTATTGTTGATCCAGATTGGTGTGCTGTTTTTATTGTCGAATCACAATGTAAACGCAAATTTTAGCACAACTCAGCTTGGCAAATCCGGAAACTCGGTTGCTCGTATGTACACATCAAACCATCAGGCAAAAAGTACCGAGCAGCTCAGAACGGTAACAAATGGCAGAGGCCAAGGGGGCATCTTTTTTTGTTTTTACGTTCCGCGGCGAAGTCAGAAAGAATGGAGAAGGAAACGTCAGCAGGTCGCTTTGGTTCAGAAGGACATGTCCAAGCAAGTTTAGGTAACTTCCAGTTGCAATTTGTTTCTGGCGTTTGGCAATCGTTAAGAACTGTGGGATTCTTCTTAAATCAAGTGGGCACGCAGGCCTGGACTTCTCAGGTCCGGTCAATATCAATCCAAGTCAGTGCCACTGTTGAGCAGATCTGCCACCGGACTTGGAGGAGCGTAGAATCTGCGAAGGTTTCAAGCTTTCGTAGAGGGAAATGTATTTTTTTTCATTTATTTTGGACGCGTGTTTGCCGAGCAGTGCGCATCTGTCCCTATCACACAGTTGACGCCGGTATTTTGTGGACAAGGATTCAATTCCCTTGAAAAATCTTGGGGGGGGGGGAAGCAGTTGGGAACTTCGTTGGTGGTATCCACTCACTTGAACGGTGATTGAAAATACTACAAAATGTTTTGTTTCAAGTCATCGGTATCATTCCTGAAACATGCGCACGAGAAATGCAGCCCATGGTGATCGGACGTCATTCTGGAAGTTCGGATTGAAGTTCTGAATTTTTCGCACACATCGTGGGCCCACGCACGTTGGCTTGCCACTTTGTCAGACGGAAAAAAGTCACAGCTAATTTTCACCTTGCACATTCGCAGAAACTGGTAGAGATGCGACGGCGTGAAATTTACACGCACCCATGTGTCATAATTTGAGACAGAATATACATGAAATAAGCGGGCCATCAGTAGCAATCTGATAACGGTGATAAAAATGCAAATCTCAAATTAAATAAATCGCCCTGAAAATTTCCATTCATGCAGACACTCTGAAACTTGCAAAGTTTGCAAGAAGTGGTTTCTTCCAGATCTGGTGCAACTGAAGTATCTCAAGACTTCGAGCAGAATGAAAATTCGGCTCTCGAGACTCAGCCAAGTTCTCCAAGTGTTTCTGTGTGCATGGTTCTCCAAAATGGACCACTGAATTGGACACAAAGCTCTGTCAGTGATTGAAACGAAGATTTACCATGAGATGAGAATGCGTGACAGGGCGTCAGCGATCTCAAACCCGTTCACGTTCTCAAGGGGAAACTTTCTTCCCAAATGAGGTGGCAGAGCCCTGTGCTCAGTCAACGTCCCTGGAAAAACTTTATCCAAAGAAAATTTCTCAGAGTTCTCCTCAGTCTTATTGAGTCAATATTTTGCCCAGAGCTTACGCGCTGAAACATTTTCTCCTTCTGAAAATCGTTTTGGAAAGTCAACCGTGCTGTGTTTTCCGCAGAAACACAACAAACAGATTCGTGGGACACAGATCAATTGAACAGAGCAGGATGCGTCAGTGTGAACAGCAAATCTGTTGCAAATTGCCTTATTTTCACCTCCACTGAGCGAGAAGCGGGATCCGAGCAGGTTGCGGCGCGGTTGTCCCATGTGGATTTCGAAATTACTTTTTGCAGTTGCTGAACACATCATTGGCTGAAACCACCGCACCTGAGGGAGGGATTGGCAAGATTGATTCTGCGTAAAAACACAACACGGAAACTCAAAGCTTCCTCGTTCCCTCGTGGTTGCAACGTCGAGTTTTCGTGAACATTGTTTGATTCTGTACGCGTGTTTTTTTGTCCACTGCAAGGTCTTCTTGTTTTCATTGCAGGCGCAAGTTGCATCAGCGAGGAACAAGTTCTGTACGAGCGTCTCAAGGCCAACTACAGCAACAAGCTGCGGCCGCTGCGCAACTCGGCGCTGCCCGTCAACGTGACGCTGCAGATGATCCTCACGCAGGTCGTCGACGTGGTCAGTATCGTGCACGCGAGGAAGAACACGCTCTCGTTACGTGTCAGGTTTATGTGGTCAGCGGCTCCGGACGGCAAAACGAAGTCGTCGAACGTCAAAAGAGCCCTTGTGTTGTTTGTTCTGTCCTGCAGACATTGAACGCGCAAGGGCTTCACTGCCATGCTCCGGTCTTGGAGTTCCACAGATTAAAAACTCCGCGTTTCAGGACAAAAGTGTTGAGTCGGTGTTTTCCCAGCTTCTCTGTTGCTTGACGCTTTTTCCTGACTCGGTACAAAATCGGAATTCTCTTTTTGCAGTGTTCATGAAGCACCTCACCCTTGTTACACTTGGATTGAAAGACACAATGTTGTCTCCAAAGGAAACAGTGAAATCTCAAACACCAGTTTCTGAAGTGCAGCTTCAAGCGAAAGTCCACTGAACACAAATGGCATTGGATTTCACGAGAGTGACAGTTGGTAGGACCCCAGTCGCTGAATCTCTTCTCTCTGGCACTCAAGTTTCCTCTGGACCCGAAAGGCTGCATGCGGCGAGGTAACTCCCACCAAGCCATGTTGCACGCAACAACCCAATCAATGCCTTTTCCGTGTGCAATTTCGATCCTGCTTTGACCACATAAGCTTGATTTCAAGGTCAATTAGAGACTTCACTGATTATCTGTTGTTCACGGTAATCCATGGGTTTACTAGTTTTGACACGTAACTGGAGTGCACTGTTTGCACCTCAGCAGGCAGGGACAGGAAGTTTGAGACTGAATGTAAGTGAAATGTCCTGACAACCCAACATGCACCGTGGGGTGTCGCAATGGAGGGACCACGAGAGATTCAGACACTCGTGTGTGACACTGAGAGGGAAACGAACACATGTCTTCAGTTCATTTCTCCATTCAGACTGCGAGGTTGTTGCAACGATCGTTCAACCCCCCTGGAGCAGAGATTGATTTCAATTCCATTGCTCAAATTTTCTGTCGTCATGGCACCCTTTTCACAGAGACGGCAAGTTGCTCGGAAGGCTTCGTCGCGTTTATCCAGACTGTGACTGCTTCTTTATTTGAGAGAGACTAATTCCGGGAAGATGTGAGGCGTCACGCAGGAGGCAGGAGACACCCCTCGTTACTGCTCCCAGCTACTCACACTCTGAGAATCTCCACGCGACAAAATGCATGGGGAAGCTGCAAAGTGATGGAAGTATTTCGCTCGTCCCGTGTTTGAGCAGAACTTCTCATTTCTGAGCCAAGAGACGCTCTCCCAGGAAACCAAGATTCGTTTTTGTCTGCGACCAAGGCTGTCTTCGACTCTTCGCACACTCGTGAACTAGATGAAGCAACCACTTTCAACATTATGCTTTGGCGTAAAACACCTTTCCCTTCTGGAAACTGAACAAAACTTTCAGAGTGTGATGGACTCAGAAGAGCGTTAACAAGCTGTGTGTAAATACCATCGAATTGAGGGACAATAGACAGTTGGCCGATGCGTACAAACATCACGTTCCCAAGTCGCTCAAGCCAGGAAAAAGAGGCTCTCCCGAGATATCCGCTCTTGTTTGACAAGATTGCTGAATGTGGGAAGGTCGTTGAGCTCGCCTGGTGGTGGCGTGTGAGGTGGGTATTCTTGACCCACCTCAGGGCCCCTCGACCAGATACACAGAAACATATCATACCTGGGCGGGCAGCTGCGCTCCATTGTTTCGGTATGGCTAAATAACCAAAACATGCGGAAGGTAGTGTGCGTTGAAGAAAGCGTTGCTCATGGAGACTCTGCCTTTTGATGAGGTTTGCGCAAAGTATTTCTGTCAAGTCCCAACGCGTGCGCAAGCTGGCAAAACATGCAAGCTGCAAAACAACAGGCAACAAACAATGGACAAGTTGACCCCATCTGTGGCAAGGCAGACGGCAGGCGAGGACCAAGGACTTGATCTCTCATTCCAAACCAGGTTCGGCGGTGTTGCCCAGCACAGCCAGAGCTGTCAAAGTAGCTGTGCAATCTCCCATGATACCACAGTCTGTGTGGCAGGAGCCCACTTTGAGCTTCAGTTCATGCCATTATCATGACACCCACCAAATGCTGGGCTCTAATGATTTTCTCTTGCCATAATGATAGATATGGCACGAACCACCTCTCGCCAAACACCAAATTCCGGTTCTGTCGCCCAGTGTGCCGGTCCCCCACTGAGGCGTTGTTTCAAAGTCCATTGTGCCTGACACGTTGACGGTTCTCCACCCCGTGAGCCCGAAACAAAGAGAGCCTCAATTTGAGAAACTACATACGCAGGCAGATATTGGTGTGTGTATCAAGTGTAAACTTGAACAAGCTGGACCTGGGGAAGGACGTCTGTTGGTGGAAGAGCGCGGACCCCCATGCACTGGTCTGTCCAGTGGAGAAAGGCTCTTCGCCAGCCTGAGGAAGTGATTTCATCTCGAACTCTGTTTGTTTGCATTTGGTAGTTTCTGTTTGAAACCAGGGTCCATTCAATTATGAATGGCATGTCTCATTCTATCGCCAGACAAGCTCAAAAAAAGAGCATTGATGAACACCAGTCCACAGACAAATGGGTATGGATGAATAGGTGTGGACCAAAAGGACCAGGCCGTGTGCTCCCCACAAGTTTTTGTCGTCGCCCCCCCCCCTGCAAAGCTTTGTTTTGAGACCCTCCTCAATATTTATTGTCAGACCCCTTCACCAAAACCCCGCCTTTCCCAAAAAATGTTTGGCCAGAGCTCTGTACTCTGTTGCCAGACCTCTGAGAAAAGAGGTCCCTCTCTTAATTCGTTGCTTGAAACAGGGCAAAATGAGTCAACACCAAAACAAAATCGGAAAGATGAACCTCTTCTTGTGTTGGAACAAAATGTGAGAGGCAGCCGCTGCAAGCAGTGTTCTGGATTGAAACACCTGCATTCACTCCTGAGTGCTTTGAAGTATTCCCCACCATCGGGTCCAGGGTACGCCCATGGGGGGCCTCCCGACTCCTGGAAAGTCCCCCCCTCAATTTGTACAGCAGGTTCACAATATTTCAATTGTCGCAAGAACAGTGTTTCAAGGTTGGAGGTGGGACTTTCCAAATGTTTGGCCCCCCGAACTCAATCCTGGAACCGCTTGGGGACAGGCATTGATTCTCGAAGGCTTGCTTTGAATTTGCAGAATGCTGCAAAATAATATTGAGACTCATTTATTGTTTCCTGTATCCAGAAAACTCTCATGTTGCAACCTGCATCCGGAGCTGTTCATTGTAAAACTTTCATCACCCCTGTCCAAGGCTCACCTGGCAAGTCGTTTGCCTTCGCAATGAATGAAAGGTGAAAACCATTTTGAGATAATCTTGCAACTCCAAATAACAGCTCAGAATAAAACATTTTGGACCACTATCAAACAAACTGGAGTTGTGCCCTGTCTCTTGTGTCTGTTGTCACATTTTGGTGTTTTGTCGACCTGGTGATATCAAGCTGTTGTTTCGTGCTGACCGCAAACAAATGGATTTCTTCTTCTCAGGACTGCCTGTTTCTGTCGTCCTTGTTTGGGTTTTTTGTTGTTTTTTTTTTTCGGAGAAAGTGACTGAACAAAGCACTGCAGTCCTCAGAAGAAGACATCGTGAACTGTGAAGCTCTTTTCGTCAAGTTTTGCTTCAGGCAAGGCAGAACATGCAAAGATTTGAGGACGAAAAGTTCTCATTTGCCCCGACAAAGACGTTCATTAGCCTGTCTTGAACCTGATGACGAGAAGGTGAGAAGACTGCACACGATAAAAAGCCGTCATTCTGGGAGAGCAGGATGTGATTCAAAGCTTTTTTTCACGTATGGCATCTTGGCCAAGATGACCCACGTCCTGGCGTGCTGCATTCCAAAGGTGATGCGTACCCCATTGGACATCGCCATGTGCACTGCTTCTTGTTTGAGGAAGCAGATTATAGGTCCTGCCACAAGCGTGCACGCACTGTTATGACCTGCAGTGAAGTTGATCTCGTGTTGCAGCATGACCCCGAGATCAAATGCACTCGTCAAAACAGTTTTTGATCCTTGGGTTTCACCTTCCACGAAAATGCTTCTGTCCCAATTAACACACACCAACCGTCAACCTGTCTTGGCCCTTGCACCTTAAAATTCCAGGACACTGATCTCTAACATTAGGTGAAGCCCATAGATCCCAGATAGGAGCATGAAACGAGGCTTTCCACTTCCTAATGTGGGTAATCACAGCCCATTAGCTCTATCGGTCACGAAATGAAAAGAACAGCGGCAAATCTGCGCAAATTGATTTTGAACGTTTCGACCCAGAGATAAGAGCAGATGGCAGTGAATCGTTTTGTTGGCTGGGAAAAGTTTGAAGTAGAATCTGGACAAGTAGCTGAGAGCTTCTGCTGACACATTCAGCTCACTAGTCTTGCGTTGTTCATCGAGGGAGAGGCAAATGGGGTTTGCTGTTCATGTAACAACTCAAGTTGGGAAGAATTTTCCTGGAGGGATTTTGTCAAGTTCCATGGCAAACGCAACCAACACAAAGCCCTTCTGTAAACAGTCAGGATGATCCCGAGGTATCCAACGCATGTTTGAACAGCAATGCTCAGAACAGAAAAAAAAAACGTTTTGTTGAAGGACAATCTGTCTTTCCAAGTTTGAGTCAAAGATATGAAAACACTTGCTCAAATTTTAGATCAGAGGACGCGTGTGTTTGGGAGGTTTGGGATGCTGTTCAAAGACCCGACGCGTGGTCCAAAGCCTGCGTTCTCAAAATTAGAAGTTGATATCAATGCTCCGAGAAACTTTGGCCATAAATTTGAGCAGTAAATTTGGCGCAACGGGCTTTTGTCATCAGATTCCACAATACCAAGCGAGTCCTTGTCATTCTTCTCCTTTCGTGGAAAGACAAGAGTAATCTCATTCGATATCCAGAGGGAGTAACCTTTGCATGGCGTTCCCACTGACCTGGCCGTCAGCACTGTGGACGCTCCGGATTTTGACAGGTGCACATTTGACGCCATACCAGTCTTGCAGAAAAACAACTTGAGTTGACCATTGAGTGGTGCCTGTCAACATTGAATTTTTAAATCTGAGTACTCTTCTGTCAAAAACGCTTCTTCTGTGTTTGACAACACACGTCCAGCACGATGCCAGAACGAAATGCTTGGAATGATTTTTCACAGTCCACTCCCATTTTCGGACAGGAGAAGGATTGCCGTGCACACCCGTCCCTTGCCCGATTGCACTCCGTATAGAAATCACACGACGCTGGTTATCAGAACTTCCTGCTTGAGATGACACCAAGTGAAGCCGAGAAATATCCAAGGCCCGAAATGGAAAATCGCTGGCAAAAACGAATCCCTCATTTTGTGTTGAAATCACAGATCGTCGAATCTTCCCAACAGAAAAGAATTGTTCTTCGAATGGCCTGGGAAGGCGAACAGTCACCTTTGTGGCAAAAATTGACGTGGACATTTTCGACATCCAAATGCACTCTACCAGTCTGCCATGACCTTCAAAGGTTGACATTTTGTGCAAATCTATCTGCGGTACAGGCACTTTCCGGCAGATGAAATGTTCCAAGTTCTGACAAGGTTTTGCGTTGGGTTGGAGAAGAACTGGTGGCCTGGTCCTTGTTGACACAGGTGGGTCAAACAGTGGAAGCTTTGTTTTTGTCATGTCTTTCCTGCGTCCGGAGAAACCAGCGAGGCCCAAGTGACATGCAATGAGGCAAGGATGCGAGTTCCATCAAGTGATTTGACACGTGGATTCTGTATCTGAACAGGAAGAGCAAAAATTTGCTGCTCTGGACGATTCTTTGCACTTGTTTCCACTGCCTCGACCCAAGACATCCATAAAAGCACCCAGAGGCCGTTCCGGCGGAGCTTCGAAGGAAGGAAGTTTCCCTCAAACTCGCGAGATTCATGTCAGAGGCCAAACCAACCCGTCTCTCAAAACTTGGTGGTGTCAGCAACGTTCAGGCGATCAGGAAACGGGCTTCTGGATTCTTGCATCTGCTTCTAATACACTCATAGAAATGAAATGAACTCACTGTGGTCGTTGCGCTGCAATGCGACACCTCTGGGAGATAGGACTGGGATCAATCAATTCTCGGCTTCAAATTGTTGTTGACAGGGTGCTGAGGACAGACTGCAAAGGGACGGTCTAAACCTGTGAGCGCACCTCTTGAGGTGAAATTGGTCGCTTGTCACGGAAAAATAGAGGTGTGGCTTCACATGATCACCACCTCATCACAAAGAGATCACAGCAAATCACTGTCTCATTCAGATTGCAGACACAGCTTGACATGAGCAGAACATTCCTTCCGACGAGCCCCCACTCTGAAGGCTCCCGGTACAACCTCCACCAGAGACAGTTTCCATTTCAATATTCTGCTTCCAAATTGGGTTTGAACGCGTTTTCTGCAGAAATGACGCGTTTTGTTCTTTCTTCCTCTTGTGGGCATGGAAAGTTTGACCTGTCAGAAAAAAACTTGTCTCCTCTTTTTCACCCAGACTCAGAAAATCGTTCCATATGGTGACTGTGTGTTGTAGACCGTCACTTGCAGCATCGAAAGCCGTTCGTCTGTGTTCATTCATCACAACGTGCTTCACGTGGACCAGGTGACTCAGACATGGAAAACCGCTACAAAGGAAGCTTTCATTTTTGCAGACCCCAGACAAAGCACGGAGATTTGAGAGACCATATCATCAAAGTACAGCAAATGGCCTGCTTCGTGAAAATGTGTCTGCCGCACTTCGGTGTACAGAGCGTCTCGTTGGTGCAGTCAGGAGAAACTCCCATCCACCACAACACTTTTTGCAACCTGGAACATTTCTATTTGATTCCACTCCCAGTATGAGCTCCCAAGAACCTGGTGTTCTGAGAATGGCTTTGTCTCTGATTGTGTGCTGAACTTTTCTTTTCTTTCCTTTCAGGATGAAAAACACCAGTGCCTGACAACACAAGTGTGGCTTTTTGAGGTAACGGGCTTCTTTTATTCGACCTCTTTTTCAAGTGAGTGCACTGCACATTCATTCATAAGTTTTGCAGAATCCTCAAACACTTTTCCCGCATGTTTCCAAAAATACTTTGAGGGAAAATTGACCACGAGTGATTTTTAGTGACTGTTTGATCCAAGTCCATGGCTTCGATTTGACGTAAACCACGGCAAAAATTTCCAAGTTTTTTTTGGGACTGCAAACTGTATCGAATCGGCTACCAAATTTGGAGGTGAAGCATTGCGAGAACTTTGCTGCAATACCACAGATTGAATCATTTTTGTTGTCTAGTCTCCATCTTTCGCTCCCAAAAGTTGTATGGAAAACATTGCCAATCCACTAACATCGTCGGGATAATACAAAAAGAATGCAAGCGTCACATTGGAACCCCCGTGGAGCCATTTGAAGCTTGTTCGAAATATTTGATGCTGCAGCTTCCTTCTCCATTTGAATGAAAAAGACATTCGAGTTCGGTCAACTCTGAGCGTGCGGGAAACCTGGGAGAAATCAGACAGAAAGCATTTGTTAATATCGAAGTGGCGCCTCGAGTCACGATTCGCCGGATCCTTGCTTCTTCGCTTATCCTCAAATGAAATGAGTTTTCCCCGCGAGTTGTTGATTGATCACGTGCGGCCATCTGTCAGGTGCGCACGGGAAGTCGGACCTTTCCTTTCCCGTAACAGACTGTTCCTCAGATGGTCTGCAGAAGGCATTCAGAACAAGAACGACCTGGAATGGATGGGGACAATCAGAACAACAACCTCCCTCAGCGGAGACAGCCGATTTACTTCAGTATGTTTCTGTGGACCCTGACGCAAAGGGCGTTGCTTGTCGGTCTTTCGACTCCAGCTTTACGTTTTGGTCAAGTCCGCTTCAACAAAAGTTTGGTACAACTTCTGCAGACTTGGCAAAACAAGAGAGAAAAAACAAGCGAGATTGGGTGAGAGATCATGGATGCATACGTGCGTTTGTGAATCCGATTGCCTGGAACTTGCGATCACAGACAGAAAAAAACCCAACCCAAACTGCCAATGTCATTGTAGTCTTCTGGTACTTGCCATCTTTTCATTGGTTCATTTAAAATACCAACACTGTCACGTGAAATGAGAAAAAAATTGCACCACACTTACCAAACTACAAATCTTCTGTCCCCACAAAATCTGTTTCCGAAGGTGTCAAGGTTCAGAAATAACATCCATTCACTTAGTGATCAGTTTCTATACACCGCCACACCATAATTTCTCCCAAAGTAATCAACCTTTCAACCACGGTTCACTGGCGAACGTCAATGCAGTCATCTTCTTCAATGTCAGACAGGACTCTAATAACATCTGACCGTGGACGTTAACAAGAAATATGGTTTCCAACCCTTGTGACACAGTGGCCATTTATCGGAGAGATGAGTTCTTTACGAGATTAGGATGGGGTTTGTGGTGAGGCTGTTCACTGGAAGCAGATCTATCCCCTCTGAAAAATCTCTGTCGTGCCGGTGGCGTTTGAATCAATTTCAACACGTCTCTCCAAAAGAAAATTTGGTTGAATTGTGCTTGAATTCCGTCTGTTCACAACTACTGCGGACAAGCGTCTTTCTGTCAGGTGTGTCTCTTCACTTTGGACGGTCCAGCTGGTCACAAATATTTTCCTGTGTGACGTGTCCCATTTCTATTGTCTTGTATGCTCAATGTTCCACAGCACTTGAGTCCAGTCACAGTGAGTGTTTCATAGTTGTCAGGGCCTTGGGTTGTGTCTTTTGTTGTTTTGCTTGTGGTTTGCAGGTTGGTTTTTGGCACAAGCTACTGTGGTCAATGTACCAATGACCACAACCAACCAGCTTGGTGTACTGAGAATCACAGGCAGTGGTTGTGCCTCATGACCCAGGCCAGTGTCACTGGCCCAGATTGGTGTAGATCTCAGGTTAGTGTCTGAGGAAAGTGTCAGTACGTGGCTCTGGCTACTGTGGTTGTGGCTGGTGCAACAAAAGAGAAAGGACGGTGAGCCTCTGATCACAGGAGCTGTGCCTCCTGACTGTGATTGATTGGCATGTTGACTTACTTCAGAACCCAAAGTCAGTGTCTGTCTGTTGTGTTTGGTCAGTAAACCAAAGAAATTTCAGGGTTCTGAAAGACTCTGACCTCAAATACTGTCCAAACACTGACCTGGAACACCAGCCAGGGTTGACAAGTTCGTCAACCAGGAGAGCTTGTTGGACACAAGATTCTCACTACAAGACACCAAAATGGGTGAGACACTGAACACACACATTGCCCATGAAGGTTGTCACACACCAACCGTCTGAATATCCCTCGGCTCTACTGCGCCTCTTTTCGCGCGTGTGTTCTCGTGGACACGTCCCAAGCAGAAGCAGGGCAGAAGTATGAGGGGACCTCAGTCGCGGCTGGCGTTCAACCCTCGGAGGCTCAAAATGAGGGGCAAAATGTTCTTTTTGCGACAGATCCGCCAGAGACGTCAAACGTTGCAGTTTCAGGTTTTAAATGTCAAAGTAAGATGCTTTTGTGGAGCAAGAAAACAAAAATGCTGTTGAACTGACGAGTAAACAAGAGAATCTCGGTTGCCATGCTGCAGAAAAAAAAGTTCGGTCGTTCTCACCAAGACGCTCTGGAATCTACCGGCACTTCAGGGCTGAATTGAGTCATTTCGACAGATCTGGTGCTGGGATTTCAAAACGCTTTTCATCCTTTCTGCTCCAAATCCGGGCAGATTTGGTGTCTTCTGTGTTCAAAGGTTCCGTTCTCAAGTCTAATTTGCTGATTTAGATTTATCTGGATGATGCAACGAACAAAGATAGTGAACGAAGCTGTTTTGTCGGCATATTTCGAGGAACCCGTTTGCGTGAACAGAAGACAAATCTGGGCTACATAAATCTGGAGCCCGACAGGAAGATTCTATTTTTCACGTGCGACGTGCGCACGTGTTGAAGTTTGAAACTTCGTGGGTCCTTCGGGTGACTTGTGTGAACCTCACCTTTTGCGTTTGACTTCTTTTTACGCACACGAGTTGCGTGCGTCTGCCCTGACCAGTGACAGAAAGCGCTTTGAGGTTGAAGTCTCAAATGTTCTGCCAGCACGGTCACATTTTGAGATTTCATGTGCACGGCAATCCCATGCACGATTATTAGTCGCAGGCGCTTTTCTTGATGCAGCCAACAATTTGGACACATCTCTGTGTTTGGACAGGGCAAAGCGCGAGTGCTTCTGGACAACGATCAAAAGAGACCTGACACTCAAGCACATGAAGAACATTGCGAACGTGACACAACAACAGAAATGATTTCATACCTGCTGTGCGGAGAAGCTGGTGATTTCGTGGCTTCGGGAACGTCATTCCTCAGATGAGGGCTGGAGCTAACTATCAGTTTTCTGCCACACCCCCTCATCTCAACATCATGTGAACGAAAACAATAACAGGTTTTGCGAAGGGTCATTTATCACGCATTTGGCAATGAAAAACTCTTGCCCCGAACACATGAACGAAAATTGCACTGGTCTCTTCCACGTTGACAAAGGAAGATCCAAGGATGTAAGGAGGCAAGTAAACTCTCACGCTGGTAGTGACACGTGGTGCAAAAATTATCCAGTGTGCATGTGACACCCATTCAGGGAGACAGGGGTTCTTGGCATACATCCCATTTACCCCCGTCACAACCATGGGGGTGAGCATGCACACTCAACACCTCTGTGCAACAGGTACACCAGGTCTGTAGGCCGATGCTTCCCTCCTCACTACCTGAGCCAAAAGGACAATGATTCTTCAGGAAGAGCCACGATCGTTCTTATTCAGTAAAATACACAAAACGCAGAAGCAATGATTGGGCAGTTGAGGTCTGTTCGTACCAAACCACTCATCGGTGAAGACGAATATTCTCCATACCCTTTTTCAAGCCCAAACATATCATTTCACGACTTCAGCTTGAACTGAGAACGAGGGGAAAATCTGCCACTATAACGAACAGGCAGGCAAGTGCTTCACCAAGCTTGAAGGTGACCCTCTCCCTGTTGTTAGTGTGGGGACCCAGTGCTGTTTGTAACGCCTTTTGCAGCCAATGGCACAAGAGTCTTTCCTTCAGCCCCCTTCTCTGTCCCTTCGTTTGCACCAATTTAAGCCTTTGGAAAGGAATTTGGCGCTGTAATGGGGAAAGCTGAACAAAGCCTTTCCACCCAAGCCATGCAAGTTTCAAGCACAGCCAGGCATCTGTTTGTGTTCCTCCCGACGACAAAAGCTGCTTTCTCTCCGACATGAAGGAAGAAAGAGGTTCTGGGTGTCACACTTTGTCCGAACATTGCGGATGGTTCATGGTTCACCTGTTGAAGAAATTTGACTCAAACAAGCGACGAAATCCAAACGCAACCCTTGGGAATTATTTTTTCAGTGTGCATTTCTCTGACACTCCCAAGAGAGAGTTTTTGGCAGGAGATTGGTGGACTCTTTGTCACGTTAAGGGCCATTCCGGAAGAGGAGTTGTCTATTTTATGGCGGAAGACATCGAGCTGCTTTTGTGAAGGGACAAACTGTTTCTGACATTACACTGTCAGACTGGGTTCTTTCTCACGTGCAGCAATTTGGTTTCTCTTTGTTGGCGCTTGGCACTGAAACTGGGAACTACAACTCGTGTGGCCATTTGGAAGAAGTTGTCCTTTCAAGGAATCTTGCGTTTCTACAATGTGTCACCAAACGGAAAATGTTCGGGTGTCAAAACTTCAGTGATGGAACAGGAATTATACCGGTAGTGGTGGTCTGAACTTGACACCTTTCACTCTCGAGTGTAATTCGGGCTTCGTCTTTCCAGTTCTGCCTTACAAGGCAACAGTGAATTTTTTTCAGATAATCTGTTGGTCTTCAACAGAGACTTGGTTTCTTGTGTGATGTTTTGCCAAAGGATTTGTGGTTTGGAATACACACGCACACACACGCGCTCACCATGTTCCCAGACGGTGTCTTGAAGCTGTCTTCATTATCCTGCGTGGCTTATGTCCTGTCCACGCGAACGGTTTTATAATGATCAATCCTGACTGTTTACTGGATTTACAACCCCACGGTGTGGACAACCGTGTTGGGAACGTCCAATAAGGCGGAGAGGCACAACACAGACGTCCACTGTCAGGAACTGATTCGTAACTTGAACCCCAACTCACGCTGGCTGTTTCGCGCCAAGCCTAATACTCCTGAAACACCACGAGTATGGCAGCCAAACAAATGCAGCAAATCTCGTGAGAAAACGTTGAGAAATCCAATTAAATCTGGGGAAGGGACCTTCGAATCCGCTCAATCAGGAAGTGGCGTCTGCGGCAGGTGGATGTCAGACACACAATGCCTTGTGAAGTCACAGAATCGAGACATGCGGATTTCTGAGGCAACAACAAACGCATCTGTACGTTATACTGAGGTGTGTGGTTGATTTGATCATTCACCTGCTGAAGCTTGGGTTCTTCAGTCCTTGTTTCTGACGACTTCAACTTCTCCGTTCTCTATTTCAGCAATGGTACGACGAGTTCATGGTGTGGGACCCGTTCGAGTTTCCAGGAGTCAAGTACCTGGTGGTGCGCTCGGAGGAGATTTGGGTTCCGGACATCATGGCCATCAACGCGTAAGTATTGAAGCTGAGACATCACGTATACACCGTTAGAACGTTCTGTCAGTCACTTCCTTCTCACCACTATGCATCACAAATGTGTGGAAACAGACAAAGACAATGTTCCCACCTTCTCCTTTTCTCGTGGCCAGGTTGGGTGAGACAGATGCAATCACTAAGAACTTCCTGGGTCAGAGCGAGGGTGTGCAGATCCAACCTTCCGGCCACGTGAGCTACTGGCTTCCGGTGCACCTGATGACCTTTTGCCCGATGCGCATGGACGCCTTCCCTTTCGACCGGCAAACGTGCCACATCACGATGGCGTCGTGGATTTACAGCGACGAACAGTTGCGCATCGTGACCCAGGCCGACGCCGCCGCTAAGGTACGAACCAGCGTCGAACGCGCGCCATCCAAGGACAACACCTTGGGAACAAGCGTCATCAAATTTTATTTTTCGAAAAGTGAACTTTCTGTGCACCTCTGAAACGGCACCACACTGAAAGGCACTTGAGATAACTTGCGTCACCTAAACTGCATCAAATGTTGAATGAAACAATCGTTCAGAGCTTGTGCTTTCAGAGCACACTTTGGCGTTGACTTGGAACGAACTGAAATGATTCCTGCCCCGGTGAATTTCTCCTCACCTCTTCGTATCTGTTCTTTTCGTCTGACTCTTTTTTGCAGGGTTCACTCAAACTTGCTTGGGACGTCGTTGACGTAATGGGGAAACACTGCTACCTCGCGAAGTTTCTTGGCCATTGTGAAACTGCAAATGATTTCATTTTCAGCAAATGCAGGAAACCAGATTGGAGAGGATCGAACCGGACAGATATTTTCCTGTGTCAGAGTTGACATCAGTGCCTAATGCCACCTTGTGAGGGTTGTGACTCTTGGGTTGACGCTCACGTTGCATTCTAGTTGTCTGATTTCTACGCGTGGTCGGTGAGTAAGCGCTGGCACGTCATGAACTTCACGTCGAACAAAGTGTCTCGAGAAGTGGCCAATCTGACCTACGTGAACATCTACTTCACGCTGGAGCTGCAGGTACCACAGAACGGAGCGACCTGAGTACTCGCGCATGGGTTCTGTACATACGCTCGTACTGTACAAATACGCTTTGTTCCACCTTGCAAATGCGTGCACGAATTTGAGGATAATTTTGCTCCATTGTTAGATTTTGGGTCCCCCCCCCCAAAAAAAAACAAACCAGCCCGTGGGTAACTTCAGCCGTGGCATTTGTTCTGTGTTCCCGGTCTCGCCGCACAGCGAGTGTCAGCCACCAGACAACAGGCGTGTTCTGCAGTGATTTCCAGGGATATTATAAGACCAGACATGGGAAAAGTTACCTTGGACGCACGTAATTTCGGGCGCAGGTCATGCACAAAAGTTTTGGACAATCAACGTACAGTTCACGCACGGAGTGGGTTGGCGCAAACCATGGAGAACTTGATATGACCCTTGTTTTGCTGCACACGTATTTTTACTTGAGGCCACGAACGCTGTATGCAGCACAATTTTGCTTTCCGAGTGACATTGGCAAACCTTGTTTTTGTCATGGGCATTTTTTCCCAAAGACCGTGCATTTGGTGAACATCTTTCGACACAACTGGACAGTTACAGCTTCAAGTTTCAATTGGAATCACTTTTGATGTGTTCCTTTTCCATTTTGTTCCTGACATTGAACTTCTTACATGTTAGATAGAGCTGCACTTCACCATTGTTCTTGCCACGTTTTGTTTGCAGATTCTTCACCACGCCAACTGTGCATAATTTTCACACTTTCAGTCCATCATCTTTTCACGTCTTGGATGAAAAGAACCTCGCTTGTTGCTTCCACCACTTGTCTTCTTGACTCGAGCAGGGCCAGTTGCCTGAAAGCTTCTCGTGCACACATCGTCCGAAATGTGTTTAGAACAGCAAAATGAGAACGACCCTGATTCCTGCAAAAACATTTGTCGTACACGAGAATAATCGTCCTCGAGAAGCTTTCTGTGACTTCAAGCCCCTAGTTTTCTTTGCTCACCACCTTCCTGCTCACCACGCTGCCTAGATCTAGCAACTCACCTCACCTCACCTCACCACCACGCCGCCGCGCTGTTGTCTCGTTGTAGCTTTCGGATTTTTTCTCGTGGTCTGTCAGTAAACGCTGGCACGTGCGAAACTTCTCGTCGTCAGCCGTGGTCAGACAGGTGGCCAACCTCACCTATCAGAATATCTACTTCACTCTAGAGCTCCAGGTACCTTTGGTGTGCCCGTCATTGCATTGTGTTGTCCTGTAAATTTACTCGTACGTGAAGTTTCAGTACAAGAACCAACTTGTGCAATCGACCCCAGTGATTTCCATCAAATGACCCGGAAACGAAACTTGTGTGTGATTTTGATGTTGGTGTCTTACATCTACGAAAAGCAATTCAAGGTTCTTCCTTTAAATACAGTTGCACAGGTGAATGCATCAAAATCAGAGTTTGAGTGGCAGAATTTTCCTCAGAAAGTCACTCGGCAATTGATGCTCAGCTCTCTTGGCTCATTTCAATTTTGTTCCTCTTCTAATCCCACTTTCAACAATCTTCCTGAGAATTTTGATGCTGCGTCCCTGCTGGTATCTTGGAAACAGATATTTCGTGAAGACAGGTCTCCAAATTGCAAGGGAATTTTCTGCAACTGATAAGACATGTGTGCCATGGGTGAACGGATTCGAATGGCTGAGGTTCAAGAACCGCACTCAGAACCGACCGATGCTTCAAATTCTTTGTCGCATGGGAGTTGTCCTGTTTCTTGCAGAGGAAATCGTTTTTCTACATCATCAACTTGGTGCTGCCGTGCTACCTGCTCAGCCTTATCGCCTGCTTCAACTACTTGCTGCCTCCAGGTGAAGTCAAAGCTTCCAGAACTTCAGAAGCCAAGCTGACAATTTTGAAGACACAGAGATGATAGAAAACCACTGGAAAAAACCTGAAGCTTGTGTCCGTTTCGCCACAGAGCGCGACGAGAGGATCTCTCTGCTCGTCACGACGTTTCTCGCCATCGTCGTCTTCGTGCTCGTCGTGCTGGAGATGGTGCCCGAGGAGAGCGACTCGGTTCCGCTCTTCTGTGAGTTTTTTTTGTGGCGAAATCCTGGTTGCTTCAAGTTGAATATGACCTGAGATTGATCTGAAGGACACACACACATTTTTTTTGCATTATTCTGTGAATGTTTTTGGACACATCTGTCCTTTGCAGCCAAGTTCCTGCTGGGCGTGATGCTGCTGAACATGACGCAGATCGTGCAGGCGGCGCTCGCCAATAAGTTACACAACACGGCCTTCGTCAGGCTCCGCCCGCCCAGGTCAGAACTTTTGCTGAATCCTGGACCCGCACCTGCAGAGGTCTGGGAGACGCAAGAAAGACCAGTATTCTAAGATGTATGAGGATCATCTCAAAACAGACCGATTGGAGGACCGTAAAGTGTTCTCACAATTACAATTGTATGTACTAACAAGAATATCACAAGTACATCTTGCCTTGCCTGGTAGTAACTTCTATCCATAAAAAATGTAAATTTTAATACTCATGAGTATAACTGTGTACTCAAAAAAAATTATATGTAATGATCTATCCTACACCACAGTGATAAATTGAGATATCTATATATAAACTTAAGAGAAAAAAGAAGCACAAATACTTTATCATTCTAAAAAATTGTGTGGCAACAGGAAGAATTTATCTCTGACAGCAAACAGAAAAGTTTATCCAATTTTTAAATGGTCAAAAGAGGTTATTTGGCTGTGATCACAAGATCCCTGAACTGTGGGTTGGTGAGCTGCACCAAACATATTTATGTGGCATAGGAAGTTTTCATTTTTGACCAAACACAAAGATGTATGGTCCGTTCTCAAATCGGTCTATTTTGAGACGGTCCTCGTACTTGCTAACAAAATCAGACAGGCACCAACCACAGGGTGCATTTGAAAAATATCGACATCTGGTTCTCATGGGGATTTCGTACCAACTTGTCGAGCAGGTGGTTTGAACACCGAGCATTGACAATTCTGCTTGAATGTGCACCACATTTTCAAGTCTTGCTCTGTGGCGTTTGACCTTTCCTGAGGAATCAAGATCAATTGACCCATGCCACCAGTTTCAACAAGCAGTTGTTCTGCGTCATCCAACTTTGATGTTTCGTCTTGTCAAGGCTCCGTAAACAGTACGAGGTGTTATCATTCACAAGTGAGAATCCGCAAGAGCTCACCACACCAACTGCTGAGACTAGATCCGCCACAATAAGTGGTGGGGTAAGGCTCATTCCGTCGTTCACGAGTACAAAAATCTCACTCATCACGTTTCAAGCCAAGGTCTTTGTTTCTTCCCTCGATATTCGTCGCAGATGCCTGATCAAGCTACAGTTGACGTGTTGTGGAGTGAAGGCGGCCGACCTGCGCCGCCCGTCCACTGCACCACCCACCTACCAGGACTCACCGCTCGACACACCCACCCACATCGTCACGCGCTCCGATGCGCCCATCTCGCCCACCAAGGAGCCCGTCTGGCAGCGCAGGATAAAGGTCAGATCAAGGGGCAGAGACAGTTCATGACGTCATGTTGCTTTCGTGACGGCGACCACGTTACTCATAGTTTCTTTGTTTCCTGACAGCGATCTCTTTCGTTCTGGCACCCCCCGCTCTCGCTGTGTTTTTTGTAGACAAATGACATTTGTGCAATTTCCGTTCAGGATGTGCGAGACCGAGACAGGTACCACGTATCTGCCGGTCGTGAGCTGATGGACCTGACTGACGTCTCCAGCTTCCGCGCAGGCGCGCGTGACGTAATCAGAAACAACGGCGTCCGTGAGACGGTCCTCATGACGTCACAACCCAACATGGCGCCACCTGAAGGCGTAGTTCAAAACGAAGACGCCTTGGAACAAAACGAACACGACAGTTTCATTCCCGCGCGACACCTCCCACATCACCACAAACCCAAGAAGCCCAAGCGAAAGAACAGCTTCAGGAAACAACGAGAGAGCATGGCCACCCTGCACCACACCAACGCGCCGACCGCCATTGAAGAGTGGCGCCTGATATTTCTGGCATTTGACAAGATTTGCTTCGTCCTGACAACCTTGGTTCTGAGTGTCGGCTTCTGGTTGATGGTGACGTACAAGGGAGAAAGTGACACTGGACCTAGAGTGTTGGCAGATTGAGACAATCGTGCACGTTTGCATGCTTATGACTCATTGTCGTAGTGCGTCTGACTATGCCGAGATGATTCGCAACTCAATTCGTGTCCAACGTGTGCACAAAAGAATTTTTGCCCTGTTGTAGCAAGAGGCAGAAAGAAGACTGCTGAACTGAACCGCAGACAGCAACCCAACAGGGGGACGCGTTGAAACAAGCAGTGAACGAAAGTTTTCTGCGGTGGCTCCATGGCACGATGAAGTGTCGCAGAGACGACACAATTCGTTGTTTCTAGTTTATCAATTCCACTTTTATCTTCGAAACTATCATTTTCCATACGGAACATGACAAACTGTGTTTGTTGAAAATGAACATAATCATTCGTGTGAAATGGTTTTTTTTTTCCAATGTACTGGATGTCATTGTTGTGATCAAGGTTTGTAACCAGGCCACAAATCATACATGTGTAAGTAGAATAATCACCGTGTAAAAACAACACATTCAACAACAAAGGAATCTTCTTCCAAACTGTTTCGCCTTCCCGTTCCTTAATTCAACCGAGTTAATTTCCTTTCCGCGTCTCTCAGCTGAACGTCGAACCTCCATCCCGCGAGCGCATCGGAACAACACTCGACGCTCAAATATTGAATGTTGTCTGGTACTTTATTGTACAAAATGTACAGAACTATTTACACGCTATTTACACAGTACAGCAATGATTTTGAACAAATTGCACCAAAAAAGAAGAGAAAAAAAAACACGTTTGAAAGAATTTCATTTTGGGTGAGAGCAGCATGAACAAAATTTTGAAGTGTAAATTTTTGTCACATCCTTGATCGAAACAATTTCAGAAATTGTCATTGGTGTCACGAAACTCCTTTCTTGGTGTGACTGACTAAACAGCAGTTTTTCACAAAATGCCAAAAAAACGTGTCACTTTCAAGACAGTTGACACCAGGATATTTACACAAAGCGACAAGATCGTGGAAATGTAACGGTAAAAAATCTTCAAGCATCTTGATGCTTCTCACGCAAGTATCTACCGCACTTCTGCACTTACAATGCATTGAAATGTAGAAAATTGAACTATCTCACACAGCGGCGCACTTCACAAAACACTGAATCATTATTGCCAAGAAAGGAGAGCTCTGTTGTGCTCAATACGAGCATGACTTTCTACAGAAAATATAGCAGATATTTCATATCCTTTTCATCCCGTTTGGAGAAAAATCCCACAAAAGCAGCTAACTTCACACAGACAGCTCTGCAAGCTCAGTTACAAATGCATCACAGGTCGCGCCTGTCAGACTCGCATCTACATGGCAGTCACGGTTCAATCGACGGCACCAAGAAAACAGTCTACAATGTCTTTGTCATGAGCTCGTTTCTGGCTTCCTTTCGCTCCACTAGCCCAGAGCCAGATCTTTCCACACAGACAAACTGATCAAGTTTGAGGTAAACTGTCAGGAAAATAATTTGTTGACTGTAAATTTTCACGTATCAGCAGCTTCGGTTGACTGACAACGAGTGACGATAGTGGTGAACGCTGACTCTACCGAGAAAAAAAAAAAAATAGAAACGGACAAGGAGCAATGAAAACTAAACGCATACACAAATGCCAATGTCAGCAAGACAGCTGTCCCAACCAATCTTCCCACACCAGATTGTCAACCTGTTATCACCGCAGCTTTAGAATGTAAAACGATAGCGTCACAGATTTCTGCGAACATGGCATATCAACACCATTTCAGCGGTTTTCACGTGGGCACCACTGCATCAATAAACCAATGTGAGATGGCCCGAGTTGTGCAGACTTCGAACTACAATCAGTTTCCCCTCTCCCCATTTTTTTCATCGTTCTGAAAAGGTTGCGCAAAGCAAGGAAACAAACATTTGGAGTCCAGTCTGAATCGTTCAGTCACACAGATCAACATCTATGATGCCAAAACAGTTTCTCACATCAAGCTATGAAGCAACAATACTGCATCAATAATTGCTCTCTCCACACCTGATAGTTTTCACGTGGCAAGAAATCGTATGGTGTTGAGTTTTGGTCCTTTATCGCTTCAATTATACCCCCACCCCACGCAGAAGCAAGCCTGTGTGCACCCTCGGTGTACATGACCACAAGCTGAAGAAAAACACGGAAATCTTGGGTTGCTACACAAAATAGGAGTTCAAAACAACGAAACAAATCCTCACAGGTGATAAAATGCATTGAGAATGACTTCCGAGAACACAGCGTTGCCCACATGCACAGCTGTTGTCAATTCATAATGAAGCTAAATGCACCTTAGAATCTACACAAAGATATTTCCTTGACCAATTTCATTGGCAAGACAATTTGAACACGCTTTGCCCCATCGCACACGTACAATTGAGTGTTTTTGAGAGAAAAATCTCACATCACACTGAAAGTACACACTTCTTCACTGTACAATGTGCAGTATTTGAACAACTTACCCCTTTGCAATTGTGAAGGCAGTCTTCAGAAGTTATGGCACGAAGTCTTCAGAGTTCCCGGTCAACACTGCACGCCTCAATACGGCACCAAGTGCAGCATGCGCGGATGTTCGTGGATCAACACAAACACCACGCAAACTTTGAACACATTCTGCTCTCAGTTGTTTCGACGGACCTCACTTTGCCGAAGTCATCGATCTTGCTTTCGCAAACAGCTTTGGGTCAAAATATTGTCACACTTACAAGACTGCTTCCATCGAACACTGAAGCAATAAATTCTGATATAACCACATCTCCCACGGCTGCGTGCCACGGGCAGTAATCTCAGTGGTCGCTGCTGGTCGAGTCGGGACTCAGCGCCGGAACTACTTCGCGCGTGCGCGCCGTCATTAATTGTCAGTCGACGAGGCTCGACGAGTCGGACGCATCCATCGCGGACGAGTTCATGACGTCGCTCGACGACGTGGGCCCTCCGTCGTCAGCCTTGAACGATTTGTCCCCGTTCTGCAGTGACAAGATCGTGATGAATTTCTGACACCAGCACTCTTCCAGAGAACTGATTCAATGAACCGAAAAGCAAGGGTCTCAAGATCAAGGTCCCTCACCTGAACGAGAGATGCAGGAAGAACAGTAGTTCCGTCAGCCAACTGGATTTTCCCTTCTGACGTAAGGACTGAAAAGCAACATTTTTCGTGAACAAAAGCAGTTGGGGTAACTTTGCACTGAAGGAAACCAAACTGCTGTTGGCTCCAAACATGTTTTTCATTTTGTTGAGCCCGTTTAACGGGAAACGCGTGCTTGCAGCAAAGTACACGGATGAAATCAGCAAGAGTCGGGCTGCATTTTCCATCCTCTCAGTCCGGTGTCACCACAGAAAAAGAACAGCGAAGGGCACATGGTGGACCGGTGGGACCGAACAGATTGGCAGTACTCACTAGCACCAGACGGCAGTACAATGGAGGTGAGCTGCGGGTTGTCTGCCGTGGAACAGGGCGTCGACGCGTCCGACTGTCGGTCTGACTGGGAGTCGGCCTGCTCGCCCTGAAACACAAACAAAACAAGCCACTTGACTGGATGAAAACCGTTCAGCTGAGAAAATCTCACTTCAATCTGAACAATATTTCCGCACACTTCTGGGCAAGAGTACAGGATGCATCCAAGCTCATCGTAAGGCGTGCTTTCTTGCTTGCTCTGATCCCTTCCACTTGCACATCGTGTCGATCAAAGCTAAGAACTTGTGCCGCTCTTTGCGTGGGTCTGGTCAAACTTTCAACTTTCACCAAAAACCAATCAAAACTCTTCACAAACCAGTCGAAAACTTGCAACTTTGTTTGGTCGTCCACGCATCCCATAAGGAAACTACGGCTTCCCAGCTGCAATTTCAGCTGCTTCAACTGTCCACAACACGATCATCATCCAGTGCCCTGCAGCGCACCGCTCGAAACTCACCGACTTTTCGCCGCCGTCGTCCGACCCCTCGGCGGAGCCCGTCCTGCTGACCTGCTGCCCGAGGCTCGCGATGCTCTCGGGCCAGAAGCGCTGCACGGGCCGCTGCGCCGCCGAGCTCGGCTTGCTCTTCTTCGCCTTTGCCTCGCTCGGATTGGACGCGTCAAGCATGGGTTGCAGAATCCGCCGTCTCGCGTTGATGAACCTACAGACGTGAAACACATCGATAGAGAATCATAAAAATATTTTTGGCTGAAAACTTCTTGCTGATGAAGAATTGAGAACGTTTGAATGTCGACAGCGTCATCTGCATATCACCAATGATTTTGCAAATCACATGGGAGTGTGGCGTACCAGTTGTTGACCTGCAGCAGAGTCAGGTTTGTCTGGCCAGCGATCTGGCGCTTCTCATCCTCTGTTGGATACGGGTGCTGCAAAACAAGCGCACAGTGTGGGACAAGTCTACGGGTTTCCGCAATATCGCACATTTCCTGACACCAGGTATTCAGTCATTTTGCCCGTTACAACAATTGTGTGCCAATGTTTAAAATTTCAGTTTCACGTGTGGAGTTGTACTGACCACAATGTGCTGAAAGAGCCAGGACTTCATGACCTGCGTCGCCTGTTTGGGCAGCACGCCGCGCTTCGTCTTGCGCTTCGGGTCGTCGTCGTCATCGTCGAGCAGCATCGCCTGCGGGATCACCCCCGCCGCTGCAAACGCACACAGACCGGCACGCGTCATACAGAGTGGACAATAATCAATTTGTCAGCAACCTGAATCGTGAGACGACACACCAAAAGCAGAACAACAGCTCTGTAGGATGTTGACAGGTGAAACTCACGGTTGAGGTTGTTGTTGAGCTGCTGCTGCTGCTGCGCCGGGCTCTGCGTCGCCGAGACGCCGATCTGCGACAGCGGCGTCGAGCCGTGGATCACGGGCGGCGTCGTCGTCACGCCAGGCGCCGTCTGATGCTGCTGTACGAGGATGGAACCACTTCTGAGTTCCTTCATGATTAAAAAGAGACAAGGTATTTAACCTGATTCCTTTGTTGCACTTCAAGCAGGCAATTAAGAGACAATGGGTGACATGTTTGTTGTCAAACAAAAACCAAAACAAAACAAAGGCACACGCAGTCACTGTCAAAACACAGTCCAGTTCCTGTACAATGTTTTTGATGTCAGTTCAGGCAACACCCTCAAAGTAATTTCCATGCTCCTGGAGGCAGGATCTCCATCTCTTTGGCCAGGATACCATGATCGCATGGCAGTATTCCAATGCAGGGATTGCAGCAATCTCATCACTCACAGCTTCTCTGAGGTCTGCCAGCGAAGGAAAACATACTCCTTTGAGGTTCCTCTTGAGCCTGCTGAACAACCAAAAGTCGCTGGGGGCAAGATCAGGTGAATAGGAGGGCTGAGGGAGTCTGGTCCACCCTAACTGATCCACCAGTGCCAGAGTCAAGGTCGCATTGTGGGCCGGGGCATTGTCCATATGTAGGAACTTTCGGCCCTGGACAGTGCAGTGGGGATGCTTCCTTTGGTGGGCAGCATCAAATCTTCTGAAGATGGCTCTGAAGACTTGTTGGTTCACAGTTTGAGGCCGCTGGACATACTCATAGTAGATCATGCCTTTGGAATCCTAGAAGGAAACTATCATCATCTTTCCAGTTGCCAATGTGCATCACGCAACTTGTGGGCGAGGCTCTCCAGCTCTCAGCCACTCCTTGGAATGTATTTTGAGAGCTGGATCCCAGACATAAATCCAAGATTCATCCATAGTGACTGCATTTCTGAACACCCTTGGACTTTGAGCCATGAGCCTCAAGAAGAAGTTGCAGACATCCTTTTGCCTGTCCTTGTGACCTTGGGTGAGCACCACTGGAACAAAGGTCATGCATCTCTTTGTCAGCTTCAAGTCCTTCTTCAGGATGTGCTGGATCATCGTTCTGGCCATCCCTGTCTTGACTGACACCTCCCTGATCATCACACGTCTGTTGGCAGTGACCATGTCCTCAACCCTGCGAATGTTCCTCCTGGATCTTCCACTTTTGGCCTTTGGAGCTCTTGGTTTGTCTGCAACCAGGGTTCTCCCTGCCCTGAACTGAACTATCCATTTGTGGACACTCCTGTCTCCCAAAACAGTCTGATAACAGGTGTGCAATCCATGTTTGATCTTGGCAAAGGTCCATCCCAGTTTCACACAAAAGTGGATGTTGATCCTTTGTTGAAGAAGCAGAGACATTTCGGTGTGCCTCTTCATCTTGATGCTCAAAAACACATCTGCATACAACGGAAACTGTCACAGAGGCGTCTGACCTCGAGCACAATAGTCAGACCAAGGACAAGTCAGATCGGTCGGCAAAGGTCACCGTAATCATGAAGGAACTCAGAAGTGGTTCCATCCTCGTAGGACCTGTGTGGCATCAGAAACAAGCTTTCCGAAAAATCTGACAATCGAGTCCCCTTGTCAGAGGGTGGTCTGAGTGCGCCAGCTGTTCCAGTGACTCCTCCAAGGTGTACGTCATCACGTGTACGGATTTGTTCAGATCTGGTTGCACCTGCACGAGTACTTGCGCGTGATTGTACGAAGTCCACTTGGGGAGGAGTGCCTGCTTGGTAGTGATAAAAAGGTACAGGGGAAAAGGCAAAGTGTCCCCCTCTTTTTAGGTGATTTGAACCATACATTGTATAATGTATGGTGGTGAAAAGCACCTGTAGGCATCAAGAGGCTAAATGTGTGAACGCGAGTTTGAAAGTGTTCCATTTGTTCACTTTTGGTTATGTTTGTTTTTTTTTGTTCACTTTTGGGCTGTAGTTGATGCATGAAGTGTCAAAAGAACAAATTTTTGTTTTTATGTGTTTTTATGGCCACAAAACTAATATGGCTGACATGGTGAAATTTGGGTATGGCTGTGTAAATGGCTTTATAGCTCAGAAACAGTTGATATCTGCTGAAGGAGATATCAAAAGAAAATGTACATAATCGCTTGCACTAAATTTTAGAATTGGTGATTGGTTACTATGGTAACATTCATTGCTGGTTTTTTGTTGGCCGAAAGTCAAAATGTGATTTTTGGGTTTTTTGG